>Ga0207716_100299_pt1 | contig 25126 bp, 24 predicted proteins | sample TtaePargueraPR_FD_187739 | JGI IMG/M metagenome (GOLD analysis project Ga0207716, IMG submission 187739) | Aerobic enrichment media microbial communities from Bioluminiscent Bay, La Parguera, Puerto Rico - Tt and P2 (5) (SPAdes) | ecosystem: Environmental > Aquatic > Marine > Unclassified ... | reverse complement strand
CCCCCCGTGTAACCGGATAGAGCCGCGTCCCCGAACCGCCTGCAAGCACGATACCTTTCAAACCACCCCTCCCAGCGTTACCTTATTCGGTGAAGAACACGCGCCCATCATCGCGCGCGGACAGAAAGTCCTGGTCGATCGTTTTCTCTAGCGCGTCCTCAACGCTATACTTTGGTACAAAACCAACGGCAGACGCACCGGATGAGAACGTCGTGGTAGCGGTGAACTTTTCTACCCGCACTCGGCTCAACGGGACACTTACACCAGTCACACCCGAAAAGGCATCAGCGAGCACACCCAGCGCCAACCCGACAGATCTCGGAACTCGCATTCCGACCCCGTCGCCCTTTCCAAGCGCTGTCCGCACAATACCTACGAGCGCATTCATCGTCACATCGGGCTTATCAACATAGTTCAGGACACGGGCACCACTAGGCAGCTCCAAACAGCGCAACATGAAATCAACCAAATTTTCCACATAGCAAATAGATTTTTTATTTTTACCGGAACCTACCATAATAAATCTATTTCTATGAATCTGATTAATTAAATTATATACGTTCCCTCTATTTTTTGGACCAAACACAACCGTGGGCCTCAATATAGTGAGCGATCGGTTTTTCTGATCTCGCATATACCACTCTTTCAGAATTTGTTCTGCGAGGTACTTTGTTCTACCGTACTCGTTAAAAGGCGCTATTATCGCCTCTTCATTCGCATCAGGACCTGCGAATCCATAAACAGCGACAGTGCTAGTGAAAATAATTCTTCGAACACCAGTCAATTCAGCTGCTTCTACTACATTTCTTGTCCCAACCACATTTGTTTGCGCATACGAAGAACGCGGCCTAGCGTCGTCTCGATGAACAGCTGCGAGATGTATTATGGTGTCCGTACCATCAGGCAGCCTGATCTGGTCCGGGTATCGTATATCACCAGAGCGGAAGACAACATCGCTAGAGCTCGGTTCGATCAGATCAATTACTTCGAAATCCCTTCTATCCCGCAAGAGATTCTCAGAAATATAGCTGCCTATGAACCCGCTACCGCCCACCAAAATTATCATCAATACTCTCCAAAATACCAAATAGTACGTCCCTATACTGAACTACTACACTTTCGCTCCGCAATGAAGAAGCCAAATCACCACCACATTCGATTTCGCACCAGTTGCCCAACGCGCGAACAATCCGCCCGCCGAGCAACCAGAAGCCAAATCGCAAGTAGTCACGACGGGTAATGTAAACCGTCATGCCACTGACAATTGCATCAACCAAAGTATGTGGCACCCCCTCACCATATCCAGCTGGCTGAACGAAATGTCGCCCCGCGGCAAATATCCGATCTTGAGCAACGTACCCCCCAGCCACGACGTCCCGATCTGCGAAGTAGCTACGAAAACCAGCGGCATCAGTACAACCGACCACCACTAAACGCGCCTGGGGGCGCAGCCCGCTATCAATAAATTGACGTATGCTGAGGCTAGTTGTGGGGATTTTTTCATCTCGCTGCACGGCCACCGTGGAACCCGGCACGCCCGTAAATCTACGCACACCTCCAGACCCGGGTATCCAGACCAGCGATGCAGCTCGGACATGACGACGAAAAAACCGATAATCTGCATAATTTTGCACAACGAAGCGCGCAGCCGGCCGTAGAGACATCAATGTACACAGAATAGCCCGAAAGCGTGAACTCCCGCGCAGCCGCCCCAATCCATTCATAATTATCAATACGCGACGGGAGCGGATAACCATGACAACTATATTTGATTTAATATTTGAAGACACAATAACATTGCGTCTATTAAATAGAAGAAATAGACAAATTATTGTAGATTTTATTGAATCAAACAACCCCTTTACGTCTACATCAAACCCGTCAAGTTTGAGAGACTCGATAAAATCGGCCCTGTACCTCTTATTATATATTTTCCTATCACTAATGAAGACGATTTTATCAGCCATAACCATATACATACACTTTTAAATTCTTATCTACCCGTATACTAAACGATAAAAGTCTATATAGACATGCATAGTTTAGCACTACACATCAATTTCCAAAGGTCGCACCCAATCAATTTACACTACCCTCCTTTTTCGCAATTGACCGTGCCACACGCCTTGCGCGACGCTTGGCTAGTAGGGCACCCGCCTTCGCCATACCTATAGCCGCCCCAAAATATCTCGTGCGATGTGGTCTTTGGGGAAAAGCCTCAAGCAGGCTGAGCCATCGCCGTAACGACGGGTCCGGCGAGTATTCCGCCACAACATGCCGCCGCGCTCGAGCTCCCATTTCCAAACGCAACTCCCGACTATCCAGCAATGCGGTAAGCGCCGCGTACCAATCATCACGACCAGCCAACAACCCTGTGCAACCGTCAGAAATCGCTTCCTGGTAGCTCATGGTCGGCGACGCCACCGTCGGTATGCCAAAAGCTCCGGCCTCTATGTATTTGAGTTCGCTACGCGCCTGCGCGAAGGGCGAGCCGGTATCGAGCGGGGCAATATTGATATCTATTTTTCGAAACAGGGCCGGTAATTCGGAATAAGGCCTGAAGGGCTCAAACACGACCCTGTTTCCAAACCTCTTGAGTGAATCTGGGACATCGATCTTGCCGGTCAGCATAAACGACGACGCCGGGTATTCTTGGAGAACGCGCTCGATAGCAGGAAGCGCGATTGCCAAGTCTGCATCGTGATGCGCCGATCCGCTGAGATAGGCTATGTTTATGTTTTCCTGCAATTGGGACGCGGGCTCAGAACGGCTTCCCGCATCGAGAAGCCAATCCGAAACACCATTTTTTATAACTTCAGTCGGGATGCCTAGCGTCGCTGCCTCCCGACCCAGATAGGTGGTCGATACGATAGCGACATCTGCATCGGACATCGCTCGAAAATACGGCGCACTCGGGCTCCCGGAAGCGGTTTCACCACCGTACTTTTGGAGGTGAATATCCCCAGAAGTAGAAAAAATCAGATCATCGACATCGTAGATCACGGGCAGCCCCCGGATCCGCGCCAAACGAGCCGCGGTTCTATAAAAGGCGTCGTCGGCAACTCTGTGGACGACCAGCGCCCGTGTACAATTCGGAAAATCTCTGTAAATACAACCGGCAGTAGTCGAGTATCCGGCACCACGAAGTAAAGCAGCAGGCTGAACACAACGCATTTCTGTGGTTCCGTACCCACGGACCACTTCCTTAGAGAGATATCTGATTTGCGGCGCTAGCAAGAAGAAGCCGATACCGCCAAGGGTTTGTAGATCGCCGCCATCCTCTTGGCAGATTTGGACCAGCTGAATACTCCCGCCCTCTCCATTCCGGCGGCCGACATTGTGTTGCGCAACTCGGCAGAGGAGCATACACGCTCGATCGCATCCGCGATCGCATCGACATTTTCCGGGTCCACCAGGCAGGCTGCGTCGCCGGCGACCTCAGGCAGAGATGTCCGGTCGGACGTGATCACGGGCGCCCCGGATGCCATCGCCTCCAGGATTGTCAGGCCAAACCCCTCATAGAAGGACGGGTGGAGGTAGGCATGGGTGCGCTGATAGAGCGCACGAAGCTGGTCGTTCGACACGTATCCAAGCTGATGCACCCGACCGGAAAGGCTGCATTCCTCGATTTCCGGCGCGATCTGGTCGACATCCCAGCCATTGCCGCCGACAAGAACGAGATCATGATCGGGCAGACGCTGCCGGATCCGGCCCAGAGCCCTGATGACACCGGCCACGTTTTTGCGCGGGCTCAACTTTCCGGCACACATGATGAAGGGGCGACCGGACTGCAAGGGCGGAAGGCCGGCCAGGCAATCGGCAGCCACCGGCGAATGAAACTCGTCTCCAACGCCCTCAAGCACAACATGAAGCCGCCCTTCGACAGCCGGGCCGACATAGTCTGCGACTTCGTCGGCTGTCGACTGGGACACGCACACTATGGCATCCGCCTTTCTGACGGCCTGACGAAGGCTGCGCTCCATCACCCAGGGCCGCGTATTGCTGAAGTACTCCGGATGGGTCAGCGGCCCCAAGTCGTGGATCGTCACGACGAAGGGCTTGCGCGTCGCCACCGGATAGCCGAGCGAAGCAGCATGAACGATGTCGGGCCGCACGCGCATCCTGCTTTCCAGTGCAGGCGCATCGAGAAACGTCCAGCACAGCGACGTACCTCGCCGCCCCAGCCCCGTCAGCTCCAGTCCCGTCCGCGCCGAGAGCGCGGCCAGATCTTCGGCGCTCAAAGACGACCAGCCCGCGACAGGAATGGCAGTAACGTCGCCCACCTCCTTCAAGGCTTCCCAGAGTTCATGCGAATAGCGCTTGATGCCATGTCCGACCGCCGCCGCGAACTGGTTGGAGAAAAGCGCAACGCGCATCGCGAACCCGGTCAGTGACTCCGTATGGCCAGCGCGGTCCGGCCGAAGATGCCATTCCAGGCCCGGTGCAGATGGTGGCGTGCGCGGCGGGGCAAAACACTCCCCGCCATGGCTGCGTAGGTGTCCAGCGCGAACGGATCATGGCGAAGCGCCCGGATATGGTTTTTCAGCGCCCTTCCACGGTCACCCTGGAAGTGGAAGGCCACACGGCCGACACGCCGGAAATAGGCCGCATGAGCCTTGCGAACGACCCCCGGGCCAGCCTCGACACGCCAGTCCGCGTACTTGTCCATGATCCGCCGGTAAGCGCGCAATTCGCGCTCGGGATCCGTCACGGTCCGCGGGCCGGCGTGATGGCGAAAATCCACGAGCGCTTCGGGAACGACGGCGATCGGCACCTGCCGGGCCACCCGTATCCACATGTCCCAGTCCTGCCGCGCCTCAAGAGACTCGTCGAAATACCCTGCGGCCTCCATGACACTGCGTCTGACGACATAGGTGGATGTGGGCGCCGTAACATCGGAAACGAGAAGCTTGGCGACTAGATCACCGGCCGGGTATGCCCGGTTGGGCTCGGACAGCACGCGACCACTTTCGACCTCCACTTCGCGCAGGCCGCAATAGACGGCACCGGCCTCGGGCCGAGCATCCAGCGCGGCGAGCTGCTTCTCCAGCTTGTCCGGGTGCCAGACATCGTCGCTGTCAAGGAAAGCCACATATGCCCCCTGTGCGGCCTTCACACCCCGATTGCGCGCGACATTGCCGCCGGCATTCTCCTGGCGCACATAAACCAGTGGCAACGGGAGTTCGGAGGCGAGATCCGCCAGCTGCTGTGCGGTGTCGTCGGTCGAGCCGTCATCGATGACGACAATCTCCAGCGGAGAAACCGTCTGCACGACGGCGCTGCGAATGGCGTCCTTTACGAGGTGCGCACGATTGAAGGTCGGAATGATGACGGAGACCGAGTGGGACACGACATTCATTTTCCAGGACCGGTTCGACGGAACCGGTCCTCAAGCTCGCCGCGCTCGATCCGGTTCTGCTGATCCCAGACCAGTGCGCGTATTCTGAATTCTGCCGTTGCCGAATGGATCGCGGCAATCAAGCCCGGGATTCCGTCCAACAGGCCTCTTTGGAGTATGTACTTCTTGATCCAGATCATGACAGGCGCGACCGACAAATCCATCAAGCCCATGCGCCGCCCTGCCTCGCGCAACCTATCCGCTTCCATCTCCACATAGCGTGCGCTCTTGGAAAATCGGTAGGCGAGATCTGGATCGTTGAAATGGTGCATCATCGCCGACAATTGACCGATGGCACTGTCGCCCCCATCGACGACGCACGCTTCGTGTATGCGTCCCTCGAAACGGTGTGCGCCCCGCCGAGCCAGTTGAGGCCGGTTCCAGCTGTTCCACCCGCCGTAATGCATCGGCCGGTGAAGAAAGTAATTCAAACGCCTGTAGCGAAAGGCATTCCTCAAGGTGCCGGGCAAAGCGCAAGATATCTCGTCAAACAGATCGTCCGAAAGCCGTTCGTCACAATCCATGTGCAAGACCCAGTCACCCGTCGCCACGGCAAGGCCTGCATTTCGCTGGCCCGCAAACCCCTGAAGGTCATCCATGCGGTGCGGCACGACCCGAACCCAATCCCCAGCCTTTCTGGCGATGTTCACACTATCGTCCGTCGACCCATCATCTACGAGCACGAGTTCGTTCACTCGCCCCGACAAATTGCGCAGCAGACCCGGCAGATTGGCGGCCTCATTACGCATGATAGCGACGGCTGAGAGTGAGGGCCTGAGCTCCCGAGGCACTGCTTACGTTCCCAACTTCCAGTTCGATTCCGTACGCCTTGTTGCCGAGATCAGAGTCTCAACAGATTCTTGATACGCAACTTCACCGGTCTGAACCAACGGTCACGCCAGGCAGCCAGCCGAAGCCGTACACCTGCCTGAAATCGCGCCTCGGGCATTTGCGGGGGAGCAACGCGCTGCGAGCCACCCAATTCCTCGGCATCGTAGTCTAGAGCTTCTGCTATCCGACGGACAGCCGGGTGCAAAGGGAATGAATAGGTAGCGTCACTCCGCCACTTCTCCTTGGATGCACCATGCACCGCTTTGCCCAGCCCCATGACGCCACTCACGCCTACGAATTGGCAGATATCCTCCAGTGCAGCATCAGGATCATCGATTATGTCCTCGTATCGAACAATCTTCAGTGCGCTCTCCGGTAGCATGGATCTAAGCGTGAGAAGGTTGCGCTGGGTAGACAGCCAAGCTAGCTGCCGCTCGTTCGGGTCCGTCGAAAAAAGCTGCTTTGCTGAATATTGCACTGCGATTGGGTTTCGAACGAGGCCAATCAACTTCACGTCCAGCTCCGTTCGGTCCATCCATTCCAGAAGCAGTTCCAGAGCACCCCACTGTGCGAGTATCTGCGGCGATTTCTCGAAAAAGACCGGCTTCGCGTGTTCTCGGCATAAAGCTTCCCATCCCTCAAAACACAATTCGCGATCGTCTTTGGGAACTTCATAGTCGGGAACGTTTCCCTTCAGCGTGTCCTCTATGTAGGCCCGGGCATTTCCCGGGCTTCCATAACCGGGATAAACACGTCCGCCGGCGAACAATGGCGCCGGCTCGCCCAGCAAAACCGCTGACTTTAGCCAGTGATGTGTCTCGAAATAGGTGTGGGGCGAATAACTGACATGCCGGATGTCCGGATGCCGGCATAGCGCGTCCTGGAGCATTGTTGACCCTGAACGCTTGTCGGACAGCAGTATGACGACTTTAGGCATCGGCGACCTTGTAGGTCTGGCTGGGGGCCCGCGCGCCTGATGGCAAGCGAACGGCAAAGTGGCTCAGCGAGGCGAGCAGACCCAGGGTGAAAAAGAAGAGCATGGTCCCGCGCGGCGTCGAAATGAGGGCGTGGCCGAACGCGACCCAAGGCAGGGTGGCAACAATGGAGAGAAACACGGCTTGCGCAAAGGCACTCCCCGCCCCGGACATCGGGCGGAACAGGTTGCGCCACGCATACAGCCCAGCCAGGGCGACCAGAACAATGTGGAGCACCGCGGCCAGCATGCCCCGCGTATAATAGGCCTTTGCGAACACGGCGTGGGTCGCCTTGCCCGCTTCTTCGATCGAGACCACGGACCGCGAAATGGACACGCCCTGCCCGGACACCAGGAATTGCGGGTGTTCGGCGACATGTTCGAACGGCTCGACATAGGCGAACAGACGCTCGCTTTCGCGTTCGTCTGATACAGGGTCGTCGAATACCGCCTGTGTCCGGTTGACCAGGCGATCGAAGAAGAAGAGCTGGGATCCGACACCGACAACGGCGACAAGGCATACAGCGACAAGTACGGGCTGAACAATTCCGGTACGCACCCTGCGCAAGCCCAGAACCAGTGTTGCCCCAACGATCAGCAAGGTGCCGAGGATCGGACCTCGGGAATAGCTCATGAGCACGGCCATGGGCGCCAGAAAACAGGCGGCCATCGCCAACCGGCGCCAGACAAAACCCAGGCCTGGCCATTGCCAGAGGAGTGCAGCCAACGGCCAGGCGATATTGATGAACGTCGCGCCCAGAATCGAGACCCCCACGAGGGTTCGACCCCGGACGCCCGTTTCACCATATTCGGCATAAGCGGCGACCACGGACCGGGACGCCGGCTCTAGAAAATTGATCGCGAACACGGTGTTGGCAAGGCTGCGCGTGAAAGGAAGGGAACTCATGATCATCAAGCTTGCCGTGATCAGCAGTCCGGCGGTCGCCGCCTTGAGCACGACTTCGATGTCCCCGATCCCCCTCACCATCCGGTGGACAATGAAGAACACCGAGAATGCGAGACCGGTCCGCAGCATGACATAGACGGCATCCGCCACCCGGCCGCCGTACAAGATGCTCGCAACTTCGCCGAACAGGGCAAAGATCAGCAGAACAGTCACAAGCCCGCGAAACGGGATGAGCGCGCCGGGGCGCCGCGGTTGCCCGGCGGCCACGAAGATGCAGGCGATGATGACAAGATCGATCAGATAAAGCGGTATGGGGCCGAGCTGAAGATTGGTCTTTGGTATCGCCATCAGCATGAAGACGAAAACTGCGAAAATCGGCCACCCTCGGCTCTTTTTGCCGGGCATCTGGTCACGCATTGCTCGCGCCCATCACCGTCCGGTAGACATCAACATACGCGTCCACCATCGCTTCCTCGCTGAATTCCAGCGACCGCTCGAATGCTCGGCGCCCCATCCTCGCCCGCAGATCGGGATCCTCGATCAGGCGGCGAAGGGCGGCGGCAATCTCCTCGGGTTTTTCAGGATCGACCAGGAAGGCGCAATCCCCGTCTTGGCCGACGACCTCGCGCAGTCCGGGAACATCCGAAACGACCAATGGCAAGCCCGCATTCATTGCCTCAACGGCCGCAAGGCCGAACCCCTCCCATTTCGAGGGCATCAGAAAGATATCGGCCGCTTCCAGACGAGTTTTGACATCGCCCACATGGCCGGCAAACTCCACATAACCTTCCACGCCGAGCTCAACGGCAAAGGCCTCCAGACTCGCGCGCATCGGGCCATCGCCAAGGATCGAGTACCCGATATTATCCGAGGAGAGAATTGCAACGGACTTCAACGCCTTTGAATAGTTCTTCACGTCCTTCAGGCGACCCGCTGAAACCAGCCTTACTCTTTCTTTTCCAGCAAGGCGTTCCGGTATCTCCGGGCGAAGTTCGATCCCGTTTTTCACAACAGTGACCTTGCTTTCAAGTTCCGGATGCTCCGCCACCAAGGCATCGCGGACACCGTCACTGATCGCCACGACACGTGCGAACCGGCTGTATATCCAGCGATCGACCGGACGCAGCCACCACACGCCCCGCCGGCGGTTGCTGGTACTGTGTTCGGTGAACACGCAGGGCGCCCGCACAATGCCAACGGAGTTCAAAACAGCAATATAGAGACTCGTCGGGAACAAGTGCGCATGGACGATGTCGGCTGATGCAATCCACCTTCTGGCCGTGATGGCAAGGCGGAATAGAGCGCGAAAATCGTAGGGAGAGGTATATCCAAGCGACATGATCCGATTGTCGCCGGACGGGTGCCCGCACGCTTCTATTGACACCAGCCAGCTGGATAACCCGCGCCCCTCAAGCTGTCGGTGCAGGTTCTGCACCAGATTCTCTGCTCCGCCCTTTTCGCGATTTGCGGAGTTGACGATCTGGATGACGCCTATCGACAAGGGCTTTGCTCAATCATACACGCAGGCCCCAGTCAGCCATGACGGATTTCAGATTCCGTCGCCACTCATTGCTGAAGTTCTTGTCTCCAACAAAAGCCGACCAAGGGAGTCGCGTCCGGGCGCGCTCCCCAATCCTGCAGGGCTCAACCTCACTGGCATCCACTCCTTGGAACACATCCGCGTACAACTCAGCCGCTCGCGCATTCGAGAACCTGTCCCGCGCGTCTCGAGCAGCTGCCTCGTGCATCATCGCCAGCCGGGCACGATCCGACGCGAGGTCGGCAACAAGGGCAGAAAACGCCTCCACATCACCCATATCGCATATCAGACCCGTTTGCCCGTCGGACAGGAGATAGTCGGTCGTCCCCTCGATCAGCCAGCTGACCGGCACGCACCCTGCCATCATCGCCTCAAGCAATGCGTTGGGGCAGCCTTCGAAATGGGATGTAAAGGCAAAGACATCTGTTTCGGCGAGAAACTGCGGAATTTCGCCAGGGCCGAGCGCCCCCACCAGTTCCGTTTGACCGCTCCGAATACTCTCCGCCAGACCTTCGCGCAGCGCGCCTTCATCTCGGCCCTTCCCTGCAATTCTGAGCTGGAAGGGCACGCCTCGCGCGTTCAGTTCATCGACAATTTTCGGCAGGTGGAGAACGCCCTTCTGGTTGTGCTCCAGACGCCCCATGAACCCCAGACGCAACGCGTTATACCCTCCCCTCGGCGTTGCAGCGGCCGTCTCGAATGGCGCTGGATCGATACCGTTGGGGATGAGCACGACCCGGTCGGGGTCCGCACCATAGTCGTTCACTAAGGTATCGCGCAGGCGTGGCGTGAGCGCGACAATCTTCTCCAGCCGGTCATACCCGGACAGCGTGATCCGGTAACCATGATCGAAGCCGTTGGCACACCGGGACATCGCCCTGACGCGCTCGGGGAGGTGAGGTATCGCCGAAAGGATACCCGGAGAATTGATCCCCATGACGATGTCGATTTCCTCACGCTCGCACCAGTCGACGAAAGCGCGCGCCTGAGTTCGCAACCGGATCGCCTTTGGCACCAGGAGGACGCAGCCATCATCGGCGTAGGCATCGTCCCAGAGCGCCGCCTCCGCCCGCCCCAGGGTCACACACCGAAGATCAATCCCGTGTTCAGCCAGTGCCGGGCGCTGGTTGCGGTAGAAGGTGAACGTTCCGCCATCCTTGGGAACAGAGCCGAACGCGACCTTGATCACGCCCTTCGCCCCACTTCGGAAACCCCTTCACCACTTCTCCCGGCGGGGCTTGGCACGCCCAGCAACGCCCTCAAACGTTCCGCCGCCAAGGTCGCCGAAAAGTGCGTCTCCGCCCGCGCCCGGGCTGCAGCGGCCATCCGCGCCCGAAGCGCCCCATCGCCGATCAGTTCCATCATGCGCTCGGCCATTGCTCCGACATCGCCTTCCGGCGTCAGAAAGCCGGTCTCGCCCTCGACTACGGTCTCGCGGAAACCGTTGTGATCCGTGACGACGACAGGCAAGGACGACGCCATGGCCTCGATCAGAGAGATGCCCTGGCTTTCCTGGTCGCCGTTCGGCGCGGTGACGGAGTGTTGCACGAACAGCCCCGCCTCGGCCATGCGTGCGCGAACGAAGTCGGGGTCCTTCGCACCGAAGAACACGACCCTGCCGGCCAGGCCCTCCTCCGCCACCACGCGTTCGCAAGCCGCCCGCATGGGGCCGTCGCCGATCACCTCCAGGCGCAACGAAGGATGGCGCCGCGCGGCAATCGCGAAGGCCTTCAGCATCAGATGTGGCGCTTTCTTGGCCGTCAGGCGGCCGACGGCGATCACGCGATCCGGGTCGCGGTTCTCACCCGCCCGGAACGCGTCGACATCGATGCCGCACGGAATGACCGAAATCTGTCGCCCCTCGAAGCCGAGGCCTTCCAGGATCGTCTTGAAGTGTTCGGACCCGCAGACGATACCGGCAGCATCGCGCGAAAGGAGCCGATAGGCATGCCGGACGAGCGGGTTACGGGGCATGACGGTGGCATCGTATCCATGGAAATTCACGAAGAGCGGCAGGCCGCGCGTCTTGCAGTAGTGCCGCAAGGCGCATCCGGTGGGCCCGAACTCCGCATAGACCCTGTCGACGCCATGCTCGCCGATAAACCCGTCGAGCGCGCTTTCCTGGGCGGCGGAAATGGCGCCGGCATATCCCGTTCTGGCCAATGCCGCGAGAGACAAGGCCTTCGAGCTCACCGGCGAGCGCAACGCGCGCGACAGGTCGAGAAACGGGATGTCGAACGGTGGAGCCGAGCCGTTGAGGGCGATCGCCACGGTTCGGCCGGGCGCTATCTCGCGCATGTGGGCGCGCACATAGGTTTCCGCGACAGCGTTCGGATCCTGCGTGGCTATGGCGAGCGTCAAGACGACCGCGCCTCCTGTTCCGCAAGCTCGCGGTAGAGCGCGTCGCAGCGCGCCTCGACTTCGCGCGACAGCATATCCGGCTTCGCCGCCAGGCCGGGCCGGGACCGCGTCTCAAGGGGAAAGCGTACGCCCGGCGGCCTGAGGCCAACCATCGACAGGAGCCGGGCAACGGTCTGCTCCGGCGCTGTGGTCAGCGTCTCGTATGACAAGACCATTGTCCTCGGGTCGCCGGCCAGACCGGCCTCCAGGGCGATCCTGTTTCGCCGGAGCCAGTACAGGGCGTAGATGTCACGGATACGGGCATCCTCGTCGCGGGCCGGGTCGCCCATCCGATCCGCTTCCTGTTCGACGGCATCCCACAGTTCGCGCAGACGCCAGCCCCCTTCCGCGTCGGTCTCGACACGCTCGGAGATCGCCCGGAAATCTCGCCCCCACTTGTTGACCATGGACCTGACCACGCTGGGCGCATCACGGTACAGCCACACAGCCGCCGAGTTTGGCACTGCATCAAGGACTTCAGCGACGAAGTCGGAAGCCAGAAGCGAGCGCGAGACGGTATACCCGCACCTTTGCCGCCCGAGCTCCGCCCGGATCTCGAACATGGGACGCCAGACCGTACTGTCCGGACGGATGGAAAGCCCGCTGAACTCGCCATGGACGGCCGATCTCGGATCGGCACGGAACAGGCGTTCCAGATGCGTGGTCCCGGAGCGCTGGCACCCGAAGACAAAAAGGTGGGCGGCCGGAGCCTGCCTTCCGGAAACCACATTGAAAGCGGGCTTGGACGCCTCGAATGCGCGCCAGGCCGCAGCCTCGGTCCGGCTCGCGAGAGACGCTGCAACACGCTTCAGCAAGGCAGCGCCAGGATTGACCCTGCGGTCTTCAGCCACGGTGGTCACGAGGCTTTCCGATTTCTCACGACGCAGGCGACCATGAAATTTTCAGACAGGCCTAGCCCTGCGCATCGTAGGATCCGTCTGTGCCGACGCGAATAGCGAAGCTCGCATTGTAATCGGGCTCGATGGTCAGGAATTCCAGCTTGTAGCCATTGGCATTCACGAACTCGTTGACGGCCTCTACGACACCGAATCTATGACCGAAACGCGCCCAGCGGACATAGTCATGGCCGCATATGTAGCCGCCCGGCTTGACCTTGGACTGCGCGACCTCAAGGTCCTTTCGAACGGCATCATAGTGGTGAGAGGCATCCACATAGACCCAGTCTAGCGACCCGTCCTCAAGTTCCGCGAGCTTGTCCCATGACCATCCGCGCCGGAGCTCGACGGTGCCCCGCCCGATCGCGTCGCCGAAGCGTTGCCGGACCTGTTCCATCCCGCTGGTTCCGTAGTCGGTGTCGGAACTCATCATCCAGGCGTCGATCAGATACAGCTTGGAAGGCTTGTTGATGGTGAGTATCCGGTCGCTGAACGCCCCGCGGGCGACACCGACCTCCGCAACGACGCCACCTGCGGGCAGACGGCGGAGAAGCTCGTCGCGGTCCGTCAGCAGGCGCGCATCGTCGAGCATGTCCTGGGGTAGTGGCGAACTGAGCTCCAAAAGGCGCGCATCTTCGGCCCTTGCCCGGCGTTCATGACGCCCCGTAACACGATTGATCAGGCGTTTCCCGAAACGTCTTATAGACACCTGCACCCCCTCAAAACCAACCTGACAGCACCGACTAGCTCACAGCTCGCGCCAACCGCCGGAACGTTTCGTTTTCGGCTTCCAGCTCGTCATAGCTCCCCTGACCGACAATCCGCCCTCCATCCAGCACGATGATCTTGTCACAGGCACGGACGGTAGAAAGCCGATGCGCGATCATGATGACCGTCTTGGCGCCCGAAAGCGCGCCGATCTCCTCCATGAGCTCGCGCTCGGTGAGATTGTCCAGTGCACTGGTTGCCTCGTCGAACACCAGGAGATCCGGGTCATTATACAAGGCGCGCGCAATGCCGATGCGCTGGCGCTGGCCGCCAGAGAGCCGCACACCGCGCTCTCCGACCAGCGTATCGTAGCCGTTCGGCAGGCTGGAAACGACGAAGTCGTGGATCTGGGCCATGCGGGCCGCGCGCTCCACCTTGGCCGGGTCGATCTCCTCCGGCGGCAGGCCGAGCGCGATGTTCTGCGATACCGTCGAGTCGGTGAGGAATATCTCCTGGGGTACATAGCCCACACTGGCCCGCCAGCGGCGCAGATTGCTGTCGTCGAGCGTCACGCCGTCGACCCGGATCTCGCCGGACTGGGGCCGCAGGAGCCCGAGCAGGATATCGGTCAGGGTCGTCTTGCCGGCGCCGGTTCCGCCCACAATGCCCATCGTTTCGCCATGCGCGATCGTCACGCTGATATCCTGCAGGCTGGGGCGGGCCGCATCGACCCCGGGATAGGCGAAGGTCACGCCGTTCACCTCCAGCGTCTCGCGCATGCCCATCGGCTCCGGCGGCCGCGCCGGCAATCGTTCCAGGGCTTCGCTGCCGTGCAAGGCCTCGTAGATCTGGTTGAGCGGCGCCGCACCCAGGCGGAGCTGCGCCGAGGCGAGATAGATGCCCTGGAGCGCGGGCAGCAGCCGGTAACCGGCGAAGGCGTAAAGGCCCAGCAGCGGGACGATGGTTGCGAACGCGCCGGCTTCCACGCCGCCATACCGGGCGATCAGCAGGAGCGTGAGAATGATGATCCCGCCGAAGGCGAGGAATTCGAGCGCAAACCGGGGCGATTGCTGGAGCACTGCATTCGTCGCATTGCACTCCGCGGCTGCACGCGACGGGGTCGCATATCGCTCGACATAGTCCCGCTCGCGCCCGCCCAGCTTGAGCTGCTTGATGCCCGACAGCGCTTCCTGCGTGATCCGGAAACGCTGCTTGTTGGCCTCGACGATCTTGCTGCTCGTCCTCCGGATGATCGGCCGCACCGTCACGAAGACGATGAGGTATGCACCGCCCAGGATCACGGCCGCCGCGACCGTCACCAGCGGATCCGCGAACAACAGCAATGATGCAAGCAGAACGAAGGTGACCCCGTGATTGGCGAGATCGGCCGCAGGTCGATACACTAGTTGAACCACGCGGCCGCTCTCTGTGAGAATATTGGTTGCCATGTCGCCGGAATGCGCGCCCAGGAAATATGCATAGGGCTGACGCAGATAAGTGGCCAACAGCCGCCGCGACAGGACATACCCGGCCATGTTCGTGAAACGCGCGATCGCGTAGGTGGCGACCGTCCGGAGCACCGCGCTGACGAACATCAGCCCGAGAACGGTGCTACCCAGGAATACGACGGCGAGATTTGGGTTATCAAAGTCGATAACCCCAGACAGAATCGCCAGAAACGCGTTTTCGTCGAGAGACTGCGGATTGCTGATAACGCTCAGAAACGGAATGACGGATGCCACACCGATCGTGTCCGCCAGCCCCTTCACGACGACCAGAAGAACCACCAAAGCCGCGCCGCGCCTTTGTGCACCGGAAAATAACGATAATGCCTTTGAGAAAATCATGGCTATCTACACAAGAATCGAGGACCTCAAAATCAAAAATTGATCGCTACAAATTCGTTTACATAAGTCAAATACTTGGAAAATCAAAAAAGCCCTACGGAATATCATATATCATGAATTTTTTCTTTTTATAATGTTGCTGTGTAATGATTTTGCGTAAAATAGTAATAGTTTAGAAAACATTGGATCAATTTTTGCATAATCAACGAAAGCCCCAAAACTACCCTGAAACCCAAGCCGTAAATATAATTTTCTCCAACGCGAGAAAGACACACCCCGAATAACCCTGAAAGAATCTCTTTTGTTTAAATATTTACTTGCCACCTCGCACACCCTCTCGAAATGCACTTCGCTATTGAGGGATGTGTTTTCACCATGAAACGTTCGGCTAAAAATAATGCTTTTTTCAAATATAAACCGCCTTCCGGACTTAATCATTCTTCTCGAGGATCTAATAAAAAAAACCCAATCGTCAGCGATTAAATCGGGATCGAAAACAGGCTCGGAAGACAGAAAATTACGCTTGGCAAGCGTGCCCTGTAAATATATTACAGGCACTCGACTAGTCACAAATTCCTCCAAAATCGATGGATCTTCGCTGGATATTACCTCTATGGTTTTTTCATCAAGCGCAGGCCCAACCTCCCCACCGTCCCATTCATTCTGGCCCTGCGCAATCAAAAGCGCAGCATCGGGGGTTTCACTCAAACGCCCGACACAGCGAGACAAGGTTCCCGGAAGAAAATAGTCGTCGGATGCGAGAAAGGCCACGTAGTCTGCCTTTGCATCACGAATGAGCTCGTTGAGATTTCCCGCTATAGCCCGAACGCCGGAATGCTCTTTACGGACGATGCGAAGCTTGTCGCCGTAGCGGCTCTCCAGCTCATCCAATATTTCCGGTGTGCGATCGCTGGACCCGTCGTCAATCACGGACACACTGATGCGAACGCTCTCATCCTCCTGAGCGAAAGCACTTGATATCGCTTTTTCTATATAATCAGCGTGATTATAAGATAAAATTAGAACCTCTAGACTATTTTTGCGGCCATCACTCATTTTGCATTTATTATGCTTGGGAAATTTCTATCCAACACTGATAGAATTGAACTTGCGCAACTCCCCGATCACCCCTTTACAAGATTTTTTGCTCATATGAGGACCGATGGGCATGCTTATTATTTCCGCCGCCAAGGTTTCAGCGACCAGCTGGCGCCCGTTGCGGGATCTTAAATCCGAATACGCCTCCTGCAGATGCGGCGGCACAGGGTAGTGGATAAGAGAGCCGATACCCGCCTCTGCCAGAACGGCCTGAAGCGCGTCGCGCGCCGGCGTTCTAACGACAAACAGATGCCAGACCGGCTGAGACCACTGGGGAACAGCCGGCAGCACCAGCGCACCCCCTGCCAGACCTTCCAGGTAAGCGTCCGCCACACCCCTTCGACGATCGTTCCAACTATCCAGATGCCGCAGCTTCACACCGAGGACAGCCGCCTGAACCGGGTCCAGGCGGCTGTTCACGCCACGCTCGACATTGATGTATTTCCTGTCGGAACCGTAATTACCGAGCCGCCTTACGCGATCCGCCAGATCTGCGCTGTTCGTCGTGATGCCTCCCGCATCGCCCAGCGCCCCGAGATTTTTCCCGGGATAGAAACTCCAGCACACGATGTCGCCATGGCCGCCGATACGCCGGCCCTTGTAGCGCGCGCCGTGCGCTTGCGCGGCATCTTCGACGACCCGCAGGCCGTGGCGTCGCGCAATCTCCAGGATGGGGTCGAGGTCGGCGGGCTGCCCATAGAGATGCACCGGCAGTATGGCCCGCGTATTCGGGGTGATCGCTGCCTCTATGAGAGCCGGGTCGATATTGTAGGTGGCCGGATCCGGCTCGACCGGGACCGGCGCCGCGCCAACGGCACTGACGGCAAGCCAGGTCGCAATGTAGGTATTGGACGGGACGATGACCTCGTCACCGGCCCCGACATCCAGCGCCCGAAGCGCCAGGGTGAGCGCATCGAGCCCGTTGCCCACCCCCACGCAGTATTTCACGTCGCAATAGGCCGCAAAGTCGCGCTCGAAAGCCTCGACGACCTCGCCCCCGATATACCAGCCGCTCTCGAGTACGCGCGCGATCGCGGCGTCTATTTCCGGCTTCAGTTCGCGGTAGGCCGCACCGAGGTCAAGGAAGGGGACAGACATCATTGCCCGGGCAGTGCTGCGAGAAACCGGTCGTAGTCCCGGTAGTAGTCGTCTTCATCGTACAGATTCGAAGCCAGCACCATGGAAACGGCTCCGGAGGAAAAATTGTCCAGTTCGCGCCAGATCATCGGGCAGACATAGAGCCCGTAATAGGACCTGTTGAGGTGAAACCGTTTCTGGTCACGGCCATCATCCAGAACCACATCGAAGCTGCCGGACATCGCGATCATCAGCTGGTGCAGCGCCTTGTGTGCGTGACCGCCACGCTCCGATCCGCCGGGCACGTCGTAGAGATAGTAAACACGGCGAATATCGAACGGTATGTGACGCTGACCTTCAACAAAGGTCAGGTTTCCACGCGGGTCGGCGATCTTGGGCAAATCGATGATCTTGCAGTCGCTCAGCGCCACCTAACCGCCTCCCGCACAATGCTGGCGCTTCGTCCCGGTCAACGCAGGACAGAGCCGCCGCCGCGGCGGGAGAACCACAGCACCGATCATGACTTCACGCCCCCGCACGCCGCCCACAGGGCATCGCGTTGCCGGGCAAAGTCCTGCCGGTCGAACTCGAAGAATACATCCTGCTCATCGGCGCGAAGCTCCCGGGCTCCGAACCGGCGGTGGAAAGCCAGGGTTCGTTCATTGTCGCGCCGCACATCGAACCGGGCCAGACGGAGGCCCAGCTTGCCGAAAGCGATATCGTAGATCAGCAATGCGGACTCCAGAGCTGCCTTGGGCGGCTTTCGCTCATCCAGGATCCAGCTGCCCCAAGTAAATGTGTCTTCATGGATGTCATAGATGCGGACCACGCCGCACCGCTCGCCCTTGGTTTCCATGATGTAGTATAGTTCGTTCAGCGCCCGCTCCCTGGACTTGTATCGATTGATCCACTCCTCCTGGGCGGCGACACTGGGCGGCGGCGGAGACAGGTGCGCATTGTATCGCTCATCCTGCCTGAGCTCGTAGATGTATGCGGCATCCTCCGGCTCAACCAACCGGAAGGTGAGGCTCCGGCCGGCGACACGCTTTATCTCTTCCAATGACGCAGCCATCTTCGCCCTCTTGCGGGTACATCCACCCAAGCTACCGCACTCCCGGGTGAACCACCCGGAAGTGCGAAGACTTTCCAAGCACCGCCTCGCGCGCTGGCTGGCGCGGCGCTAGTGACACCCTCCGGCGGAGGGAATTGCGGCACCATGACTATAGGCCCGCACGACATCCCCGGCGGGGAGTTCGACAGGCAATTCGGTCTGCACGGCTTCCAGCAGGATGCACACGCGCCGGTCGGCGCGGAGTTTGAGAATGCGGCCGTGAAAATTCTCGAAAGGACCGCGGCGCACGCGGATACGGTCGCCCGCGGCGATCTCCGGGTCGGCCAGCACGGTTTCGCCGGCCCGGGTAGCGGCTTCCAGGCTCTCGACGATGCCTTCGGGCACGCGTGCGGGACGGCTGCCGCGCTTGACCAGCTGCGTCACGCCGATCGTGGAGTCGATCGGGCGCCACTGGTCGCGCTCGGGATCGAAGGCGACAAAGAGATATCCGGGAAAAAGCGCGCTCTTGCGGGTCCGCGTCTGCCGGGCGTGCCGGACCTGACGGGTCTCCTGCGGCAGGAAGGTACGATACCCCTGTCGGCGCAAATTCATCTCGGCGACGGGCTCGCCGTGAGTCTTGGCCTGCACCAGGTACCACCGATCCATCAGAGCCCCCATACCCGTACGTTGCATAGCGACGGCGTCGCTGCAGTGCAACCTAAATCCGGTTGCACTGCAAGACAACGCAAATGCCGCGCCAGACCGACACGATCATCCGCTTTTTCGGGCGTTTACGGAAGCCGGCATTCGTCGTGACAACCCCGGGGCACCCCCCGCAAACAAAGAAGCGTTCCGAAACAGGACAGAGTCACCGCTACTCCAACGCGACCAAGGCCAAGACGAATTGGACAATACAAAATGACTCCCGGATAATCTTAGTGATTCGTTTACTGTCCGGGTTGGTAAAGTCTTCACGTATTTTCGCTAGGTCAGGTCCTGCACGGAGAGCTGACATGAAGCCGCAACTTCGCGACGACACGCTTTTTCAGCCGGCCCAGCCGGCCGAAGCGCCGGCCTTGATCGATGCCAGCACGGCCGAGGGTATCGAGCCCCGCCGCTCGCCGGCCGAGGCACTCCAGACCCGTCTCATGGAATACTACGAGTGCGAAGCGCCGGTCGACGGCGTGTGGAGCGCCCGCCGCCGGCTTGCCTTCCTCCTGGGCAGCGCCAGCCTCAGCTGGGCCGCGATTGCCATGGGCATCGCCTACCTCATCTGACACATCAAACAATGCCCCAGCGGAACGGGTCTTCGTCCTGCACGACGAGGCGCGTGTCGGCGAAGACGTGGGCCGTGCCCGCAATGGACGGGACGATGCCGCCGCCCGGAGCCGTCCGGTAGCGCGCCTCGAACCGGCTTCCGATAATGCTTTCCTGAACCCAGTCCTGGCCCGGGGCGAGCAGGCCGCGCGCGGCCAGACAGGCCAGCTTGGCGCTGGTGCCGGTCCCGCAGGGCGAACGGTCATAGGCGCCGCCGGGGCACAGCACGAAATTCCGGCTGTTCGCCCCCTGCGCCGGCGAGGGGCCGAAGAACTCCACGTGATCGATTTCCGCGCCACCCGTACCGGTCACGCCTGCCGCAGAGAGGGCGCGCCGGACAGCCCGGGCGGCGGCGGTAAGCGCGGGGATGTTGTCTCGTTCGAGCGGAACCGGCGCGGCATCGGTCAGGAAGAACCAGTTGCCGCCCCAGGCGACGTCGCCGGACACCGGGCCCAGCCCCGGCACGTCCACCGTGACATCGGCGTGCAGCCGGTAGCTCTCGACATTCTCGAACCGTGCCGCGCTGGGCCCGAGCAGCTCCAGTTCGATCGGGCCGACCGGCGTGTCGATCCGGTGCTGTCCCGGGTCCAGCCGGCCCAGCCAGGCCAGCGTTGCCGCCAGGCCGATCGTTCCATGACCGCACATGCCCAGATAGCCCGACGTATTGAAGAAGATCACACCGGCCGCACAGGCCGGATCGTGAGGCTCGCACAGCAGCGCCCCGACCATGGCGTCCGCGCATTTCGGCTCCAGAACGCTCGCCGTGCGGTAGCGGTCATGGTCCGAGCGAAACCGGGCAAGGCGCTCCGGAAGCGGCCCCGTACCCAGATCCGGCCCACCCTCGACGATGACGCGCGTGGGCTGGCCGCCGGTATGGGAGTCGATGACGCGCATGGCGCGGGTCCTCAGTCCCTTGCTCCGGGCCAGTCGGCCCACCAGGCCCGGAAACGGCGCCAGCTGTCGTCGACAAAGGCGGCCTGTGACGGGCTCAGCACATCGGTCGCACAGAGGGAATGCCGGTAGGCCTCATGCCCTTCCAGAACCATCAGCCGCTTGTAGTAGAGGACCAGATCCGGCCCCTCGTCGAAGGTCGCCAGCACGTCCAGCGCCTCGCTCAGCTCGGCGGCCAGCCGGCGGCTGTGCGGATCTCCGTCCGCGGCGCGGCGGCACAGCGTGACCAGGCGCAGGACTTCCCGCGGCAGGGCGTTCCCAACGCCGGTGATGGCACCCGTCGCGCCGCAATTGACGTAGCCGTGGAAGACCTGGGTATCGACGCCCACCATCAGGGTAAGCGCCGCATCGCCGGCGGTGATGTGTTCGGCGGCATAGCTGAGCGAGGCGGCGCCGCCGAATTCCTTGAACCCGACCAGGTTGGGATGGTCCGCGCGCAATTCGAAGAAAAGATCGGCGCGGGTCTCGAAACCGTAATAGGGGCTGTTGTAGATCACCGCGGGCAGCTCGCCGGCCGCGTCCAGGATGGCGCGGAAGTGGGCCCGCTGGGCCTGCGGCGCGCTTCCGCGGGACAGGACACGAGGGATCACCATCAACCCTGCCGCGCCGGCCGCCACGGCGCGCTCGACGATCGCGACGGCCCGCTGCGTGTTCTGCGCGCCCGTGCCGACGACCACCGGCAGACCGGCCTGGCAAAGCCGGTCCACGCCTTCGCAGCGCTGTTCGTCGGTCAGCAACGGCCAGTCGCCCATCGAGCCGCAATAGACCAGCGCATCCATCCCGGCTTCGACGAGATCGCAGCCGGTCGCGACCAGCGCATCGAAATCCGGCACGCCCTCGGCATTGCAGGGCGTCATCAGCGCCGGCATGCATCCGGAAAACACGTTGGGCTTCGAAGCCATGAGATCCCCTCCACTCGCCGAAAACGACAAGGCGGAGCCTAGCCCAACAGACCGGACGGGAACATGTCTTTCCGGCGGCGTTATCCGGCGGATTCCTGTTTTCCGTCCGAGCGCGATCCCGCCGCGACTGCGGCAACCAGGGCGAAGGCCAGCACCGCCAGCACGGCCGTCGCCCAGGCCACCGCCTGGAACAGGCTCAGCGCCGGCAGCACGACCACGATGGCCGGGCCCGCGGCCATGCCGGCAAAGGCGAGCACCGGCAGGAGCGCCGTGATCCGGTCGCCCCGGTCGAATTGCGAGACCGCGCCCATGAAGAAGGGCATGCCGCCGCCCCAGGCGAGTAGGTAGAGCGCACAGGCCGCGTTGAAGCGCGTCATGTCGGTTTCCGTCGCAAACAGGGCCGCGCTGGCCAGGAGGAGCAGGCTGACAATCCCCAGCGGGAGTATGCGCCCATAGCGCAGATTGATGGCGGCCGCGGCGAGCGACCCGAACAGGGCGGCGACATTGCCGACCGCCAGGGAAAGGCCCATCGACATGTCGGCCAGACCGGCCATACCGCCCAGCACGGCGGAGAAGGTCCACAGGATGCCGACCGCTGCGGAAAACAGGAAATGCGCGGTAACCAGGGCCAGAACGGCCCGGTTCCAGCGCCCGCCCGACGGTTCGCCCGGCTCGGCCTGATGGCGGCTCGCGGTCGTGCGCAGCAGGAAGGCCGCGGGCAGAATGGCGATGAAGGGCAGAGCCACAGCCGCGAAGGCGACCGGCGGGCCGGCGCGCTCGGCCAGCATGGGGAGGCCGATCAGGCACCCCACGGCGACGGCCGCCTGCAGGGCGAGGATGAAGGCGAAGCCGCGATCGGACTGCCCCGCCTGGCCGACGATCGCCGAGGACAGCGCCAGGAGCACGCCGGCGGCAAGCCCCGTCACGGTCTCCAGAATGGCGGCGGACGCAAAGCCGGGCATGAAGGCGACAAGAAGCTGGGAGAGCAGCGCGAAGGCGGCGGCCAGCAGGCTTGTCCGGCGCCAGGCCAGGCGGTCGAGCCGGATCGTCACATAGAGGGAACCGGCGGCCGTGCCCAGCAGGTTGGCGAGGCTCACAATGCCGATCTCCGCGCCGTCCACGCCGAAATGGTGCCCGAACATGGGGCCGAGCAGCGGCATGGAGACGATCACCGTGACGGCCAGGCCACCCATCAGGATTGCCGCGATCATCTCGGAGAGAACAGGGGGACCCGCCTGTGCGGGAACCGTTTCGGGTCGCGTGTCGCTCACGCCACGGCGCTTTCCGGGCGGCGCTCGGCGCGCGCCAGTCCGCGAATGTGATCCGCCGTCTTCTCGGCCAGCATGATGGTCGGTCCGTTGATATTGCCGTTGGTGACGTTCGGGAACACGGACGAATCCACCACGCGAAGCCCCTCGACCCCGATGACGCGGCATTCCGGATCGACCACCGCCATGCGGTCGTCCTCGCTGCCGATCCGGCATGTTCCGCACGGATGGTAGGCGCTTTCCACCTCGCTGGCCACGAAGCGGTCGATGTCCTCGTCGCTCGAGCAATCCGGACCGGGCATCAGCTCGCCGCCGCTATAAGGCTCGAACGCCTTCTGCGAGAAAATCTCCCGGGTCAGCCGGATGCAGGCCCTGAAGGCCTCCCAGTCGCTGGGCTCGGACATGTAGTTGAAATGGATGTGGGGCGCGGCATAGGGATCCGCCGTGCGAAGGCGCACCCGGCCGCGCGATTTCGAGCGGGTCGGGCCGATATGAGCCTGGAAGCCGTGGGTTCGCGCCGGCTGGCTGCCGTCATAGCGGATCGCCGCGGGCAGGAAGTGGTATTGGGCGTCCGGATAGTCGGCGTCCGGCATGACCCGGACGAAGCCCGCCGTCTCGAAATGATTGCTGGCGCCGATCCCGGTCTGAGACAGCATCCATTGCAGGCCGGCCAGCCCCTTGCTCAGCGGGTTCATGTAGCGCCGCAGGGTGATCGGCCGCGTGCAGGCCATCTGCAGATAGACTTCCAGATGGTCCTGAAGATTGGCGCCGACGCCCGGACGGTCCGCCCGCAGCGGGATCCCCAGATGGGCCAGATCCGCCGCCGGGCCGATGCCGGACAGCATCAGCAGCTTCGGCGAATTGAAGGCCGAGGCCGAGACGATCACTTCCTTGCGTGCCCGCAGGACACGGCGCTCGCCGCCCCTGACGAATTCCACGCCGACGGCGCGATCGCCCTCGAAGAGGATATGGCTGGCCAGTCCGCGATGGACGCTGAGATTCTCGCGGTCCTTCGCCGGCTTGAGATAGGCATTGGCCGTGGACCAGCGGCGGCCGCGCCAGATGGTCTGCTCCATCGGGCCGAAGCCCTCCTGGACATGGCCGTTATAGTCCTCGGTCCGGGCAAAGCCCGCCTGTTCGGCCGCCGACATGAAGGCCTGGTCCAGCGGATGCGACTGGGCGGGACGCGTGATGTGCATCGGCCCGTCCGTGCCTCGGATTGCCGGATCGGCGCCTTCGACATTTTCCAGCTTGCGGAAATAGGGCTCGACATCGCGCCAGGCCCAGCCTTCGGCGCCGGCCTCGGCCCAGCCGTCGAAATCCATCGGATGGCCGCGCACATAGACCAGCCCGTTGATCGAGGAGGAGCCGCCGAGCACCTTGCCGCGCGGCGCGGCCAGCCGCCGCCCGCCGATATGGGCTTCCGGCTCGGTCCTGTAGCCCCAGTCATAGCGCCGCATGTTCATGGGATAGGACAGGGCGGCCGGCATCTGGATGAAGGGGCCGATATCGGTCCCGCCATATTCCAGCACCGCGACCGCATCCGTTCCGCTCTCGGACAGGCGGGATGCGAGCACGCACCCTGCCGATCCGGCCCCCACGATCACGTAGTCGACCTCGTCGATTTGCCTGGCCCTGCTCACGCTCATGACTCCAGCAGGACTTTCGGCGAGCCGACTTCATACATGTTGATCTGGCCGCCGCCCTGTTCGACGCCGTCATAGACCTCGTAACCGAGAAGCTCCTGCGCGCGGGGCGGCAATTGGCGCACGCGCTCGAGAGGAATGCCCAGCCAGCTGTTCTCGACGGGCAGGAGCCAGCCCTGGCAATAGGAGACGGACAGGCCCCGGCGCGGCGTGCCGCTGGTATTGTTCCCGCCGCCATGCAGCGTATCGCCCCGGAAAATGGCTGCGGAACCCTTCGGCATGGCCGCGGCCACGCATTCTTCCGGCTTCGGCTCCC
>Ga0207716_100297_pt1 | contig 25452 bp, 17 predicted proteins | sample TtaePargueraPR_FD_187739 | JGI IMG/M metagenome (GOLD analysis project Ga0207716, IMG submission 187739) | Aerobic enrichment media microbial communities from Bioluminiscent Bay, La Parguera, Puerto Rico - Tt and P2 (5) (SPAdes) | ecosystem: Environmental > Aquatic > Marine > Unclassified ... | reverse complement strand
GGCCGCGCACTTCCAGCACGGCGCGCGAGCCGGTGCCCCCGGCATCCGCGATGCCGAAGCCGGGATCGAAGAAGCCGGCATAATGGGCGCGGAATTCGCCGATCTCCGTGGCGATCGGTGCCATCTCCGCAGCCTCCCCGGCGCCCACGGAGACCGCCTCGCGCGAGGCGAGAATGTAGAATTCGCCCGGATCCAGGATGAGCCGCCGGTCCGGCGCGTACATCGGCTCCCAGAAGCGCGCGCTGTCATGCCCGCCGATCTTCGACAGATCCACCAGGCCGGCATGGCGCCGGGCGCGATAACCGACAATCCCGTTCTCGAACCCGGCCAGATCGACGCTCACCGTCACGTCGCGCAGCGGCACGTGGGCACCCTCGCGGAAGCGGATCTGGCTGAGCCGGTCGCCGGTATGCGCCAGGATGGAGAAGGTGCACGGGCTGATCTCGGCATAGAGCGGACCGTCATAGTCCGGCGGCGCCTGGTCGAAGGCGACACCATGATCCGTGATCACCCGGGTGAAGACGTCGATACGGCCGGTCGAGCTCTTCGGGTTCATCGCGGCCGACAGGCCCGGCGGCAGTTTCAGCCGCTCCTGCAGCGGGGCGAGATAGACGCAGCCGGTCTCCAGCACCGCCCCGCCGGTCAGGTCGACCGTGTGCATCAGCACGTCCTCGTCGAGACGGTCGGTGACCGTGCGCCCCGGACCGGGCAGGAAGCTGGCGCGCAGCCGCCAGGCCTGGCTGCCCAGGCGCAGATCCACGCTGGCCGGCTGGATCTGGCCCTCGGCCGGCGGCGCGTCCGACGCGATCACGCCGGTCTCGAAAAGGGTTTTCAGCCTGTGGTCGGGCAGGATTCCGGAAGCGGTCATGATCTAGCGGGCTGTTGCGGCGGGTGTGTCCAGATGTCCCCTATCTCTCCCGCGCTGTCCAGACGCGCTGACCGTAGGGGTTGAGCCAAACAGGTGGCAGGAGGATTATGCGCGCCGGAGCATGGGCGGGGACCATGCGGACAAGGGCGGAAGTACGGCATGTACGAGCACGAGAGCAGCGGCGTGAAGATCAGCGTCATCCCGGATTATCTGGAGGACGAGTCCGATCCGGATGAGGGCCGCTATGTCTGGGCCTACACGATCGAGATCGAGAATACCGGCCGCGAGGCCATACAGCTGCTCGCGCGCAAATGGGTCATCACCGACTCCATGGGCCGCACCGAGCATGTCCAGGGCGAGGGCGTCGTCGGCGAACAGCCCGTGATCGAGCCGGGCGAAAGCTTCCGCTACACGTCCGGCGCCCCGCTGGCCACGCCGTCCGGCTTCATGGAAGGCAGCTACGAGATGCGCCGGCGCAGCGGCGAGAGTTTCGCCGCGGTCATTCCCGGCTTCTCGCTCGACAGGCCGACCGACCGGGTGCAGCTGCATTGACCCAGCTCAGCCGGTAGGCCGCGGGGGACGCCGCCGTGACGACATCCTTGCGACAGGTCCTGTTCATGGTCGGCATGATGGTCGCCGTTCTCGCGGCAGCCATGATGTTCCCGGCCATGCTGGACGCGGCCGAAGGCGACGGGGAAAGCGCCAGCGCCTTCTTCATCTCCTCCATCCTGGGCATGTTCATCGGCGGCGCCACGGCGCTGGTCAATCGCGGCCCGGTGGACTCCATCACGCCGCGCACCGCCTTCGTGCTGACCGTGGGCGCCTGGTTCGGCCTGTCCCTGTGCGCGGCGCTGCCGCTGCGCCTGGCCGGCGAAGACCTGACCTGGACCGATGCGATCTTCGAGGCGGTCTCGGGGCTGACGACGACGGGCGCGACCGTGATCACCGGTCTGGACTACCGGCCCGAGGGCCTCTTGCTCTGGCGCGCCATCCTGCAATGGATCGGCGGCATCGGTATCATCGTGACGGCCATGGCCTTCTGGCCGATGCTGGGCATTGGCGGCATGCAGCTTTTCCAGCTGGAGACCGGCGACAAATCCGACAAGATCCTGCCGCGGGCGACCCAGATCGCCGCGGGCATATCCCTGGTCTACGTGCTGTTGACGCTGATCTGCTTCTTCGCCTTCGTGGCGGTGGGCATGGACTGGCTGCACGCTCTCTGCCACGCCATGTCGACGCTTTCCACGGGCGGCTTCTCGGCCTCGGACAATTCCATGGGCAATTACGTGCACATGGGGGCGGACATCATCACCACCGTCTTCATGGTGCTGGCCTCGCTGCCCTTCATCCTGTTCATCGTTGCCCTGCGCGGAAAACCCAGCGCGCTCTACCGCGACGCCCAGGTGCGCGGTTTCCTGCTGGTGATCGCCGTGGCCACGGCCTTCCTCACCGTGCTGCTCTGGGTGACCGGCGCGCACGAGGAAGGCGGCGCCATCCGGCAGGCCGCCTTCAATTCGGTCTCGATCATCACGGGCACGGGGTTCGCCACAGCCGACTACGGCGCCTGGGGGCCTGTCTCGGAAGCGGCCTTCTTCGTCTTCATGTTCATCGGCGGCTGTGCCGGGTCGACGACCTGTTCTGTGAAGATCTTCCGCTACCAGATCGCCGGCACCGCCATGCGCCGCTACCTGGCCAAGCTGCTGCGGCCCAACGCCGTCATTCCGATGCGCTATAACGGACGCATCGTCGCGGAGAACACGCTGCACTCCGTGCTGGGCTTTTTCTTCGTCTTCTTCGCGGTCTACGCCATCACCGCAGCGCTGCTCTCGGCCATGGGCATGGACACGATCTCGGCTCTCTCCGGCGCGGCCACGAGCCTGGCCAATGTCGGCCCGGGCCTGGGACCGATCATCGGCCCGTCCGGCACCTTCGCGCCGCTGAGCGATCCGGAAAAATGGGTGCTGACTTTCAACATGTTCATCGGCCGGCTGGAAGTGATCGCCGTGCTGGTCTTCCTCAGCCCGCGCTTCTGGAACAACTAGCCCCGGGCGGCGCGCGCCACCTCGTCCGGCTCGAAGCGCCAGTCCCTGTTGCAGTACTCGCAGGTCATCACGATGGCGCCGTCGGTCTCCATCTCCGCCCGGTCGTCCGGCGGGAAGCTGGCGACGATGCCCAGCAGGCGGTCGTGCTCGCACGAACAACGACGCGCCACGGGCGTCGGCTCGAACAGGCGCACGCCGTCCTCGTTGAACAGGCGGTAGAGCAGCCGGCCCGCGGAGAGGTCCGGGTCGAGCAGTTCGGCATCCTCGACGGTCTCGAACAGGGCGCGGACATGGTCCCAGTCCTCTTCGGCGGAGCCGCGCGTCTCGTCGCCGGCCACGGCCTGCAGCAGCGCGCCGCCGCCCCGCCAGGCCCGGGCCTCGCCTTCCTTCCAGCTTTCCCCGACCGCGATACGCAGCCGGGTCGGCGTCTGTTCGGACTGGGCGAAATAGCCTTCGGCGACTTCGGAGAGCGACGCGCCCTCGATCGGCACCACGCCCTGGTACTGGTCCTTGTCGGGACCGTAGTCGAGGGTCATGGCGAAATAGCCCTTGCCCAGAAGGCGGCTCATGAGCGTGTCCGCGGGCGGGTTTTCGGCCAGCACGGCCGCCACGGCGTCAGGGTCGGTCTTGGCGAAGCCGCGCACACCTTCGCCGGCCACGAATTCCGCCACGATGAACCGGATCGGACCGTCGCCATTCGCCTGCACGATCAGCCGCCCGTCGAACTTCAGCGCATCGCCCACCAGGGCGGCGATGATCGCGGCCTCGCCGAGCAGGCGTGCGACGGGTTCCGGATAGGCGTGGGCCGACAGGATCTTGTCCATGGTCGAACCGAGGCGGCAAATACGGCCGCGCACGGTCCGGCCCTCGACCTGGAAGCCGGCCACGATATCGTCGTGCTCTCCAAGCGGATCGCTCACGCCTTGTCTCCGTTCGTCCGGAAGGGTTGGACTAGCTGGCCTCGAGGGCGCCCAGCGCCTCGTCGAGAACGGCCACCGCCTCGCTGGCATCGTCCTTGGTGATGATCAGCGGCGGGGCCATGCGGCAGACATTATCGCCGGCCGCACCGACCAGCAGATGGCGATCCCGGGCCAGGCCCGCAAGCTTCTTCGGGTCGAAACCCTCTTTCAGCTTCACGCCGACCAAGAGGCCCTTGCCGCGGATTTCCGCGATCTTGTCGCCATGGCGGTCCATCAGACCGTGCAATTGCTGGCGCAGATAGTTCGACACGTCGACGACCTGTTCCATGAACCCGTCGGCCGTCAGCTCGTCGAAGACGACATTGCCGACCGCCATGGCCAGCGGGCCGCCGCCATAGGTGGAACCGTGCGTGCCGGCGACCATGCCGCGGGCTGCCGCCTCGGTGGCCAGACAGGCGCCCATCGGGAAACCGCCGCCAATGCCCTTGGCGGAGGCCATGATGTCCGGCGCAGCGCCCTCGACCCACTGATAGGCGTAGAGCTTGCCGGTCCGGCCGGCGCCCGACTGGACCTCGTCATAGACCAGCATCAGCCCGTGTTCGTCGCAGATCTGGCGCAGGCCGCGCAGGAAGCTGTCCTCCGGCGCGCGCACACCGCCCTCGCCCTGGACCGGCTCGACGCAGATCGCCGCGGTCTCTTCGGTGACGGCATTCTTCACGGCTTCCAGATCGCCGAACTCGACCTGGTCGAAACCTTCCATGGCCGGGCCGAAGCCTTCGAGATATTTCGGATTGCCGCCGGCATTGATCGCGCCATAGGTGCGGCCGTGGAAGGCGCCGGTGAAGGTGATGATGCGATAGCGCTGCGGGTTGCCGTTCACATAGTGATAGCGCCGCGCCGTCTTGAGCGCGCACTCCATCGCCTCGGCGCCGGAATTGGTGAAGAAGACCCGGTCCGCGAAGGTCGCCTCGCACAGCTTGTCGGCCAGTTCGATCCCCTTGGGCACCTTGAACATGTTGGACAGGTGCCAGAGCTTGCCGGCCTGTTCCGTCAGCGCCGCCACCGCCTTGGGGTGCGCATGGCCCAGGCAGTTCACCGCAATGCCCGAGATGAAGTCGAGATAGGCGTCGCCCTTGTCGGTATACAGGCGCGTTCCCTTGCCATGGTCGAACACGAGATCCGGCGGCGCGTAGGTATCCATCATCGGGGCGGGCATGGGGTCCTCCAAAAGCATCTCGGCGCCCCTGGGAGGCGCCTTTGCTAACCTCCTAGGCCTCCGCGCTCAGCTCTTCAAGCGCCAGCCTGCACGCAGCAGCAGATAGCAGGTGACGGCCAGGGCGAGATTGATCGCGAGGACCAGGACCGCCCCGATCGCCAGGTTGCCGTCGGCATGCCCGGTGAAGCCGTAGCGGAAGCCGTCGATCATGTAGAAGAAGGGATTGAAATGGCTGATCGTGGAGATCGGCTCGGGCAGGGCCGTAACCGAGTAGAAGGTGCCCGACAGGAAGGTGAGCGGGGTGATGACGAAGGTCGTCACGGCCGCCATATGGTCGAACTTCTCCGCCCACAGCCCGCCTATCACGCCGACCATGGCCAGCATGGCCGAGGCGGAAATGCCGAAATAGAGCACGGCCCACAAGTGCTGGGGCATGATGTTCATGAAGGGGATCAGCGTCGCCGCCGTCACCGCCGCCACCATGATGCCGCGGGTCATCGCGCCGGCGATGAAACCGATCGACAGCTCCGTCGCCGAGAGAGGCGGCATCAGGAAGTCGACCGCATTGCCCTGGACCTTAGACACCAGGATGGAGGAGCCGGAATTGGCGAAGGCGTTATTGAGCAATCCCATCAGGATCAGGCCCGGCGCCAGGAACTCGATGAAGGGGATGCCGTTCACATCGCCGCGCCGCGATCCGATCGCGACGGCGAAGACGGTCATGTAAAGCAGCGTCGTGGCGACCGGCGCGGCGACGGTCTGCGTGTAGACCTTCAGGAAACGGCGGACTTCCTTCTTGTACAGGGTCCAAAGCCCCAACCAATTGATAAAGCCGAACTTTCTGGGCTGGCTCAAGCCGGTTAAACTGGCGTTACTCATAACGAATTACCCTTAAGACCCCGGTAACCATCAGCGTTAACGATTGGGCGTGCAAGTGAGCTTTCCACAGGAATGGTCATCCCCCGATCTTGTGGCCTCGGTTCGCGTGGGTACAATATCTAGTGTAATTAAACATGAATTGAGATATGCGCCTTTAGCCGACATTCAAGGCAATGAGCGCATCCCAACTCAGGAGATGAGTGCGATGGCCTGGACTGACGAACGCGTCGAGCAACTCAAGAAGCTCTGGTCGGAAGGCCTGAGCGCCAGCCAGATTGCCAAACAATTGGGCGGTGTGACCCGGAATGCCGTGATTGGCAAGGTCCATCGTCTGGGTTTGTCTGGCCGCGCGACCCCGTCACGTCCCGCCCGCCGCACGGCAAAACCGTCTCGCCCGCGCACAACAACGGCTTCCACCGCGCCGGCCCAGCGGCCGGTGTCGCGTCCCTCCCCCTCATCCTCGACCCCGGCCGCTTCCAAGCCGGCGCCGGTGGAGCCTGCCGTCCTTCCCTCCGGCGAATTCGCCACCGTGCTCACCCTGCGTGACTCGATGTGCAAATGGCCGATCGGCGATCCGGCCCAGGCCGAATTCCGCTTCTGCGGCCGCAAGACGGCCGGCGGCAATGCCTATTGCGAAGCGCATTCCTCCATGGCCTACCAGCCCAACGCCAAGCGCCGCCGCCGCGGCACCAGCGATGCCAGCGCCGCGCTGGACGCAATCACGGCGACCCGCCGGTACAATTTCTAGGACAACAGTCCAGCCAGACAGACGGACCCGCCCTCACCCTCGGGTCCGACGATACGGCCGCCCTCCGGGGCGGCCGTTTTCGCATGGGTGTCCGGTCCCGCGCGTCGGGCCTGCTAGTCGGAGCCTACCAGCGCCTCTCGCATCTCCGGGATCCAGGCCTCCGCCCGCCGGTCATAGGCGCGCAGCGTCGTGCCGAAACCCCAGTAGCACCAGGCCAGCCCGCGCGCCTCGGCCGCCTCGCGCACGGCCCCGGCCCAGCGCGCGCGCAGATGTTCGGGCACTTCGTAATAGACGCCGAATTCGCCCAGCAGGACGGGCACGTTCTGCGCCTGCGCATACCGGGCGACGATATCGAAATCCCGGGCCAGCTCGGCCTCGTCGGCCGGCCCGCCCCACTCCAGCCCCGTGCGGGAGCGGTTCGACCAGGGCGCGCCCTGATGCGTGAAATCGAAGGGCGAATAATAGTGCACGGTGGTCATCACCCGCGGATCCTGCGCGGGGACCTCGGTCTGCACCAGGCCCTCGATATTGTTCCAGCGCGCCGAGGACAGGATCACCCAGCGATCCGGCGAGACCGCGCGTACTGTCTCCAGTAGCCGGGCGTTGACCGTGTTCACCTGCGCCGCGGACACACGATCCGTCGGCTCGTTCAGAAGCTCGAAGACCAGGCTGTCGGGATAGTCCGCATAATGCTCGGCCAGCTGCCGCCAGATCGCCTGCAATTGCGGCAGGCGACCAGCGGGATCGGCCATGAAGGCCTCGAAATGATGGACGTCGACGATGACGGTCAGCCCGCGCGAGAGCGCGTGGTCCACGATATCGTCGATCCGCGCCAGAAAGACCGGATCGATCCGGTTTCCCGCGCCCAGGTGCGCCGACCAGCGCACGGGCAGGCGTATCGTGTCGAAGCCTGCCTGCGCGATCGCGTCGATATGGCGGAACTCGACCGTATAGCCCCACTGCCCCTCATGCTCCGCTTCCAGGGCACCGGAGATATTCATGCAGCGGGACATGTCCGGCGCACCGACCGCCAGCCCGTCGCGATGACCGCCCTCGGGCATGGCCGGCGCCTGTCCGCCGGCATCGCAGGCGGCGAGCAGTCCGGTCGCAAGGGCGCAGGCTAGACGGGAACGGAGCATGTCGGGCGATCTCCCAGAGGATACCGCCCGACGATAGGCGCCACGCCGCCGCGAATCCACACCGGTCAGGCGTTGACGTCGAAGGCGTAGCCGGCCGAACGGACCGTGCGGATCGGGTCGCGCTCTTCCTTGGTGTTGAGCGCCTTGCGCAGCCGGCCGACATGGACGTCCACGGTGCGCGCCTCCACATAGACGTCCGAGCCCCAGACCGCATCCAGCAGCTGTTCGCGCGAGAAGACGCGGCCGGGATGCTGCATGAGATAGTCCAGCAGGCGGAATTCGGTCGGCCCGAGATGGATCTCGCGGTCCGAGCGCCGCACCCGGTGCGCGACACGGTCCATGGAAATGTCGCCGGCCGTGATGATGTCCTCGGCCAGACCCGGGCGGATGCGGCGCAGCACGGCGCGGATGCGCGCGAAAAGCTCGGTCATGGAGAAGGGTTTGACGACATAGTCGTCGGCGCCCGTATCCAGGCCGCGCACCCGGTCGGTCTCCTCGCCGCGCGCCGTGAGCATGATGATCGGCACGTTGGCGGTCTCCTGGCGGCCGCGCAGGCGGCGGCAGACCTCGATGCCGGAAACCTTGGGCAGCATCCAGTCGACGAGAACCAGGTCCGGCGTGGTCTCCTCGGCCTGGATCAGGGCATCCTCGCCGTCACCGGCGACGGAGACCTGATAGCCTTCCTTTTCCAGATTGTACTGCAACAGGGTGGCGAGGGCGTCTTCGTCTTCGACCACGAGAACTTGAGGCTTCATCGTTCCGTCTCCACGATCAAGGTCATCAAGATTTGGCGTCATCCACCTCGAGCGGTCCGGCCGTCACCATGAAGTGCACCGCCTCGGCGACGTTCGTTGCGTGATCGCCGATCCGTTCGAGATTCTTGGCCACAAAGAGAATATGGACGCCCGGTTCGACCAGACCGGGATCCTCGGTCATGCTCATCAGCATTTCGCGGACCAGCGTATTGTAGCGCTCGTCGACCTCGTCGTCGGTGCGCCATACGCGGATCGCCGGTTCGACGTCGGCCGAGGACAGCGCGTCGAGCACTTCGTGCAATTGCTTGATCACGATCGCGCCCAGCCGGTCCACCTGGTCGGTCAGGGACAGCGGGGCGTATTCGGACAGGTCCTCGGCGCGATAGGCGATATTCTTGGCCAGGTCGCCGACACGCTCCAGATCGCTGGCGATCTTGAGCGCGGAGATCGTCATGCGCAGATCGGTGGCGAGCGGCTGGCGCAGCGCGAACAGGCGCAGCACCCGCTTCTCGATCTCGTCCTGCATGGCGTTGACCTGCTTTTCGCGCTCGCGAACGCCGGGCACAACGCTGGCATCCCGGCGCACGATGGCCCCGAGTGCGGTTTCCAGCTGGGTCTCGACCAGACCGCCCATGCGGGCGAGGTCGTCGCCGAGCTGGTCCAGTTCCTCGCCATAGGCGGTGACGATATGAGCAGTCTTGGACAGCGCCATCGCGCTACCTCCTCAAAAGGGGCCCGGCCTAGCCGAAACGCCCCGTGATATAGTCCTGCGTGCGCGGATCGCGCGGGTTCGTGAAAATCTCTTCGGTGGCGCCGAACTCCACCAGCGTGCCCATGTGGAAGAAGGCCGTCTTCTGGGACACGCGCGCCGCCTGCTGCATCGAGTGCGTCACGATGATGATGCAGTAGTTCTCCCGCAGCTCGTCGATCAGCTCCTCGATCTTGGCCGTGGCGATGGGGTCGAGCGCGGAACACGGCTCGTCCATCAGGATGACTTCCGGATTGATGGCGATCGCCCGCGCGATCACCAGGCGCTGCTGCTGGCCGCCGGACAGGCTGGTGCCCGGATCGGCCAGGCGGTCGGCCACTTCGTCCCACAGGCCGGCCTTGCGCAGGCTGGTCTCCACAATGCCGTCCAGCTCGCCGCGCGACAGGGCGAGCCCGTGAATGCGCGGCCCGTAGGCGACATTGTCGTAGATCGACTTGGGAAACGGGTTCGGCTTCTGGAACACCATGCCGACGCTGGCACGCAGCACGACCGGGTCGATCGACTTGTCGTTCACTTCCGTGCCGTCGATCTTCAGCGAACCGGTCACCCGGGCGCCCTCGATCGTGTCGTTCATGCGGTTCAGGCAGCGCAGGAAAGTCGACTTGCCGCAGCCGGACGGGCCGATGAAGGCGGTCACCGACCGGTCGGGCACGTCGATCGACACGCTGTTGAGCGCCTGCTTGCCGTCGTAGGACACGCACACATCGCGGGCGATCACCTTGATCGGGTGCTCGGTCTCGCCGGCACCGGCCGTCAGCTCGGGACTGTTGGTCTGATTGTCGGGCATGGGGTTACCATCTCCGCTCGAAACGGCGGCGCAGATAGATCGCCAGGGCATTGAAGCCGATCATCAGCGCCAGAAGGACAAGAATGGCGGCGGCGGTACGCGCCTCGAAAGCGCGCTCGGCACCGTCCGACCAGAGGAAAACCTGCACGGGCATCACCGTGGCCGGCTGGGTCAGGCCTTCCAGGCCCAGCGTCGGCGCGTCGGCGATGAAGGCCACCATGCCGATCATCAGCAGCGGCGCGGTCTCACCCAGCGCCTGGGCCAGGCCGATGATCGAGCCGGTGAGAATGCCCGGCGCCGCCAGCGGCAGGACATGGTGGAAGACCGACTGGGTCTTGGACGCCCCGACGGCCAGCGCCGCCTGGCGGATCGATTGCGGCACCGCCTTGAGCGCCGCGCGCGAGGCGATGATCACGGTCGGCAGCGTCATCAGCGAGAGCACAAGACCGCCCACCAGCGGGGCCGAGCGCGGCAGGCCGAACGCATTGATGAAGACCGCCAGACCCAGCAGGCCGAACACGATGGAGGGCACGGCGGCCAGGTTGTTGATGTTCACCTCGATCAGGTCGGTCAGCCGGTTCTTCGGCGCGTATTCTTCCAGATAGACCGCCGTGAAGACGCCGACCGGCACGGACAGGAAGATCGTGATCAGCATGGTCAGGATCGAGCCGAACAGCGCGCCCTTCACACCGGCCAGCTCGGGTTCGCGGCTGTCGGCATTGGTGAAGAGATAGGTGTTGAAATCGGTGCTGATCCGGCCGCGATCGTCCAGCGCCCGCGTCCAGACGATGGTCTGGTCGTCCACGCGCCGCCGGCTCTCCGGCGTCTCGATGACATAGAGCGTCCAGTCGCCGGCCGCGGTCTCCACACCGGCCGGCTCGCCGAGCAGCGCTTCGCCGCGCGCCGTCATGCCGTCGCTGTCCAGCCCGGTGAGGCGGAGGGTGGCACCGTCGAGTTCGACCAGGACGCTGGGCAGCTCGTCGCCCAGCTCGATCTGCCCGCCGGCGGCGGTCATCTGTTCGCGCAGATCGGCGGCCTGGGCGTCGTAGCGCCCGGCCTCGTAGCGCGCATCCTCGGCCGCCTCGCCCTCGAGCTGGGACGCCTGCTCGCGCGCCTGGACGGCACGGGCCTCGATCGCCGCCACTTCGGCCTGCAGCATGCGTGTCGCCTGGTCGACCAGATCCGCAAAGTCCGGCGCGCTCGAACGGACCGTCAGGCCTTCGTCCGACGCGTCCACGGAGAGGCGTCCGTCCGTGGCCAGCGTGCGGTCCTCGACCAGGCGCCCCTTGAGATAGAGGTCGAGATCGTCGGCGATCGGCATGCGGAAGGTGTAGGTCTCGCCGACCAGGGCCGGATCGTCGAGCACCGCGTCCATCAGGCGGGTCGCGTTGAGCGGCGTATAGAGGCTGAACAGGTTGCGCAGGTCGCGGCGCGCGCTGACCTCGGGAAACTCGGTGCGGATCGCCTCCTGCAGCACGCGGCTGTAGGCGCCGCGGCGCAGCGAGGCTTCGGAGCCGTCGCCATTGGGATCGACCAGGTCGCGATCCAGTTCGACCGGCAGGACGAGCTGGTTCACGGTGAAGGCCGGCAGGCCCTGGGACAGGATGGAGACCAGCAGGACGAACAGGATGCCGACCGCCGACGCCACCGCCGCCAGCCCGGCGGCGCGGAAGCGCAGCTCGGCCCGGTAGCGGCGCGGCAATTGCCGCGTCACCGCCTCGCGGATGGAGGTGCTGTCGGACGTATCAGTCATATTTTTCCCGGTATCTCTGCACCACGCGCAGGGCGATGACGTTCATGATCAGGGTGATGACGAAAAGGACGAGACCCAGAGCGAAGGCCGACAGCGTCTTGGGGCTGTCGAATTCCTGGTCGCCGGTCAGCAGCATGACGATCTGCACCGTGATCGTGGTCACCGATTCCAGCGGGTTGGCCGTCAGGTTGGCGCCCTGCCCGGCCGCCATGACGACGATCATCGTCTCGCCCACCGCGCGGGACACCGCCAGCAGGATGGCGCCGACAATGCCCGGCAGGGCCGCCGGCATGACGACGCGGGTGATGGTTTCCGAGCGCGTCGCGCCCATGGCGTAGGACCCGTCGCGCAGCCCCTGGGGCACGGAATTGATCACATCGTCGGACAGGGAGGAGATGAAGGGAATGATCATCACCCCCATCACCAGGCCCGCCGACAGCGCGCTCTGGGTGACCACATCGTCGAAGCCCAGCCAGGTGAACAGGCCGCGGATCGCGGGACCGACGGTGAGAAGCGCGAAGAAGCCGTAGACGACGGTGGGGATGCCGGCGAGGATCTCCAGCACCGGCTTGGCCGTCGCCCGGAAGCGCGGTCCGGCGTATTCGGACAGGTAGATCGCCGAGAGCAGGCCGATCGGCACCGCGACGGCCATCGCGATCAGCGTGATCAGCGCCGTACCGGCAAACAGCGGCACCGCCCCGAAGGCGCCCGACTGGCCGACCTGGTCGGCGCGCAGCGCGATCTGCGGCGACCATTGCAGGCCGAACAGGAATTCAAAGACCGGAACGCTGGAGAAGAAGCGGATGCTTTCGAAAAGCAGCGAGAAGACGATGCCCACGGTCGTGAGGATCGCCAGAACCGAGGACAGGAGAAGCAGGCCCGTGATCAGCCGTTCCACATTGTTGCGCGCCCGGAAATCCGGCGTCACCTGCTGGCGGGTGAAGACCAGGCCCGCGCCGGCGAGCAGCAGGGCGGCGGCGCTGACCAGATAGCGGATACGGTCCTGATAGCGCGACACGATGCGCGCGGCGGCATGCAGTTCGGCGCTCTCGCGGCTGGACAGCTCGCCCCGGGCGATCTGCATGGCGTCGGACAGGAAGAGCTGGCGCTGTTCGCGCGGCGCCTGGACGAGTTCGAAGCCGGCGAGCGCACGCATCGACGCACCGCTCTCCTCGGCCGCCTCGCCGACGGCATCCACCAGGGCGGCGCGGCGGGCGATCGCGGCCTCTTCCGCGGCGGTGGCCGAGTTGAGGGCTTCCAGCTGGTCCTGCCGCAGGGCTTCGAGCCGGGCCGGCTGGCGGTCGTCGCCGCTGGCACTGCGCAGGCGCTGCATGTCCTCGCCGATCGCACCGACACGCTCGCGCAGCTGGATCGCGGCGCCGCGGAATTCCTGGTATTCGGCGTCCTCGAGCAGCCGCTCATCGAGACGCTCATTGATCGCCGTGGCGCCGCGCTGGAGCTCCGCGAAAGTCAGACGCTCGACCAGCTCGCTGCCGAAAAGCCCGAAGACGGCCAGCAGGACGAAGGCCGGCAGGCCCGTCCAGATCGCGACATAGTATCCGTGATAGTTCGGCAGCGAATGCAGGCGGACCGTATTGCCCGCCACCGCGCCGATGGCGCGCGAACGGCCGACATAGAATCCGCCCGCGAGCATGACGATGACCATGAGGGCAATGATGGCGATCACTGACATTCAGGAGTGTCCTTCGGACGTCCGGCGGGAGAGCGGCGGCGCTATGTGTGTGACAGGTACAGGGTGTCGCGGCCCCCGTTTATGACAGTGTCGCTACAGTTTTGTGACAGTCGGCAGCCTGTCTGCAGACGCGCCTCAGTGCAAGGTCTCGACAGCCGCCTCGCGGGCGGCGGCCGGCACGGGCAAAAAGACCGAAAAGACCGATCCGGCGCCCGGCGCACTCTCGACCGTGAAGCCGCCGCGGTGCCGGTTGACGATATGCTTCACGATGGCCAGGCCCAACCCCGTGCCCTCCTTGGGGCCGCTCTTCTGGCCGTCGACGCGGTAGAATCGCTCCGACAGGCGCGGCAGGTTGCGCCGTTCGATTCCCTTGCCCTGGTCCTGCACGCGTACGGCGACATAGCGTTCGCGCGGCTCCGACGCCGGCGCCGCGAGGGTCAGGCGGCTGGCCTCGGCGCCCAGCACCGGCTCCGGCCGCTCCGCCTCGTCGCGCGGCAAGGGGCCGGCGACCTCGATACGGATCGCCGAACCTTCGGGCGAATACTTGATGGCATTCTCGACCAGGTTGAGAATCACCTCCATGAGCTGGTCGCGATCGCCGACCACGACACGGCCGCCCTGCGGCAAGGCCACGCTCAGCCCGATCGACTTTTCCTCCAGCTGCGGACGCAGATAGTCCCGCACATCCTCGACGAGGGCCACCAGATCCGCCTCGCTGTTCGGCGGAACGTGCTCGTCCATCTCCACGCGTGACAGGGAGAGAAGGTCGTTGATCAGGCGCTGCATCCGCTCGGTCTGGTCGAACATGATGCCGAGAAAGCGCTCGCGTGCCTCGCTGTCGTCCTTGGCGTGACCGCGCAGCGTCTCGATGAAGCCGGCCAGCGAAGCCAGCGGCGTGCGCAATTCGTGGCTGGCATTGGCGAGGAAGTCGGCGCGCATGCGGTCGGCGCGCTTGATCGAGGTCTCGTCGGACAGGACCAGCATGGCCCGCCAGGGCATCGCCGGATCGTCATCGGCCGACAGGGGCGCCACGAAGGCCCGCACATGACTCTCCACGGGGGCCATCAGGGAGTATTCGACCGGATCCACGGACTGGCCGTGCAGCGCCGTGCTGACCGCTTCGAGCACCTGGGGCTGGCGCAGGACCGCCGACAGATGGCCGGCCGCCGATCCCAGTCCGAGGAATTCGCGCGCCGCGGGATTGGCCAGCTCGATCCGCCCGCCCGCGCCGATCAGAAGCACCGGAATGGGCAGGCTGTCGAGCATGCGCTGGGCCCGCATCAGCGGATCGGGCTGGGCCCGGTTCTCCGCAAGCACCTCCGCCGCCGCTTCCGGATTCAGCGTGGTGGAGACCGTCAGATAGTAGAAAGTCGACAGGGCAGCGATCGTGGCGATCGCGACGAGCGTTTCGAGAAAACCCAGCTCGCCGAACATCCAGAACAGCAGGATAACGATCGCGCCCAGCGCTGCCACAGCTGCCGTGTCACGGCGGCGAATCCGGATCAGAGGCCGGTCGTCGGCGGGATCCTGCCTCATTCTGACTCCGATGCATCCATTGGAAGGCGCAGGGGCATCTAACAAAAAAATAAGTGCCCAAGGGCATCGTCGCGTTCTATCGCATATTCGCTGGGTCGCGCGAAGCCACATCGCCACCACGCGAACGGGCCGCGCCGGGGTTGCATCTCGAAAATCGAGAGAGTTTTCATGCCATTCGATCATCATTTAGTGTTTTTCGATAAAAATCTGTTGACTTTCGAGATGCGCCGTCTAGGATGCGAAAATCATCGAGGTCGAGACGTGCGGGGACAACGCATGCGTAAAAGTTTGTTAGTAGTGGCTACGGCCCTTGCCACGGCGTCCTGCGCCAGCCTTCCGGCCTACCAGGCCGGGGACGGCCTTCCGTCTGCTCCGGCGGAATGGACGGCTGCGCCCGGCAATGCCGGCGCCGAGGCCGCCCGGGACTGGGTCGCCGAACTCGACGATCCCCGCCTGGCCGGGCTGATCGACGAGGCATTCGAGGCCAATCCCAGTCTCAACCAGTCCTTCGCGCGCTATCGCGCCGCCCGGGCCGCTGCCCGGATCGCCGGCGCCGACCGCCTGCCCTCGCTGAACAGCGGGCTCGACTACACGCGCTCGGAACCGAATGTCGGCTCGGGCAGCGACAGTTTCTCGCTCGGCCTGTCCACCTCGTGGGAAGCCGACCTGTGGGGCCGCGTCGCCGATGGCGCCAATGCCGCATCGCTGGATGCGGAGGCCGCCGCCGACGATGTCCGCGCCTCCCAGCTCTCCGTGGCCGGCCTGGTTTCCAAAGGCTGGTTCGCCCTGATCGAGGCCCACCTGCAGACCGAGCTGGCCGAGCGCGACGTGGAAACGCGCCAGTCCTCGCTCAACCTGACCGAACGGCGTTTTGCGCGCGGCCTGGTTCGCAGCTCCGACGTCCGCACGGCGCGCAGCGCCCTGGCCTCGTCGCAAGCCGCCCTCGCCTCGCGCCGCCGCGCCGAGGCCGCCGCATCGCGCAGCCTGGAAGCCCTGCTGGGCCGTTATCCCGGCGCACGCCTTGCGCCTGAAGGCGATTTTCCGGTACTCGACACGCTCGGCGCCCTGGGCACGCCCCAGGCCATGCTGTCGCGCCGTCCCGACATCCGCGCCGCCGAGCGCCGCCTGCAGTCCGCCGGCCTGCGCGCCGATGCGGCCCGCAAGGCGCTCTATCCGAGCCTCTCGCTCAATGGCGGTTCGGGCACGGGCGGTGCCGATGCGAGCGACATGTTCGACCTCGACACGCTGGTCTCCAGCCTGACCGCGTCGATCGCCGGTCCGATTTTCAATGGCGGCGCACTGCGCGGCGCCCGCGACCAGGCCCAGGCGAATGCCGAGGCCCAGCTCGCCGGCTACGTCTCCACGGTGCTGACCGCCTGGCAGGAAGCGGAAAACGCGATCCATGCCGACGCCATCCTGGAGCAGCGGGTGGAAAACCTGCGCCAGGCCTACGAGGAAGCGGCGGAAGCCGAGAACCTCGTGGTCCGCCAGTATGCCAGCGGCGTTGCGACGATCTTCGATCTGATCAACGCCCAGTCCCGGCGCATCAGCGCCGAAAGCCAGTACATCACGGCCCGCGCCAACCGCGCGGCCAACCGTGTCGATCTGTATCTCGCCATCGCCGGCGATTTCTCCGCGGCCCAGTCCGCAGATCCGGCCGCCCCGACAGGAGAATAATCATGGGTAAGCTCATCGGACGTTTCGTGATCATCGGCGGCGTGGCCGTCGTTGGCATCGCGGTCATCTTCATGCTGTTCGCCACCCAGCCGCAGCCCCAGCGGGCCAATTCGGCCCCGCGCCCGGTCGCGGTCTTCGTGGAAGAGGCCCAAAGCGGCGAAGTGGCGCTCACCGTGACCTCCCAGGGCGAGGCCCAGCCGCGCACCCAGATCAACCTGGTGCCCCAGGTCGCCGGCCGCATCACCTATGTGAACCCGGACTTCATCGAGGGCGGTTTCTTCGAGGCCGGCGAAACCCTGATCCAGATCGAGGACGCCGACTACCGGCTCGCCGTGACCCGGGCCGCAGCCCAGGTCGCCCAGGCCGAACAGGCCCTGGCGCGCGAACAGGCGGAATCCGACCTGGCGGCCAGCGAATGGGAAGAACTGGGCGAAGGCGAAGCCTCGGCCCTGACCCTGCGCGAACCGCAGCTGGCGGAAGCCCGGGCCCAGCTGGCCGCGGCGGAAGCCTCGCTGCAGGAAGCCCGCCTGAACATGCAGCGCACCCGCATCTCCGCGCCCTTCGACGGACGCGTGCGCTCGAAGAATGCCGATCTCGGCCAGTACGTCTCGCCGGGCACCAATCTGGGCCAGGTCTTCTCGACCGACACGGTGATGGTGCGCCTGCCGCTGACCGACCACGATCTGGGCCTGCTGGGCATCCCGGTCGCCTACAACGCGATGGGCGACGATGACGACGGCATCCCGGTCACCCTGTCGGCGACGCTCGCGGGCGAACGCCATGAATGGCAGGGCCGCATCACGCGGACCGACAGCGCCATCGACACCGAGACCCGCGTTCTCTACGCCATCGCGGAAGTCGAGGATCCGTACGGCACGGCCGCACAGGAAGAAGGCGCGCCGCTGGCCGTGGGCCTGTTCGTCAGCGCGACCATCCAGGGCCGCGAGATCGACAATGCCTACATCATTCCGCGCAACGCCCTGCGCGGCGAGGACAGCGTCTACATCGTCCGCGAGGGCGGCAGGATGGAGATCCATACGGTCGGGATCATCGACTCCAACCCGGACCGGGTGATCGTGTCGAGCGGTGTGGAAGGCGGCGACCTGGTCGTGGTGTCCCCGCTGCGCGGTGCCAGCAACGGCATGAGCGTTCACACCTATGATGCCGATGGCGAGCAGCTCGACGCCTATTCGGCCACCTATGAAAACGCGCCGGATGGCGAAGACGAAGACAATGCCACTGACGGCGGCGACGGCGAGAATGCCGTGGCGAGCGCCGGCTAGGCCAGACGGCTCGAGAGGAAACGGCCATGACCGATCCCAACAAGACACATGACGAGATTTCCGGCGGTGGCATCGTCGGCTGGTGGGCCCGCAACTCCGTTGCCGCCAACCTCCTGATGATCGTCGCCATCGTCGGCGGCCTGCTGGGCTACAACATGCTCAACCGGGAAGTCTTCCCGACGGCCTCCTTCAGCGGCGCGACCGTGTCGGTCTCCTGGCCCGGCGCCTCGCCCCAGGACGTGGAAGAACAGATCATCGTCCGCATCGAGGAAGCCCTCTCGGACATGGACGGGATCGAGACCATCACCTCGACCGCCCGCGAGGGTGCCGGCTTCGTCAATATCGAAGGCAAGCGCAACGTCGACATCGGCGAGTTCATCGACAACATCAAGCTGGAGGTGGACTCGGTGAACAACCTGCCGCCGTCCTCCTACCGGCCCATCGTGTCGCAATGGCGCAACCAGGAACAGGTGGTCGGCTTCGCCGTGCACGGCGATATCGACCGGCGCGACCTGCAGGCCATCGGCCGGGAGGTGCGCGACGAGGTCGCCCAGCTGCCGGGCGCCTCGATCGTGAACCTGTGGGCCTCGCGCGGCGAGGAGGTCTCCATCGAGATCTCCGAGGAAAACCTGCGCCGCTACAATCTCTCCTTCGACGAGATCGTCAGCGCCGTGCGCGCCTCCTCGCTGAACGCCTCGGCCGGCACCGTGCGGACCGAGCTGGGCGAATTCGGCCTGACCGCCCGCCAGCTGGCGGACACGGCGGCGGAGTTCGAGAACATCATCATCCGCCAGACCGGCGCCGGCGGCACGCTGCGCATCAGCGACGTCGCCCACGTCACCGACGGCTTCGTCGACAGCAATATGGAAGCCACCTACAACGGCGAGACCATGGTGCTGATCGTGGTCGAGCAGTCGCCCAATATCGACGTGGTGGACACCGCCGCGGCCGTGCACGACTTCATCGACCGCAAGCAGGCGGAACTGCCCGAGGGCGTGAACATCTCGCTGTGGTGGGACAATTCGGAAATGTATTCCGACCGCATGGAGACGATCTCCGGCTCGGCCCTGTTCGGCGGCATCCTGGTGCTGATCACCCTCTTCCTCTTCCTGCGCCCGATCGTGGCGCTCTGGGTGACCGTGGGCATCTTCACGGCCTTCGGCGGCGCCTTCCTGATCCTGCCGATGATGGGCGTGTCGCTGAACATGCTCTCCCTGTTCGCCTTCCTGATCGTGATCGGGATCGTGGTCGACGACGCCATCGTCGTCGGCGAGAACATCCACGACCGCGTCGAACGCGGCGAACCGGGCCTGACGGCATCGATCGTCGGCGCGCAGATGGTCGCCAAGCCGGTCGTCTTCGCCGTCATCACGACGATCATGATGTTCTCGCCCTGGATGCTGCTGACCGGTCCGGAAGTGCAGTTCACGCGCCAGATCTCCCTCGTGGTGATCGCCGCGCTGGCCTTCTCGCTGATCGAGTCCCTGCTGATCCTGCCGGCCCACCTGTCGCACATGAAGCCGCAGTCGGAGACCGGCATCTTCGGCCCGCTGATCAAGATCCAGCGCGCCATCGCGAACACGCTGGTCTGGTTTGCCCGCACCGTGTACCGGCCGACCGCCAAGCTGGCGATCCGCAACCGCTACGCCACGCTCGTCGGCTTCTTCCTGATCTTCTTCATCTCGATCTCGCTGATGATGACGAACCGGGTCGGCACGGTCTTCATGCCGCAGATCGAGAACGAGACGATCCAGGTCAATATCCAGCTCGCCGAAGGCACGCCCTGGAACCGGACCGAACAGGTCCGCCAGCAGCTCGACAATGCCCAGGCGGAAGCGCTGGAGTACTACCGTCAGGAGTATCCGGGCGAAAACGACATGATCGAGAGCCGCTCGACGATCGCCTCTGACGGCCGCGTGCGCGCCTGGATCGAACTGCCCGAACCGGCCGACCGCCCCGGACACCTGCCGACGGCCGAGGTGGCCCAGCAGATCCGCGAATTCCTGGGTCCGATCCCGGATGCCGAGGAAGTCCGGCTGGACTCCACCATCAATGACGGCGGCAGCCGCATGACCTTCGCCCTGTCCCACCCGGACCTCGACACGCTGCGCGAGGCCGCCGATGCCCTGAAGGAGCAGCTGCGCAGCTACGACACGCTCTACGACGTGGTCGACAGCCTGCAGACCTCGACCGAGGAACTGCAATTCTCCCTGCGTCCGGATGCCCGGTCCCTGGGGCTGACCCTGCAGGACGTCACCCGCCAGGTGCGCCAGTCCTTCTACGGCGAAGAGGCCCAGCGCCTGCCGCGTGAAGGCCAGGACGTGCGGGTCATGGTCCGCATGGACGAGGCCTCGCGCCGCTCGCTGGACACGCTGCGGGAGATCCGCATCCGCACCGGCGACGGACGCGAAGTGCCGCTCTCGGCCGTGGCCGAAGCCCATTTCGCCCCGGGCCTGAACCGGATCAACCGCCGCAACGGCATGCGCACCGTCACGGTGTCGGCCGAGCTGTCCGATCCGTCCGCCCGCGGCGATATCAACCAGAGCCTGAACGAGAACTTCTTCCCGACGTTCGACACGCAATTCCCCAGCCTGTCGCGGGACGAGATCGGCCAGGCCGAGGGCGAACGCCAGTTCATGGCCGAGCTGATCAACCTTCTGATCCTGGCCCTGGGGTCGATGTACATCCTGCTGGCGGTGGCCTTTAAGTCCTACTTCCAGCCGCTGGCCATCATGGTGGCGATCCCCTTCGCCCTGACCGGCGCGATCTTCGGACACCTGCTGTTCGGCATGCCGATCGCCCTGTTCTCCTACTTCGGGGTCGGTGCGGCCGCCGGCGTCGTCATCAACGACAACCTGGTGCTGCTGGACTTCGTGAACCGGCTGCGGGCCAACGGGGTGGGCGCCTTCCAGGCGCTGGTGGATGCCGGCGTACAGCGCTTCCGCCCGATCCTGCTGACCTCGGTCACCACCTTCCTGGGCATCTTCCCCATGATGGCGGAGACCTCGACCCAGGCGGAATTCCTCAAGCCGATGGTCGTGGCGCTCGGGTTCGCGGTGGTCTTCGCCCTCTTCCTGACCCTGCTGCTGGTGCCGGCGATGTACGCCATCGGCGTCGACGTCGCCCGCTTCTTCCGCGGCATGTGGACCGGCGAACGCCAGCCCCGGCTGGGCGAGCACTACGCCGATACCGACTTCGCCCACGGCGAGCTTCCGGGCCATCTGGAAGAAACACCCGCCGAATAGCCAAGCCTCGCCCCGCGTTGTAAACAATGCGGGGCGAAACTTTTCGCGACATCTATTTGGGGATCCATCCGATGAAGAAGCTGTTGCTGAGCACGGCCGTGCTGGCGCTCGTCGCCGCATGCGGCCAGAACCAGGGCGCCACGCCCGAGCAGACCACCGCGCAGACCGAGACCGCGGGCCAGCCGGAAATCGGGCAATGGGGTTTCGACCTGGCCGGCATGAACCGCGAGGTGGAGCCGGGCAACGACTTCTACGAATACGCCAACGGCGCCTGGCTCGACGAGACCGAGATCCCCGCCGACCTGTCGAACTACGGCATGTTCACCGAGCTCGCGCTGGAAGCCGAGGTGCAGGTCCAGGAGATCATCACCGAGCTGGCCGCCCAGGACGCCGATTCCGGCACGATCGAACAGCAGGTGGGCGATCTCTACGGATCGTGGATGAATACCGACGCGATCGACGAACTCGGCCTGGCTCCCGCCCAGCCCTATCTCGACGAGATCGCTGCGGCTGAAACGCATGACGACGTGAATGCGCTCTTCGCGACCATCCACCACCAGAGCCCGTTCGGCGTCGGCATCATTCCCGACCCGGCCGACACCACGCGCCACACGGTCTTCGTCGGCCAGGCCGGGCTCGGCCTGCCGGACCGCGACTACTATCTGGAAGAGGACAACCAGCGTTACCGCGACGCCTATCGCGACTTCATAGCGGAGATCTTCTCTCTGGCCGGGATCGACGGCGGCGAGGCCAGGGCCGATGCGATCATGGCACTGGAAATGCGCCTGGCCGAGGTGCACTGGACCCAGGCCGACAGCCGCGACATCCAGAAGATCTACAACCCGATGCCCATCGACCAGCTGGACACGATGGCCCCGCAATTCGACTTCCCCGCCGCCATGGCCCAGCTCGGCCTGGACGGGGTGGCGACCTATCTCGTCGCCCAGCCCAGCGCGATCGAAGGCTCCGCCGCGATCTTCGAGGAGACGCCGGTCGAGGTGTGGAAGGACTACATGACCTTCCATTTCCTGCGGACCAATGCCGGCCAATTGCCCGCCGCGTTCGACGAGGCGAACTACCGCATGTACGGCCAGACGATCAACGGCACGCCGGAACAGCGCCCGCGCGACCGCCGCGGCGTGAATCTCGTGGGCGGCCAGCTCGGCGAAGCCGTCGGCCAGGTCTATGTCGAGCGGCATTTCCCGCCGTCCTCAAAGACCGCCATGGAAGAACTGGTCGGCAATCTGACCGCGGCCCTGGAATCCCGTCTGCAGGCCCTCGCCTGGATGGACGAGGAAACCCGTGCCAATGCGCTGACCAAGCTGTCCACCTTCGAGCCGCGCATCGGCTATCCGGACGAATGGCAGGACTATTCCGATCTGGAAATCCGGCCCGACGACATTTTCGGCAATATCCGCCGCCTGGAGGAATTCCAGTGGAACGAGCAGGTCGCAGACCTGGCCGGTCCGGTGGACCGGGGCGAATGGCCCTACCCGCCGCAGACAGTGAACGCCTCCTACAATCCGCTGATGAACCAGATCACCTTCCCGGCCGGCATCCTGCAGCCGCCCTTCTTCGATCCGCACGCCGACGCAGCGATCAATTACGGCGCGATCGGCGCGGTGATCGGTCACGAGATCGGTCATGGCTTCGACGACCAGGGCCGCCGTTTCGACGAGAACGGCGCGATCCGCGACTGGTGGACCGAGGAGACGAATGCGCGCTTCGAGGAGCGTGCCGAACGCCTCGGCGCGCAGTATGACGGCTATTCGCCGGTCGAGGGCCGCTTCGTGAACGGCGACTTCACCATGGGCGAGAATATCGGCGATCTGGGCGGGCTGCAGATGGCCTACACCGCCTATCACCGCTATCTGGACGCCTGCTGTGACGGCGAGGCTCCGGTGATCGACGGCTTCACCGGCGACCAGCGCTTCTTCCTCGCCTGGGCCCAGGTCTGGCGCCGCCTCTATCGCGAGGACAATCTCATCGCGCGCCTGACCACCGACCCGCACAGCCCGTCGCAATACCGCACCAACGGCGTGGTGCGGAACCTGGACGCCTGGTACGAGGCCTTCGGCGTCACCGAGGACGACGACCTCTACCTGCCGCCGGAAGAGCGCGTCTCGATCTGGTAGGATAGCGCAAGCGCGCAAGCAGAAGGCCCGGCTCCCATGCCGGGCCTTTTTCGTATCCGGCGCGGTTTCGGGGGTGCCGGACTGCAATGTGACAGGACCGTCAGTTGCCCTCGGGGGCGAGAGGTCTACTCTTTCCCGGAATTCATCATCCGGACTGATGGGGGTAACATCATGAAGAAGTTCCTGCTCGGCACGGCCGCCCTGGCCCTGCTCACCGCATGCCAGCCGGCCAGCGAGGCACCCGAGGACGAGGCGGCCCCGGCCACCGAGAGCGAAGCGCCCGACACGGCCGCGCCCGCCGGCGAAACCGAAACTGCCAGCACGCAAACCGCCGACAGCGGAACGCCCGAACTGGGCGACTGGGGCGTGGAGACGCAGCATATCTCCGACACGGTCGATCCCGGCGACGACTTCTTCCGCTACGTCAACGAAGGCTGGCTGGACACCACGGAGATCCCGGCAGGCTTCTCCAATTTCGGCTCCTTCACCGAGCTTTACCTGCGCTCCGAGGAGCGTATCGAGACGATCATCCACGACGCGGCGGAAAGCGATGCGGAAGACGGCACGCTGCCCCAGCAGGTGGGCGACCTTTACGCCGCCTACATGGACACCGACCGCCTCGCCGAACTGGGCCTCGACCCGGCCCGCCCCGGGCTGGAGCGCATCGCCGCGGCGGAAAGCCATGACGACATCGCCACGCTGATGGGCGCACCGGACACCCAGTCCCTCTTCGGCGCCTGGGTCGGCCGCGACCCCGGCAATCCCGAGCGCTACGTCGTCTCGGTCAGCCAGGGCGGTCTCGGCCTGCCGGACCGCGACTACTATCTGGACGACACGGAACGCTTCGAAGCCTACCGCACGGCCTATCTGGACTATATCGCCGACGTGTTCGGGATGATCGGCGTGGACAATGGCGCCGAGCGGGCCCAGGCCATTCTCGACCTGGAAACCGCCATCGCCGAGATCCACTGGACGCGCGCGGAAAGCCGCGACCGGGTGGCGACCTACAATCTCATGGCCGCGGACGACGTCGCCGACTACGCCTCGGGCTTCCCCTGGGAGACCTTCATGACGTCGCTGGAATTCGGCGACCAGGAAGAGTTCGTGGTGCGCCAGAACACGGCGATCCAGTCGCTGGCGCAGCTGTTCGGCGAGATCCCGGTGGAGACCTGGAAGGACTACATGGCCTTCCACTGGATGGAGAGCCATCGCGACCTGCTCACGCCGGCCTTCTACGAGCGGTCCTTCGACTTCTACGGCCGCACGCTGAACGGCACCGAAGAGCCGCGTCCGCGCGACCGCCGGGCGATCCAGTTCGTCAACGGCAATCTCGGCCAGGCCATCGGCCAGATCTATGTCGAGGAATACTTCCCGCCGGAATACAAGGAACAGATGGAAGAACTCGTCGGCTATCTGCGCGCCGCGCTGCAGGAGCGGATCGAGACGCTGGACTGGATGGACGACGAGACCCGTGCGGAAGCCCTGACCAAGCTGGACAAGTTCCTGCCGAAGATCGGCTATCCGGACCAGTGGCCCGACTATTCGGACATCGAGATCCGTCCGGGCGATCTGTGGGGCAATAATGCCCGCATCAATGCCTGGTTCCGCGCCGACAGCCGCGACCGCCTGCGCGGCCCGATCCGCGAGTGGGAATGGTTCATGTCGCCGCAGACGGTGAACGCCTACTATTCCTCCACCTCCAACGAGATCGTCTTCCCGGCGGCCATTCTGCAGGGGCCTTTCTTCGATCCCTTCGCCGACCCGGCGGTCAATTTCGGCGGCATCGGCGCCGTGATCGGCCACGAGATGGGACACGGTTTCGACGACCAGGGCAGCCAGTCCGACGGCGACGGCCTCCTGCGCAACTGGTGGACCGATACCTCGCGCGAGCAGTTCGATGCCCGCACCGACCAGATCGTGCAGCAGTACGAGGAATTCTCGCCGGTCGAAGGCATGAATGTCGACGGCCGCCTGACCCTGGGCGAGAATATCGGCGATATCGGCGGG
>Ga0207716_100291_pt1 | contig 26260 bp, 20 predicted proteins | sample TtaePargueraPR_FD_187739 | JGI IMG/M metagenome (GOLD analysis project Ga0207716, IMG submission 187739) | Aerobic enrichment media microbial communities from Bioluminiscent Bay, La Parguera, Puerto Rico - Tt and P2 (5) (SPAdes) | ecosystem: Environmental > Aquatic > Marine > Unclassified ... | reverse complement strand
GGAACATCAGATAGCCGAGCGGGCCGTTGGGCAGGGTGGCGACGATGTCCGGGTCGAGCCGCTGGTGCAGGTCGCCACCGGCATGCACATTCATCATCTGCAGGCCCCGGCAGATGCCCATGACCGGGAGGGGCGCCTCGTCGGCCCGGTCGAGCCAGGCCCATTCCAGCCGGTCGCGCTCGGGATCGTGATCGGTGAGAAGCTCCGGATCGCCGTCGTAGTGCTCGGGGTGGATGTCCAGCCCGCCGCCCAGCAGCAGCCCGTCCGGTTCCGGCCCGGTGCGGTCGTCCGGCATCCGGGTCAGGCGGGTGGCGCGCCCGCCGCCCAGGCGGATGGCGAGGCGCAGCAGGAAGGCGATGCCGTGATCGCCCCGGGTGCCGACCGTGTATCCGATCAAGGGTTTTCCGCTTTTGGCGGTGTCAGTCATGTTTCACTTCGGCTGGTAAACGTCCGTAGCGCAGAAGATGGGACAGGATGAACAGGCTGCCCAGGGCTGTGCTGCCCGCCTCGGACGGGCCGACATCGACATCGGCATCGCCGCCGCGCCTGGAGCGTTCCAACGCGGCATCGATATCGTCCTTCAGCGTCTCGAAATCCGTCATGTCCTGCCAGAGCTGGCCGATCCGGTCGACGAGGCTGGCATCGGCCTCCCTCAGCTCGCGCCAATTCTCTTCGATCTGGGCGAGATAGTCGGCCTCGTCGAGGCTTTTCCCAGTCAGGCCGGCGAGCCAGAGGAAGGGGAGTTTGGAGCGATAGCCGATTTCCGGCTCACCGGCGTCGGGCAGGGGTTCGCCCAGTGCCTGCTTCGCGAGCAGCAGCGGATAGTCGACGCCAGAGTGCACCGAATGCGTGATGCCGGCCCAGAGCCGGGCATTGATCTCGATCAGCTGCGGCGTGTCGCCGGCCTCGCCGGTCCAGCGGAAGTCGGCCTGCAGCGTTCCGGTCCAGCCGGTGCCCCGGGCGATCTTCTCCATGGCGGACTGGAACGGGGCGGCATCGACGGTCTCGCGCAGGGCGCCGGCGCCGCTCTGCGGCGGGAATTGTTCCAGGTTGCGGTAGGCAGACAGGGCGAACACGGTCTCGCCGTCGGCCATGGCCGTGACGCAATAGTCCTCGCCCGGCGCCGGGGACTGCACCAGCGTCGTGTCGTCCCGGTCGTCCAGTTCCGCTTCCAGCGTTTCCGGATCGTCGACGAGCGTGATGCCGCGCCCGCCGCAGCCTTCGGCGGGTTTGAGGATGGCGGGCAGGGCGTCCTCGACGTCCGGACGCTGTGCGGCGTCCGGCTCGGTGAGAACCTGCGTTTCCGGCGCCGGCACGCCCCAGGCCTCGACGGAACGGGCCAGCCGGTCCTTGGGGTGGACCTGGGCGATCGCCTTGGCCGGCGGGGCCGCGACCGTCACGCCGGCCGGAAAGGCATCGCGATGCTCGGCCAGCAGGGGCGTATCCTCGAAGACCGGCATGACCAGCACGGGCCCGCCCGTTTCTTCCAGGCATTCCCGGCTCAGCGCGGCCAGGGCCTGGACATAGTCGTTCGGCGTCTCGTTCGGATCGGGAATGCAGCGCGTCTCGTCGCACAGGCGGGAAAAGCCCAGCACGGTCCAGTCCACGCTGTCCACGCCGATCAGCCGGCCGGTGATCGGTCGCACCGATTGGGCGACGGTCAGCGCCATCAGGCTGCGGGCATAGGTAATGATGATGACAGGTTTGGTCACGGTGTCTCCCTACGTCGGCCATGTAACGTCCGGGGTGTGCAAGCGTTCCGCCTGTCGCTCAGCGCCATGCAACTCACTCTCATAAACAAACAAACCCGTTCAAATCCGCTGTCTTGCAAGGGGAATTCGCTTGACCGGCGCTCCCGTGACCATGTGAGAATGCAGTCCAAGAAGTGGTCGCCAAGGACCACATGCGCCAACAGGTTACGGGCGTCGTCGCCCGGGGTGAGGAGAATGCAACCGACCGATACGCGCGATCCCGACTATTTTCACAAGGTCGTGGATTGCCAGTGGGCATGTCCGGCACACACGCCGGTGCCCGAATATATCCGTCAGATTGCCCAGGGGAATTTCACCGAGGCTTATCTTATCAACCGTCGCTCCAACGTGTTTCCCGGCATTCTCGGCCGGGTCTGCGACCGTCCCTGCGAGCCGGCCTGCCGGCGCGGCCGGGTGGAGGAGGAGCCGGTGGCGATCTGCCGGCTCAAGCGCGTCGCCGCGGATCATCGCGACGAGGTGAAGGATCTCATTCCTCAGAAGCCGGACTCGACCAATGGCAAGAAAATCGCCCTGATCGGTGCCGGCCCGGCCTCGCTGACCGTGGCCAACGATCTCGCTCCGCTGGGGTATGAATGCACGATCTTTGAAGCGCATCACCGTCCCGGCGGGCTGATGATCTCCAATATTCCCGCCTTCCGCCTGCCGGAAGACGTGCTGGACGAGGAGATTGGCTACATCCTCGACATGGGTGTCGAGCTGAAGCTGAACAGCCGGGTTGAGAGCCTGAAGGCCCTGATGGAGGGCGGCTATGACGCCGTCTTCGTCGGGTCCGGCGCGCCCAAGGGCAAGGACCTCAATATCGAGGGCCGCGAGGAGGCCGCCGGCAATATCCATATCGGCATCGACTGGCTGGAAAGCGTCGCCTTCGAACACACCGACAAGATCGGCAAGCGCGTGCTGATCATCGGCGTGGGCAATACGGCGATGGATTGCTGCCGCACCTCGCTGCGCCTGGGCGCGGACGATGTGAAGGTGATGGCGCGCAAGCCGCGGCAGTTCTTCAAGGCCTCCCCCTGGGAGCTGGAGGATGCCGAGGACGAGAATGTCGAGATCATCGTCAACCATTCCCCCAAACGCTTCGTCGTCGAGAACGGCAAGCTGACCGGCATGGAATTCGAGCTGATGGAGTACGATCTCGACGCGGACGGCAACATCACCGAGACGCGCAAGGCCGGCACGAAGATCATTCCCTGCGACGACGTGATCCTGGCGATCGGCCAGGAAAACGCCTTCCCCTGGATCGAGCGCGATCTGGGCATCGAGTTCGACAAGTGGGGCGTGCCCGTGGTCGACGAGACCACGCACCAGTCAACGAAGCCCGGCGTCTTCTTCGGCGGCGACAGCGCTTTCGGGCCGAAGAACATCATCTGGGCGGTCGAGCACGGCCACCAGGCGGCAATCTCCATTCACAAGCATTGCCAGGGCGAGAATATCGGCGAGCGCCTGCCGCGCGGGCTGAACCTGCAATCGGCCAAGATGGGCGTGAACGAGTGGATGTATTCCAACGCCTATACCGGCGAGCACCGCCGCGACATGCCGCTGGTGGAACTCAAGGAGCGGCTGAACAATCGCAAGATGGAGGTCGAGCTGGGCTTCGATGCCGAGCGGATCGCCACGGAGGTGCAGCGCTGTCTCAATTGCGATGTGCAGACCGTGTTCGACGCGCCCCTGTGCAAGGAGTGCGATGCCTGCCTGGACATCTGTCCGGTCGATTGCCTCTCCATCCTGGAGAATGGCGAGGAGGGACAGCTTCGCGCGGGCATGCGCGTGCCGGCGGCCAATACCGAACAGGCGCTCTACGTCTCCGAGCCGCTGAAGGATACCGGCCGGGTGATGGTGAAGGACGAGAATCTCTGCCTGCATTGCGGCCTGTGCGCCGAACGCTGCCCCACCGCCGCGTGGGACATGCAGGATGCGGATATCGTCATTCCGCATGTCGACAATGAAGCCGGAAAGGTGGCGGCGGAATGAAGGACGTCGTTGAAACGTCGAGCGAAGTGCGTGTGAACGACTTCGTGATCAAGATCGGCAATGTGAACGGGACGGGCTCGGCCTCGGCCAACGGGCTGCTGACCAAGGCGATCTTCCGCATGGGCGTGCCCGTGGTGGGCAAGAACCTCTTCCCGTCCAACATTCAGGGCCTGCCGACCTGGTATGAGATCCGGGTCACCAAGGACAGCTATTTCGCGCGCTCGGGCGATGCCGACCTGGTCGTCGCCATGAACGCCGAGACCTACAAACAGGACCTCGCCGAGGTCTCGCCCGGCGGCTTCCTGCTCTACGACTCGACCTGGCCGCGGCCGGACCTGCACGCGCGCGAGGACATCACCGCCATCGGCGTTCCGCTGGCGCGCATGTGCAACGAACAGTTCGACAATGCGCGCACCCGCGTCCTGATGAAGAACATGGCCTATGTCGGCGCGGTGGCCGGGCTGACCGGGATCGATGTCGAGGTCATCCGTTCCATGGTCACCGAGATGTTCGGCACCAAGGAACACCTGATCGACGCCAATATGAAGGCGATCGGGCTGGGGCTGGATTATGTGCGCGAACACCATCCCGATCCGCTGCCCCTGCGCGTGGAGCCGATGAACGACACGGCCGGCCACATCATGATCGACGGCAATACGGCCGCGGCGCTGGGCTGTGTCTATGCCGGGGCGACGTTTGGCGCCTGGTATCCGATCACGCCCTCGACCTCGCTGATGGACGGGTTCAAATCCTTCTGCGAGAAATTCCGCACCGATCCGGACACGGGCGAGAAGAAATTCTGCATCATCCAGGCCGAGGACGAGCTGGCCTCGATCGGCATGGCGATCGGTGCCGGCTGGAACGGCGCGCGCGCCTTCACGCCGACATCGGGGCCGGGCATCTCCCTGATGAGCGAGTTCATCGGCTTTGCCTATTACGGCGAAGTGCCGGTCGTGCTGTTCGACGTGCAGCGGGCGGGCCCCTCGACGGGCCTGCCGACGCGGACCCAGCAATGCGACCTCACCACGGCGGCCTATGCCAGCCATGGCGACACCAAGCACATCCTCGTCTTCCCGGCCAATCCGAAGGAATGCTTCGAGATGGCGGTGCAGGCCTTCGATCTGGCCGAACGCTTCCAGACCCCGGTCTTCTTCATGACCGATCTGGATATCGGCATGAATGACTGGATGATCCCGGAGCTGACCTGGGACGAGGCCTACCAGCCCGATCGCGGCAAGGTGCTGGGCAAGGACGAGCTCGAGGCCATCGAGAAATTCTACCGCTATGAGGACCGCGACGGCGACGCCATTCCCTATCGCACCATCCCCGGCGTGCATCCCAAGGGCGCCTATTTCACGCGCGGCTCGGGCCACAACTGGAAGGGCGGCTACACCGAGGATAGCGACGAGTACAAGGTCGTGCTCGACCGGCTGACGCAGAAATGGAAGAACGCCGCAGCCGCCGTTCCGGCGCCGGTGGTGATCCGTTGCGGCAAGCCGGCCCGCCGGGCCATCGTCTCGGTCGGCGGCTGCGACGGCGCCGTGCGCGAGGCGATCGACCAGCTCTCCGCCGAGGGTGTCGATCTGGACTATCTGCGCGTGCGGGGCTTCCCCTTCTGCCAGGAAGTCGACGACTTCATCGCCGGCTATGACGAGGTCTTCGTCGTCGAGCAAAACCGGGACGCGCAATTGCGCACCCTGCTGATCAACGAGACCGCGGCCGACAAGACCCGGCTCATCCCCGTGCTCGACTATGCCGGCATGGCCGCCAACCCGAAATTCATCGTCGAGGGCGTCACCGCGCACCTTGAAACCGTGGGAGACGCCGCATGACCTCCATGCCGAAACCCTTCATCGACAAGCATCTGCCCAAGAACAAGCTGGGCCTGTCGGTGCGCAATTATGAAGGCGTGATGTCGACCCTGTGCGCCGGCTGCGGCCACGACTCGGTGACGGCGGCGCTGGTGCAGGCCTTCTGGGAGCTGGACCTGGCGCCGGAAAGCGCGGCCAAGGTCTCCGGCATCGGCTGTTCGTCCAAGACGACGGCCTATTTCATGGGCCAGTCCCACGGCATCAATTGCGTGCACGGGCGCATGCCCTCGGTGGCGACCGGCGCCAACGCCGTGAACGGCAAGCTGCACTATATCGGCATTTCTGGCGACGGAGACTCGCTCTCCATCGGCTTCGGCCAGTTCGCCCATGCCATCCGCCGCAATCTCAACATGCTCTACATCATCGAGAACAACGGCGTGTACGGGCTGACCAAGGGCCAGTTCTCGGCCTCGGCGGACTATGGCTCGAAGTCCAAGAAGGGCGTGCCCAACGAGCAGACGCCGATCGATCCGTGCACCCAGGCGCTCACCCTGGGCGCCGGCTTCGTGGCGCGGGCCTTTTCCGGCGACAAGTCGCAACTGGTGCCGCTGATCAAGGCGGGGCTGATGCACAAGGGGTTCGCGCTGATCGACGTGATCTCGCCCTGCGTGACCTTCAACGACCATGCCGGCTCGACCAAGAGCTACGCCCATACCTACAAATACTATCACCCGCTGGTGCACACGGATTTCGTGGCTCATGCCGAGGAGATCACCGGCGAGTATGCCGATGACGGCGCCATGCGCGTGACCATGCATGACGGTGGCGAGCTGGTGCTGCGCAAGACCGATGGCGACTACGATCCGCGCGACAAGGCGCAGGCGATCGAGACGCTGGTTGCCGGTAGCGGCGATGGCGAGATACGCACCGGCCTGCTCTATCTCAACGAGGATATGGGCGACATGCATGCGGCCAATCGCTTGCCGGACACGCCGCTCAACGCGCTGCCCTACGACCAGCTCAATCCCGGTGCCGACGCCCTGGCTGTCCTGCAGAAACGCTACCGCTAGTCTGCGTCGGCCTCGCCGATCTCCACGGGGATGATCTCGACGCCCTCGACGGTGACGGTGTCGGCGATGCAGCCGTGCAGATAGCAGCCTCCGGCGCCGTCGCGTACCGGCACGTAGTGCACTTCGCAGCGCGGCGCCGTGCCCGGCGGATCCCACGGGATGCGTGCGGCGGCGACACGGCCCTCGCGGGCCCCGGCCTCGCAGATCGCATCGACATGGTCGCGCAGGCCGGTCAGCGCATCGCGATCGGTGAGATCGCCGGCCTCTCCCAGATAGGTGGTCCGCATGAGCGGGCTGACGGCCTCGATCGCATAACGCGCGTCCGGCGGCTCGTAGCGCACGAGAAAGCAGGGGAAGGGGCTGTATTCCACCAGGGCGAGGATGTCGTCATAGGGGCTGCGCGTACGCGGATCGCGCGTCAGCCGCGTCAGGGCCGCGATCAGAGCGTCCGTCGGCGCCACGATGCCGGCTTCCAGCCTGGAGATGTAGGTCTGGCTCACCCCGACGAGCTGCGCCATCGCGCTTTGCTTCAGATTGAGCCGCTGCCTCAAGGCGCGGACGTTTTTTGCCCAGTCCATTTCCACAGCCAGCATGTCCCCGGTACGTGCAAACGGTCTTAGGGAGTCTCGCCCCGGCTGGGCATTCATATTTGATGAACCGCGCTCGAAAAAGCAGTCAGAAGCCCAGCGCGTTACCGATATAGCCCGGCAGGTCGGACATCAGGGCCCCGAGCTCGCCGCGGGCCATCGCCGGCAGGAAGATGGCCAGGATGACGCTGATCACAAGGCCGACGAAGGCGCGGAGCACGTCGGAGACGACGTCCCAGAGGGCGGACATGTGCGAGCGCAGCCCGGCCACATAGGAGATCGCGATCTCGCGGCCGGCCAGCATGCCCAGGAAGACCCAGGTCGTGCTCATCGGGATGTCGTTCAGTTCCTTGAAGAAATACAGGATGATCCCGTAGATCAGGTCGACCAGCGTGGCGGCCCGGACATCCGTCGTGTTGGTCTTGGTCAGGACGATCTTCTGGATCTCGCCGCCGCGCGTCGCGAAGATGATGGCGTGCAGCGCCAGCATAACGAGCGTGGCGAAGACCAGCAGCATGGGCGAGAAGCTCACCTGGGTCTGCATCACGGCAACGCCGTCCTGAAGCACCGGGGCGCCGTTTTCCATCACCGGCACCAGCTCGGTCGAACGGGGCAGGAAGACGAAAATGTTGGCCAGGTCCTGCATCAGCCACTGCGACCACAGGAAGGCCGTCGAACACCATTGCAGGACGAACCAGTAGGGCTTGTGCGGCTCGCTGTGGGTGTCGTGAACCCAGCGTTCGAAAAAGCGCGACACGAGAAGGTAGACGACGAAGGCGGCGGAGATCGCCACGAGATAGCCCAGCGCCGACTTGGTCAGCATTTTCGGCAGCACGCCCTCGGTCTCCGCGCCGCCCGTCAGGGCGAAGATGGTGAGCACGAGGAAGGTGGTGGAAACGGGGACGCCGAAACGGGTGAGGACCAGCAGGAAGAGGGGGGGAATGGCATGCCACCATTTCACGCCGCCCTCGGGATAGGGCAGCTCGTTGAGGCGATCGAAGGCGATGTCCTGATTGCCCCCGAAATACCCCCACAGCATCACCGCCGTCAGGATGGAGCAGGCATAGAGCCACAACACCCACCAGGGCCGTTTCGCGTTGGAACTCAGAAAGGTACCCAGGGTCTGGATGGCGTCGTTGGCGACGATCGAATAGGAGGCGATCAGAAAACCGACAATCGAGAAGACCCAGGCTGCAAGCGTGATATCAGCCATGACGGACGACCTTTCTTCCGGGAAGTGCCGGGGCAGGTAGCAAGTTCGATGTCGGGGGATCAATCGGCAATGCGGGGCGCGGTGACAATTTCACAAAACTGTCGCGCAGCCTTACAGGAAAGCGGACCGCATAGTAGCGTTATGCATCCACTCTTCACTTTCATTCCGTACTGAGTTATAAAATATAACTCGCGGCCGGAAGGTCCGCGCGCCGTCCCGAACGGAGAACCGCGCATGAACACGCTCGTCCGAACGATGGAAGCACAGGCCATTCACTGGCCCTCCGTCATCCGCCACTACAGGCTCTCCAAGGGCCTGAAGCAAGCCGCCCTCGCACACGATCTCGGGGTCACGCAAACCATGGTGTCGCGCTGGGAATCCGGAATGGCCCTGCCGAGCCAGCGCATCCAGGAACGCATATTCGATCTGTACTGGGCGACGCACACGTCCGTGTCGCGGGCGGCCTGGCTGGAGCGGATCGGCCGCCATCCCTCCATCGTCGGCGTGATCGATGCCGACGGCCGGGTACAGCGCGCCAGCCGCGGTTTTCTGCGCGTGCTCGGCTGCGACCGTCATGCCCTGGAGGGGCGCTATCTGACCGAAGCCTTCCAGGGCGACCTCGTCGATCTCTACGACACATTCGTCACGAGCGGTTTCTTCGAAGGCCGGGTCGCCTCCGCGGAAAGCATGGATAGGATCGTCTTCACCGGCACGGACGGCCGGCAGGTCGAACGCCGGACCCACGGGCTGCACAGACCGACCTTCCTGCCGGGCCCGCAGATCGTCTGGCTGCTTTCCGCCGCCGAGGTGACCGCGCCGGTCTACACGGACGTTCGCGCCCGCCTGGGCGGCCCCCGCATCATCCGAAAGGCGGTCTGACGCCATGCCCGCCCGATCCCGAAGGCAGGCCGTGGCGGAGCCGTCCGAAAGCTGGCGGGCGCGTCTGCGGCGCTACCGTTTCACACACAATATCAAGCAGGCCGCGCTCGCGTCCGACCTCGGCGTCACCCAGGCCATGGTTTCGCGCTGGGAGTCGGGGGCGGTGATTCCCAGCAAGGAAATGCGTACCCGGATCACCGGGCTGTTCGAGGGCGGCCAGGTCTCCGCGCCGATGATCGACTGGCGCAGCCATACGGCGGCGCAGCCCGGTCTCGCCGCCGTCATCGACCGTCGGGGCATGCTGGAGACGGCAAGCGAGGGACTGGTTCGGCTGCTCGGACGCGAGCGGGCCGGGGTGGAGGCCGAGCGGATCGACGACCTGTTCTCCGGCGATCTGCCCGAACTCTTCCAAACGCTTCTTTCGTCAGGATTCTTTGACGGCAGGCTCGAAAGCGTCGAAAGTGCGGATCGCTACACATTTGTCGATGGCGAGGGGCGGGTGACAAGCTGCTGCATCGAAGGTCTGCACTGGCCGCATCGCGGTGAGGACGGCGAGATCCGCTGGATGCTTTCCGGCGCGCGAATAGACGAAGCGGACTTTGAGGCATTGCGCCGCGAGATGGCCGGCAAGGTCGCACTCGTGACGTCGCGGTAGAGGCCCTAGGGGGGCGGAATTGGTTCAGGATATCAAACTGTCTGTGTCATCAAACAAGGTGAACTGGCCGTCGGTGATCCGGAATTTCCGGATGTCGAAGCGCCTCAAGCAGGCGGCCCTGGCGGCCGATCTGGGCGTGACCCAGGCGATGATCTCGCGCTGGGAAAACGGCGACAGCGATCCGCCCGAACGGGTCAAGCGGCGCATGGCCGAACTGGTCCAGGACGCCTTCGTCGTCTCGCCGGCGCCCACCTGGGTCGACCTGGTGACGCTCAATCCGACGGTGGAATTCGTCACCGACTCCATGGGCATGATCAAGGCGATCTCCCGCGGCGCGCTCGATCTGTTCGGCCTGCCCCGGCACGAGATCGAGGGCCGCAATGTGCGCGATTTCGTCAGCGGCGACTTCATGTCGGCGCTGGAGAGCATTCGCGGCGAGGGCATGTTCCAGAACAATCTGGCCTACGCCCAGAGCCTCGGCTCGATGGACATCAACGTGCCCTCGGGCCTGAACTCCCAGCTCTGCGACTTCCTGCACTGGCCGCGCATCTCCGAGGCGCGCACGGTCTACTGCATCCATTCCGGCGCCATTCTGGACGAGACCCGCTACACGGCCCGGCTGGAAGAGCGCGGCGACAAGATCGTCTATCGCCGGACGTTCTGAGAAGCCTGCGATCGTCGCGCAAAGAAAAAGGGGCGGCCCCGCCGGGGCCGCCCCTTTCTTGATATCGACAGGGGGCTACTCGCCCATCTGCTCGTCGCGCAGGGCACGGAATTCATTGCCCTCATACCAGTTCGGCCAGTCGCCGGAATTGGCCAGGCGCGAGCCGACCTCGTAGAAGAGCTCGGTATTCTCCACCATCCCGGACATCTCCCAGTCTTCCGAATATTCGTCGGCCGGGCCGTGATAGCGGTGTTCGCGATAGTCCTCGGCCATGGCCTGGCCGGCCTCGACCCCGCCTTCGCGCAGATCCTCGCCGCCGTCGGCGTAGAGCATCGGCACCCCGTGCTTGGCCAGCGAGATATGGTCGGAGCGATAGAAATAGCCCGCTTCCGGGTTGGGGTCGGGCACGATGTGGCGGTCCTGTTCCTCGGCCACAGTCTCCAGCACGTCCTCCAGTTCCGAGGCGCCGTGGCCGACCACGACGATATCGCGCGAGCGGCCCGTGGGCAGCATGGCGTCGATATTGATGCCGCCGACCGTCTGGTCGTAGGGCACGATCGGATTCTCGCCGTAATAGGCCGAGCCCAGCAGGCCGGACTCTTCGGCGGTCACGGCCAGGATCATCACCGAGCGCGCCGGCGGATTGGCGGCGAAGGCTTCGCCGATTTCCAGGATGGCGGCGGTGCCGGTGGCGTTGTCGACGGCACCGTTATAGAGCCCGTCCTCGCCCTCCGGCACGTCGCGGATGCCGATATGGTCCCAGTGCGCGGTGTAGATGACGTACTCGTCCGGACGTTCCGTGCCCGGCACGACGCCGACTACATTGCGCGAATCCAGCGTGCGCGTGGAATTGTGCAGGGTTGCCGATGCGGTCAGGCCCTCCATCGGGACGGCTTCGAAGTCCGGCTGGGCCGCAGCGGCCGTCAGGCCTTCGAAGTCGAGGCCGGACATGTCGAAGAGCTGGCGGGCCACGTCTTCGGTGACCCAGCTTTCCACGGCGGCGAAGGTGCCTTCGCCCGGCTCGCGTGCGAGGTCCAGCTGGGCGCCGGTCCAGGAGCCGGAGACCACGTTCCAGCCATAGGAGGCCGGGGCGGTCTGGTGGATCAGGATGACGCCGTCGGCGCCCTGGCGGGCCGCTTCCTCGTACTTGTAGGTCCACCGGCCGTAATAGGTCATGGCATTGCCGTTGAAGAGGCCGGAGTCCGGATCGGCATAGCCGGGATCGTTGACCAGCATGACGACGGTCTTGCCCTCGACATCGACGCCTTCATAGTCGTTCCAGTCGTATTCCGGCGCGACGACACCATAACCGACAAAGACCAGCTCGCTGTCTTCGACGGTCACCTCGTCGGCGGCGCGCTTGGTCCAGAAGACGACGTCTTCGTTGGTCGTCAGTCCCATGGGCTCGCCGTCATGCATGATGTCGAAGCTGGACGTCGCTTCGTCCAGCGTGACCTCGAGCAGCGGGACGGGCTGGAAATAGCTGCCCTCATAGCCCGGCTCCAGGCCGATGCGTTCCATTTCGTCGGCGATCCACTGGCTAGCGGCGATACCGCCGGGCATGGCCGGGGCGCGGCCCTCGAACTCGTCGTCGGCGAGGGTGGAAATCCGCCAGCGCAGATCGGATTCGGCAATGTCGAAACTCGTCTCTCCGGCCTGGGCGGTCTCCGTCTCGCCGGTCATTTCCGGCGCTGCGGCTTCGCCGGTCTCCGGTGCGGCCGCCTCTTCGGGCGCCTCGTCGGCGGGCGTGCAGGCGGCCATCAGAATGCCGCTGCAAAGTGTACTCAAAGCAAGTCGTTTCATGGTTCTCCCCCATGTTCGGGCCAACTGGGCCTTGGGCTGTGGCGCAAAACTGTGGCACATCCTGCACTCGTGCAAGTCGCGCACAAGGGGCGGGCTCACAGAGGCCGCATGGACGGGGCTGCACGGATAAAGGGGTTTGACCGAACCTGAATGACCATTCATGTTTGGCGGAGACCGAATAAAGAAGACAGGTCGAAAGACCGGTACGCCTGAGGGGAGAAACCATGGCGGATACGCGTAGTCCGGCTGCACAGCCGGAAACTGGCATGGGCTATCGCACCTATGTGCTGATTACTCTGATCGTCGTCTATACATTCAACTTCATCGACCGCCAGATCATCGGCATCCTGGCCATCCCCATCCAGCAAGAGCTGGGCGTATCCGATACCGCCATGGGGCTGATGCGGGGTGTCGCCTTCGCCATTTTCTACTCGACGCTCGGCGTTCCGATCGCCTGGCTGGCCGACCGCAAGAGCCGGGTCTGGATCATGACGATCGCCCTGGGCTTGTGGTCCCTGATGACGGCCGTGTGCGGCATGATCACCACGCCCGTCCAGCTCTTCTTCGCCCGCATGGGCGTCGGCGTGGGCGAGGCCGGCGGTGTCGCCCCGGCCTATTCCATCGTTTCCGACTATTTCCCGCCCGAGCAGCGGGCACGGGCGCTGGCTGTCTATTCCTTCGGCATTCCGATCGGGTCCGCGGTCGGGATCGTGTTCGGCGGCGTTGTCGTGACCCTGCTGGACTGGCGGGCCGCTTTCATTATCATCGGCCTGGCCGGACTGGTGCTGGCGCCGATTTTCCGCATGACCATGCGCGAGCCGGAACGTGGACGTTTCGATGACGGCCCGAAACCCACGCCGGTCGGCGTCATGCCGGTCGTGCGCACGCTAATGAAGAAGCCCAGTTTCTGGGCGCTTTCGGTCGGCGCCGCCTTCTCCTCGATGATGGGGTATGGCCTCTTCGCCTGGATCCCCACGCTTCTGGTCCGATCCTATTCGGAGGGCCTGGTCGAGTTCTTCAGCTGGGCGCCGGGCTTCATGTTCCCGAACAACGCCCCGGCCGTGCTCTATGCCTCCTATTTCTACGGCGCCGTGGTGCTGGTCGGCGGGATCGTCGGGATCTGGATGGGCGGACAGCTGGCCGACAAGCTGGGCGCCAAGTCGCGCAGCGCCTACGCCATCGTCCCGGCCGTCGCCTTCCTGGCGACCGCGCCCTTCCTGATCGCCAGCGTGCTGTCCAGTTCTCTGACGGTAATCTTCTTCGTGATGCTGGTCCCGACGGCCTTGTCGCTGGCCTGGCTGGGGCCGGTCCTCTCGGCCTTCCAGCATATCGTGCCGCCGAACATGCGGGCCACGGCTTCCGCGCTTTTCCTGCTGATCAACAATCTGATCGGCATCGGAATCGGCGACCTAGTGATCGGCGCGATGTCGGACGGGTTCGCAAGCGCCTTCGGCGCGGAGAGCCTGCGCTATTCCATCCTGTGCGGCAGCGTCTTCTATCTGGCCGCCTCGGGCATGCTCTTCCTGGCGGCGCGCTATCTTCCGCGTGACTGGGAAGGGGATCATCCGTCCGCCCAGGCCGTACCGGACCCTGAGGCCGAGCCCGTTTGATGACCCCGTCCTTTACCGACCATTTCTTCACCAATTCCGACGGGCTGCGCATTCACTATCGCGACTATCCCGCCCAGGGCAGCGAGACCGGCGTGCCGGTGCTGTGCCTGCACGGGCTGACGCGCAATGTGAAGGATTTCGAGGATCTGGCGCCGCGGATCGCGGCGAAGGGGCGGCGTGTCATCGTCGCCTCCCAGCGCGGCCGGGGCCGCTCGGATCCGGATCCGAAGACCGAACGCTACCAGCCGCCGGTCTATGCCGGCGACATGCTGGGCCTGCTGGACGCGCTGGAGATCCCCCGCGCGGTCTTCATCGGGACGTCGATGGGCGGGTTGATGACCATGGTGGTTGCCGGCATCCAGCCGCAGCGCATCGCCGCCGCGGTGATCAACGATGTCGGCCCGGTCGTCGCCAAGGAAGGCCTCGACCGGATCAAGCTGAACACGTCGAGCCGCGATCCGGTGACGAGCTGGGAGGAAGCCGCGGCGCGGACCCGCGAGAGCAATCTCGCCGCCTTCCCGGATCGCGCGGACGATGCGGCCTTCTGGACGGATTTCGCGCACAAGACCTGGATCGAGGACGGCGAGGGCCGCATCGTCCTGGATTATGACGGCGAGATACTCTCCATGCTCGGCGGCGATGACGGTCCCCTGCCGGACCTCTGGGAATTCTGGGCGCCTTTCGAGACGATCCCGGCACTGCTCGTGCGCGGAGCGATCAGCGACCTGCTCTCCCCGGAGACGGTCGCGGAGATGAAGCGGCGCAAACCGGATCTGGGCGTGGTGGAAGTGCCCGGCGTGGGCCATGCGCCCTTCATGACGGAACCGGCGGCCTGGACGGCGATCGACGCTTTCCTCGACGAGGTCGACTAGCCGAAGGCGCGGCCGAGAAGGCCCGCATCGGGCGCCTCGTTCCAGAACAGGCGAGTGCCGCTTTCACCCTCTATATCGGCCGCGCAGATGCGGCCGGTCTTCACCTTTGCGTCCACATCCGGCCCGCTCAGGGCTGCATGCATGTAGCGCAGCACGCCGTTCGAGGTGACGACAAGCGTCAGAGGGCCCGTTGCCGCGTCGCGCATCGCCGCCAGCGCATTGGCCTTTAGCGTGGCCTCGTCCGGCGACCAGTCGACGCCGTTGGGGCGACGGTGCTGCTTGTCCCAGGTGTCCAGCGCGGCCTGGCCGAACTCAGCGACGATCTCGTCGTTCGACTTGCCGCCCCAGGACCCGTAGTCGATCTCCCGCAGGCGGTCGTCGATCTCGGTCTCGCCCGCAAACCCGGTCAGCCCGGCCACGATCTCCGCGGCGCGGCGGGTGCGCTTGAGCGGACCGCACACGATGCGGCCCGGCGTCAGCCCGGCCTCGGCCAGCGCTGTGCCCAGCGCCGTGGCCTGGGCCTCGCCGCTTTCCACCAGAGGCAGGTCTTCCTTCGCGCCGACCCAGACCGGCGTGTCGCCGGGGCCGAACGTGTTGCCATGGCGGGCGAGCAGGATTTTCGTCATGCCACCAGCTCCCCTTCGCGGGCGATGATCTCCTCCACGCGCGCGGCGTCTTCCGGCGCGTCCACGGACCAGGCCGAGCGGCCGCGATAGTCGGTCAGCACGACGCGGATCGGGATGCCGTTCTCCAGGGCGCGCAGCTGTTCCAGGCTCTCGGTGAGCTCGAAAGGCGTGGGCTCCAGCGCGACCAGTTGTTCCAGCGTCTCCCGGCGATAGCCGTAGAGGCCGATATGCTGGTAGGTCGGCGCGCCTTCCTCCGGCTTGCGGCGGAAGGGGATGACGGCCTTGGAAAAATACATCGCATCCATCGCCTTGTTGAAGACGACGGTCGTGCCCGAGGCCGAGCCCTTCGCCTTGTCGGCGCGCATGCGGGCCTCGGTGTCCGCTGGCAGTTCGATGGCGGGTGTGGCCATCTGCAGGGCCGGGTCGGCCCGCAGGGTCTCGGCCACGCCGCCGATCACCCAGGGCGGGATAAGCGGCGCGTCGCCCTGCACATTGATGACGATCTCCGCGTCGCTGCTGAGCCGCCGTACCGCATCCAGCGCGCGCTCCGTGCCGTTGCGGCAATCCGGATCCGTCATCACGGCCTCGCCGCCGGCGGCGTTCACGGCCTCGACGATGCGTTCGTCATCGGTGGCGACCACGACCCGGTCCACCCCCTCGGCGGCCGCGGCGATGCGCCAGACGCGCTCGATCATCATCTGGCCCGCGATCTTCGCCAGCGGCTTGCCGGGAAAGCGGGTCGATCCATAGCGGGCGGGAATGACGGCGAGAACGGACATGGTCGAAACTCCTCGAATTCGGACCGGCTTGTTCCACACTCCGGCCTGAAATTCCACATTCCGCTGAATTGCGGAACGGATTGTGCCGGCTCGTGCGGAATTTCCCCGTGCACTCGACAAATTGATGTGTACACATGGCGCGCCCGGGCCCTCGCGGCCCCGGTTATCCTGTCACCCAAGGCGATACGAGGACGATCAATGCGCCATTTCCTGTCCACCGAAGATTGGTCCCGCAACGAACTTCAGGGCCTGCTCGACCGAGCAGCCGCCTTCAAGTCGGGCGTGAAAAGCCGGTCGCTGGAGGGCAAGTCCATCGCGCTGGTCTTCTTCAACCCGTCGCTGCGAACACGATCCAGCTTCGATATCGGCGCTTATCAGCTGGGCGGTCATGCCATCGTGCTGGACGCCAAGGGCGCGACCTGGCCGATGGAGTTCGGCGACGGCGCCGTCATGGACGGTTCCGAGGAGGAGCATGTGCGCGAGGCCGCGCGCGTGCTGTCGCGCTATGTCGACCTGATCGCCATCCGCTGCTTCCCGGAATTCAAGGACTGGCAGGCCGAGCGCGAGGATCCGATGATCACCGCCTTCGCGAAACACGCGACCGTGCCGGTCATCAACATGGAGACCATCGTCCATCCCTGTCAGGAGCTGGCCCATATGCTGGCCCTGCAGGAGCGCACCGGTCCCGTCGCGGACAAGACCTATCTGCTGACCTGGGTGCCGCATCCCAAGCCGCTCAACACGGCGGTGGCGAATTCCTCGCTGCTGATTGCCTCGAAATTCGGGGCGAATGTCCGCATGCTGGTGCCCGACGAGGTCTACCGGCTGGACGACCGCTACATGGACGCGGCCGAGCGCTTCACAGCCGAGGGCGGCGGCTCGGTGACGCTGATGACCGATCCGGAGGCGGCCTATGAGGGCGCTGACGTGGTCTATGCAAAAAGCTGGGGTGCGCTGCCCTTCTACGGAAACTGGGACGCCGAGGCGCCCTACCGGGCCAAGGGCAAGGACTTCATGATCACGCCGGAGAAGATGGCGCTGACCAACAATGCCGTCGTCTCGCACTGCCTGCCCATGCGCCGGAACGTGAAGATCGCCGACGCGGTGGTCGACAGCGACGCCTTCATCGGCATCGAGGAAGCGGAAAACCGGCTGCACGTCCAGAAGGCCGTGATGGAGACGCTGGCGTTGCAGGGAGGGGCGGAATGAGCGGAAAAGCCCAGGCCCAGCCTCCGGTTCGGCAGACCATCGTCCAATTGCTGTCGCACATGCGCGACGGCAAGGAGATCCGTGAATACCTCCACCGTTTCTCCGGTGTCGACCAGGAGCGTTTTGCCGTCATCAAGGTGGGCGGCGCCGTTATCCAGGACGACCTGGACGGACTCGCCTCTGCACTGGCCTTCCTGCAGACGGTCGGCCTGACCCCCGTCGTCGTGCATGGCGGCGGGCCGCAGCTCGATACGGCGCTCAGCGCGGCCGGCATCGAGACGGAACGCGTCAACGGCCTGCGGGTCACCCGCGAGCCGGCCATCCCGATCATCCGCGACACGCTGACCGAGGCCAATCTCGCCCTGGTCGACGCGATCCGCGATGCGGGCGGCCGCGCCGCCGCCATTCCGCGCGGCGTTTTCGAGGCGAGCCTGGTCGACGAGACGACGCTGGGCCGGGTGGGCGAGCCCAGCCGCGTGCGGCTCGATCTCGTGGCCGCCGCGGCGCGGGCCGGGCAGGCCTCCATCCTGGCCTGTCTCGGCGAGACGGCCGACGGGTGTCTCGTCAACGTCAATGCCGACACGGCCGTGCGCGCCCTCGTGCATGCGCTCCAGCCCTACAAGGTGGTCTTCCTGACCGGGACAGGCGGGCTGCTGGACGAGGATGGCGACATCCTCTCCTCGATCAACCTGGCGACCGACTTCGACGAGCTGATGGACGCCTGCTGGGTCAGCGGCGGTATGCAGCTCAAGCTGGAAGAGATCAAACGGCTGCTCGACGACCTGCCGCTGTCCTCCTCGGTCTCGATCACGCGTCCGGCCGAACTGGCCCGCGAACTCTTCACCCACGCGGGGGCCGGCACGCTGATCCGGCGCGGCGAGCGCATCAAGGCGGCCGCCTCCAAGGACGAGCTGGATCTGGCCAAGCTGGACCAGCTGGTCACCACGGCCTTCGGTCGCCCGCCGATCGCGGGCTATTGGGACCGGCTCGAGGTGGACCAGGCCTTCGTCACCGACAGCTACCGCGCGGCCGCGATCACCACGCGGCTGGACGACTGGACCTATCTGGACAAGTTCGCCGTGCTCGACGATGCGCGCGGCGAGGGGCTGGGCCGGGCGGTCTGGCACCGTCTGGTGGAATACGCGCCGCGCCTGATCTGGCGCTCGCGCACGTCCAATCCGGTCAACGGTTTCTATTTCGACGAATGCGACGGGGCCGTGCGCCGCGACGAGTGGACCGTGTTCTGGCGCGGCGGCGATGTCAGCCTGAGCGGCATCGACGCGGTGGTCGAGAAGGCCTTTGCCCTGCCGCCGACCCTGGAGGCACCGCAATGACCGCGCGGATCGGACTGATCGGGGCGCGCGGGCATACCGGCCGGGAAATCCTGCGCCTGATCGCCGGCCGGGACGACATGGAACTGGCCTATGCCAGCTCGCGCGAATTCGCCGGCCGGGCCGTGGCCGACATGGCGCCGGAGATCGGCGGCGATCTCGCCTTCGAGGCGCTTTCGCCTGAGGATATCGCCGGGCGCTCCGCCGATGCCGTCATTCTCGCTTTGCCCAACGGGGCGTCCGGCCCCTTCGTGGCGGCGCTGCCCCAGGAAACCGTGATCGTCGACCTGTCGGCGGACTACCGTTTCGACGAAAACTGGGTCTACGGCCTGCCGGAAATCCATGGCCGCGAGGCGATCCGCCACGCCCGCCGCATCGCCAATCCGGGCTGTTATGCCACGGCCGGACAGCTGGCGCTCGCCCCGCTGCGCGGCCGTCTGGCCGGTGCAGCGCACGTCTTCGGCGTGTCGGGCTATTCCGGGGCCGGCACCACGCCCTCGCGCAAGAACGATCCGGATGCGCTGGCGGACAATCTCATGCCCTACGCCCTGATGGGCCATATCCACGAGCGCGAGATGGGCGCGCATCTCGGCGAGACGGTGTGCTTCACCCCCCATGTCGCGCAATTCTTCCGCGGCATCGTGGCGACGGTGCATGTCGAGCTGTCGCAGGCCATCACGCGCGATGCGCTGATCGGCCTGTTCCGCGACGCCTATGCCGACGAGCCGCTGATCGACGTCGTCGACCGCATACCCGAAGTGCGCGACGGGGCCGGCAATCCCGGCGCGGTGATCGGCGGTTTCGCCGTGGACGACAGCGGCCGCCGCGCCGTGATCGTCAGCGCGCTGGACAATCTGCTCAAGGGGGCCGCCACCCAGGCGATGCAGAACCTCACCCTGGCCCTGGGCCTGGAGGAGCTTCGAGGCTAGGGGCGACGCCCCTAACCGTCCTCGTTGGAATAGCCGCGCACGACGCCGGCTTCCGCGTCGATGGCCTGCCAGTGTTCCTCGTAGGCCGTGTCGCGCTCGACACGGTCATGGCCCTCGGCGCGCCACAGCGTGAAGTCGCGGGTGCGGCCGCCATCCAGCGGGATGGCCAGTTCGCCGACGCTTTCGAAGGTCCCGAAATCGTCCTGCAGGCGGGGCACTTCCAGCGGGCGGTGGGAGACGACGAGCACCGGGCCGTCGACCGTTTCCGGCAGCGGCCAGACATCCTCGGCATGGTTCACCGGGCCGGAATAGCGCAGCCACATGCGCAGGCGCGGCTCCAGAGAGGGCGCATAGCGCTGGGTCTGGTGGAAGATGTTGCGGTCGTCGAACACGATATAGGTGTAGTCGGCCTCGGCTGCGGCGGCCTCGATCGCGGCGGCGGTCTCCGGCCAGGCCCGGATGCGCTTGGTGGCATTGTCCATATTGGCCATCTCCACCAAAGCCGGGCTGGCGGCCATGATCGAGAAGCCGACGCCGATCGCCGTGTGAAGCGCGATCGAGCCGATCAGCACGATCCGCCGCCAGGCCGGGCCGGACAGCAGGAAGGCGGTGACCAGGAGCGTCGCCGCGACATAGGCGCCGGCAGCCCAGTTGGCATGGGCGCGACTGATGAAAGCCTGCAGCGAGACGGTGAGGATGGGCGGAATAATGAAGGCGGCGAGCAGGAGGCGTTCGGTGCCGACATCGCGCAGGCGCAGCGCGCCGGCGATCAGCAGGCCGAGCAGGAGAGGAAAGAGGAGCGGGCCGAAAACGGCGATCTGCTCGACCAGGAATTCCAGCATCTCGGCGGGATGAAAGAGGTCGCCGCCCCAGTTCGCATTGGCCGCCGTGTGCGAGACCGTGGCGAAATCATTGGCGGCGTTCCAGGCCAGGTTGGGCAGGAGGCAGGCCAGGGCGATGGCGCCGGCCAGCACGCCGCGAAGCGAGAGCAGGGCACGGCGGGTGGCCGGATCGACCACGATACCGATGGCCAGCCCGACCGCGAAATAGATCATCGCGTATTTCGACAGGAAGCCGAGCCCGATCGCCAGGCCGAGCGCGGCGGCCGTGATCCAGCCGCCGCCGTCTCGCAGGCGCAGCAGGGCGTAGAGCCCGGCCGACCAGGCGCACAGCAGGAGCGCGTCGGTGGAGATGACGAGGCCGGAGAGCCAGATCGCCGGCAGGGTGAGGTAGACGGCGGCGGCCCAGAAACCGGTGCGGGCGTCCCACAGGCGTTGTGCGCTTGCGAAAAGAAAGGCGGCCGTCGCCGAGTGCAGCAGTGGTGCGGGCAGGCGGACCGCGAAGTCGCCATCGCCCAGCAGGCCGGTCGACAGGGCGATGAGCCAGGCGATCATGGGCGGCTTGGAGAAATAGCCCCAGTCAAACTCGCGCGACCAGATCCAGTACTGGGTCTCGTCGGCATAAAGAGCGACGGGCGAGACGGCCAGGGCGATGATGCGCGCCAGCGCCAGCAGGCCGATCAGGGCGATCGTGGCGGTCAGCCAGCGGCGTGAACCCGACGATTCGGGTAAGTCGGAATCTATCATCGCGGCGTCGCAATCCCGGCTGCCAAAAAGTGTAACATTTTCGCCGCAGCCTATGCGCTTTTCGCACGAACCGGTAAAGGGGTGCGTGGAGAAAATTTCCGGCGCCCGATCTGCGGGACACCCCGGATTTTGAGGTTTTTTGCGGCTGCACACACATATTTTGGGTCTTGTGCGCTGCAGCGAAGCGTTAACCGCTCGCAAAGACGCAACGGGGTGTCACAAAAGCTTCTCATATACGTCTTGGAAAGTTTTCACGGCCGGCGTACGAGGCGCGTGCTTCGTACCGGGGGCCGTGCCCCCATCTGATCGTTCTATTGGGGGACATGCTCCATGTCTTTTATGAAAAAGCTTTCCTACAGCGCGGCGACTCTCGCCCTGCTGGCCGCCGCTCCGGCTGCCGTCCACGCCCAGGTGACCTCTGCGCAGCTGCGCGGCACCGTCGTTGACGAAAGCGGTGCTCCGGTCGTCGGCGCGTCCGTCACCATCATGCACCTGCCGTCCGGTACCGCAGGTTCGGCGACGACCACGTCGACCGGCTCCTTCTTCGAAAGCGGCCTGCGCGTCGGCGGTCCGTACCGCATCTACGTCTCGGCCCCGGGCTTCGAAGGCGATGTGATCGAAGACCTGATGATCCAGCCGGGTTCCCAGGCTCCGCTGACCATCCGCCTCAGCTCCGCCACCGAAGACGTGATCACCGTCACCGGCCAGGCCATCAACACGCTGGACCTGAACAACGGCGTGGGCTCGACCTACTCCGCCTCCGACGTCGCCAACGCCCCGTCGCTGAACCGCGACCTGATCGACACGCTGCGCCTCGACCCGCTGGTCTCCCAGTCGGGCGAAAGCTTCATGTCCATCGCCGGCCAGTCCCCGCGCTTCAACGCCGTGTCCATCGACGGCTCGCTGCAGCAGGACAATTTCGGCCTCGGCTCCAACGCCTACGCGACCAGCCGTTCCCCGATCAACATCGACATCGTCGAGTCCGCGTCCGTCGTCGCCGCCGACTACACGGTGACCTCCGGTAACTTCCAGGGTGGCCTGATCAACGTCGTCACCCGCTCGGGTACGAACGAGTTCGACGGTGCGGCCTTCTACTATCGCGCCGACGAAGACTTCCGCGGCAATGTGACCGACGGCCAGTACGTCTCCCAGACGCCCTTCACCGAAGAAGAATACGGCATCTCGGTCTCCGGCCCGATCATCGAAGACCAGCTCTTCTTCCTCGTCTCCTACGACGAATACGAGTCGGCCAACTCCGACTACTACGGCACGACCGACGAGCAGAACGGCATCGACCCGGCTTTCTGGACGACCCTCTCGGACATGGTCCAGAACACCTATGGCTTCGACATCGGCAACCGTCCGATCTCCAACGCCACCCCGTCGACCTCCGAGCGCCTGCTGGCCAAGCTCGACTGGAACATCAACGCCGACCACCGCGCGTCCTTCACCTACCAGTCGACCGAGGAATCGGACGTCTCGACCGGTTCTTCCAGCTATGACTCGGCCTATTACGACGTGCCGCTGGAAGTCGAAGCGATGACCTTCCAGCTGTTCTCCGACTGGAGCGAGAACCTGTCCACGACCTTCCGTATCTCGAACACGGAATTCGTTCGCGGCCAGATCTGTAACGCCGGCACCGACCAGCCGGAACTGGCCTTCGAAGGCTGGACGCCGGGCGATCTCGTCGGCACGCCGCTGGAAGGTCTCGTCGACGCGGGCGGCCAGATCCCGGATCTGGTGGCCGGTTGCGACGCCTACCGTCACGCCAACGAATACGACGACAGCCGTCTGATCGTCTTCGGTCAGGCCGACTACGCCTGGAACGACCACGTCTTCACCGTCGGCGGTGAATACGAGCAGTTCGAGCTGTACAACCTGTTCGTCTACTCCTCGAACGGTGCCTTCACCTTCGACAGCCCGCAGGACCTGCTGAACCAGCAGGCTTCGGTGGTCTACCGGAACGTCTCCAGCAACAACGTCGAAGACGGCGCTGCCGGCTGGGGCTATGACCGCTTCACGGCCTTCGCCGAGGACACCTGGCAGATCCGCGACGATTTCTCGCTGAACTTCGGTATCCGCTACGAACACTTCATGCAGGACGACGAGCCGTACGACGATCCGACGATCTCGGCCCTGTACGGTCGCGACACCACGGCGAACCTCGACGGCAAGGACATCATCATGCCGCGCGTGGGCTTCCGCTGGGATGCCTATGACCGCACCACGGTCACCGGTGGCTTCGGCCTGTTCTCCGGCGGTTCGCCGCAGGTCTGGATCTCCAACGCCTTCCAGGCGCCGGTGGTCTACGCTTCGACGTTCGGCACGCAAACCACGCTCGACGTTCCGCAGGGCCTGATCGACTATGTCGGCGCCAACGCGCCGTCGGTGATCGACATCATCGACCCGAGCTTCGAGATCCCCGCCGACTGGCGCGCCTCGCTGCGTGTCGACCAGGAGTTCGACCTGAACTTCGGTGGCCTGAACCTCGGCGACAACTACCTGCTGACGGCTCAGTACCTGTACTCGAAGTCCGAAAACGCCTTCGCCTGGCAGAACCTGGCTCAGCTCGAGCTCGGCTACGCCCTCGGCACGGCGCCGGACGGCCGCACGATCTACCCGGATCTGCAGGACCTGGGCGAAGCCAACCTGACCATGCTGACGAATGTCGACGGCGGCGAAAGCCACGTCTTCTCCGTCGCCCTGTCGAAGGAATTCGACAACGGCCTCGGCTTCAACGTCAGCTATGCCTACCAGGACGTTCAGTCGGCCCTGCAGGACACGTCCTCGCGCGGCATCTCGTCCTGGCGGACGCAGACGACCTTCGACCGCAACAACGTGTCGCCGTCGATCGGTTCCTATCAGGTTGAAGACCGCTTCGTGACGGCCTTCTGGTACGAAGACGAGATCTTCGGCGACCTGACGACCCGCTTCGACCTGATCGGCGAGTTCACCTCGGGCACCCCGTTCAGCTACACGTTCAACGTCGGTTCCTCGAACCCGCTGTTCGGCCGCGCCGGCCAGTTCGAGAGCCCGTACGACAGCGACCTGCTGTATGTGCCGGAAACCACCGACGCCAGCGTCGTCTACGCGTCTTCCTTCGATCTCGACGGTTTCAACGAAATCATCGACAGCCGGGGCATCGCCCGCGGCCAGATCTTCGAGGAAAACTCCGAGACCTCGCCGTGGAGCCAGCAGTGGGACCTGCGCATCCAGCAGGAACTGCCCTTCTTCAACGAGTCGATGGAACAGTTCGTGGGTGACAACCGCCTGAACCTGGTGGTCGACATCTTCAACGTCGCCAATCTGCTCAACGACGAGTGGGGCACCGAGTACAACTCCGTGTCCTACGGCCAGGCCGGTGTCGTGACCGCCGACGTCGTGTCGGCCGCCGACGTCGCCGTGAACGGCGTCGACGGTGCCACGGCCTTGACGGGCGACGCGCCGCGCACCGCCTGCGTCTCGTCCGGTGACTGCGTCTATCGCTTCAACTATCTGAACAACTATGCCGACGGTTCTGTCACCCAGAACCTGGGCCGTTCGGTCTACTCGATCCGCGTCGGTCTGCGCTACGAATTCTAAGCCAGACCTCCGGATTGACGGAGCATGCGGAAGGGCGGCCCTCGGGCCGCCCTTCTTCTTTTTCGGCGTCTTCGACAGCGCCATTTGACGCTCGCGCGGCGCCGCGCGGCGTGATAGATGCGCGGCCCATGACGACCATCCCCTTCGCTCCGCCCGTTCACCTGCCGCACGAGACCGCACCGGTCCGGCGGATCTTTACCTGCTGGCCGTCGGACGCCGGGCTCTGGGAAGACGACCTCCTGCCGGCCCAGGCCGAGTTCGGCGCCTTCCTGCGCGCCCTGACCGAACCGTCCCGCGACGGCACGCGGCTCGACCTGGTCGTGCTCGCCGCCACCGGTCAGGCCGAGGCCTCGGCCCGCCAGGCACTGGGCGGGCGGGCCCGTGTCGTCCGCGCATCCTTCGGTGACGTCTGGGCCCGCGATACCGGTCCCGTCTTCCTGCGCGATCACGGCGAGGATGTCGCGGTGCGTTTCCGCTTCAACGGCTGGGGCGGCAAATACGAACTGCCGGGCGACGACACGGTCGGCGGCGAGATTGCGCGCCTCGCCGGAGCACGCGAACGCCGGATCGATCTGGTCGCCGAGGGCGGGGCGCTGGAGTTAGACGGCGAGGGCACGCTGATCACGACCCGGCAGTGCCTGCTCAATGCGAACCGCAATCCCGGCCTGTCGCAGGGCGAGGTCGAGACCGTCCTCAAGGATGCGCTGGGCATCCGCAAGGTGCTCTGGATTGATGAAGGCCTGGTCGCCGACCATACCGACGGGCACATCGACAATATCGTCCGCTTCGCGCGGCCCGGCGTGGTCGTGTGCCAGGCACCGGCCGGAGACGACGATCCGCAGGCGGGCGTGCTCACGGCGATCGCGCGCCAGCTCTCGCAAATGACCGATGCCTGCGGCCGCCGGCTCCAGGTCCACACCATCCCGTCGCCCGGCCCGGTCGATCTGGGCGATGGCGAGACGGTTCCGGCCAGCCACATGAACTGGGTGATCGGGCCGCGCAATGTCGTCGTACCCACCTATGACACGCCCAGCGCACCGGCGGCGCTCGCGGCCCTGCAGCGGCTGTTTCCGCACCACACCGTTGTCGGATCCTCTGCGCGTGCCATACTGACGGGCGGAGGGGCGTTCCACTGTGTCACCTGTCACCAGCCCGGAGACCGAGGCTAGATGCGAAGCGTACTGAGTGCCGTTTTCCTTGCCCTGACCGCGTTGCCCGCCGCCGCCTGGGCGGGGGCTGACAGCGCCACGCCGCCGGACCGCGCGGACTATCCCTATCTTGGCCGCCTTCAGGAACGGCTCGACACCGCGG
>Ga0207716_100286_pt1 | contig 26531 bp, 22 predicted proteins | sample TtaePargueraPR_FD_187739 | JGI IMG/M metagenome (GOLD analysis project Ga0207716, IMG submission 187739) | Aerobic enrichment media microbial communities from Bioluminiscent Bay, La Parguera, Puerto Rico - Tt and P2 (5) (SPAdes) | ecosystem: Environmental > Aquatic > Marine > Unclassified ... | reverse complement strand
GCGGCCGATGCCGGTTTTGCCGACCAGGCGCACATGACGCGCAGCATGAAGCGGCAGACCGGGCTGACGCCGAACGCCATGCGCGGCTTCCTGGCTGCGGCCTGAGCGGCAGGTTGCGTGCGTTCAATACGGGCCGGCGCGCACCGGGCTAAGCCAGCGGCAGGACCACAGGAGATTGTCATGCGTTTTCATTCCGCCCTGGCCGCCGCGGCGGTTGCCCTTGTGAGCACGACCGGCGCGCTGGCCGAAACCCCTCAAGGCGCCGCCGACCGGCTGGACGCCTTTCTCGACCGTTTCGGCGGGATCGAGCCGGGCTATGCCGTGGTCGCCGTGACGGCCGACGATGTGCTGCTCAACCGGGTCGAGGGCGTGCGCCATAGCGCAACCGGCGCGCCGCTGACGGCCGATACGCCGATCTATATCGCCTCCCAGACCAAGGCCTATGTGGGCCTGCTGGCCGCCTGGCTGGATCGCGAGGGCATCCTCTCGCTCGACAGCACGATCGCCGATCACTGGCCGGACATCGTCTTTCCCGACGGCGTCGATCCGGCGGACTGGACGATGCGCGACCTGCTCACCCACCAGGTGCCGATCTCGGTCGGCGAACTGGTGACGCTGGAAGCCTATGTCACCCGCGTCGATCCGGCCGACTATCCCGCCATCATCGCCGAGTACGGCGAGGCGCGCGAGCCGGGCTTCGACTATGACAATCTGGGCTACAACATCTATGGCGCGATCCTGGAGACCGAGACCGGCCGCACCTGGCAGGCCTGGCTGGACGAGGTGGTCTTCGAACCGACGGGCATGGAGCGCACCTCGGCGCGCACTTCGGACTTCCCGCTGGAGGATATCGCCTGGAATCATATCTGGCAGGGCAAGGCGGATGGCTGGTTCGACCTTCGGCCCAAGACCGACGGCATGATGCAGTCGGCCGGCGGTATCGTGACCTCGCCGCAAGACATGGCCGCCTGGCTGCAGTTGCAATTGCGCGGGCACGGGCCGGAGGGCTCCGGGCTGACGGCGGACCTCGTGGACGCGACCCACGCCTCCGGGGTGGCAACCCATCAGGAAGACGGGCGCAATGCCTATGAACTGCCCTGTTCGGGCTATTCCCTGGGCTGGAATATCTGCGATTTCGACGGCCGTGAACTTCTCATCCATGGCGGCGGCTATACCGGCTCGCGTTCGGTCATGGCCTTCTCGCCGGATCTGGGCGTGGGGATTGCCGTCTTTTCCAATTCCGATGCCATGACGGGCTGGCTGTCCGGCCGCACGGCGGTGATGTTCCTGCAATTCCTCACCGAGCACGAGGATGCCGAGCGCTGGGCGGATATCCGCGTGGAGTATTATCCCGAGCAGGTCGCCCGGCATCTCGAGCATCGCACCTCCCGCCGCGCGGAACGCCGGGGCGAGGAGGGCTGGGGCGGCTGGAACTGGCAGCCCGATGCCGGTGCGCTGGCGGATTTCACCGGTCGCTACAGCCAGGGCGACGCCTATCACACGGTGGAGATCGCCGCGGAAAACGGTGCGTTGACGGCGCTTTACGGCGACATGCGTCTGGCGCTGGAACCGGCCCGGCCCGACCTGTTCGGCGGCACGGTCCACCCCTTCTACGGGCCCGACCGTTTCGCCTTCCGGCGCGACGACAGCGGCGCGGTGGTTAGCCTCGACTGGGACGGCGATATCTACGAACGTGTGGACGAATAGCCGGCCGGCAGGCGCGGGGCTGAACCCTCTCTTGTGAGGCCCCGCGATCTGTTCTAAGCCTGCCGCCCGTTCGAGCCCGCTGTTTCATTGATCTGACGACTGATATCCGCCGCCCTGCGGCCCCCGTCCGGACAGCCGTGTCCGGCAGGCGATGTCACTCGGATGGCGGGCGTTGTTGCGGGAGGCTGATATGGCCAATGTTACCGTCGTGGGCGCCCAGTGGGGCGATGAAGGCAAGGGCAAGCTGGTCGACTGGCTGTCCCACCGTGCCGATGTGGTGGCGCGCTTCCAGGGCGGCCACAATGCCGGCCATACGCTCGTCGTCGGCGAGAAGGTCTACAAGCTCTCCTTGCTGCCCTCCGGCGTGGTGCGCGGCAAGCTCTCCGTGATCGGCAATGGCGTCGTCGTCGATCCCTGGGCCTTCGTGGCCGAGGTCGACCGCATCGCCGAACAGGGCGTGAAGATCACCCCGGAAGTGGTGAAGATCGCCGAGACCGCCGCGCTCATCCTGCCCATCCATCGCGAGCTGGATGCGCTGCGCGAGAACCGCGATGACGGCGAGGCCATCGGCACGACCCGCCGCGGCATCGGTCCGGCCTATGAAGACAAGGTCGGCCGCCGCGCCGTGCGCGTCATCGACCTGGCCGACGAGACGGCGCTGCGCGCCCGGGTTACCGAGATCCTGCACCATCACAACGCCCTGCGCCGCGGGCTGGGCCACGAGGAGTATTCCGCCGACACGCTGGTCGCGGAACTGCTGGACATCGCACCGAAAATCCTGCCCTTCGCGGCGCCGGTCTGGCGCGTCCTCAAGGACGCCAACGACGCCGACAAGAAGGTGCTGTTCGAGGGCGCCCAGGGCGCGCTGCTCGACGTCGATCACGGCACCTATCCCTTCGTGACCTCCTCCAACACCGTCTCCGGCCAGGCGTCCGCCGGCACGGGCGTGGGGCCCAAGGATGTCGGCTATGTGCTGGGCATCGCCAAGGCCTACATGACCCGCGTCGGTTCGGGACCCTTCCCGACCGAGCTGGAAGACGAGGACGGCCAGCGCCTGGGCGAACGGGGCCGCGAATTCGGCGTCGTCACCGGGCGCAAGCGCCGCTGCGGCTGGTTCGACGCGGTGATCACCCGCCAGACCCTGCAGGTCGGCGGCGTGGACGGCGTGGCGCTGACCAAGCTGGACGTGCTGGACGGGTTCGAGACGATCAAGGTCTGCGTCGGCTACGAACTCGACGGCCGCCGCCTCGACCATCTGCCCGCCGGCAAGGAAGCCCAGGCGAAGGTCACCCCGATCTACGAGGAACTGGACGGCTGGCAGGACTCCACCGCCGGCGCCCGCTCCTGGGCTGACCTTCCCGCCCAGGCCGTGAAATACGTCCGCCGCCTGGAAGAGCTGATCGAATGCCCGATCGCGCTGGTCTCGACGAGCCCCGAGCGCGAAGACGTGATTTTGATGCAGGACCCGTTCCGGGGTTAGGGCAGCACCACTCGTTGTCATCCCGGATGAACGCCCCGCGCAGGCGGGGCAAAAGTCCGGGACCCATAATCCCGGTGATCATCCAGTTGTCGCTGACGGCAAGCCTGCTTCTGGCCAAAAGCGAGCGTATAGGTCCCGGCCCTGCGGCCCGCCTGCGCGGGCCATCCGGCCGGGATGACAATGGTTTGGGATCAAGCCACGTCCCCAAACCGCCGCCACGCACATCTGATTGCAGCTTGTCCCGCCAAGCCAGGTCAGTCCGCTCCAGCTTCGCCCTGCTTGAGCAGCCGGTGGTGGTTGATGCCGCCCTGTATCGCGAGTGCGACCGCACCGGTCAGCAAGAACAGGAAGAATGTGCCCCTCAGCAAGCTGCTCCAGTCGCCACCGGCGATGCTTGCGAGCTTGGTTATCCACATGATGGCCACCCATAGGCCGGCTAGAATGGCAGCAACGCGCGAGTGGCCGAACACAAACACCGACAATCCGATCGCCCAGAACATTGTGATAATCTGCGTAATACTGATGAGCGCCTGAAGGTTGGCGGCTTCGTAGGCGGCGGGGTCCAGTGCGGTGTTCCCTAGTTGGCTCCAGTCAGCCTGGGTGCCAGTAGACGCGGCAACAAGAAATGCAAACAACGCCTTTATGCCCAGCAATACGCCTGCCGGTCGCATCGCATTTGCACTGCCCTCCAGCGTGCTGAGGTCGAAGTTGAAGAGGGTTTCAGTCTTCTCCTCGGCCTCCGCTTCCGCGAGTTTTTCCGGCGTCGGCGCCTGAGGTTTCAGAATGTCTACGCCGACATAGTTCCCGCGCTTCGTCATGCTCGTTGCCCCCCGGCAGCTTGAGCAACAAGCTTTGGATACTCCGGTGAGAAAATCAATCAGAAGTGGTTGCTTCCAGCAGTCCCTAAGCCGCAGCCACGCGCGCCGTCTTCCGAGGTTGCAGCCTGTCCTTCCAGGCCAGCGCCGGCTTCTCCACGGTTTCGCGCAGCACCCAGCCGGCGAGGATGGCGGCGGGGGCCATGATCAGGGCGAGCTCGGTCGTGTTGAGGCTGGGCAGGAGGGCGAAGGCGACGAGGCCGATGGGCCAGTGCAGGATGTAGATGCCGTAGGAGACGTCTTCCACATTGCGCACGGCGTGGCCCACGCGGCCCTTGATGTGGGCATGGCCGAGCCAGAGATAGGCCGAGGCCAGGAAGACATCGAGCATCATCCAGCCGATCGCCAGCTCGTGGGCGGCCAGCGCCGCCACGCCCGCCAGGGCGATGAAGGCCGGGCTGATGCGAACCTGGTCGCGCGCGGCGAAGAAGAAGGCGCCGATCATGAAGGCCGGGCCGAAGCGCGCCAGCGTGGTGATCGTGCCTTCGCCGATGCCGCTATAGCCGAAGGTAGCGACCAGGGCACCGAAGACGCAGGCGAGGGCGGCCCAGAGCACGACCAGCCATTTGGTCCGGTAAAGCCCCATCACGGTGAGAATGCCCACGCCCAGATAGGCCATCAGTTCGTAGCGGATCGTCCAGAGCGGGCCGTTGGCGCTGTGGCCGACCGGCGAATTCTCGAACGTGCCCGGCAGGCCGGCGAGCGGATCGACCTGGCCGATCATCACCAGCGGGAAGGTCCAGGTCTGCGTGCTGGTCCAGTACTCGGCCTGGGAAAGCGAGGTGAAAAAGGGATAGACCGCAAAGACGATCAGCACGGCGGCGATCAGGCCCGGGAAGATGCGGAAGAAGCGCGAGGCCGTGTAGCGCGAGATCTCGGTCGTCTTCATCGCGCTGGCGGTGATCATGTAGCCGGAGAGGATGAAGAAGCCGTCCAGGGCGCACTGCACGATGAAGTCCACCGTCAGCCCCCAGGCGCCGACATAGGGCTTGCCCATCGGGATGACGATGGCGTGGCCGTAGAGCACGATCATCGCGAAGGCGATGCGCATCGCGGTGAAATTGTTGGACTTGTCTTCAAGACGGCCGAGGCCGTCGCGGAACAGAAAGCCGAACTTGCTCATGTGATCCCACTCCCGGTTTTCCCCCGTCATGCTGCAAGAGGCGTGCGCGCCCGGCTGGCAGAAAAAACACGTCAACAAATCATGAAGATAGGCCGGGGCATTCGAGGCAATCCGGTAAGGTGGTGTCAAAATCGGCCGGCGCTGTGGCCCAGAATGGGATGGAAAGCCAAAGACTTGCCCTTGCCACGGGCGAGGTGGTGCCTAGACTTCGCGCCAGTAGATTGAGAGGGGATATCGTCATGCGGGTTGATCGTTTCGGAGTGTCCGCCCCGGTTCTGGCCATGGCGCTGGCCATGACGCTGGGAGCCTGTTCGCCGGCCAGCGAAGAACCGGCCAGCGAAGAACCGGCCAGCGAGGAACCGGCCGCGCCGGAAACCGAAGCGCCGGCCTCCGGCGATGCGGCGCAGACGCAGGCCGCCGCACCGGAGCAGGAGACCGCGCCCGCCGAGCGCGACTATCCCGTGTCGTCCGCCGGGGAGATCCACGACCGCACGCTTACCCTGGATACCCATGTCGATATCGGGCCGGGCTATGGCACGGACGCCCTCGATCCGGGCGAGCACACCCATGCCCAGGTCGATCTGCCCAAGATGGAAGAGGGCGGGCTCGATGCGGCCTTCTTCATCGTCTATGTCGGCCAGGGGCCGCTGACGGACGAGGGTTATGCCGACGCCCGCGAGGCCGCCGAAGAGAAGTATCGCGGCATTTCGCGCATGCTGGAGAACGATCCCGAGCGCATCGCCCTGGCCACCACGGCCGACGCGGTCGAAGAAATCGCGGCGTCCGGCCGCCTGGTCGCGCTGATCGGCATGGAAAACGCCTACCCGCTGGGAACCAGCGTGGATGACGTGCCCATGTGGGCCGAGCGCGGCGTGCGCTACATGTCCATCACCCATTTCGGCAACAACCAGTTCGGCGGTTCGTCCAATCCGGACGTCGAGGCGGGCGAGCCCGCGGAGGATCCGGGGCTGAGCGATCTGGGGCGCGAACTCGTCGAAGCGCTCAACGCGAACGGCATCATCGTCGACGTCTCCCATGTCGGCAAACAGACCATGCTTGAAGCCATCGAACTGTCCGGCGCGCCCGTGATCGCCTCGCATTCCGGCGCCCGCGCCGTTTACGACAATGCCCGCAATCTGGACGACGAACAGCTGCGCGCGATCCGCGACAATGGTGGCGTCGCCCAGATGGTCGCCTTCCGCGGCTATATCGGCGCCATGCCCGAGGCGGTGACCGAGGGCCGCGCGGCGCTGGCCGCCGAGCTGAACCTGGACACGCCGGAGGGACGCGACGCCGCGACGCCGGAAATCATCGCCGCCTATCAGGAAGGCATGGCCGCCCTGCGCGCCGAGCACGGGGATGTCGATATCGCCGTGCTGGCCGACCATATCGACCACGCCGTCGAAGTGGCCGGGATCGAGCATGTCGGTATCGCGTCCGATTTCGACGGCGGCGGCGGTGTCGGCGGCTGGGAAGATGCCAGCGAGACCCCGGCGGTGACCGAGGAACTCCTGCGCCGCGGCTACACGCCCGACGAGATCGAGATGCTGTGGTCGGGCAATGTGCTGCGCGTCATGCGCGCCGTGGAGGCCGCCGCGGCCGCGGAATAGGACGCGTCAGGCGCCGGCGCCGAGGCGTTCGAGCAGGCGCGGCAATTGCCGTTCGCCTTCCGGCGTCACGCGCAGCGCCCGGCTGGTCTTGCGCGGCCTGAGCCATCCCAGTTCCTGGAAGCGGGTCAGCAGGGCCGCGCCCGCCCCGCCGGCGAGATGATGGGTGCGTTCGCTCCAGTCCAGACAGGGGCGGCAGGCGGGCCGGCGCGCCCGGACCAGTGCCGGCGTGTCCAGTCCCAGCCCGTCCAGCAGACCATGGCCGTGATCGGTCAGCTCGACCCCGTCCGGTGCCAGCGCCAGCGCACCGCCCGCATGCAAAGCGCGATAGAGCGCGATGCCCAGCTCGCCGGCCAGGTGGTCGTAGCAGATCCGGGCCCGCCGCATCGCCGCGTCGTCGGGACCGGGCCGGAAAGGCCGGTGTCCGCGTGACTGGGCCAGCCCCAGCAGGGCCTCCAGCGCTTCGGCAACCTCGGCGCCGGCCAGGCGGACATAGCGGTGACGGCCCTGTTTCTCCGCCGCGATCAGCCCGCCCTCGGCCAGTTTGGACAGGTGGGCCGAGGCGGTGGGCGCGCTGACCCCGGCCACGCTGGCCAGCTCGCTGGCGGTCAGCGCCTTGCCGCTCATCAGCGCGGTCAGCATGGCGGCGCGGGCAGGGTCGCCGATCAGGGCGCCGATGCGGGCAATGTCCGGTCCGTGGCTCATGGCGGGCAGGCTAGCACGATTGCACCCGGTCCATACTTCGTTCTCCAGCGAAGCATTTCAGGCCCGCCGTCGAAGATTTAGTCCCCGCCGCCACAGCGGGAAAAGGCGCGCAGCACCGGACCGTCCTCGCCCAGCCGGCCGGCATAGGCCGGTTCGCTGATCTGCTGGACCAGCACCTCGAAATCGCCCCGGTCCGACCAGGTGGCGGAAATCGGGGTGATATCGCCATTGCCGGAGGTCAGGACCAGCATGACCAGCTCGCCGCTGACATGGCTGTCCAGCCCGCCCTCCCGCAGCCGGCCGGCCTGGATCTGGCTGAGCATGCGGTCCTGGTAGGCCGGCGCACGCAGGCCGGCGGAGATGAGCTGGCGGATGCGGTAGTCCTGCGGATCGTCGGGCTGCAGGGCGAGGCGCAGGGCGCCGCCCGTCGCCATGCCGCCATCGGCGTCGGACACGATATTCGTGGCGTCCAGCACGATGCGGCGGGCCTGCGGATCGTCGCAGGCGGGCGCGCCGTCGGCCTGGCGTTCCGCATAGACGCCATTGGGCAGCGACCAGATGCCGTTCGTCGCGTCGGCCGTTTCTGGTGCGTCCTGCAGGACCAGGAGCGCGAGCAGTGTGAGCAGCATGTCGTCCTCCATCGCGGCCCGTCATCCTGCTCTTTTGTCCGGGGCAAAGCCATCCCGCGTCCCCTGTTCAGGGGAGGGGCGCCGTGCGCCATTGCGGAATAACATGCCGGGATGAAAGGCGTTTTGTCCGCCTGCGCGCCGGGGCGCGGGCGGCAGGCCGGGGGAGCGGGATCGCATCATGAGCGGAGACATCGAGGCGGCCGTACGGCCCGAACTGGCGTGCGATGAGCGTCTCTTGTGGGCCGGCCGGCCCAATATCCTGCGCCTGGCCTGGCTGCGCGGCGGCCTGTCGGCGCTGATCGCCATTCCCTGGACCGCCTTTGCCGTGCTGTGGACCTTCATCGCCTGGCTGTTCTCCCACGGGCAGGCGGAGGACGACACCTTCGGCACGGTCGCCATGATCGTCGGCCCGCTCTTCATCCTCTTCGGCCTCTGGCTGTTCGTCAGCTCCCTCCTGCGGGCTTTCTCGGTGCGCGGCACGCTCTACGCGCTCACCGACCGCCGGGCGATCGTGATCACGAAGGGCGGCGAGCAGGTGCGCAGCTTCGGCGTGGAGCAGCTGACCTCGCTTCATCGCAACGGCACGCGGCGGGGCGATCTCGTATTCCGCAACGCGGTGCCCCGGATCGGCGGCGAACAGGACGAGCGGGCGCGCAATATCACCGATTTCGGATTTTTCGGCATCGCCGACCCGCGCGGCGTGGAGCGCCTGATCCGCGAACAGATCACCGGAAGCTGACCCCCGTTCAGGGGAGGGACGCGCCGGGCGGTGCGGGGTATTCCGGCCGCATGATCCGCTCGACGCTGAAACTCCTCCTGCCGCTGATGGCGCTGACCGCCGTCCTGGCGGCCGCCGCCATCGCTGCCTAGAGCCGTCCGTCGCCGCAATAGGCGAAGGCGCGCAGCGCCCGCCCGCCGCCGGGCAGGTGGCCGGCATCGACATGGATGCCGCTCTCGCCGGGGCGCAAAGCCGGCCCCTCGAAGCGCAGTTCGCGCAATTCCAGATCGCCGCTTGTGTTGAGCCGGCCGTCGCCGGAAAAACGGCCTTCCAGCGCGCTGTCGGGCACGCCGCCGACCACCGTGTCCGGCGTGTCCGGACGGCCGCCGGCGAACCGCACGCGGCGTGTGCCGTCGGCCTCGGACGGGCCCAGTGCAGGCCGGGCGCTCAGGGTGAAGCCGTTGCGCACGCCGCCCAGCCGGTAGCTGATCTCGCCGACATTGGCCGAGTGCTGATGCGGCGGGGCAGGCAGGACATGCACCACCAGGCGGTTGGCGCGCGGATTGTGACAGATGGCGCGGCCGTCCGCGCTGCGTTCCACGTAAAGCCCCTGCGCGAGCCCGCCGGGCTGGGCGGTCTGCGAAGCGTCCGGAAGGGACTTGCTCGGGGCTGCCATGGCCACCAGGCCGGTGGCGGCAGCCACAAGAAAGGTCGTCATACTCAGGTCTCCATACGCATCCCAAACGCATGACCCCGGACAAGGCGCGAGAACCTGTTGGCCGGCACATGAATGCCGGCTGAATGGACTGTGCAGAAGCGCGGGCCATTTCATGACCTTTGCGAGGCAGGCCCCCGGTTGCCAAATCGATTCATCCCCGCCATCCTCGCCGGCAGTTCCAAGGGGTGTCCCGCTACAAGAGCGGGGCTGAGACGTCACCCTTAGGACCGGATCCGGGTCATGCCGGCGTCGGGATGGAGCGCTCTTCCTGTTTAAGGCAGGAACCGTAGAGATCATCTGACTGCCGGCGTCCGCCACGCGAAAGAAAGGCGAGCGCCATGAACAAGCCCACCTCCCAGTCCGAGTTCGAGACTCCCAAAGTCACCACCGGCCCGCTGCCGGGGTCGCGCCGGGTCTACACCTCGCCGGCCAGCGCGCCCGCGCTGAAAGTGCCGCACCGCGAGATCGACCTGCACCCCACGGCGAACGAGCCGCCCGTGCGCGTCTACGACACGTCCGGCCCCTATTCCGATCCCGACCACAAGCTGGATGTCGAGCACGGCCTGCCGCGCCACCGTCTGGACTGGTACAGGGATCGCGAGACGCAGGCCTATCAGGGCCGTCCCCTGTCGCCGCTGGACAATGGCGGAGCGACCGGCAAATACCTCGCCCGCGAATTCCCGGCCCAGCACCGGCCGCTGAAGGGCGCGGACGGCAAGCCGCTTACCCAGTATGAATTCGCCCGCGCCGGCATCATCACGCCGGAAATGGTCTATGTCGCCGAGCGGGAAAATCTGGGCCGCAAGGCCGCCGTGGAGGGCGCCGCCGAGCGCATCGCGGAGGGCGAGAGCTTCGGCGCGGAGATCCCCGAACACGTCACCCCGGAATTCGTGCGCGACGAGATCGCCCGCGGCCGCGCCATCATCCCGGCGAACATCAACCACCCCGAGCTCGAGCCGATGATCATCGGCCGCAACTTCCTCACCAAGATCAACGCCAATATCGGCAATTCCGCCGTCGCCTCCTCGGTCGAGGAAGAGGTGGAGAAAATGGTCTGGGCGATCCGCTGGGGCGCCGACACGGTGATGGACCTGTCCACCGGCAAGAATATCCACAACACGCGCGAATGGATCCTGCGCAACTCGCCCGTCCCGATCGGCACCGTGCCGATCTACCAGGCGCTGGAGAAGGTGAACGGCATCGCCGAGGACCTCACCTGGGAGGTGTTCCGCGACACGCTGATCGAGCAGGCCGAGCAGGGGGTGGACTATTTCACCATCCATGCCGGCGTGCGCCTGGCCTATGTGCCGCTCACCGCCGACCGCGTCACCGGCATCGTTTCGCGCGGTGGCTCCATCATGGCGAAATGGTGCCTGGCGCATCACGAGGAGAGCTTCCTCTACACCCGTTTCGCGGAGATCTGCGACATCATGCGCGCCTATGATGTGAGCTTCTCCCTGGGCGACGGGCTGCGCCCCGGCTCCATCGCCGACGCCAATGACCGCGCCCAGTTCGCCGAGCTGGAGACGCTGGGCGAGCTGACGAAGATCGCCTGGGAGAAGGGCTGCCAGGTGATGATCGAGGGGCCGGGCCATGTCGCCATGCACAAGATCAAGGCGAACATGGACAAGCAGCTGGCCGAGTGCCACGAGGCGCCCTTCTACACGCTCGGACCGCTCACCACCGACATCGCCCCGGGATACGACCACATCACCAGCGGCATCGGCGCCGCGATGATCGGCTGGTTCGGCTGCGCCATGCTCTGCTATGTCACGCCGAAGGAGCATCTCGGCCTGCCCGACCGCGACGACGTGAAGGTCGGCGTCGTCACCTACAAGATCGCCGCCCACGCCGGCGACCTCGCCAAGGGCCACCCCGCCGCGAAAATCCGCGACGACGCCCTGTCACGCGCCCGGTTCGAATTCCGCTGGGAAGACCAGTTCAACCTCGCCCTCGACCCGGAAACGGCGAGGGATTTCCACGATCAGACGCTTCCGAAGGAGGCGCACAAGGTGGCCCATTTCTGCTCCATGTGCGGGCCGAAATTCTGCTCGATGGAGATCACAAGGGAGATCCGGGACACGTTCGGGAGTGCCCGGGCGCCGAACACGGTGGAGGCCGAAGCCGGGATGGCGGAGAAGGCCGAGGAGTTCAAGGCGCTGGGGTCGGAGATTTATCTGTCGGAGGACGGGTCGGTGAGGGAGGGAATTGATTGAGGTGCGGTTTGAGCTCATTCGGCCCATGGCAGTGATCTATAAAACTCAGTGATACATTCGAAGCTTTCTTCGAATGGTGGGAGCTCGTCGACCTCCAGATTCATAGTGGACCAATCTGCTGCTGCACGAGCTTTCACTTCTGGGTTTTCCATAGAAGTCGAATTGGCTTCGATGCCACGCGCGCGACATTGAGATATAATGTTGTTCAGAATGATGTTCCGATCATCGTGCTTTATCTCATTATGTTCGATAAGCCATCTTAAATCATATATATCTTGTCTTCTGTTTCGTTTTCTTATGGGTTGTTGAATTGCTGATCTAAATTTCTCAGCGACCAGTTCGTGTAGAGAATATGCATATATGCTTTCACCGTCTGAAAAATTTAGTATCTGAATGGACTTTCCAGGCTCTTTAAATGAAACGTCGATATCAATTTGTTCACCTACTCCTCTTTCGAGGGCATGTTCGGATTTCGTATTTTGCTCGGCATAACCAATTTTAACTTTTATTGCCGGTGCGTCCGCGTCAGGATAGAATTTTTTTGGCAAGCCGCGTACTGTGAGAACTTTTAGTTTAACTCCCGTATAGCCCAATTGTGCTGCTGCGGGTGGCATGTACCGCTCAAGGTTTTCTTTGATTTCTTCAGGGGTTTTGTTTGTTGGTTCGAAGTCGGCGGTGAAGTCTATATCTGCTGTCAGTCGAGGGCTTCCGTAGGCCAAGCCCATTAGAATTCCGCCCTTAAGCATGAAGACCTTTGCGTATGGATCACTGATCGCGATGGCGCGGAGTACGATTTCAATTGCCCTTCGTTGCCGATAAGTAGACGGCGACGCTTTAGACTGTTCAACCCATGCATGCGTATCGATTTTAGATTCGGTGTTAGACATTTATTGAAAGACACCAGCGTTCAGAGTGTTGGGACGTGAAGGGTTTTGAGGGGTCAAGCAAACGGCTGCCTCCTCTTTGCGCTTTCGATGCCCATGCATCCAACTTTTTTGACCGTATATTTGTATAGGTCTCAATAATATATCCAGCTCGGCTTTTTACTATATTTGATTCTGATTGATCAATAGCGTCTATAATTGCTTGTCCGTACGTTTCTGCGTGTTCTGCCCACATATCGATTATGTGTTGCATTCCTCCGCATAATTTGGGGTCAGTTACCGTTTCTAGAAAGACTTGCTCTACGCGGGATATGCGCGCTTGGGAGCCTCGAATTTGAATGTTTGGTGGTGGATTGCGCGTCTCCAGTACATCAAGTTTGGTTTGGCGAACTCGAGCGGGGTGCTGGATGATTGGTAGGCCTATCGGTGCCTCATCGTAGTTTGATTTTTGGCACCAGTCGGCGACTATCGCGTTTAATTTACCCCGTGCAGTTTTCCGGTCTGGACGGGTAAGCTGTAAGGTCTTGGGGGCTCTATCTGAGAGGCCCCACTTCTGCATCGCGGAAAGGTGTGAGATTTGACAAAGCGGATCTACGATGCAGCAGATTTCGTCAGCGGATAGATTGTGTACTGTTGTAATCGAGTACGCTCGGTCTCCATAGTCTCTGTCGCGCTGAAGAATTCCTCCGGCAACCAGGTTGAGGCGTAGTCGATTGTAATGCTCTTTTGTTGGCTTGTTTGTTCGAAGGTATAGCCGCTTATCTTTGGAGACTTGGTGGGTTTGGTGGACCAGTTGGAAGAGTTGGAAGGGGGTAACAATTGGGAGTTCGCGTTCGCTCAGCAATTCAGAAAGGTAATGGCCCGCCCGCGTCAGGCGTTCGTGGTTTGGGGGGCGATAAATTTGCTCGGCCACTTATTACTACATCCCTGTATATGCGTCCTAAGGACGCATATACAGGGATGTAGTGAAAAAGTCAAGGCGAAGTGAGAGTGTTGACTTATTGGCAGTGGGGGGCTATCTGCGTCCTTAGGACGCAGATAGCCCCCCACTGCGCATAACTGGATCCGGGAAGAAACAAGAACAAGCCAGTTTCCTGCCTCCCCACACCTCCCCATAAACCCCATGCCGAGACCCAGCCGTATTGAATTCCCGCGGTCAAGGGCGGCCCTTTGGGCGCTCGGCTTGATCTGAAGAGTGGTGCCCACTTTTCAGGCCTCGCTGGGCCGCCGCTTCGCGGTTGGCACCCTTGACCACGGGAATTCAATACGGCCCCCTGCTGGCAAGGGATTTATGGCTGGCTGCGCGCCGGCCTCGCGCGTCCTCACACACGCACCCGCTTTCCCCGGACCGAAGTTCCGGGGCCCAGCGCCCGTCGCGATTTCGCGCGGGGGTGCCTGGACGGCTGAGAGCGGCAGGCCCCGGAATAAATCCGGGGGAAATGAGTCTGGCCGGGGGAGGTGTGCGCTTCTTGGCCGTGGCCGCACAGGGCGCTTTCCGGAGCAGCCGATGCCGCGCGCCCCTCATCCGCCCTTCGGGCATCTTCTCCGCAGGAGGGAATAAGAGGTCTCCACCTTGACCCAAAAGCCGTGCTTATGCACGCTTTGATGGTATCATGGAGGCGCCGCCAATGCCGGGCTGGTTGATCGCAGGGATTCTCGCCCTGGGCGCCGTGCCGCCCTTTCCGCACGAGTTCAGCTGGAACAAGGCCGGTGTGAGCGAGGCCGAGTTCGCCGAAGATCTGGCGGCCTGCCGGGCGGCCTTTCTGGACGGTCTCCCCAACCGCATGCACAGGGCGCTCGATCGGCGTGTCGACTGGCCGCTCGTGGACCGCCGGAGCGAACGCGCCATCAGCGCTCACTGGATCCATGCGCTGGATGACTACAATGATTGTTTCGAGGATCGCGGCTACGGCCCGGTGCGCATTTCCAACCAGGAGCGCCGGCTGATCTGGGGGCGGCATGTCGAGGACGCCGATCGCGACGCCGTGCTCTATGCCATCGCCACGGACGATCGCGAGCATTCGACCCGCTGGCCGTAAGCGGGCTCCCACTTCCAGTCCAAGTGCCGCTTCCCCCGGACCTAAGTTCCGGGGCCCAGCGCCCGTCGCGATTTCGCGCGGGGGTGCCTGGACGGCTGAGAGGGGCAGGCCCCGGAATAAATCCGGGGGAAGGGGGCTCGGCGGCAATCGCTACAGCTTGTCATCCCGGCCATCCGCCTTCGCGGGCGCAGGCTTCTAGCCCGCGAAGGCGGGCCGTAGAGCCGGGACCCATACGCTCGCTTTCAGCCGGAAGCAGGCTCGATATCGGCGGCTGCGGGATCGGCACCGGGATTATGGGTCCCGGACCTACGCCCGGCCCAAGGCCGGGCATCCATCCGGGATGACAGGGGTTCGCAATATTCGAACCCCACCCCCTCCGGGCCCAGCCCGTTCACGCGCCCTTCATCCCTTCTCGCGCAGGCTCTTGCCGAACGGGCAAAGGGGAGCGCCATGATCTTTCACCTGAAAACCGCCGCGGCGGGGCTGACGCTGGGGCTGACGGCGACCGCCGCCGCGCTGGCACAGGGCGATGCGTCGCCCGATCCGGCCGGGCGGAGCTATTCGGTGCTGCTGTCCCAGGGCGATATGTGCGAGCTCGATTTCCAGGGCGAAGGCGGTGAGGCCGGCGCGATCTACGCCACGTGCGAGCCGGGCGGCTACATGTCCGGCCGGGTGGCGAGCTGGTCGGTCGAGGGCGGCAGGGTGATGTTCGTGCCCGATACGGGCGCGGTCGAGGAACTGCGCTTCTTCGCCGACGAGTGCCATGACTGGACCGCGCTCGAGGTGGGCGAGACCGCGAGCGCGGTCTGCTGGATCGGCTCCGCCGCCGCCTCCACCGTCCTGTCCGTCACGCGGGACGAATGAGGATGGCGATGAACCGGACACGTCTTTCACTGACGCTTGTTTTGGCGGCGAGCCAGGCCGCGGCCGCGCCGGCCGCAGCCCAGGACACTTCCGGCACGCCCGCCGGGCAAGAATTCGACATTGCCGTGGCCACGGAACACTGTACGCTGCGTTTCGACGACGCCGTCGAGGCGCGCGACGCGGAGCACCGGATGGGGATCGGCAATCTCGGCTGCAACGGCGCTGTCGACATGATCAGCTGGACTTTGATCGGCGAGCCGGGCCATGCCGATTTCCGCATAACCGGCGCACCGCGGTTCGAAAGCGGTTTCTGCATGCAGGGCTGGCCGCATTTCGAGGTGGGCGAGCGCCGGGACGGCGCCTGCTGGCTCGACCCGGACCTGGGCGGCGGCACGCTGAGCGTGACGGTGACACGGACACAGTAGGGGGCTTTCCAGCGATACTGTCATCCCGGCCGAATAGCCCGCGCAGGCGGGCCGCAGCGCCGGGACCCATACGCTCACTGTTGACCGGAAGCAGGCTGGAGATCCGCGACAGCTGGATGAGCACCGGGATTATGGGTCCCGGACCTACGCCCGGCCCAAGGCCGGGCATCCATCCGGGATGACACGGGAGAGGCGATGGCCGCCCATCCCCCCGATCCCGCCCGGGCTCGCCCTCGCCGCAACCAACGAAATATTAAGCCTGATTGCCCACCAAGGCGGCTGATAACCGCCTGAGGGGAAATCATGTCGTCGCGTTTCTTTCCGCACTGCACCCGCGCCGTTCTTGCCGCCCTGACGGGGCTTGCCCTGGCGCCCGCCGCCCTGGCGGAGCTGCCGCAGAGCTATCTGGCGCTGCTGGAAGAGGCGGACACTCGCCATATTTCCGACGAGCTTTTCCTGGAAACCGCCGATATGGTCTCCGTGCTGGTCGATGGCGGGCGGGCCGATGTGCATGCCGCCATCCTGGCGCATGTGCCGGGCCGGGCGGGCCTGGTGGCCGACTGGCCGCTGCCCGAAGCGCAGAGCGAGCCGGCGCCCGAGGCCGAGCCCGAACCCGGGCCGCAGCCGGAACATCGCGATCTGGGCGAGGCGCCCGTCGATCTCGCCGAAGCGCCGGCCGGGTCCGGCGGCTGGCTGGCCGCGCCGATCCGCATGCTGCAGGACGACACGTGGGCCGGGCAGATCCGCGCCGGCATCCAGCTGGAGCGCGGCAATTCGGAACTCACCGATCTCACCTTCGCCCTCGAGCTGGACCGCGAGCTGGAGGATGGCTGGCGCATCGACAGCCAGTTCGAATACTTCATCGCCGAACATGACGGCACAACGACGCGCGACAACTGGCTGGCCGAGCTTCGCGTCGAGCGCGAGCTGGACAGCGGGGCGGGCTATTACGCCGGCGGTTCCTACGATCGCGACGAGGTGGGGCTTTACGCCCAGTCCGCCTTCCTGACGGCGGGCGGGATCTGGCACGTGCTGGAACGCGAGCGCATGGACTGGAAGCTGCGCGCCGGTGCCGGCCAGCGCTTCCGCGAGGCCGCCGCGACCGGCGAGACGACGACCGACTGGGTCGCCGAGGCCGGCTCCAGCTTCTCCTACGAGCTGTCCGAGACCTCGCGCTTTGCCTCGGAGACCACCGCCTATGCCGGCGGCGGGTCGCGCATCGACCAGCGCTTCACCCTCACCAATCGCCTGTTCGGCGACTGGGCGGTGCAGACCGGCCTGCGCATCGAGCACGAGTTCGAGGACCGCCCCGGTTTCGAACCCACCGATGTGCGCCTGGACATCTCCCTGCTCTACGCCTTCGACTAGGGGGCGGGCAGGGCTCGCCCCGCTAGCGGGGGAGCTGCCGGCGCAGCCGGCTGAGGGGGCGGCGCGAAGCGGCGCAGAGCGCGCCAGCGCGCATCCGACTCTCCCCCATCGCCTCCCCCGGCGCAGGGCCGGGGCGGCACGTCCCCCGCTTCGCAGGGGAAGCCTTGTCCATGCCGGCCGGTTCCGTGAGACACTCCCGTCTGCCCGGTCTCATCGGCGCCGCGCTCGCATGACGGGAACCAATTCCGCCCCTCGCGCATTTCATGGTCGAGGCGCCGGCCTTCCCGGATCATCCCTTCGATCCTTCCGGCGCTGCAGCAGAGTACCGATCCAGGCGGCCGCTGCGGCCGCAGAAGTGTCAGGAGGAGTGCACTATGTCGGAAGAAATGCTGAAACTGGCCATGCTGGCCGACCAGGTCGAAAACCAGGACAAGCCCTGCCGCGCCGCGGCCGCACCGGTGAGCCCGGTGGACACTTTCCTCTTCTGGACCGGTCACACCCCCGCCGAACTCGCAGCTGCAGCGCAGGACGAAGCCGCGCTCGAGCGCGTCTGAGCGGACCGCTCCGAACATCCCAGAGTCAAAAGAACAAAGTCGCAAGACCCCGAGGTCTCACGAAAAATCTCACGAATGCTGCGCCCATGTCGCCTTAGTGCGTCATGGGCGTATCATTATTGTATCCTTCAGGGCTGACGGGCGACGCCTTCGCGTCGCGGATCGGCCCCGCCAACCAGCGTGCCGTCCTCCAGCTGGCGCACCGCGTGCAGGCCGGAATTCTCGCCGCGATTGGCATCCAGCTCGAAGCCGAGTTCGCGCAGCCCGTCCAGCACTTCCGGCGCCATGCCGTCCTCGATCCGCACCACATCGCCGCGCGCGACGACATTGGGCAGGCTCACCGCCTCCTGCGGGGTGAGGCCCCAGTCCAGCATGCCGACCAGGCTTTTCGCCGTGTAGGCGATGATCGAGGAACCGCCCGGCGAGCCGGTGCCCAGCACGAAATCGCCGTCCATGTCGAACACGATGGTCGGCGACATGGAGGACCGCGGCCGCTTGCCGCCGGCCGGCGCATTGGGCACGAGCTGGCCGTCCGCGCCGTGCGGCTCACGCGAGAAGTCGGTGAGCTGGTTGTTCAGCAGGAAGCCGCCGGCCATGCGGTGGCTGCCGAACACGCTCTCCACCGTCGTGGTCATTGAAACCACGTCGCCATCGCTGTCCACGATCACGAAATGGCTGGTGCCCGGCACATCCGCGGTGGCGTCGGCGCCCGGCTGGTCGACGCCCGGCGGCGTGCCCGGCGTGACGGCCGGAATGGCCGTGTCCCGCTCGATCCGTGCCGAGCGCGTGGCGATATAGTCCGCGTCCAGCAGGCCTTCCACCGGCACGAAGACGAAATCGGTATCGCCGACATAGGCGTCGCGGTCGGCATAGGCCAGGCGCGAGGCCTCGATGAAGCGGCGCCAGCCCTCCACCGTTTCCGGCCCGGTGGCCGCCATGTCGAAGGGCTCCAGCAGGCCGAGGATCTCGTTGACGGAGATGCCGCCGGAGGCCGGCGGCGGCATGCCGCAGACCGACCAGTCGCGATAGGGCCGGCAGATCGCCTCGCGGCGCACCGGCTCATAGCTCGCCAGGTCCGCCAGGGTCAGCGTGCCCGGACGCGGTCCGGCCTGAACCGCCGCGATGATGTCCTCGGCGATCGGGCCCTCGTAGAGATTGCGCCAGTCTTCCGCCAGCGCGCGGGTCGTTGCGGCATAGTCCGGATTGCGCAGGACGTGGCCGACGGGCAGGGGCTCGCCGGCATCGGTGAAGAAATAGTCCCGGGTGGCCTCCCACTCGTCCAGCGGGGTGCGCGGGGCGACGGCCGCGATCAGGCCGTTGAGCCGCGGGGACACCTCGAAGCCGTCCTCCGCCAGTTCCGTCGCCGCCGTGAAGCCGTTCGCCCAGTCCAGCTCGCCATGATCGGCATGGGCCATGGCCAGCATCGCCACGGCGCCGGGCACGCCGACGGAATGGCCGGAAAAGACCGCGTCGAAAAAGCCCAGCGGCTCGCCGGTCTCCGGATCGATGAAGAGATCCGGTCCCGCCGCGGCCGGCGCCGTCTCGCGCCCGTCATAGGCGGTCAGGTCGCCGGTCTGGGCGTCGTAATAGAGCATGAACGCACCGCCCCCCAGGCCGGAGCTCTGCGGCTCGACCAGGCCCAGCACGGACTGCACGGCGATGGCCGCATCCACCGCGTCCCCGCCATTGCGCAGGGCTTCCAGGCCCGCTTCCACCGCCAGCGGATTGGCAGCGGAAATCATGGCCGGGCCGGCCGCCGGCTGTGCCGGTTCGGTCCCGGCCGCCTCCGTCTGCCCTGCCGGGTCGGCCGGCGGTGCCGTATCCGACGCGGTCCCGGCCGGCCCGGAACAGGCGGCCAGTGCAAGGCCGGTGGCGAAGGTGGCGGCGATGGCGGTGGTGGTCTGCAGGATACGCAACATGTGACTTGCCCCTCATTCTCTTCCGGTCACGATAGACACAGCGTTCGCAACAGGTAAGGGTCCGGTCATGGCGATGCCAGGGAAAACCAATTCTTTGACGGATGTTTCCGGCATCCGGGTCGGCCAGGCCGAGGATGTTCCGGCGAAGACCGGGACGACCGTCATCCTGCCGGACGAGCGGGCCGTGTGCGCCGTGGACGTTCGCGGCGGCGGTCCGGGCACGCGCGAGACGGATGCGCTGGCGGCACACACCCTGGTCGATGCGGTCGATGCCGTGGTGCTCTCCGGCGGCTCGTCCTACGGGCTGGCCGCCGCCGACGGTGTCGCTGCGGCGCTGGGCGCACGCGGCCGGGGCTTTGCGCTTCTCGATCTGCCCGGCGTGCCGAAATCGCCGGTCGTGCCCTCGGCCATCCTCTACGACCTGGCCAATGAGGGCGACAAGGCCTGGGGCGAGGATCCGCCCTACCGGCGGCTGGGCCGCGATGCGCTCGATGCGGTGGGCGACACGGTCGCGCTGGGCCGGGCGGGGGCCGGGTTCGGGGCCATGGCCGGCGCTCACCCCGGCGGCACGGGGACAGCCTCCCTGGTCACCGAGGCCGGTTTCACGATCGGCGCCCTGGTGTGCGTGAATTCCTTCGGCTCGGTCACCCTGCCGGGGGCGGGGGATGTCTACTGGGCCTGGCCGCACGAGATCGACGGCGAGTTCGGCGGCGCCCGCCCGCCGGCCGGCTGGTCGATGGCGCCGCAGGACTGGGGCGCGGCCAAGTACAATCCCGGCGCCCGCGAAAACACCACGATCGCCGTCGTCGCCACCGATGCCGCCCTGACGCCGGCCCAGGCCCAGCGTCTGGCCATCATGGCCCAGGACGGTTTCGCCCGGGCCATCCGGCCGGTCCACACACCCTTCGACGGGGATGTCGTCTTCGCCCTGTCGACCGCCGCGCGCGCTTTGCCGGAGAATGCCGAACTGGCCCTGGCCGAGCTCGGTGCCGCCGCCGCCGACACGCTGGCCCGCGCCATCGCCCGGGGCGTTCACACGGCACGCCAACAGGCCCGCGACTAGGCGGCTGCACAGGCCTCTGCATTTGGCGTTTCGCGGGCCTTGCTTTACGGGAAAGTCGCGGCTAGGTTCCGCGCCTCTTCGGGGCTTGAGGCCCCGGACATACGGCCTGCACCGGTAGCTCAGCTGGATAGAGCACCAGACTACGAATCTGGGGGTCGGGGGTTCGAATCCTCCCCGGTGCGCCATTTTTTTCTTGTTCCCGCTCCGCTCGACCCGAGTCTGACGCCGCTTTCGGTGTCGGGGTCGATGCTCACATGGAACGCGCTCAGGGCTGCGGGGAACGTGGTCCGGCCGCTTCCAGGGGCATCCCGTTCGTCGCGCCCGTACCGTCATTCGTCGCGATCGGGCGCGTCCGTCGCGCGGCTCCGCCATCTGTCTCAAAGCGTTGGAATGCTTGCGCCGGGTCTGGTCTGTTGACCGTGACGGCCGGGGGCGGCGGCGATGCCCTTCTTCCGGCCAGCCATATTCGTTGCTGTGTTTATAAGGTCTGTATCCCTCCGAGTAAGCGCCAACGAAGGATGGGCGGCTTTGGCCCCCGGATTGATGCGGCAGTGCTCACGACACTGCCGCATTCTTTTTGTCCGCCCGGCATTTTGTGGCCGGTCTCCCCCTGATCGAATGCATGGAATACGTGCGAGCGCGATGACGATGTCATTGAGCGTGCAGGCCTTGTGGAACACGCAATTCGGCGCAATACGCGCCAAGGTCTGCATAAAATATGCGATAACAATTGGTTACCGGCCGGCGAACCGAAAGAAAGGTTTAACCGTCCAGGATGCACCCCGTTTGTCATAACGGCGGTTGTGCGTTCCCTCGATGAGGGCGTGCCCGTCGCAGCCGACGGATACTCCAAGCACAGGGGTTGCAGAAATCATGATATCCAGTCTGAACCGCCTTTCCCTCAAGGCCCGGCTTTCCCTGCTCGCGGTAGCGTCGGTCGGCCTCATGCTCATCTACGTCACCGCCAACGGTCTTGTCAGGCAGTCGGCCGTCGATGCCGAAGCCGAGGCGGAGCAGGCGACGATGACGCTCATCGCCGCCAACAATGTGGAGAAGGATCTCACCTCCCTGCTTCGCGACACCTATCTGATGACGGCCCTGCCGACGCCGGACCGGGTGGACGCGGCGCGCGGCAATCTCACCGATTTCGAGGTCTCGCTCTCCGAGGCCGAAGCGACCGTGACCGATGCGCGCTATACCGACGCGCTGACGCTGATCCGCGACGATTATGACGACCTGCACGCCCTGATGACCGACCGCATGGCGCGGATCGAGAATCTCGGTGAGGCGGGCATGAATGATTTCATCGACCGTCTCGCCTTCTTCGACGACGAGATGGACACCGCCATCGAGACCGTGCGCGACGGCGCCTGGGTCGATCTGGAAACCGCCTGGGCGCGCCGCGACCGCATGGCGCAGGTCGCTTTCTGGGTGGCCGTGGTGGCCGTGCTGATGACGGCGGGCGGCCTCTACGGGCTGACCCAGATCGTCGGCGGCACGATCCGCGACGCGGTCTCCCGCGTCCAGGACGTGGTGGGCGGTCTGGCCCGCGGCGATCGCGGCATCGACGTGCCGGGCAGCGAGCGCAGCGACGAGTTCGGCGATCTCGCCCGGGCTCTGGTGACGCTGCAGGATGCGCTGACGACGGCGGACGAGCTGAGCAAGCGCGAGGCCAAGGAGGCCCAGGCCAAGGCCGAGCGCGCGGCGCGCACGGAAGAGTCCGTGGCCCGCTTCGAGCATGCCTCCACCGAACTGCTCGCCAGTGTCATGGCGGCGTCCGAACAGCTGTCCGCTTCGGCCACGCAGATGCAGTCGACCTCCGGCGAGGCGGCCAACGTGTCCGGTTCGGCCCGCGATGCGGCCAGCAATGCCGCCTCCAGCGTGCAAGCCGTCGCCGCGGCGTCCGAAGAGCTTGCCGCTTCGATCGCCGAAGTGGCCGCCCAGGTCGCCAAGACGAGCGAGCTGTCGCAGGTCGCCGGCGACGAGACCAGCGCGAGCGCGCAAGGCATCCAGGAGCTGGCTGAATCGGCCCAGGCCATCGGTGCGATCGTCGACCTGATCGACACGATCGCCAGCCAGACCAACCTGCTGGCCCTGAACGCCACCATCGAGGCGGCCCGGGCCGGTGAGGCCGGCAAGGGCTTTGCCGTCGTGGCGTCCGAAGTGAAGGCCCTGGCCGAACAGACGACGACGGCCACCCAGCAGATCGCCGACCGGATTTCCAAGATCCAGTCCTCCACCGAGGCCTGTTCGGAATCCGCCTCCAAGGCCCTCGATGCGGTGTCCCAGCTCGGCGAGCTGGCCGTGGCGTCGGCGTCGGCGATCGAACAGCAGCGCGTGGCAACCACGGAGATCGCCCAGTCGGCCCAGAAAGCCCAGGACGGTACGACCCACGCCGCGGAAAATGTCGAACAGGTTGCCGAGTTCACCCGGCAGACCGACGAGGTCTCCAAATCCGTGCTCAGCGCGTCTTCGGAAATGTCCAGCCAGCAATCGGCCTGGAAGACCGAGTTCGAGACCTTCCTCAACAGCCTGCGCGCCGCCTAGGGCCGAACCAGGAGACACCCCGATGAAAACCCTGACCGCAAAAATCGCGGCCGCGCTGCTCGCCAGCGCCGCCGCGGCCCCCCTCGCTGTGGCCGAAGACAGCATTCCCGGCGATATCCTCGTGGACTTCCGGATGCGCTACGAGAATGCCGACCAGGACGGCAAGCTGGGCTCGGACGCCCTGACCCAGCGCACCCGCCTGGGCTGGCGCTCGCCGGAATGGAACGGCGTGACGTTTCTGGCCGAAGTCGAGAATGTCAGCGCGCTGGACGGCGATGACGACTACAATTCCGGCCTGAACGGGCTGAGCCAGTATACCGGCATCAAGGATGGCGGTTTCACCGAGCTCAATCGTCTGCAGCTCGATTTCTCCCCGGCCGAGACCGTCTCGGTCTCGCTGGGCCGCCAGTACCTGCAATTCGACGACGGCCGCTTCGTGGCCTCAGCCGGGCACCGCCAGGACAAGAACTCCCACGACGCGATCCAGATCGACTGGTCGCACGGTGCCTTCGATGCGAGCTATGTCTATCACGACCGGATCAACAAGGGGCCGGGCGAGAATGTCTACTGGGACAGCGACAGCCACCTCTTCCACGCCGGCTACGCGCTGTCGGACAGCCTGAACCTGGCCGGCTTCGTCTATTTCATCGACATCACCAGCGCGAGCGCGCAGGAGCGCTCCAACACGACCTGGGGCGGCCGCCTCTCCGGCGAGCGCAGCTATGGCGATCTCGGTGTGGAATACGCGGTCCTGTACGCTCACCAGTCCGATTACGGCTCGGCGACGACCGATTTCGATCTGGGCTATTTCGCCAGCGATCTCGCCATCTCGCACAGCGGCGCGGAACTCGCCCTGGGCTATGACGTGATCGAGGGCAATGGTTCGACCGGCTTCTCCAACCCGCTGGGCAAGAACCACGGGGTTCTGGGCTGGGCCGACGCCTTTTCCGGCGGCGGCCGTCAGGGCACGGTCGACGGCGTCGAGGACTTCAACGTGATGCTGTCCTATGGCCGCGACTGGGATGACGGCCTGGTGCGCGGCTTCTCGATCGGCGTTCGTCACCACGACTTCGAGGCCGAGCGCACGGGCGCCGACCTGGGCGACGAGCTGGATGCCTTCGTCACGCTGGATTTCCCGCAGAACATCTCCCTGTCCTGGCAGGTCGCCGACTATGACGGGCCCGACGTGGCGCCCGCGCCGGCCGACCGGTCCAACAACTGGATCATCCTCAGCTACAAGCGCTGATCCCGTTCCGTCCGACCCAAAAAGAAGGGGCGCCGCGATCTCTCGCGGCGCCCCTTTTTTGTCCGTGCGACGGCCTGGCGTCAGGCGCCGGCGCGCTCGGGCTGCCGCGCATCCTGGTGCGCCGTCAGCTTTTCGGCGATGGCGTCGAGGATCTTCCAGTCGGCATCGTCGTCGGTCACTTCGTAAAGCTCGCCCTCGAGCATGGCCGAGGCCGTCTTCTCGCCCGGCGACGTGTCCTGGCCGGAGATTTCCGACAGCAGGGGCGCGCTGCCGGTCAGCGCGATCACGGGCTTGCCGGCATCGCCGAAGCGCTTGGCCAGCTTGGTGGCGCTGCTCGACAGCTTGTCGGCACCTTCCATCAGCACCAGCGCGTCATAGGCGTTCGGCTCGGTCTCGTCGGTTGTCTCGGCGACCGCGAAATTGATCTCGGCGCTGCCATTGTAACCGCGCAGCAGGGCGTGCTGGTCGGATACGAGAACGGCGCGGCGATTGTGGCGCTGCAGGGCCTCGGAAGCGGTTTGCAGCTGGCGGACATTGACGGACTCGGCAACGAAAGCGGCGACCCTGCGCGGGCGATGGGTGTGTCTCATATAGTTTATCTTACTCCGTTTACAGAAACTGGGGCGTGAAGGTCACGCAAAAGTCAATTCGGGGTAAGGGATAGTCCTTTCAGCCAGAGAATCAAGGTCTGACGGTGCACATAAAATAGAATAGCCTGCGTCGGGAACCGTTTTCGCTTGGGTTGAGTTTATAATACGCATACCATATTACGGGCCGACTTGGTTGTTTTTCCAAGGCGCTGGATGTGGAGTGCCCAATACAGATTTAGTACAGGGGGTAGATTAGCATGTGCGGGATCGCCGGCGACTTGTCATTCCAGAACTCACCTTCCGATGCTCAAGCACTCGGGCGCATGAGTGAGGCGATGAGGCGGCGGGGTCCCGACGGGTCCGGCATGTTCGTGCGCGACGGGGTCGGACTGGCCCACCGGCGCCTCAAGATCATCGACCTGTCCGACGCCGGCGCCCAGCCCATGCACGACCCCCAGCTCGGTCTGTCGCTCGCCTTCAACGGCTGCATCTACAATCACCGCGAATTGCGCGCCGAGCTGGAAGGGAAGGGGTATCGCTTCTTCTCCACCAGCGACAGCGAGGTGATCCTCAAGGGCTATCACGCCTGGGGGCTGGATGTGGCCAAGCGCCTGTCCGGCATGTTCGCCTTTGCCATCGCCGAGCGCGACAGCGGCAAGGTCGTTCTGGGCCGCGACCGGCTGGGCATCAAGCCGCTCTACCTGTCCGAGACGTCCGGCCGGCTGCGCTTTGCCTCCAGCCTGCCGGCCCTGCTGGCCGCCGGGGATGTCGACCGCGAGATCGACCCGGTCGCCCTGCACCAGTATTTCAGCTTCCACGCCGTGGTGCCGTCGCCGCGCACCCTGTTCAAGGGCGTGCGCAAGCTGCCGCCGGCCACGCTGATGGAGATCGAGCGCGACGGGACGCGGCGCGAACACACTTTCTGGACCTGCCCCTACGAAGCCCGCGAGGAAGAGCGGGGGCTGGATGCGGAGACCTGGCGCGAGCGGATTGCCGACGCCCTGCGCGGCGCGGTCAAGCGGCGCATGGTGGCCGACGTGCCGATCGGCGTGCTCCTGTCCGGCGGGCTCGACAGCTCGCTGATCGTGGCCCTGCTGGCCGAGGCGGGCGTGAAGGACCTCAACACCTTCTCCATCGGCTTCGAGACGGTGAATGACGAGGCCGGCGACGAATTCCAGTATTCCGACATCGTGGCCCGGCATTTCGGCACGCAGCACCACAAGATCGAGATCCCGGCCTCGCGGGCGCTCAAGG
>Ga0207716_100285_pt1 | contig 26568 bp, 21 predicted proteins | sample TtaePargueraPR_FD_187739 | JGI IMG/M metagenome (GOLD analysis project Ga0207716, IMG submission 187739) | Aerobic enrichment media microbial communities from Bioluminiscent Bay, La Parguera, Puerto Rico - Tt and P2 (5) (SPAdes) | ecosystem: Environmental > Aquatic > Marine > Unclassified ... | reverse complement strand
AGGCTGAGGCTGGAATAAGGTTTAACTTCAATGCGCTTGATCTTAAAGTGGGGCCCTTCTTCAAGAATCGTGAAACTGCCCCACGGCCTGTAAACTGTTTTATGGAGTTTGTGCGACTCGTGATCGATTTTTTTCAGCTCAGTGTAAACATGCTTTACTTCCTGGGTTTTGGAACCATGTGCCACCAGTAAAGCATCCGCCGTGTCGACGATAATCACATTATCAAGGCCCACGACCCCGACAAGACGATTCTTACTTCTAATAAAACAATTGGTGGAATCATAGAGCTGAGCCCTGCCATCTATGCGGTTACCATTGTCATCAGCTACTGTTAATCCCCCCATCGCTACCCAGGAACCAATGTCACTCCAACCTATATCACATGGCACAACAGCCACATTTTCGGACTTTTCAAAAATAGCAACATCTATCGCGACTTCTGTTACATGCCTGAAGATGTCTGCATTGAGCTCAATCTGCCGGACATTATTACCCAGAACCTTTTGAGAATGTTCCAGACACTTTTCAACCTGCCCCAGTATATCCGGGCAAAGCGTCGTCATTTCGTCATACATTGCCCCAGCACTAAAGCAGAATATGCCTGAGTTCCATAAAAACTGTCCTGAGTCAACGTATTCCCTGGCAGTAACCAAGTCGGGCTTTTCCACAAACTTCACTACTTCATGCCCCCGGGCATGAATATAGCCATAACCGGTTTCAGGCGCTGTCGGTTTGATTCCGAATGTGACTAATTTTCCCTGTGAGGCAAGGCCGGTCGCCATAGTCACAGCCTCTTGGAAACTATCCGCATCATCAATAAGGTGATCGGCTGCCAGCACCAGTAAAATGGCCTGTCGTCCATGATTTTCAATGACGTTTACTACCGCAGCAGCAATTGCTGCTGCGGTGTTTTTCCCAAACGGTTCCAGTATAAAAGCAGTATCGGTTTTCTGGTCATTGATGGCACGATATTCATCTTCTGTTTTAAACAACAACTCACGGTTCGTGACAGTCAGTATTTCAGCCACATTCTTTTGCTGTAGACCTCGCTTGAAGGCCTTCTGCAAAAGACTTTGGCCATCGTTCAATTTGATAAAAGGTTTGGGGTGCTGTGACCGGGAAAGCGGCCACAAACGTGAGCCAGCGCCACCGCATAAAATAGTTGGAATTAACTGCATGAAAAATTACCAATGTTCAGGGCTAAATAAATCTTTAATGGCCCCTCAGTCCATGTGAAACCAGTGCCAGGTGACTGGATAATATCCTGATTATCAGAAACAAGACTAATCACTGCGTCACAACTAGATGCCTATTAGCCTTATAACTACAAAATCCTATCAATATAGGAGCTGTTTGGACAGGTTGAAATTTTTCTTTTCCCATGACTTGGGGCCAGCTTTATCAAGCCTTTTGGGCCTGAGCCGACGTGGTGCTCATCTACATGGCCGCCCCACAGCCTCAACACTTGCTGCACGCCATGCTGAATTATCTATGTAATGGTATGATAGGTTCCGAAGCCAATCAGCGCAGTATAACTTGTCCGAAAAGCCCCCCGTGAAGAGACTGATAACGTTGAAAACCGGAGCTAGAAGACTATAGTGGCATCTAAAACTGCAGAGATTCGTTCATTGCTAAAACCAACCTGGACCAGAAAAGAAAGCGGGAAAGACCAATCGCAATGACCCAATTAACCCAATCAGCACGAATTCTGGTCACGGGTGGAGCAGGTTTTATCGGTACCCACCTTTGCCAACGCCTGCTTGAACTCGGTCATACGGTCATTTGCCTCGATAATTTTTCCAGCAGCCACAGGCGTGGACTAATACCTCTGGATGATAATGACAGGTTTGAGTTACTTGAGCAGGATGTCTGTCAGCCTCTTGATATAAAAACTGACCTCATCTACCACTTGGCAAGCCCTGCATCACCACTTCGCTACCAAGCAGACCCCATCATAACAAGTAAGACAATCGCTCTGGGCACTATCAATATGCTGGAGCTTGCGGTGAAAAACAAATCACGCATGTTCCACGCATCCACCAGTGAAATCTACGGCAGCCCTTTGAGCCACCCCCAAACCGAGTCCTACTGGGGTAACGTCAATCCGGTGGGCATTAGAAGCTGCTACGATGAAGCTAAGCGTTTCGCGGAGTCTCTGTGCTTTGATTACCGTCGACAGCATGGACTGGATGTACGGGTCGGCCGGCTTTTTAATACCTATGGCCCGGGTATGCTGCCTGATGATGGCAGAGTGATTCCAAACCTTATCAAACAAGCACTCGCCGATGATGCCATCACTATATACGGAGATGGCAGTCAAACACGATCTTTCTGTTTTATCAGCGATACGGTCGAAGCGATTCAAACATTAATGACTGTTCTCGCCGTGCCCGACAACCCGGTCAATATTGGCAATCCATCAGAAGTCACTATCCAGCAAGTGGCGGAAATGATTTGTAGAATGACAAACACCTCCTCCAATTTCAGCTATTCAGTCTTACCAGAAGACGATCCTCCGTCCCGTTGTCCTGATATCAGTCTTGCCAGAAACACTTTGAATTGGAATCCGAAAGTCAGCTTGCAGGAGGGTCTTGCCCAGACTATTCAGCATTTTGCGATGGACACCCCATGATCATTGGAGAATTAAGGAAAATGCTAAGTCGTTTTAACCGGCACCCGCCTTCACCTTACCAACCCCACCAGCAAATATCGCAATGTGAAGCGACCTGGCAGGCCGCACCGACCTCACTTGTCAGTCCTATTCAAAACAGCCCGGGTTCAGAACTATGCAGTCAACGTAGCCTGGCTGCAGACTGGAAGAACCAAGCCTATCCTTTCGACTGGGGCATCCTCTCACTTCAGAAAGGCAAGGTACTCTCGGCACCGCTTGCTGAACCACCTGAGACCGACCCACTGGCACGCAGGCTGGAGATCAAGGATAGATTCAACACGACGATTAGCTATGCCAACCCACAGCCTGCTTCCATCAGACAGGACACCACCGGAGATACTACCTCTCATCACGCGGGACGCTATGCCTTGTTAGGTGGCTTTTATGCAGACTGCAACAATTATTATCATTTCTGGGCAGACGTTATCGCAGACGCCTGGTATCTGGAATCAATGGGGGTAAAGCTTGATGAACTGGATGGCTTTATCCTTCCTTATGGTCAATACCGTTGGCAACAACAGATCCTCACCCAATGCGGGCTTGAACAAAAGCGTCTGTTACCATTTTCATCGTTTTCCATGGCAAGCTTTGATGAATTAGTTTTATCATACCGGGCCAAAGGCGGTGCAGAGTCTCCAAGCTGGTTGCAGACAGCAATTAAAGCTATTTCAGGATGGCAACCTCCTGTCAGTTCCCCCAGGAAAAAAATCTACCTGTCCCGCCGTGATGCAAGTCGCCGTCGTCTCAACAATGAAGATACCGTCATTGAGTTACTGAAAGCCCATCATTTTGAAGTGCATGAATGCTCCAGCCTGACTATTGATGAACAACAGAACTTATTTGCCGAGGCCGGGACGATTATTGCTCCCCATGGTGCCGCATTGACCAATATCATTTGGTGCTCACCCGGCACGCGCCTTCTGGAATTGATTCCTCAAAACCATCTTTATCCCTGCTTTCGTGATCTGTGCCTGATGGGACAACTTGAACACGATATTCTGTTAACGTCACAAGACTCTAAAAAACATCCGGGCATCAGTGCCGATAGTACTGTCCCTTTAGAAGAGTTAAAGAGATGGCTTGAGCGATGACAGATAGCAAAACTTTTTCAGGAGGCTACACATTCATTGATGAATGATACTAGGAACAGTTTATGACACTCTCGATCACTGCTGTCATCGCAGTCAGAAATGAAGCCATTTATTTGCAGCACCTAATCCCCTACCTGGCGAAAGAAGGTATCGAAGTTATCCTGCTCGATAATCACAGTTCAGATGGAACTGCTGACTTATTCACACCAGCTCGTTACAGCAACATTATCAGTATCAGGCCGCTCAAATATTCTGGCGTGTTCGATCTCAGTAAGATTCTTTATCATAAAGCCCAACTGACCGAGCACCTCAAATCTGACTGGATCATTCATCAGGATGCTGACGAGATCCTGCAGTCACCATCACATTGGGGCGGATTAAGACAGGAAATCGAAAGAGCGCATCATCTCGGCTACAATGTGTTGAATTTCCACGAACTTGTCATGCTTCCGGCCAACCCTGATCTGGATGACTTTATCACCAACAACCGGCAATATTATTTTTTCGAGCCACGCCCGCAACGCCTGCTACGTGTGTGGCGTAGAGAAAAAGCTCAATTTGCACTCGATGACAATGGTCACTCGATTACTGAAAGTGAGTTCCAGATTGCTCCTACCGCGATGCTATTGAAACATTTTATGGTTCGCTCCCAGCAACATGCATGGGAAAAATATCTGCACAGAGAATTCGCGGAACGTGATGTCAAGCGTGGCTGGCACGGTAATAGGCTGGGGCTGACCCGAAAGATGCTGAATTTGCCTCCACAGAAACACAAAAACCTACAGATACTTGCCACCCCTCAGAGCACGCCCGCGTCACTGCCACCGGCGATGGCGTATCACTATTGGCACTGGAAGCTTCACAATAAACGACTGCGAAAACAGCAAATCCGGCATCAATTATCCCGCTTGCTCAGGCAGTTTTAACCCCATTCAGTTAAAATTAAAGATATGATTCATCTTTCTCAGCCCTCAACATACAGCGAATACTCAAGACCCAGTCCACTATGAATAACTGGCTAATCCGTCTTGCTGGTGTGTTCTTTCGAAACGCACCAATACCCACAATAGCTGTAGTGATTATGACCCTTATTGCACAGGTTTCAATGATGGTGGCACTACTATTACCCTTGAAAGTAGTGATGTTATTGGGAGCCGGTAACGTTCCCCGTTTTTTCCCTGAGGTCATGACGCAATATGATCGTGAGCCACTGATTATTGTGCTCGGCGCTGTTGCAGTGGCTTTTTATGGTCTACATATTCTTACAAGCAGACTCAGTCGATACTCATCAGATAACGGTGTTGACAAACTACTGAGCCAAAGCCAAAAAGTCGTGTTATTTGAAAACCAGGATAAAATCGCCAGCAATGCCTATCAAAAATTTGCCGAAGCGCTGGCAAGCCTAACTTTTTCGGCTTTTGCCATTGTTCTTTTGAGTCTGTTTTATCCTATGTTGGTATTAATCCTGGCTAGCTACTTCTTGGTTGCCGCTACAGTTCTTTCTATGTTGAACAACATATCTGATGACTGGCAAACTCGATTGAGCCAGCAATCTTCTGTCATCACCCTGAATCTGAACAATCTCGGGTTTCTATTGGTTTTTGTCACGATTGTCACAGACTTTCTTTATTTCACTCCACCACCCTTTTTTATTGCATTACTTTCCGTCATCCTTTGCCGATTGATGCTGGTGAGAATCGGAATGGGCATCAGTGATTTACTGGGTTTACAAAAACAGCAGGCCAAAATCAAAGCACTGTTTTTCCCTGAGCAACAATTTGTACCGGTCAATCACGACTCCCTGAAAAATATCTGGTCAATGCTGAAACAGCCCTATCGGGATGAGTGGCTGAATGAATTACTTCGGGACTCAATCGCTAACAATATGCCGGAACTGCAAGTTAACTGGTTTCAATGCCGTTTTAATAATGGCTTGTTTTTACTGGTTTCAACGCCACAGCAGGAACAAAATTGGCTGGTCAAGCTATTCGATCGCAATGCGTCTATGTCAGCCCAGCATGAAGCCACACTGCTCACCGACTCATTCATAAAACTGCCTGCCCCCGAAATGAAAACAGTGACAAAGTTGGCAGACTACCATTGCCATGTTTTTGCTATTGAAAAAACAGCTCTGATAACCGAAAGCCCTTCACCGGATCTCCAGCAGGCATTTTTAACTCAACTACTCGCTATCCGCCCGCCCGAGACACTGGTTGATCGTTATCAGCGTTCACATATAATGCTATGGGAAAAGCTTGATGATTCAATTTTTGAGCGTCTTTGGCTGGTTAGTGATGCTGCAGGCAAACAGGTTGTTGAAACATTTCGTGATTGTTTGCCAGACATCAAAAACCGCCTGTCGAACTTACCGCTGGTTTTCGACAACCCCGTCAATGCAACACTGCTTCTCCGATCCTCTTCAGAAGAGCCGTTGTGCATTGACTGGGGGAAGTGGGAATTATGTCCTGGCGGTGCTGCCTGGTCATCTGACCATTTTGAAAACCTGGAATCAGCGTTAGCTCAAGCGGCTCCTCAACGCAAAGAAATCATTGAAAATCCACTATGTGATTACCAGTTGGCAGCTTTGACAGCCTCAGTTCTGACCTCTTTCAAAAGCCGGCAATATTATGATGTAATCACCATGATGAAAGAAATGCTGGTTATTGTAGAGAACGCCGACACCGCGCCAATATCCGCCGACACCAACTTTTTATAGTCTTTTTCTTCATGTCATCAATAGCAGTGTCATTCCAGCCCAAACGCTGATAAATATGGTTTACTAGGTTTTCTGCAGCCCGTGAGTCTTTGAGATGGGACAAGCGGGCAGACTCCATTGCCCAGCCAATTGACTCGTGATAACGGCCGTCATGGTACAGATACCTGGCTCGCTCAAGTTGTGCTTCAGCAGAATTCGGCTCCAGCTGCCAGGCTATTGCAGCATGTTGTCGCCCTTTTTCGTTCTGCTCTAGAGCAAGATAGTGTTTCTGCAATATCAGGTGAATATTGGCCTGAATCATATTGCAAAGAGGCATATCGATAACATCGACCTTAACCAGAGCCTGTTCAATTCCTTCAAGTTGTTCAGGCTGTAACACGCTTTCCACAAACTGCTGATACCGTCTCAGCATGGCGGCTAACAACGCAGCCCGGTAACCTTGTGCCAGCTGCTCTGACAAGGGAAACTCTTCCACGGCTCGCTCGAGCATTGCCTGCATCCGTTGCTTGTGTACTTGCCAGGCTTGGCGCCTCTCTGATATCGGTGCCATGACTCTTTCACGAGATGCCGAAACAACCTCTCTCTCGTATATACGCTTGAAATAAAGCACTCTAGGCACGTGCAGAACCGGGCCAGCCAGATACAAGGCCAGTGCATACTCACACTCCACAACAAAGCCTTTATGTTTGTCGGTCGGGAAGCCCCCTGTGACTGTCAAGGTGCTTGTTCGTGTCAGCCCCCGCCAGATCTGGGCTTCCGCCCCCTGAATCAGAAAGTCTAATAGATGCCGACCCCTGGAGGCATTCGGGGTCATCGTCATGCTAACTCTGACAGGGGGAGAAGCTGAAAATCGAACCGTGTCAGTATAGGCCACCACCGCCTCAGGAGTAGCGTGCAACGCCATTAATAATACTTCAAGATAATCAGGAGCCCAGACATCGTCATGAGGCAAAAAAATGAAATACTCGGTGTCGACAAACCGAAGCAGAGAGTTACAATTTTCGGCCCAACCCAGGCGATGAGCGTTCTGATGAACCGTGACTCGTTCATCTTCGATAAAGCGGCTCAAGACCCCAATTGTTTTATCAGGACTGCCATCGGCAGGAGGGTCAATGGCTATAACGAGCTTAAGGTCAGCATGTGTCTGTCCCAGCACAGATGACACGGTTTCAATTATAAAATCTTCTGCCTGATAAGCGGGGATGCATACCGTCACCGTCATGTTCATTTCACCCCATTGATGCGCTCACAAACTTCACGGGCAAATAGCGGCGCGACCGTTAATTTACCGGTATCAATTGAGTGGTAGTTGCCCGAGCTGTGAACCCCAATAGCATGTCGCTGATGTAATTCGCTATCGGCATCATCAATACCACTCTTTCCCCAGGCGGTAACAAAGCCCCCCTTCAAGCGCCAGATAGCGGGATCATCCTTCAGGCACGCGGCTCTCTCTGGCATCAAACGTTGTAGGTTCTGCACGGTTTTGGTGATGATTTCCTGCTGCTTTTCAGTATCAACTGTCACCAGAGCCACTGATGGCTTCAAGGTGCACTCCTGAGACACCAAGCCTGCCGGATACCATGAAACATAGGCATTGTCGCGAAACCCGACCGTATCTCCAAAACTGCCAATCAAAAATGTAACAGAGGGCAATGTCCTGACAATCTCGGATGCTCTGGTAAACAAACCAAACTTGAACCGATGCATCACGGGCCGGTCAGGTTTGAACCCCAGACTGGCATCAATAAACAAACGCTGTTCCCAGAGCGCATTAACGACCGTATCATAGGACTCCGAAAATAATTCTTTTTGCCGGTGGCCATTTACTCGTATTTTATCCCCTTCCCGCTGTAGCTCAGTAATTTCACTGTGCATGCAACTACCAAGTCCGGGCGCATCCGCAACTGCTTTTCTTAACGCCAATGCCAATGACTCGGTATCGACCGCCTCTTCCTGAGTTCTGAATGCAGCCGTCACCTGCTGTGGATCAAACATGGCTGAGAGTTCTTTTCGACTTAACGTCCTCCAGCTGCCATCATTGCTGTGACCATGATATTGATGGCTAGAATTGATCAATGGCTCCAGTTGGCTGAAGTACTGTCTAATCTGACTTACTGACAGCATGCTCTCTTTGGGGACGGCATAGGTGAACGGGCTTGATGAATGTTGCTCAAACAAGCTTTCACCAACCCAGCGGGAAGTCAGCTTTCTGAAGCTGGCTGCTCCCTGTATCATCGCTTTTGCCGTATTCAGAGACTGATCCAGCGCATACACATAGCCCAGATGAATTTTGCCTTCACAATTAAGGCTAGCACCGCTAAGTGGTTCAGTAGCGCGATCATAAAGATCGACCTGATGACCTGACTCACTCAGCTCCAATGCCGTAAGGGCTCCGGTTAACCCAGCCCCAAGAACCGCAACCCTCATCACTCTATCCCTGATTGGTTATAATCAAACTTTTAAACTATACCTTATTTCCAATCGTTCACTTAAACCTGACCGGAGAGAACATGCACCAGTCATCACTTGAAAATATGCAAGTCTGCTATGAAAAGTTCATCAAGCAGAAAGACTGGTCAGGTAGAGACCGTATCAAAGTTATCGACATCGGTGGCTCTAATGTCAACGGCAGTTATGCTGATATTTTCAGCGGTGAAGAGTTCGATTACGCTGCTGTTGATATCGCCCCAAATGACACGGTCGATATCGTACTGGATGATCCATACACACTCCCCTTTGAAAACAACAGCCTGGATGTCATTATCAGCGGGCAGGCTTTTGAGCATGTCGAGTTTTTCTGGTTATTGTTTGAAGAAATGATTCGAGCACTCAAACCAGATGGCATTTTGATTTTGATCGCACCATCAGCGGGCCCTATACATCAGTACCCGGTTGACTGCTATCGCTTTTACCCTGATGCTTATCGGGCACTGGCAAGATATTGTGACTGTGATCTGCTTTACCTGAAGCATGACCCGCGAGGACCATGGCAGGATCTGGTCGGTGTCTTTGCCAAATCAGCGCCGAGCTTTACTGATTCTATGGGAAACGACTGGCAGACCAACCGCTTTGAATCTGCAACGCAACCAGCTGTGCTGATATTTGAGAAAAATCCTGAAACAGACATTATCCGGGGGCAAGCACCTTACCTCGAAATCCTTGAATCACTGCACCACCGAAAGCAGCCTGGCCTTTACCTAGAAATAGGCCTCCGAAATGGGAATAGCTTCCAGTATGCACAATGCCAGTCTATCGGTATCGACCCGGCAGCTGACATCAAAGTTAGTCTCTCCTCAAACCATCAGATTTATCAGATGACCAGCGATTTATTTTTTGAAGAGGAAGCTACTTCAGTTCTGGCCGACAATAAAATTGATATGGCCTTCATCGACGGCATGCATTTGTTCGAGTTTGCCCTGCGCGACTTTATGAATATTGAAGCAAATTCAAAACCGGGCAGTATGATCATCATTGACGACATTTATCCCAATCACCCCAAACAGGCAGAACGCCAACGTCAATCTGTAGTCTGGACCGGGGATATTTGGAAACTCGCCCTCTGCCTTGAACAGGAACGCCCAGATCTGAAGCTGACCTATCTCGACACCTCTCCCACAGGGCTACTGCTCATCACCAACCTCAGCCCTGATAATCAGGCGCTCGTTCAGCGCTATAATCCGCTGGTCAGAAAATATCGCGACATGGAACTGAAAGGTCTCAATGCAGAAAAGTTTTTACACAGAAAAGACGCCATTGATCCAACAGCCTGGCAAATTTACGATGGGGACACTTCCATATAGGGCTGACAGTAATGTTCAACTGATTGGAAGTCAGTCGAGTGGGTCACTGCCTCCGATAACTTCATCAAAGCTGGCCACACTTCTGGTGATATCTGACCATAGAGGATGGCAGGCTTTAGAGGCTTTTCAAATTGCCGCTCCCGTAACTGAATATATTCCTGTTCCAGGTCCTTGAAGGTGAGCCCCTCTTGACTTCCAGTCGTAACACCACCATGCAATTGATGAAAACAACCTTCTCCCAGAAGCTGGATTAATGTGGTGCCTTCCGCTTCCACGGCGCGCTTGTAAAAGTCCAGGTTGACCAGCCCGCCACCTGGTAGACAAAAGGCTTCATCATATCCCTGCAACGCCGAGTAGAACTCACGGCGAACAGTGATACAGTTACTCTCAGCCATAGGACCAAACCAGCCAAACTGACAGGAGCCTCCCCAAGAGGCAATTTGAAAAAGGCGATAACCATCAGCCTTCCAGTCAATAGACTCTAAAAGTTTGTCTTCAACGTTTTTACTGTAACCGGCTTTTACAGACTGCTTTTGATGCGCCGGCCCCAGGTGCAGGCCGGGAATAGCAATAACCGGCTCCTCCGCCAGTAACACACTGTTGAATATACCCCGGATAACACCGGGACTTACCATGCGGGCACCATCAATCATAATGCAGACATAATCAGACTCGGACAGGGAAACCGCATGGTTGATGGCCGAAGCGGGGGAAACAGAGGCATTGCCCAGAACGTAATGACGCACTGGCACGCCAATGCAACCCATATCAGTCAGTGTCAGGGGCGTCGGTGAGCCGTTGTCGATAACAATGATTTCATAGTCGAGGTTGTCTGTTTGTTGTTGATACGACCGTCCTAGGCTGAACAATGTCCGCGGCACTTCACGCTGCATGTCATAGGCAATCAGAACAATAGAAAGCCTTGGCAATTTTTTATTCTTTTTTTTGAGGAAAGCCCACATTGGGTTTATGTCTTAATTAAATAACCATTGGGATTATAAGTCACATTTTCACCGAACATATCACAGCATCCGCGATCAATACGATAAACATCCGGATGTTGTTCAAAAAATGTTTCAATTGCCTTGTTAGGACCGCCTTGGTATTTTTCTGCCATACCCAGTTCAGACAAAATACCATCCTCGATCACCAGATAATCTCCTGTCTGAAGTTTATCTGCAAAAAAACTCAACGCGGAGGTACAGCCTTGGAAAGTATGTGCCGAATCCTCAATAACCAGCCAGGGAGATGGCAGACTGTTAAGCAGTTGACCTGTTAGTGTGCGACCCAGTTGATTGACGTCACCTTGAAGTAACATTAACTCCTCCACTGGAGGTTTCTCTGGAATGACACGATCAACAGACACAATTCTAGTATTGAGATTCATCGCCCTAGCCATATCAGAAAACCAAAGCGCACTCCCACCCTCTTTATATCCAATTTCTATGACGGTTTCAGGTTGAAGCTGCCACAAGATATGCTGATATATAGCCATATCTATCGGTGACTTATTACACAGCACACCTTTGTAACGATACTTCATAACACCCGCCTGATACCCGGGTAAAAAACTCTCTGAAAAACCTGATGAAATTGTCATTTAGGCTCCATTGGGGCAGTAACTATGAACAGGATGGACGGCTTGTATATCACTCAACAAGTAAGTTCGGTTGCCCACTCATCGAATCCACAAGAAAGCTGTCGGTATTTTAATGTCAGAACACATACATCATAATCAAATAATGAATAAATAAAGTTCACTCAATACCTATGCCATACGCCACCATCATCCTCCCAACCCACAACCGGCCAGAGACATTGCCAATTGCTGTTGAGAGCGGGCTCTCTCAATCAGTTGAAGATATAGAGCTTATGCTCACACTGGACGGGGCGACTGACAATGTAAAGCAAGTAGCTTATTCTCTCGCAGCTAAAGATAACAGAATAAGACTGTTGGACCTGCCCAAGTCTGATTACCGCTCTGGTCAGGCGAGAGAAAAAGCCATCAAGCAGGCAAAAACAGACAAAATATTTATTCTCCAGGATGATGATATCTGGTTTAAAGAGCACATCAGAACGCTCGCTCCCTACCTGGAAAAATATGACATGGTCACCAGTGCAACCCTGGCTTCAAACCGCTCAGGAAAACTGGCTTTATGGCCCAGCATGTATTCAAGCGAAATATTCCGCCAGAACTGCCAGAAATATAACCTCAAACCGATATACGAAGCACATTATTGTTTTCGCCGAAGCAGCTACTACCGTAATGGGGTCAAGTGGGGCGAACAGCCTCCACCTTCAGGACATATCAAGCACTTACTCAATACCTTCTGTGCAAGTCCGGGAAACCAGTTTCACAGCCAACTGCTCCCTACCGCACTGTCACTCAACTCTCCATCTAGAAAGATGATGACACAACAGCAAAGAGCCGATGAAATGCTGGCGTGGCGCCAAAAGCTGGCAGCACTGGGAGATATCTCTGAAATCTATAGTCAAGCCAGCCTAGCATGGCCCATGATGCAAATGCTGTATTCAATCCCCCCCGTCAGTCATCAGAGTTTGGCTGGATACCTTCAACAGTTTGGCCTGCAACTGGATGTTCGCAACTTAGCTGTGGCGCATAAGAACCAGATAAGTTTTAAACTCACAAGCCAACAACTAGAGGAAGTAGAGGCTGTATGGTGTTTATTAACGCACCGGGAAGTTGATAAAAATCAAACGGCTCAGGTATTAACGCAACTGATAGAACCGTTTGAAGGTCATGCTCCACCCATAGCCAAATTAGGGGATTTGCTCATTCGTCACTATGGTGCTGGTGATGCTCTAAAGGTAGTGTCTAGCATTTCCACACAAAGCAACCTTCAAAGCGCGATACTGAACGCCATTTCGGCATATGTATTACTCAAAAAGGGGGAGTTCAAGAAAAGTCAGCAATATGCACAAACTGCTATCAACCTGGATACCGATATGAATCAATACATCCTGCTCCTTGCCGGCCAAATTGCTGTTTCATCCGATGACAAGCATCTGGCTCGTCAACTTTTCACACAAGCATCAGATCTCGATAAACAGTGGTCCGAGCCAAAACTCGCCCTTAAAACACTCAAAACCTGAACTTTGCCATTGATAACACTAAAACAAGAATTGGGTTTACTATGATTGAAAAACATTCACTCATTGAGGGAGTTGAGCAACAGCCCCTAACAAGCCACGAATGTGCCAGGGGCAGCACGACCGAAATATACCGCCGAGACGATAATTCCAGGCTCGATTTAATACAGTGGAACTTAATCAGCTCCAACAAACATAGTCTCCGGGGTATGCAGGTACATTTGTACCGAACGGATTACTTATGTGTAACACATGGAAAGATACGTGTTGGCTTGTATGATCTCAGGCCGAACTCGCCCACCCGAGGCAACGCTCGTATTGTCGAACTGCGGGCGTTACCACGTGAAGTGCTGATCATTCCTCCCGGAGTTATCCACGGCATGTATTTTCCTGAGGCCACGACTTACGTTCAGGGCATGACAACCCTATGGACAGGGAAAGATGATTACCGTTGTATTTGGAATGACCCGGCACTGAAGTTGGACTGGCACGTGACAAATCCCATTATTTCTGAGCTCGATCAAAATGCCGCTAGTCTGGCTGCACTGAAAGAGTCTTATCTGCCATTGTGGGCAGAGAAATCATGACATTAACCAGAAACAAGATAGAAATCTGCCTGCTTGGCTGTGGTCAATGGGGGAAACTTATACTACGGGATTTGATCAACCTGGGATGTGACGTGACCGTAGTTGACCCAGATAAGGATGCACAGTCACTTGCTCTCGATACCGGAGCAAGTACAGTCGCCTCAAACTGCTCAAACTTACCCCCAACCATAAAAGGCTTCATCGTTGCTACACCGGCTTCCTCGCATTTCGACACTATTTGCTCAACCCTCAGTTACCAAAAACCGATCTTTGTTGAAAAGCCACTGACCACTGATTCCCATTCCGCCAGACAATTAACCAGATTAGCCGGTGACCGAATCTTCGTTATGGAAAAGTGGCGCTACCATCCTGCAGTCCGGGCTATGGCTGATATGGTGAATAGTGCCGAGTTCGGTCAACTACAGACAATTCGCTGCAAGAGAGTGCAATGGGGACAAAGCCAGCATGATGTCTCCCCTATATGGACCCTGATGCCGCATGACATTTCTATCGTTCACCATATCCTTGGCCAATTTCCTCAGCCCGTGCATGCCTATGTCGAATACTCTCAGGATGGACAGCCTCTCAGTATAAGCGCTCGCTTACAAGCAGCAGGAACCGCTGTTTTTATCGATGTGTCGAGCCTAGAACTGAAAAAAGAGAGAAAGCTCACACTAGTCTTTGAAAAGGCGGTCATCGTTATGGATAACCCAATGGCCGACCATATTTTATTACAACACAGGAATAACAAAGGCGACTTGCAAATATCCAAGATAGCTATCAAACCTTCAATGCCGTTGTATGATGAGCTTAAAGACTTTATTGGATACCTTTCTGGAGATAGTCATGACATGCCGGGACTGGAAGTTGCAACCCACAGTGTTGAACTCATTGAAGCATGTTTAAGTTCAGCCAATAGAGCCACTTAACTTATACCAGAGTGAGCCACCTCCACCAGGGTATTTCCCTTTCATCAATTCATCCATTTTCTCGGGCATTGTTTTATTCACATAAGTGCTGCCAAATAACACTTCAATTTTGGGGTTATCCAACATGTAAGCATAGAGCAAGTATTGCTCAGTCCAATAAACATGCTTCTCGAGTGCCTTTTTCTTAGGCATACCATAAGGAAGGAAAACATCATGTGTATGAACAATAATATCCTTCTTAACCTGTGGCATGACTTTCAAATAAATATACAAGCAATCACTGCCGATTTTCACCGTGTGAGTCGAGTCAATGAACCAAACGTCATGCCGCTCAACTAGGTCGACAAAATCATTTACGGCAATGTCTTGTGCAAATTGCTTTTTGATTTCTGATACGCACTCCAGCTTCTCTAAAAATGGTTTTGGGTATGGCTCTATCAGCGTGATTTTACCGAATCCATTTTTGATCAATGCTTGATTAGCAACCAAAGTTGAAAACCCTGACCCAATTTCGAGAACATTAACAGGTTTGAAATGCCTCAAAACACAATAATAGGACATCGCATCAGAATATGAAAAAGCGGGATTCTTCCAAAAATAACCATCAGGACTTTTGATATCTCCATCCAATGGCGGATTGAACTCCGCTGAATACTCGGAGAGTTTAGATACAAAACCACTGACGAACTCCGGGTCAAATAATCCATTGTTATAAAGCTCTTCGCCGGGATTTGAGTACTCAAAGGAATTCTCAATATCCTGAATCAACGGAATTTCAGAGTAAAAATTTGCAGGAACTATATTTACCTTATGCTCTTGGATCTTTGCTCTAACCTCAGGACTTGACCATAAGACTCTTTTCGCAAGGCTAATTAATTGATTCAACTCAGACTCTGTTAGTTCAGCTTTTTTCATTTCGGATCTCTAGTTACAACTGATTTACATCTTAATATTGACGTAAGTAAAATAAATCAGCAGATTACGATTAAAGTTTACGTTCCCCACAATTATGAGCAATCGATTAACGCATTGGGCTGAGTAAATATCTGCTCAGATTGTAAAGTGCACCGAGAATACTAGATGCCTCTTCGGCATTTGTGTCAGGTGGTCTTACTAGGTCAGGAAGAAGCTCCAACTGTTCATCTGGAACGCCGATATAGTCTTGTAATTGCCTCAATACTTTGCCTTGCTTTTCACCAATGATATCTTCGAAAGTGATCACATGCCGCTCATATTTATGGTCTGTCGATGAGCGACCACTCTTTCATACACCATTGTCTGTTTATATGAGTCGATTTCTACATCGTCAACAGATAATTTCTCTAAATAGTCTAAGCTTATCAAACCTATGTTGAACCTAAAGAGCATCTTAGACCTGTACCTTGCAGATAAATCTTTCCTCCACAACAACACTACCTTGGTGTTAGCTACCAACATACTATCAACATATATGAAGCTGTCAGGAATGAACCAATATTCATACAAAAGTTAGCACCATCGATGAACTGGTTATCAGGGAATATTAGATTAACGAATCGTTGAGGGTTGGACTTTCGTATGTAATGACCAGGCATGCGGCCTTGATGCTTCAACTAGCCAGAAAACCGATGCAATCAATTCTTACCAAACAACTCTCCATGAATTGATAATCTAGAGTGGTGGTCCAAGGTTCTACCCAATGATGAACTTGCTGACCTAGCAGGGGATATGAGTAGAAACAAACTATCTGGTTAGTATTTAACTTTCGTTTTTAACAAAAAATCATCCTTGTGATTTTGAGTGGTGTTTATCTCAAATAATCTTAGATCAAGAGACTCCTAACAAACAGCAGAATCTAGTACCCAAGTCAGGTGAGACTTTATCAAGTTCATCGCAAATATATTTTACTTTGGTTTCAGATAGTTTTTTGTTAGTTACAACCGGGAAGTTCACATTGAGTAACGCCCCGGTCTCAATCTTGAAAAGCTTTTCAGTCTGAGAAGCTTGCTCCTGATACGAATCGATAAGAATTTGCTTCAGGTTTTGTTCAATGCCATCAAATCGCGAGAAAACTTTACTTCTTCTGGCTAACTCTTGGAGACAGCCATAAAGTTGCCTTTGTGAGATCACACTCTCAAAATCATATTCGTTTAACTTACGTTTGAAAAATAATAAGTCCCCAGCAATAGTTGGATTGGAATCATAACTCCTAAAGTTGAATCGTGAATTCTTTTCGTGGCCTGACAAGCCAGTGATTTCAAGAAAGTCATGCCTGATATCATTCTGGTGCAAAGCTGACTTATTAAATAACCTGACTTTTAATGTGGCGCTTGGAAAAGCTTTTTTCCAACTACAAAGGTGAGTAAAGTAATTAGCTCTGAACCTTTTCTGCAGAAATTGAGTTTGATCCAAAGTCAGTTTGTTGGCTTTGATGGCTTGTGAATAAGCTGACAGGAAGTAACTTATGATTTCTCTTAAGTAAACCACAATAGTTAACTTCGAATCACTGAACTCATTAACTAAATTATTCGGGTCAACATTCTGGAAGTTTTCACTGCTGAGAATAACTTTGGGCCGCTCTGCTACCTCTTCTCTGAACAAATTAACTTCTCTAGAAAGCTCTCTCTGTTCAGATTCCGAGAGTCTGTCAATTTGCCTTGAGTTAAAGTATGTAGCGAGATCATGATGTGCAATTCTTCGTCCGCGGCCATGACAAGGATAATACCAGCCATGTTCAAGCAAAACAGCCGCATTATCAACGAGAAACCGCTGCAGTGATGAGGTGCCACTTTTATGTCTGCCAATATGAAGAATTAGCTCTTGCATAGTTTAGTTGTCCAGTCTCTTAAGGAGCTCTTCACTAGCAAGCTTGTGTAACGCAATATCATAACTATTATTTTCGATGACATCAGCTAATACTGGCTTAAGTTCATACAGTGCTTCCTGATATTTTTCTTTTGGTCCACGCGTTCGTTTAACATTTTTTACTTTGTAGCTGAATGAATACTCTGGAAAAAATTGATTCAATTGCTTTGAAATATAATTAAAACTAGCATCAAATTGCTCTACTGTTCCAATCAAAGTATCTTTACTTTTTATGTTCTCTATCGCACTCAGAAAAACATCTAGATTTACTTTTTCTCTTTTCCTACTCAGCGGCTTATCAGATAAATAAGCAGTCTGGTAGTTTGATATAACTTTTGGCACGTCTGGCTCGAACCGCCACCTAACGTACTCTTCAAGTGACATTTTGGATGCCATTTTTGCACCCAAAGACTCTGTTTTTTGTTTTCTCTCGAAGTTATAGACGGAGATAATCCGCTCTATGGGATTACGAAGAAAGTATACAGGAATGCACTTGAACTCTTCAGACTCCGGCAGCGGGTTGCAAAGATGGTGACTGGAAATCGCTTTCAGGTTAGGGTTGTCCAGAATAAACTGCTTCAGATACTCTGCACCTCCCCGGCGCATTGCCTTGTCATCACGATGATCACAAAAGTCTTTACCAAAAGCTTTTTCCAAGGCTGAGTCAAATGTTGTACCAGCATTTTTGAAAATATGGCCGTGGGTGATGATATAACGCATGTATTTACTAATTCAGAAAATGGGTTTTAATAACATCTGCTACCGCCTTTCGGCTGAAGTAGCGATCAATATAATTGGGATAATGCTGTAAAAAATGCTGACAATAAGCTTCATCCTGATAAAGTGTGACAATATGCTCTGACATGGTCTCGGGTGTCTCCGAAATCACCATTACATTTTCAGCTTCAGGAATTCCCTCTCCACCGATTGGCGTAGTCACAATAGGTATCCCTGCCTGCAGAGCCTCCAGGATTTTACCCTTGACTCCTGCGCCATAACGCAGTGGTACGACACTCATTTTTACCTTGCCGTAGAGAGCTATCAGTTCATCCTCGGTCAGAAAACCGTGAACAAGCACATTATCCGATTCCAGCTCTTTGATACTCTCAGGGACTTTCGAGCCCACAATATGAAAGCGCAGAGTTGGTATTTGCTCTAAAACTTTTGGTAAAACCTGCTTCACGAACCAACGCACGGCGTCGATATTGGGTGGATGGGCGAAACCGCCAACAAACAGCAAGTCATCTCGATGTTCATGCTGATACTGGCCAGGGGCCGGCTTATTAATCAAGTACAGGGGGATGGCACTGACATCAATGTCCGGCATCTCGGCTTTGATTTCATCGACTTCCGTCTGCGAAGGATAGAACACCTTATCCACCTTTTGGAAAATTTCAAACTCACGATCTTTCCACTCTGATGCTTCTTTTTCGACTTTTTTATCATGGTTCAGCTGTGCCTGGCGACCAATACGTAAATAGTGCAAATCATGACCGAAATAAATCAATTTCGGTCTGTTTTTCAGGGATGATAAAAAGTCGATAAAGTCCTCGGTAATATGTGGCCGGTGCAAATAGATCACATCAATGTGTTGCTGATTATCGGAGAACCATTGCTTCCAGTGACGGGCATAAGACTCACCCACCAGGACTTCAACACCAAGCTGCTGTAATTCGCTAGTGTAGGGCTCATGAGGGAAGAAATTAGCGGGCAGAAACTTGACATTGAGCCCCTGTTCGACCATCGCTTGCAGGTAAAGCCAGGTTGATCGTGACCCGGCATCCTTGTCATAAAAAGGGACGTAGTGATCAATCACCACCACGGTTTTTTTGTCTCCGGCTCTTTCCCTGGCAAGGAACACTGATTCGGCATTGGGATAATGTTGATCAAGAAGAGTTTGCTGCCAACGCTTTTTAAACACCTTTTGGTTGAGCAGCTGATGTTTTTTCACACCGCCGGCAAGATCCGTCCCGTTGCTCACGCCTTCAAAGTGAATCACCTCGGCAGCTGGCTGGTAGATAACTTTCAGTCCCAGCTCCCTGATACGAAAAGCCAGATCCGTATCTTCATAATAGGCGGGAGCAAAGGCCTCATCGAAACCGCCCAGTTGATCCCAGACGGTCTTTCTCAGCATGATGCAGGCGCCAGAAATATAGTCCGTCTCACGGACATAGTTAAACTCGGGAAGAGAAGCATCCTGACCTCGACCAAAATTCCAGCCACTGGCATCCTGCCAGACGATGCCACCCGCTTCCTGCAAACGTCCATCCTCGAATAACAGCTTAGGTCCTACCAGCCCCGCTTGAGGATTGAGCTCAAACTGTTTCAACATGGCTTCCAGCCAGCCTGGTTGAACATTGGTATCGTTATTCAACAAAATGACAAATTCGCCTTTCGCCTGACGGGCCGCATTATTGCAGTTTTTCAGAAAGCCCTGGTTTTCACTGGCTCTGATGATAGTGATATTGCTGACCTGGTTTTCTATCTCTGTGGTCGCATCTGATGAGCAGTCATCTGCTATCAGCACTTCGTAGTTGCCGGTAGCAGTGTTTTCCAGAATGGCTTTGAGACAGGATATTGTCATTCGGTACTGGTTAAACACCGGCACGATGATTGAAACCTGTGGTGAATCACTGCGCGGAAAATCAACATGTATGGAATCCAGTGACTCATCGAGTTCGGTCACGACCATTTTCCGTTGTTGCTCACTAACCGGAAACCTTTCACGAACCCAGTCATTGGCAAAATGCTTATCTCCACGTAGGAGTGTTTTGCATAACTTGGAAAAACGTTCAACACTGAACAATCTTAAACAGGAAAAAGGATGCTTGAGGGCATACAGGCCAACATTGACGGTCAGTCTTAAACGACTCGTCTGTATTTGTTGATCAGCTTTTGCTTTTTCCGGGGTATCAAGTTCTTGGTAAGCCTGTTTAAGAACTTGGCGGTACAGAGACAGCGAGCCCGGTTTTAAACGTAAATAAGCATACCCTCGCTCAAAGCATTTGAATCCCTTTCCTACCAGAGAGCGATCGAATGTGACCAGTTTTTGATAGATCTGCCGTAATTGTTCAGCACTTGTTTTTCTGTAATAAGCATAATCCTGAACTGTGGTCAGATGCTCTTGCTTGAGATGGTCATATTTCTGTCTGAGGTGCTCTGCATCAATTTCTGCGGAACGGACACGTGATGTTGCCGTTTCCAAACGCTCTGAAACCGCTTGATAATTACTTCCGGCACTTTGCCTTTCAATATTCAGTGCCAGTTCCACTTGCCTGTCATAATATTCAGCGTGCAGCCTCGCTAATTCTTTAAAAATCGCTTTTCCGCTAAGTGGCCGGGGTTCTTGCTGCTCATCCGTGTTGATCATTGAATCATTAACTTGAGCTATTTGCTTTTCGAGTTCATCCAGCTCCGCCAGCACAGCTTGCTCTGAGCTCAGCAAAGACAGGATGTTCTGGCATTGCGCTAACAGGTTTTCTTGCATGTTATCAGACGTTTCAGTAGCCATTAGTGTCAGCGCATAATAAAACTGCACTGCGATATCAAGCAGGGGCGACATGCGTTTGGGGTTATGACTGCTGTGATGCCGCAGGTTCGTCGTTAAAAAGCTCTCACAGTAATCATCAAGCTCCTGATTGGCTGACTTATCAACGGCCAGACCTGCAATACGCTGAATTCGTGCCAGTTGCTCACGAGGACTTTCCAGCAATTCGTCATAATCCACCAGCACATGCTTTTTATGTTTAACCGCCAGATAAGCCCTACAAGTGTATCTCAACCACAAGATCAGTGACTTTTCCAGACTGAAGGCATTTCTCCTTCGTAATGATTCAGCCACGCAAAGTGGGTGACGCATAGACAGCACATAGGTTGGTTCCATGCCAAGACGATCAAACACCGGTTGCCAGAATGGCATCATTAAAGATGTTCTGGGATCTTTAAAAGCATATAAGCTATTTTCTGCTGTCCGTTCTATCAGTAGCTCATGAAGACGCTGGCTTAACTCATCAGGCAGTGAAACTGATTGTTCATAAATATCCAGCTCCCGCCAGGAATCCCAGCTGGCACCAAAAACATCAAGCAATGCTTCATTGGCATGAAAAACGGCTAAGTCTTCCCAAAAACCTTTTTCATTATCCTCGGCCACACCCGGCATCAAGTCTGGTCCCAGATCAGCACCAAGTGCCATTAACCCCCGAGTTAGTGCACTGGTGCCACTGCGATGCATACCCAGTACAACCAGCAAACCCGACTTTTTTGTTGACGGTTCTGCCTGCTCGGCCATGCCGGATTGTGTCAGCGTATTTGTCATAAGTCAGTTAAAGAGCTCCTTATCGCTCAAGTGTTTCAGTAATGGTGCCTGCAAGTCTTTATCTGACAGTGTGACATTATCACTGCCGCCCCAGCTCACTTCGATGTCCGGGTCATCCCACCTTATTGAGCGCTCGGCTCGTGGGGCATAGTAGTCAGTGGTTTTATATAAGAATTCTGCCTGTTCGCTAAGGGTCAAAAAGCCATGGGCAAAGCCTGCCGGAATCCACATTTGCCTTTTATTCTCGGCGGAGAGGACCTGCCCGACCCACTGCCCGAAAGTGAGGGAACTTTTGCGAATGTCAACGGCGACATCAAATACCTCACCTTGTACAACCCTCACCAGCTTCCCCTGAGCGTGAGGAGGTAACTGATAATGAAGGCCTCTGAGTACACCCTTGACGGATTTGGAGTGATTATCTTGGACAAAATTGACTTTTCGTCCAATAGCCGCTTCAAATTTTTTCTGATTAAAACTTTCAAAGAAAAAACCGCGGTCATCGCCAAAAACATCAGGCTCGATAATCATGACTTCTGGAATAGCGGTTGGTGTGGCTTTCATAGTTGATATTTGCAGTCGATAGTTGGTTAGAGGGCAGTCGGGATTCGTGTCGTTAGTTACAATGTTCGCGTAACACTTGCATTAGATACTGCCCATAGCCGTTTTTCAGCATGGGTTGCGCCATATCTTCCAGTTGCTGAGTACTGATCCAGCCTCTGCAAAGGGCAATTTCTTCCGGGCAGGCAATTTTGAGTCCTTGCCGGTTCTCGATGGTTTGCACGAATTGTGCGGCATCAAGCAGGCTCTCATGGGTGCCGGTGTCCAGCCAGGCATAGCCGCGTCCCATCTTTTCAACAGCAAGCTCACCTTTATCCAGGTAAAGCTTGTTGAGATCGGTAATTTCCAACTCCCCCCTGGCCGAGGGTGTAATCTGTTTGGCAAATTCGACCACGCGCTGATCGTAAAAGTACAGGCCCGTCACTGCATAATTTGATTTTGGTGTAAAGGGCTTCTCCTCAATGCTTAACACTTTACCTGCTCTATCAAAACCGGCCACGCCGTAACGCTCCGGATCTTTAACATGATAAGCAAATACCGTAGCGCCTTGTGTGCGGGAGTTGGCAGATGACAGTAAAGTCTCCAGGGAATGGCCGTAAAAAATATTATCCCCCAGCACCAACGCAGACGGATGACCGTCCAGAAACGCTTCACCTATCAGAAATGCCTGTGCCAGACCATCCGGTGAGGCTTGCACGGCGTATTGAATATCCAACCCCCATTGTGAGCCATTTCCGAGCAGTTCCTTGAACCGCGGAGTGTCATGAGGTGTTGAAATAATCAGAATTTCCCGGATATCCGCCAGCATCAATGTCGAGAGCGGATAGTAAATCATCGGTTTGTCAAAAACCGGCAGTAACTGCTTGGAAATGGCTTGGGTGGCCGGGTAGAGGCGCGTACCTGAACCACCGGCGAGGATGATGCCTTTACGTTGTTTCATGATTGGCTCTCAATATACTCTTTTACCATCCTGTCGACGTGAAACTGCCAGTCTGGCAAATTAATACCCAGTAAGGATCGTAATTTTGTCGTATCCATTCGTGAATTCAGTGGACGCTCAGCCGGGCGGGGAAATTGCTCTGTTGTGATGGGCTCGATATTTTCCGATTTGACGTTGAATTCCATTCCCAGCTTTTCCGCATGGGCGATGACGTGCCTGGCAAAGCCGTGCCAACTAATCTCGCCGTTGGCGGTCAGGTGGTAAATTCCGCTGATGTCGTTGTTTGTAGAGGACTCTGGACTGGATTCCCGCCTGCGCGGGAATGACGGGATTCCTCGGCGGAGCCTGACCTGAGCGTGGCCGAAGGGCTCGGAATGATATTCTCGTGTCATGCTGACCGAAGTGGAGGCATCTTCTGAGATTCCTCGGCTTTGCTCGGAATGACAGGAGGACTCGTCCCTAGCTGGGTCGGAGGGCTCAGGATGACAAGAGGAACTGTCCTGAGTTGAGTCGAAAGGTTCGAAATGCCCGAGCATGGATAGATTGTAGATGGCCAGAGCCGTGACGTCGGCAATAAACTCGGCACTGGTAGGCGCACCTATTTGATCGGCGACGACTTTCAACTCGTCGCGTTCACGGGCCAGCTTTATCATGGTCTTGGCAAAGTTATTACCCCGCGAAGCAAAAACCCAACTGGTTCTGAAAATAAAGTGTCTGCAACCACTGTTAATAACGGCCAATTCACCTTCGCGCTTGCTTTTGCCGTAAACCGATGCAGGGTTAGTGATATCGTCCTCAAAATAGCGACCTTGCTTTTTGCCATCGAAGACGTAGTCAGTTGAGTAGTGCACCAGCCAGGCATTAACGGCTTTTGCAGCCTTAGCCAGCGATGCCACCGCTTCAGCATTGACTTTATAAGCCGTTTCTATGTCAGTTTCTGCCTGATCTACTGCTGTGTAAGCTGCCGCATTCACGATAACGTGTGGATTGAGGTTGTGAACCAGGGAAGCTAATGCAGCCGGATTGTGAAAATCTGCCGTGTCTTTATCGTGGATTGAAAGCTCACCCAGCAGTGAGAGCGATCTTTGCAGTTCCCAACCGACCTGTCCGTTTGCACCTAACAGTAAAATCTTCATGCGTACTGCTTTTGTACCCAGTCACGGTATTCACCGCTGACAATATGCTCAACCCAGCTCTGATTATGCAGATACCACTGCACTGTTTTGCGAATACCGGTTTCAAAAGTTTCAGCCGGTTGCCAGTTCAGTTCGCTGTTGATCTTGTCGGCATTAATAGCGTAACGACGATCATGGCCAGGCCGATCTTTAACAAAGGTAATAAGGCCTTTAAAGCCTTCCTGATTACCGCCTGCGCGGGAATGACTGCTGTCGGGAGCCAAGTCTTCCAGCAACTCGCAGATGATATTCACGATATCCAGGTTAGCTTTTTCGTTGAGTCCACCGATATTGTATACCTCGCCAACCCGACCCGCTTCCAGCACGCGGCGAATGCCGCTGCAGTGGTCACCCACATAGAGCCAGTCCCGGATCTGCTGCCCATCACCATAGACAGGCAAGGGTTTACCTGCCAGGGCATTATGGATCATCAAGGGAATCAGCTTCTCGGGAAACTGGTAAGGGCCATAATTATTGGAGCAATTGGTTGTCAGCACCGGCAGGCCGTAAGTGTGGTGGTAGGCACGGACCAGGTGATCCGACGAAGCTTTGCTGGCACTGTAAGGACTGTTGGGCTCATAACGATGCGTTTCCGTGAAGGCATCAGCCTCAGGTTCCAGGGTGCCGTATACCTCGTCAGTGGAAACATGAAGTAAACGAAAGTCCGACCGGGAATACCCTTCGAGCTTATTCCAGTAGTCTCGAACCGCTTCAAGCAGCCTGAATGTGCCCAGGATATTAGTCTCGATAAAATCCTCAGGCCCGTGAATGGAACGATCTACATGAGACTCCGCCGCAAAATTCAACACCGCCCGGGGCTGGTAATGTTCAAGCAGTCTGGCGACCAACTCTGAATCACCAATATCACCATGTGAGAAGGTGTACCGCTCATCCCCGCTGAGAGAGGCGAGGTTCTCGACATTACCCGCATAGGTCAGCTTATCAAGGTTGATCACAGGCTCATCATCAAGAGCCAGCCAATCAAGAATAAAGTTTGAGCCGATAAAGCCGGCTCCTCCCGTTACCAGAATGGTCATTGTGTATCTCTACTTATAACTTACCGAATGCGGCAGCAACCCAGAGCGCTATATTACCCAGTCGTGTTTGCCTGAATATCCCAGAGCGACTTAAATTATACACACTGGTAAAACCACGCTGATTTCGCAATTTCCTGAATTGTTCCAGTACCAAGCGACTGTCAGGTATGAGCAATGCCTGAGCCTCGGTCAAAGCCAGAATATTCACCTCGTTCCAGCTTCTGAAAGTACCCTTCAATAACATCCTCACTCTTTTCCAGCGGGCTTTGGTATCATTATTGTGCCCCATCTGGTTAGTCTCATGCTGTCGATACGCAATTTGCGGTCCAATGTCATAAAATACCTCTCCCCCCGCACCGGTAACCAGCATGTAAGTCCACCAGTCATGGCTGATGATGTTCTGTCTCCCGGCCTTTACCAAGAGCGCTCTTGCTGCTTTATTCATCACCATTGTGTTCCCACCGGCGATATTCTGAATAATCGCATTGCGAAAACAGGTTCGTTTTTTGAACACTGGCGAGTAACTAATGTGTTGCCCCTGTTCATCAACCAACTCAGTCCTTGAACAATAGAGGGCAGGCATATTGTCGGGCTGTGTCGACAACCAGGCAATGGCATTGTCCAGCTTGCGGGGCTTCCAGAGGTCATCCTGATCACAGTAAGCATAATAACTTGCCTCGATCCCGGGATCAGTCGCCAGAGACAGAAAGTTAGCAGCAAAGCCCTTGGCAGGGCCTGTTTTCAACTCAAACCGTCCCTTTCGCCAGTTTCTGGCTGCCGACTCCAACAGTGCT
>Ga0207716_100284_pt1 | contig 26572 bp, 28 predicted proteins | sample TtaePargueraPR_FD_187739 | JGI IMG/M metagenome (GOLD analysis project Ga0207716, IMG submission 187739) | Aerobic enrichment media microbial communities from Bioluminiscent Bay, La Parguera, Puerto Rico - Tt and P2 (5) (SPAdes) | ecosystem: Environmental > Aquatic > Marine > Unclassified ... | reverse complement strand
GGCCCGCCTGCTGGCCGAAGGACGCCGCCACAAGCGTGCCTCGGAAGTCATCGAGGCCGCCTGGGCCGCCGTGCCTCACCCGGCCCTGGCGCAGGCCTATCGCGAGCTGCGCAAGTCGGACACCAAGGCCAAGCGGCTGGAACGGCTCAACGCGCTCGCCGCGCTCAATCCGGATCATCGCGAAAGCCGGCTGATCCGCATCCAGACCGCGCTGGAGGAAAGCGACGCCCCGTCCGCCCGCGAACTGCTCGACCCGATGCTGGACAAGACCGACGCGCCGTCCTCGCGCCTGTGCGCCCTGGCGGCCCGTCTGGCGCGTCTGGAAGGCCGGGACGAACAGGCCCGCCGCTGGATGACTCGCGCCTCCCACGCGGCGGCCGAGGCGGACTGGACCGATATCGATCCGGACGGACGCCTCTTCGCCTACACGCCGGACGACTGGAAGCGCATGGTCTATGTGTTCGGCGACGAGAACCGCCTCACCCATCCGCGCTATGAGCGGTTCGAGCGGATCGCGGAAACCGTGCCCGAAAACGCCCTGCTGGAGTCGCCGCGGCCGAAACGCGCCGCCGCCGCGCGCAGCGCCAGCTTCGCCGGCGCGCCGCCGCGTATGCCCGACGATCCCGGCGTCGGCGAGGATGAAGACGGGGACGGGGACGGCACCGGCCGCGGCGCATGACGCAGCCGGTCTTCCTCCTGGGCATTGTCGGCGGCTCGGCCTCCGGCAAGTCGCGCCTCGCCGAGGCGCTGGCACGTCACTATGCGCCCCGGGGCGCCTATGTCATCCCCGAGGACGACTACTATATCGACGCCACGTCGATCCCGGACTTCAACCCGGACACGTTCAATTTCGACGAGCCGGCGGCCAAGGAACACGATCTGCTCGCCGCCCATCTCGGCGCGCTGAAGACCGGCCGCCCGGTCGAGGCACCGCTCTACGATTTCGCCACCCATCGCCGCCGGCCGGACACGGTGGTGCGCACGCCCGCGCCGGTCGTCCTCGTCGAGGGGCTGCACCTGCTGGCCAGCGAGGCCATCGCTGACACGCTGGACCTGGCGGTCTTCGTGGACGCCTGCTCGCTGACCCGGTTCGAACGCCGCCTTCAGCGCGACGTCACGGAGCGCGCGCGCACGCCGGAATCGGTGAAGCACCAGTTCGAGACGATCGTGGAACCGATGCATGCCCGGCATGTCGAGCCCCAGCGCGACCGCGCCGACCTGGTGCTGGAAAACATGGGCGAACCGGATTTCGAGGCCCTCGCCCGGCCGGTGATCGAACGGGTGGAAACAGGCCGCCGCAAATAAGTGATTTTCCTGCTGCAGCGGGACTTGCCCGGACCCGGTTTCGCGGTTAGTTTCCGCCGCCTCCTGCCGGATGTGGCGGGGGATTACAGGCCATGGGCCGCTTTAGCTCAGCTGGTAGAGCAACGCATTCGTAATGCGTAGGTCGCGTGTTCGAGTCACGCAAGCGGCACCACCCTTCCCCCCGGATTTAATCCGGGGTTCGGGTGGCAAGCCACCCGCAGCGCGCACTCCGGGCGAAAAGGTGCCCTCCGAAGCCTGGCGTAGGAGGACGTTCGGCGGCAAGCACCGACACCCTTCAGTTCTCAATTGCCAGAGTATCCGTCGACAGCACCGCTCCCGCCGCCGCTCTACTCCCCGCCGTCCGTCTTCATCTGGGACTGCATGTAGCGTTCCTCGCCGATCTTGCCGATCAGGTCGATCTGGGTCTCCAGATAATCGATATGCTCCTCCTCGGAGGCAAGGATATCGACGAAGAGCTTGCGCGAGACGAAGTCCTGGGCCTCTTCGCAATAGGCGATGGCCTCGACATAGAAGGGGTGGGCGCGCTTTTCGATCTTCAGGTCGGCCTCGATGCACTCCTTGAGCGTCTCGCCGATATAGATCTTCGCCAGGTCCTGGACGTTGGGCAGGCCCTCCAGGAAGAGAATCCGCTCGATCAGCAGATCGGCATGCTTCATCTCGTCGATGGATTCCTCGTACTCCACCTCGGCGATCTTGCCGAAGCCCCAGTCCTTGTACATGCGGGCATGGAGGAAATACTGGTTCACCGCGGCCAGCTCGAGCTTGAGCGCCTGGTTGAGATATTCGATGACCTTGGCGTCGCCCTTCATGGCGCATCTCCCGGTAGCGGCTGATCGTGCCGTTACTCTAAGGCAATGCGCGGCGTGGCCAACCGCTATGTTTGCAAGTGAAAATGGGACGCGCTTGCGGTTATTCCGCGGCGGCGGCCAGCTCGTCCGGACCCATGCGGGTGGCGGCAATCATGTCGGCCACATCCGGCAGGCAGCGACCGCAACGCGGCTTGGCATCGCAGCGCTTGAACACGCAGCCCACGGCCTTCACCGACGGATCGGCCGCGGCGGCCTGAAGCTCTTTTTCACGCAGCGCATTGCAGATGCAGACATACATGGGCGGTCACGTTTTCCGAAGTTCAGAAAAAACTTGTCCCGCGAATGCGAATGACTGTCAACTTCATAATTGATGCATGCGCAGCCCCGGGCCCGACCGCGCCGGCCTAGCTGCCCCGCACGATGCTGCCGAGCGGGCCGAGCACGGAGCCCTCGCCCTGGCCCGACCCCGTGGCGGGCACGTTCGCCAGGATGCGGCCGGCCAGGCGCGAGAAGGGCATGGACTGGATCCAGACCTTACCCGGCCCCTTGAGGTGGGCGAAGAAAACGCCCTCGCCGCCGAAGATCATCGACTTGATATTGCCGGCCCGTTCGATCTCGAAATCGACGCCCGGCGTGTAGGCGACGACGCAGCCGGTATCCACGTGGATCTCCTCGCCGGCCGCGAGTTCCCGCTCGATCAGCGTGCCGCCGGCATGCACGAAACACCAGCCCGTGCCCTGCAGGCGCTGCATGATGAAGCCTTCGCCGCCGAACAGGCCCGTCATGATCCGTTTTTGCAGCGCGATGCCGATGGACACGCCCTTGGCGGCGGCCAGGAAGCTGTCCTTCTGACAGATCAGCTCGCCGCCCAGATCGGGCAGGTGGACCGGAATGATGGTGCCCGGAAACGGCGCCGCGAAGGCGGTGTGGGCCTTGCCCGTTCCCTGGTGGGTGAAGACCGTCATGAACAGGCTCTCGCCGGTCAGGAGCCGCTTGCCGGCGCCGGCCAGGGCGCCCCAGACGCCGGATTGCTGTTTCGAGCCGTCGCCGAACACCGCATCCATGGTGACGCTGGGCGACTTGTACATCATCGCACCGGCTTCCGAGACAACGCTCTCGCCCGGATCGAGTTCGATCTCCACATACTGGATGTCTTCGCCGCCGATCTTGTAGTCGATCACGTCTGCCTGGCTCATAGTCTACCCCGTCCGGTTGAAAATACCGGAGCAGACTAGCCCGGCCGGACCGGCGGACAAGCGGTATTGGGCAGGCCGGTGTCCCGGCTGTCCTCAGATGGTCTGGATGTCGGCGTCGCCCACGGCTTCGCGGATGCGATAGGCCAGATGAACCGGCATTTCGCCGGCACGCTGCTGGCGGAAGCTCACATTCTTGTCGAGGCAGGCGATATCGTCGGGCAGACGCTGCGCGTCGACACTCATCGAGCCGGACAGGACCAGGATCGGCGTATCGCCGGCGTGGCCCTGGGCGGTTTCCAGCGTGTCGCCGGGATGGATGGAATCGGGCAGGCGCAGGTCGAGCAGGATGAGGTCGTAGTCGTTGCGGCCGAGCAGGCGCTTGGCATCCTTGAGCGTACGGGCGACTTCGAAAGAGATGTCCAGATCACCGGATTCGCAGACCGCATGCTGGACCAGCATCGCATCCGCGAAATCATCTTCGACATGCAGCACTTTGAGTGCCTGGTTCGCCATATCGCCCTCCCTCTGCTGACACCCTATCGCGGTTGCCTTACCGAACCGTTTAGGAGCGCCCTCAAGCTTTGCCTAAAATCCGTCCGCCTAGAAGCCGTCCGGCAGCGTCGCACCGTGGCGCAGCGCCGCTGCGATTACCGTGTTTCGCAGCAGCATGGCAATCGTCATCGGGCCGATCCCGCCGGGAACCGGGGTGATCCAGCCGGCATGACCGACAATCTCGTCGAAGGCGGCATCGCCCACCAGCCGCGTCTTGCCCTCGCCACGCTCGGGCGCGGGAATGCGGTTGATGCCGACATCGAGCACGCAGGCGCCCGGCTTCACCCAGTCGCCCTTCACCATTTCCGGCCGGCCCACCGCCGGCACGACGATGTCCGCCGTGCGCACCAGGCCCGGCAGATCCTGCGTGCGCGAATGGGCGATCGTCACAGTGGCGTTCTTTTCCAGGAAGAGCAGCGCCGTCGGCTTGCCCACCAGGATCGAGCGGCCGATCACCACGACCGACTTGCCCGTCACATCGCCCATCGCCCGCTCGGCCAGCAGCACACAGCCCGAGGGCGTACAGGGACGCAGGCCCGGCTTGCCCAGCACCAGCCGGCCGGCGGACGCTTCGGTCAGCCCGTCGACATCCTTGTCCGGATCGATGGCGCCGATCACCCGGTTGGCGTCGATATGATCGGGCAGCGGCATCTGCACGAGAATGCCGTCCACACCGTCGTCGGCGTTCAGCCCGGCGACGATCTCCAGCGCCTCCGCCTCGGTCGTCTCCGCGGGCTTGCGGATCTCGATCGAGCGCATGCCGGCGGCTTCGGTACGGCGGCCCTTGTTGCGGACATAGACATCGCTGGCCGGATCGTCGCCGATCAGCACCACGGCGAGGCAGGGCGCCCGCCCCAGCGTCCTGGCCAGTTCGGCGGCGGCCCCGGCGGCCTGGGCATCGATCTCGGCCGCGACGGCCTTGCCATCGATCAGTTCAGCACTCATCGCTCGCGCTCTCCAGCAGGCTCAGGATACGCGCCTGCGCCGGGCCCTCGGCCTCGATGCGGACGGTCTTCAATCGGGATGTGGCGCCGCGTATAACATCCACGTCGCGTTTGGGAAGTCCCAGATGCCTCGCCAGCAGCGCGATCAGCGCCTTGTTGGCCCGGCCCTTCTCCGGCACGGCGCGCACGCGCACGGCGAGATGGCGGCTGCCGTCATCGCTTGTCCGCCAGCCCTCCACCGCATCCTTCGACGCATTCGGCGTTAGGCGGACGGGCAGAAGCAGGCCGGTTTCGTCGGTCTGGAGCGGCGGCGCCATCTAGAAGATGCGCATCAGCTCCCCGAGCACATAGCCCTGGACGAAACCGATCAGCAGCAGAAGGACGATGGGCGAGAAGTCGAGCCCGCCCAGCGGCGGCAGGACACGGCGGATCGGCGCGAGCAGGGGCTCGGTGATCGCCGAGGTGACGCGCCAGATCGTGGCGACGACCTGGTTGTGCGAATTCACCACATTGAAGCTGATCAGCCAGCTCAGGATGACGCTCACCAGGACGACGATCCACAACAGGTTGAGGAGCGGGTGGATGATGTAGATAATCAGGCCGTCGATCGGGGACATGGGTCGGTTTTCCTCGGCATTCGCTCGCGTTTCCTGCTTCTAGCCCGCGCTGCCCTGCAACGTCCAGAAGCGCGTGCTTGACAGCGCAGCAAGAGGCTCGTAGGTGACCGGTCCTCTGGAGCCGGACCGCCTCCCTGCGGAAGACAGCCTGCTCCAGGGTCTTGAGTGATCGCGTGATCGGACCGGTGAACCGGTTCCCACTTCACCGGATCACGCTCAAGGTGACGGGGCCGTAGCTCAGTTGGGAGAGCGCGTCGTTCGCAATGACGAGGTCAGGGGTTCGATTCCCCTCGGCTCCACCAGCCTTCGCTCGCTAGCGCGAGCTACGGCTGGGCAAGCCCGGATCTAGGCGGCGAGCGAAGGCTGTCTCGCCGGAGCCTTGGCGTAGGCGGACCGTCCGCGACACGCTCCAAGACTTTTCCTCTCGACAGACAAGGCTACGCTTCTCTTGCTCAAGACCGAGGCAAAGCTACTGCATCGGGAATCGGCAGGCGGAACGGAACACCACTGCTTTGCTGATCAATGGGGTTGCTCTGGATTGTGTCCAGATCACCTCGCCGGAATCTATATCAAAAATATAGCTTTCGGCGGTTGAGGCGATGCCGGTGTCATAGACCACGAGGACATGGATCAGCTCATCGGAGACATTGAGCAGAACAACGTTGCCTCCGCTCCCTGTGGCAGAGCTGATTTGGCCTGTGGCATCTCTGAACAAGAGGTCGACCGCGTCATCTGTCACACTCAACGACAACCCACCTTCGGTGATTTCGTCAGGCTGAAAGCCAGCGTCAGCACTCGAAACAACACCAGATTCAAGAAAGTACGCCTGTCCGTCAGAAGGTCCACAAGAAGCGATCACTTCCGCCTTTGCGCCTGAATGCAAGACGGAACAACCAATCATCGCGAGCACTAAATATAGTGCCTTGTTCATATCGCCGCCCTCCCAATTTTCACTAGCTTCAAACTAGGCGCTGATAGGGAAGTCGAAAAGTGCATCCCCCGCCTTGTTCAAGACGACGGCACCCTCAATGAAAATCCCGGCTCTTCGGGATCACGCGCACATTGCGCGGATGCGTGCGGCCGCGCGGGTCGCGGCTGACGGGGCGGGCGACCTCGTCTGTGGGCGCGAGCGCGCGGTCGAGGGTGCGGCGCTGGGCGTCTTCGGAAAGGCGGTAGAGATCGTCTGTGCGATCGACCAGCTCCTCGGCAACGATGTGCACCACGCCGTCGGCGCTCTGCACCCGGCCGCGCACGGCGAGGATGCGGGCGCCCATCACGACCGGACGGTAGCGCTCGAAGACGCGCGGCCAGACGACCAGATTGGCGACACCGGTCTCGTCCTCGATGGTGACGAAGACCACGCCGCTGGCCGTGCCCGGCCGCTGGCGCACCAGCACCACGCCGCCGGTTCTCACCCAGTTTCCGTTCGGCCGGTCGTTCGCGGCCCGCGTCGTGACCAGGCCCAGACCGGCATAGCGTTCGCGCAGGAAACGCATGGGGTGGGCCTTCAGTGACAGGCCGGTGGTCTGATAGTCCTGCAGCACGTGTTCCGACAACGGCATGACGGGCAGGGCGACGCGATCCTCGCGGCCGAACCCGTCGGCCTCGGCGCTGTCGAACAGGGGCAAGCCCCGGTCCTTGGCCCCGCCGCGCACGGCCCAGAGCGCCTGGCGCCGGTCGAGCCCGGTAGAGCGGAAGGCGTCGGCCGCGGCCAGGCGTTCCAGCATGCCCCGGCCCAGCCCGGTCCGGCGGCGCAGGGCGGCCGGGTCGGCATAGCCCTCGCCGCGCCGCTCCACCAGCGCGCCGGCCTCCGCCTCGCGCATCCCGTCGATCGTGCGCAGGCCCAGGCGCAGGGCAAGATCGCCGGTCTCGGCGGGCTCCAGCGTGCAATCCCAGCCGGAATGATTGATGTCCGGCCCGCGCACCTCCACCCCGTGCTCGCGCGCATCGCGGACGATCTGGGCCGGGGCGTAGAAGCCCATCGGCTGGGAGTTCAGCAGCGCCGCGGCGAAGACCTCCGGGTGATGGCATTTCAGCCAGGCGGAGACATAGACCAGCAGCGCGAAACTGGCCGCATGGCTTTCCGGGAAGCCGTAATCGCCGAACCCCTTCACCTGGTCGAAACAGCGCCGGGCGAAATCCTCGCTATAGCCCCGCGCCGTCATGCCCTCGACCATCTTGGCCTCGTAATCGGCGATCGTGCCCAGCTTGCGGAAGGTCGCCATGGCCCGGCGCAGCCCGTTCGCCTCGTCGGGGGTGAATTTGGCGGCGTCGATGGCGATCTGCATCGCCTGTTCCTGGAAGAGCGGCACGCCGAGTGTCCGCTTCAGGATCTGCTCCAGCTCGTCGGGCGGACCGTGCTCGGGCGCGGGACTGGGAAAGACGACACGCTCCTCGCCGTTCCGCCGCTTGAGATAGGGATGGACCATGTCGCCCTGGATGGGGCCGGGCCGCACGATCGCCACCTCGATCACCAGATCGTAGAAATCGCGCGGCCGAAGGCGCGGCAGCATGGTCATCTGGGCCCGGCTTTCCACCTGGAAGACACCCAGGCTGTCGGCCTCGCACAGCATGTCGTAGACGGCCGTATCGCCCGGCGGGATGCCGGCCAGCGTCCAGTCCTCGCCCTTGTGCAGCGCGAGCATGTCGAAGCCGCGGCGGATGCAGGACAGCATGCCCAGCGCCAGCACATCCACCTTCATGATGCCCAGCGCGTCGATATCGTCCTTGTCCCATTCGATGAAGGTGCGCGCCTCCATCGCCGCATTGCCGATCGGCACGGTTTCCACCAGCGGGCCCTGGGTGAGCACGAAACCGCCGACATGCTGGGAGAGGTGGCGCGGAAAGCCGATCAGCTCGCCGGCCAGGCGCAGGGCGAGGCGGATCGCCGGATTGTCCGGATCCAGCCCGGCCTTGCGGATATGCTCGCCTTCCACCTTGCGGCCCCAGCTGCCCCAGACCGTGCCGGCCATCGCCGTGGCGACGTCCCCGGACAGGCCCATCGCCTTGCACACCTCGCGCAGGGCCGAGCGCGGGCGGTAGCAGATCACCGTCGCTGTGAGCGCGGCCCGGTGACGGCCGTAGCGGCGATAGACGTACTGGATCACCTCCTCGCGCCGCTCGTGCTCGAAATCGACGTCGATATCCGGCGGCTCCTTGCGCTCCCTGGAGAGAAAACGCGCGAAGAGCAGGCTGGAGCGGGCCGGATCGACCTCGGTGATGCCCAGGCAGTAGCACACGGCGGAATTCGCCGCCGAGCCGCGCCCCTGGCAGAGAATGTCCTGATCGCGCGCCCAGGCGACGATGTCGTGCACGGTGAGGAAATAGGCCGGATAATCGAGATCCTCGATCAGGGCGAGTTCGCTGGCGACGAGATCGGCGACCTTGTCGGGAATGCCGCCGGGATAGCGCTTGTGGGCGCCGGACCAGGTCAGCGCGACGAGGTGTTCCTGGGGGGTGCGGCCGGGCGGCACCGGCTCGTCGGGATAGACGTAGGACAGCTCGTCCAGCGAGAAGGTGCAGCGCGCCACGATCTCGCGCGTGCGGGCCAGCGCCGGGGCAAAGCCCGTGAAGAGGCGAACCATCTCCTCCGGCGGCTTGAGATGGCGTTCCGCATTGGCGTCCAGCCGGAAACCGGCCGTTTCCATCGTGCAGCCCTCGCGGATACAGCTGATCACGTCCTGCAGGGGACGGCGCGCCGGGGTGTGATAGAGCGCGTCCTGGGCCGCCACGAGCGGCACGCCGATCCGGTCCGACAGCGCCTCCAGCGCGCCCAGCCGGGCGCGGTCGCCGCCGGCCATGCGGTGAACGGCGGCCAGATAGAGCCGGTCTCCCCACAGGGCGGACAGCCGGATCATCAGGGGTTCGAAATCGGGGCCCGGCGCATCCGGCGGCACGGCGATGAAGATCTGGCCCTCGCCGTGATCGAGGATGTCCGCCAGCGTGATATGGCACTCGCCCTTGGGCACATCGCCCACCGCATTCCCCGTCTTGCCTTTCGAGAGGAGGGCGGAGAGGCGGCCATAGGCGGCACGGTCGGTGGGATAGCAGACCAGGTCCGGTCCGTCGGTTGGACGCAGCCTTGCCCCGACCAGGAGGCGCAGGCCCTGTTCCTTCGCCGCCAGATGGGCGCGCACCACGCCGGCCAGCGTGTTGATGTCACACACGCCCAGCGCCTCCAGGCCCAGCGCCTGGGCCGTCACGACCAGTTCCTCGGCGTGGGAGGCCCCGCGCAGGAAGGAAAAATTGGTCAGGCAGAGAAGTTCGGCATAGCCCGTCATGACCGGCGCCTCACGGGAAGAGACCGTGGACGAACCAGGCCGGCGGACCGCCGCGCCCGTCGCCATAAAGGCCCTCGCGGAATATCCAGTAGCGCCGGCCCTCCTCGTCCTCGACGCGGTAATAGTCCCGCGCACGCCGGGTTGCGGCGGGGCGCCACCATTCCGGCGCGATGCGTTCCGGGCCATCGGCGCGGCGCACACGATGCACGATGCGGCGCCAGACGAAACGCATGGGCGGCCCGTCGGGAATTTCCGCGATCACCTCCAGGCTTTCCGGGTGCTCGAACAGGCGCAACGGGCGCGGCGCCGGCCCCGGCGCGGGTGCGGAGCGCCAGTCGGGCAGCTCGCCCTCATAGGCGGACAAGGCCTCGGCCCGTTCCGGCCAGTGGCTTTGCACCGGCTTCAGGATCTTCACCACCCGTCCACCCAGCCGCGCCGTGATCCGGTCGGCCAGGACGGCCAGATCCGCCGCATCCGGACCGTCGCCGGCGAAGACCGCATCCAGGCTGCGCGCCTGGGGCGCAACCGGGCCGGTGCGCGAGGCCTCCAGCTCCATCAGCTCGACGCCGAAACCCGGGTCGAGCGCCTCCAGACGGTCGCGGAACAGGGTGAGGAGATGCGCCGGATCGTGCACGGGCCGCGCTGCGCCCACCGTGATATCGGCCACGCTCTGATCGCTGCGGAAAATGGCCAGGCGGAAGCGCCGCGCGCCCTCGCCCTGGGCATCCAGCCGTTCGCACAGGGCCGGCGCCAGCCGTTCCAGCCCGGCGCGGATCCCGTCGGGATGCAGCAGCGGTTCCGGACAGGGAAGGCGCACGGAATGATCCGGCGGCGGGCGCAGCGGATCGAGCGGTTCCGGCCGCTGCCCCAGCGCCTGGTCGAGCCGGGTCAGCACGGCATCGGCAGCGCTCACCGAATGGAAGCGCCGGGCCAGCGCCTTGCGGTCGATCTCGCAGAGCTGGCCGATCCGGGTCAGGCCGAAGCGGCGCAAAAGGGTGAGGCTGTCCTCCGACAGGCGCAGCGCCGTCATGGGCAGGTCCGCCAGGCCGGATTTCAGCCCCGTTTCGTCCAGACGCGTCCGGTCCGGCGCCGCATGGGCCAGCGCCCAGGCCGCACCGGGCGTCGGCGCCAGGCCGAGCCGGCATGCCAGGCCGGAGCGGCCGAGCCGTTTCGCCATGTCGTCCAGCATCGCCGCCTCGCCGCCGAAGAGATGCGCCCCGCCGGTCGTGTCGATCATGATGCTGTCGGGACCGGCCAGGGCCACGGCGGGCGACCAGCGCTCCATCCACAGGGCCAGGCGTTCCAGCGCCTTTGCGTCGGCGTCCCGGTCGACCGGTTCGGCGGCCAGGTCCGGTGCCCGCGTGCGGGCGTCGGCAAAGCGCAGGCCCGGCTCGATACCCCGGGCCCGGGCTGCTGCATCGGCGGCGGCGACACACAATCCGTTCCGGCCGGCCTCGGTCAGGACGAAAGGGACGGATCCGGGCGTTTCAGCCGGCGTTTCGCCAGGGCAGGCCGGTTGTTGTGCCACCGACCCGGCGCGGCTGCGGCGCAGACGGTCGAGCGGCCAGTCCGGAAACCAGACGCAGACATGGCGTCTCATCGTCGAACTCCACATCGAAACTCCGTCCCGCCAGGCCCGGCTGCAGGCGGGACTTCTCCAGGAGCGCGCGCCAGGCCGGCCGCCCCGGGGCGCGCGCATCGTGTCGGTCGGGAGCGGCCGGGCGGGCCGTAACCCGCCAGCGCCCCTGTGCGGCCGTTGCCCCCGACCGCGTATGAGGAAACATCAGGACCAGCGGCGTGCGGCTGGCCGCGCAGGCCAGGCCGAGCCGCCGGGAGGCGGTGAAGTCCATGTCGTCCAGCTCGGCGACCACCGCCGCCAGACCGGTGGCGCGACAGGCCTCCTCGGCCGCGCGCAAGGCCTCCATCCGCGCCTTCGCCTCGACCAGGACCACCCGGCCCGGATCGACCCCGAAAGCTGCCAGCCCGCGACCGCTGAGCCGCCCGTGCTCGCGGGCCAGCGCGGCCTGACGGATCCACAGGCAGGCGCCCGGCCGTCCGGCATCGCGGAGCGCGGCCAGGGCGAAGCCCGTCAGGGCCGGAAAATCCCCGAAACCCGCCTCGGCCAGCTCGTGCACGCCCGCCCCGCCCAGCCCGTAGGGAAAGGCGCAATCGGCGGCGGCTTCGCCTGGCTGGATGTCCGGCTTCATCGTCATTGTTCTGTTTTTGTTCCAACGCCGGAAAGAGTCAAGGCATGCCGGATGACTCAGTCATAACCCTATGATTTCAGGGAATCTTCGACCGCGGCCCGCGTCAGACCGAAACGCCCATCCCGCCCGCCAGGCGCAGGAGGTCGCTCACCAGACGGCGGCGGTCCGCATCGCGGGCCGGCTTCTCCGCGGCGCCGACCACATTGCCGAACGTGCGCGCCTTTTCCACCGCATCGCCGCGCTGGGAAAGGGCCAGGACCGGTATGTCGCGCAGGGCCGGCAGGCCCTCCATTTTCCGCAGCAGCCAGGCCCCGTCATGCTCGCCCATCACCATGTCCAGCAGGATGCAGACCGGCAATCCGTCCCGGCCCTTCAGGGCCCGCTGGCGGAGCAGGTCCCAGGCGGCATCGGCCGAGGACGTCCGGTCCAGGTGGAGATGGGCCGCATGCCGGCGCACCGCCTCCTCGACCAGGTCTGCATCGAGGTCGTCGTCTTCAACCAGAAGGACACGTTTCATCATTGTATCGTGAGTGGGGCTTCGGCGTATCGGGAATGGGGCTTAGGCGTTCGTTTCGGGGGGCGTTTCTCGCTGGCATCAGTGTGCCAGACCGCCCTTGCGAAATCCACCCGCCTAACGTGTCGGACCCGGCCGGACCCTCCAGAAATGCTCTCGAAGAGGAACGCTTCCTTTACCGCCCCGCGCTATGACAGGGGCATGAAACGCTCCGGCAGACATATTCCCCTGGCCGTTCTGGCCCTGATGCTCACGGCGACCGCGCCGGCCCTTGCGGGCGGCGGAGGCGGTGGCGGCGGCGGTGGTGGCGGCAGCCACGCCCCGGCCCAGGCCGAAGACTCGCGCCGGCGCATGCTCACCTCCTCGGAAACCTACATGCCCCTGCCGCCGCTGACGGCGACGGTGCAGGCCAATCACCGGGCTCGCGGCCTGCTGCAGATCGAGGCCGGGCTGGAGATCGACGATCCGCAACTGCGGCGCCGGGCCGAGCGCTATCTGCCGCGCCTGCGCAATGCCTGGGTCTCGGCGCTCTCGGCCTATACCGGCATGGGCTATCGCTTCGGCGACATTCCCGACGCCGACCGCATCGCGGAAATCCTGCAGGAAGCCACCGACATGACGCTCGGCCAGGAAGGCGCGGACGTGCTGATCGGCATGGTGATCATCCACGCCGACTGAGGCTGAACGGCGTCAGGCGATTTCGTCCATGAAGGACGCCAGATCGACATCCTTCTGCGTCACCCCGCCGGCATCATGGGTCGCCAGCGTCACATCCACCTTGTTGTAGACATTGAACCATTCGGGGTGATGGTCGACCTTGTCGGCCTTCACCGCGACCCGGCTCATAAAGCCCCAGGCCGCGTTGAAATCCTCGAATTCATAGACCTTGCGGATCGCGTCCCGCCCCTCGACGGCGGACCAGCCGGTCAGCTCGTTCAGGGCGTTGTCAGCACCCAATAGCTTCGTCATATATTACTCCATTATTCGGCTGACCAAACGAGGGCCACGCTTTGATCGCAAGTCTCGTCTATCTTTTAGCTGGTCACTTCTCCGCCCAATCGAGTGACGAGGCCCTCTGCCAAACCAACCCTTGTCGTGAACCGCGAGAAATTGTTCTGTTTGTTGACGGGGAAGCAGTCCCTCCGCCATTTCCTGTTGGACGGTCTCCGTACTTGATCGACAATGGCCTGATCATTCTTCTGAGAGATGAAACACTGCGGCTCCGAGGAAACCGCGCGCATGGAGCGCTAATGTCGTTTGAGCCGATCAAATTCCTTGAAACATCTGCGCCCGATCTTGTCGATAGTGACTTCACCGAAGGCCTTTCAGTCAGCCTCCTGCTCGACGACATCGAAGAAACGGCCACACTGCGAACGACGAACCTTACCGGAAACCGTATAACCTACGGACTATCCATCATCTCAGCGACCGGGACGCCATACACGATCGAAACCTGCCCGCTCGACGACGGAGATACCGCTACCCTTGCGATGGAAGGACAAATTTTCTCTGCCATCATATCGGAGATACGCGCAGTCAACGGCGATGCAAGCTGCCGGAACTACTCACTCAACGACTACCCCCTCCTCTCCACTCATCAACAGCAATAGAGCGGACGGGGAGGACCGTCATTCCGCCGGCAGTTGCATCGGCTCGATGCCCAGCGTGCGGAACAGGTCGAAATCCTCGCGTTCTTCCGGGTTCGGCGTGGTCAGCAATTCCTCGCCGACGAAGATCGAATTGGCCCCCGCCAGGAAGCACAGCGCCTGGAGCTCCTGGCTCATGCCCTCGCGGCCGGCGGACAGGCGCACCATGGACTTCGGCATCAGGATACGCGCCGTGGCGATGGTCCGCACGAAGTCGATCCCGTCCAGCGGCTCCGAATCCCCGAGCGGCGTGTTCGCCACGCCGACGAGATGGTTGATCGGCACGCTTTCCGGATGCGGCTCCATCGAGGCCAGCTCGGTGAGCAGGCCGATGCGGGCGCTCTCGTCCTCGCCCATGCCGACAATGCCGCCGGTGCAGACATGGATGCCTGCGCCGCGCACGCGCGCCAGCGTGTCCAGACGGTCCTGGTAGGTGCGCGTGGAGATCACCCGGCCGTAATCCTCCGGCGCGGTATCGAGATTGTGATTGTAGTAGTCCAGCCCCGCCTCGCGCAGACGCTCCGCCTGGCCGTCGTCCAGCATGCCCAGCGTGACGCAGGTCTCCATGCCCAGCGCCTTCACGCCGGTGATCATGTCGCAGACCTTCTCCTCGTCGCGCGGCTTCAGCTCGCGCCAGGCAGCGCCCATGCAGAAGCGCGTCGCACCGCCCTCGCGGGCCTTCTTCGCGGCTTCGAGCACCTCGTCCAGCGGCATCAGCTTGGAGGCTTTCAGACCGGTGTCGAAATGGGCGGACTGGTTGCAATAGCCGCAATCCTCGGCACAGCCGCCGGTCTTGATCGACAAGAGCTGGCTGGTCTGCACCTGGTTGGCGGCATGGCACTTTCTGTGCACAGACTGGGCCGCAAAGATGAGGTCGGCGAAGGGCGCCCGATATATCCGGGCCGCGTCTTCACGCGTCCAGTCGTTGCGCGGCTTTGACAGAAGGTCGATATCGCTCAGCATATGGCTCATGGAAGGTCTGTCCCGGAAAATGACAACGGACCCTAGAAACACAGGCGCGCCGCGTCCAGACATGACACTGCGCTGGGCCGCGCGGATCGTGCTGCTCGTCGCGGCCGTGGTCATCACCGACCTGGCCCTCCAGCCCAGTTTCGACCTGCCGGGACCCATGCTCGGCTCGGACAAGCTGGAACATGCGATGGCCTTCCTCGTGCTCACCATTCTTGCGCGCATCGGCTGGCCGGGCATTCCGGCCTGGATCGCCGCGCTTGTCCTGATGGCCTACGGTTTCGGGATCGAGGTCGCCCAGGGCGCCCAGGATGCGGGCCGCACAGCCTCGCTCGCCGATCTGGCCGCCGACGGTATCGGCGTCGCCGCCGGTCTGGGCCTGGTCCGCCTCGTCCGGGGACGCCGGAACACGACCGGGTCCTCCACGTCCTGAGCGCACGGTCCGCGACATGAAAAAGGGCCCCGCAAGACGGAGCCCTTTTCCCAAACCGCCGTGACGGAAGGCGTCAGCTTTCCGGCGTGTTCTCCTCCCCGGCGTTTTTCGCTTCGAGCTTGGCGAAGTATTCCCGCGTCAGCTTGAAGATGATCGGCGAGAGCGCCAGCAGCGCGATCAGGTTCGGCGCAGCCATCAGCCCGGTCAGCGTATCCGTCGTCAGCCAGACCGTATTCATCAGCGCAGTGATGTTGTCGCCGGCATAGAGCAGCGCGGTGACGGCCAGCATGGTGAGGATCCACAGCCAGCGGAACGGCATGATGACCTTCTCGCCGAACAGGTATTCGGCACACCGTTCGCCATAATAGGACCAGCCCAGAATGGTGGTGAAGGCGAACAGGGCCAGCGCGACCGTGACGAAATGGTCGCCGAAGCCGGGCAGGGCCGCGGCGAAGGCATCCGCCGTGATCCGGGCGCCGGTATCGCAGACTTCCGGGGTCAGGTTGTTGCCGGCGATCAGGAAGGCGTCGCATTCCTGCGGAATGACGCCGGAGGTGAGGATGGCCAGACCCGTGATCGAGCACACCATGATGGTGTCGATGAAGGTGCCGAGCATGGCGATGATGCCCTGGTCGACCGGATCGTTGTTCTGCGCCGCGGCGTGCGCGATCGGTGCGGAACCCTGGCCGGCCTCGTTGGAGAAGATGCCGCGGGCAACGCCGCGCTGCATGGCCAGCATCAGCATGGCGCCGGAGAAACCGCCGGCCGCCGCGCCGAAACCGAAGGCATGGGACACAATCTGCCCCAGCGCGGCCGGCACGGCCTGGTAATTCATCGCGACCACGACAAGGCCCAGGCCGATATAGGTCAGGGCCATGGCCGGCACGACCCGTTCGGCGACGCTGGCGATGCGCTTGATGCCGCCCAGGATCACCATGCCGGCGAGCACGGCCATGACGATACCGGTGATGTAGTATTCCACATTGTAGGTGTCGCCGACGGTGCGGACCACTTCGGCCGTCTGGATGGCATTACCGGTTCCCAGGCCCGCCATCATGCCGAAGAAGGCGAACAGGCCGCCCAGCCAGATGAACTTCTTACCCATCCCGTTCTTGATGTAGTACATCGGCCCGCCGACGCGCCGGCCGCCCTCGTCGACCTCGCGGTATTTCACGGCGAGCACGCCTTCGGAGAATTTGGTCGCCATGCCGACAAAGGCGGTGACCCACATCCAGAAGAGCGCGCCGGGTCCGCCGATCGCGATCGCCACGGCCACGCCGGCGATATTGCCGGTGCCGATGGTCGAGGACAGGGCGGTCATGAGCGCGGCGAAGGGCGTGACATCGCCTTCGCCCTCGGACTTGCGGCCCTTGAACAGCTCCCGGAAGGCGAACGGTATCTTCCGCAGCGGCATGAAACCCAGGCCGATCGTCAGATACAGACCCGTTCCCAGCAGGAGGATCAGCATCGGCGGGCCCCAGACGAAGCCGTTTACCGTTCCGATGGCTGACGAAACAATTTCCCCAAGAGATGCAGTGTTTGCACTCATACCTATCCCCAATCAGTTTCCCGCTTCAGCATAGGAAGCTGTGGCCCGGCGTGGAAAGCGTTTTTTGTCGTTGACGGTTCGCGGCAGGGCCGCGGGACCGGCATGCCGGCGGCTAGGGCGCGTAACGCGGCAGGCCATTGCGCACTTCGATCGCGAAAACGCCCCACACCCAGTCGTCGTCGGGCATGCCGGAAAGGACCGGATCGTCGCCGCGCGGCCAGACCACCATGGCCGGTCCGAGACCGCCGACCGAGAGCGGGCGATCGTCCAGCCGGATCGCCAGCATCACGTCGTGGGCGTCCAGCGTCATCAGCGCGAGCTGGCGCTGATACCCGTCCAGCGCGGTGACGACGATCTCGTCCGCTTGCGGATCGACCAGATCCATCACGTCGCGCAGGAGAGGACCGGAAAAGCGCCGCATCGGCCCGCCGGAGGGAAAATCCACCTCGACCGTGTACTGATCGAGGCCGGCCAGCTGCTGCCAGCTCAGCTCGGCTGCGTCCTCGAAGACCAGCCCGTACTGGGAGAAAAGCGGTTCGGTCTCCGGATCGCCGATACCGCGGCTGCGCGGCGCGTCGATGGCGCCGAAGACGGTGATCATCGCCGGATCGTCGCCGACAGACGGCGTCTGCCCGCATGCGACCATGAAGAGGAGGGACGCCATACAAGCCAGAGCGCGTTTCATGATAGAGACCTTTGTGCCAGACCCATCCTAGACACAAGGTTTCCGATAACGCCAGCTAGAAGTAAGTGCCCGCCAAAGTCACAACCTGACCGCCAGTGCTGATCTTGAAACGCGCGATGCCGGCGCCGTTCACCGTATTGACGCCGCCCAGGTCCAGCTGACGAATGCCCTGCGCCTTCAGCAACTCGATTCCCGCCCACAGCACCGCGTTGTGAGCGCCCGAGGCACGACGCTCCGGATCGTTCCAGCCGATGTGATAGGTCGCGGCACAGCCGTGGATCAGGAAGAGCATGGCGGCGGTCTTGGCCCGTCCTTCGTCGGCGCGCAGGATCAGCAGGCTGGAGCGCTCGCCCTTGGCCTCGACGAAGGCCGGAACCAGACGGGCGGGCGTGGCCTGATAGCCACGCGCGGCACGCTGTCCCTCCTCGGTGTCGAGCAGCCAGCGATACTGCGCCGGCTTGGTGCCGTTCTGCTGGACTTTCAGGCCGGATTTCTGCGCCGCGTTGAGCCGGTTGCGCCATTTCTGGTCGAGGCCGGAACGCAGATCGTCGATGTCCCGGGTCAGATCGATCAATACTGTGGAATACCCGGTCATCACCCGGCTCATGCCGCGCATGCTGCCCCGATCGGTCTCGTCGGGCGAGATCAGGGTGATGCGCGGCCAGCCCAGGCCCAGCGCGCGCTTGAGCCCGCGGCAGGCCGCCGCCTTGCCGGCCGGATCGACATCCTCCAGCCAGACCGGGCCGCGCGTGCACAGCGCCATGTTCACGACGCCGCCGATCCGGCGCGTGGTAAACTGGGCCAGACCGATCAGCGCGTTGCCGTCCAGGATTCCGACGCGCCGGACATCCGCCCCCAGCGTCTGCAGGGCCTCGCCATAGCACCAGTCCTGCTGCAGGGCGGCGGGCCGGCTCGCCAGGGCGATGTCCCAGGTGATCCGGTCGATGTCGGTGTCGAATCGCATGCGGGAAAGCGTTAGGGATTCGGGGTTAACAGGGGTTGATCCGCCAAGAGGAGACTGACCGTGTTTGCCAAAAAAGCCCAGAGCGTCATGGGATACCGTATCACGGAGCCGAGGCCGACCCTGGTGGCGGTGTGGCTGGTCTTTCTTTATGTCGGCGCGCCCCTGCTGGTGATCACCGGCCTGCTCGACCTGGCCATGCAGATCTTCTTCGGTGTCTGCACCGGGCTGTGGTGCCTGGCTTAGGCGGCCGTCTGCCCCCAGACCGGGAAAGGATCGCGCAGATCCCTGCGGGCGACGATGCGCCCCGCCTCGTCCCGGGCCGGATCGACAAGGCAGGCATCGAGCCTGGCGCGCAGGGCCGCTTCGTCCATGTCGATACCGATGAAGACGATCTCCTGGCGCCGGTCGCCAAAATCCTCGTTCCAGATCCCGTCGAGATAGGCCGTGAATTGTGACCCGTCGGGCCATTGCTCGCGCGGGACGGCCGCCCACCAGCGGCCCATGCCCTCATTCTGCACCAGGGCACCGGCCTGGCTGACCTCGCCCAGCCAGTCGGGCCGCGTCGCAATCCAGAAAAACCCTTTCGCCCGCACGACGCCCGGCCAGGGCGCGTTGAACAGTGCCTGCAGTTTCACCGGATCGAAGGGGCGGCGCGCCCGGTAGACGAAATGCCCGATGCCGTACTCCTCGGTTTCCGGCACGTGATCGGCGAAACCGTAGAGTTCCTTGGCCCAGAGCGGATGGTCGTGGGCGCGCTCGAAGTCGAACCGGCCGGTATCGAGCACGTCTTTCAGCGGCACATCGGCATAGTCGGTTTCGATCACGCGCGCGTCGGGGTTCAGTCCGTGCAGGATGGCAAGAACGGTCTCCAGCTGGCTTTCAGACACTTCTGAGATCTTGTTCAGCACGATCACGTCCGCGAACTCGATCTGATCGACCAGCAATTGCACCAGGGTCCGGTCGTCCTCGCTGCCGACGGTCTCGCCGCGATCGCTGAGGAAATCGGAACTGGAATAGTCCTTGAGCATGTTGGCGGCGTCGACCACGGTCACCATCGTGTCGATCCGCGTGATATCGCCCAGCGACGCCCCGTTCTCGGCCCGGAATTCGAAAGTAGCGGCAACGGGGAGCGGTTCGGAAATACCCGTCGACTCGATCAGCAGATAGTCGAACTTGCCGGACAGGGCGAGCGCCGTGACCTCTTCGAGCAGGTCCTCGCGCAGGGTGCAGCAGATGCAGCCATTCGACATCTCCACGAGGTTCTCGTCGGTCCGCGAGAGCGAGGCCCCGCCGGCCCGGACCAGTTCGGCATCGATGTTCACCTCGCTCATATCGTTGACGATCACGGCGACGCGCTTGCCGTGCTGCGTGTTCAATATGCGGTTGAGGAGCGTGGTCTTGCCCGCGCCCAGAAACCCGGACAGCACGGTAACGGGAAGCTTCTCGGTCTGCATGCCTTGGTCCTGCCTGATCCGCTAAATACGTGACGTTATAACGTTATATATTTGGCGGATTCAAGATGCCGTGTCAGGGCGGATCGGCAAAACCGTCTGGTGAAAGTGCAAGCAATTGGCGCCGCCGCAATACAACACCGCGAAGAGGTGAGGCCCTGCCTCAGGCGAAGGTACCGTCTTCCATGTCACCGCCATCCCCGTCCGCATCGTCGGAGGAGCGGCGGCCGCCCAGGTCGTCGCCATCGGTGTCGTCGCGCCGGCGGCGGCCGTCCTTGTGCTGGGCATAGCCGGTCAGCCCGACGCCCCAGTCCTTGTCGAACCCGTCCACGCCGCGATTGCGGAAACGCATCTTGGGACCCGGCTTGAGGATCCAGGCATAGACCCACAGCGACGCGATCGCGCTGATCGTGATGAGCCCGGCGGCAAAGCCGGCGCCGACCGTGCCCTGGGGCTGGAGGAAGACGCCGAAGAACCAGGCGAGCGCCACGAAAAGCGGTGCGGACACCATAATGGCGAAGAATTTCCGGACAGGACGCGAACGCATGGCAACCTCCCTACGGGCCTCGTCTTTTCGGACCCGGGTTCAGACTGCGTGCCAATCGTGCCGGAAAAGGGGCAGGCTTGAGGGGACCCGGCCGCGCCGCGTCCCCCGCTTTTGCGGCCTCAGGCCGGCTCGCGATGATAGGTGAGGGCGAGGAAGACGTCCTCGAGATCGGCCTCTTCGGTGCGCAGATCGTCGATCCGGGCGCCGGAGGCGCGGAATTTCTCGATCATTTCGGCCACCGACTGCTCGCCATACCTGTAGGTGATGGCCAGCGCCCCGTCCTCGCGGATCTCCGCGTCATAGCCCGCCAGCTCCTCCGGCACGGCAGTCAGCGGATCGACCGGGTCGATCACCAGCGTCTTGGAATCCATCCGCTTGAGCAGGGTTTCCTTGGGCTCGCAGGCGATCACCTCGCCCTGGTCGATAATAGCGATCTCGTCGCACAGCTCCTGGGCTTCCTCCAGATAATGCGTGGTCAGCACGATGGTGGTGCCGCGGGCATGCAGTTCGCGCACATAGGCCCAGAGCTGGCGGCGCAGCTCGATATCCACGCCGGCCGTCGGCTCGTCGAGCACCAGGACCGGCGGTGTGTGCACCATCGCCTTGGCGACCAGGAGGCGCCGCTTCATGCCGCCGGACAATTGGCGCACATAGGCGTCGCGCTTGTCGGAGAGTCCCACCGCCTCGAGAAGCTCGTCGGTTCGGCGCTCTTCCTTCGGCACGCCGTAGAAGCCGGCCATCAGCTCCAGCGTCTCCGCAGGCGTGAAGAAGACGTCCATATTGATTTCCTGCGGCACCACGCCGATCGCGGCCCGCGCGCCGCGGCTGTCTCGATCGATATCGATATCCCAGGTCTTCGCCGTGCCCGACGTCTTGTTCACCAGGCCTGCGAAAATGTTGATGAAGGTCGACTTGCCCGCGCCATTGGGCCCCAGCAGGCCGAAAATCGAGCCGCGGCGCACTTTCAGGTCGACGCCTTTCAGCGCCTCCTTGGGCGGCGCGTTCTTCGAGCCCGCATAGGTCTTGCGCAGATCGGTAGCCTCAAGGGCGAATTCGGGCAGGGAGGAACTGTCGGACATGTCGCCTCGGAATTGACGGGATAGGGACAAGCGCCATAACTAGGGATCGACTTTCCTTATGTCCATGAGGGCTGAGCAATGGCCGACGCGAACAACGCCTTTCCGCCGCCGGAAATCATCGTCACCGAAGACCATCGCATCGCCTGCGACGGCGGCGGTGGCGCGCTGGGCCATCCCAAGGTCTATCTGGAAATGGGCGAGGACGACTTCGTCGAGTGCGGCTATTGCGACCGCCGCTTCGTGAGGAAGGGCTCGCCGCAAGACCCGAACGCCTGATCGGGCGCGGCCCGGGACAGGCCGCAGGCTGCCGTTCATAGAAGACGACTGGGGAGGAGGCGTCTTTGGGTCCAACCCCGAGCCAGCGCATCGGCCTGGTCACCGGCATCGTGCTGGCCATCGCCCTGCAATTCATTCCGGTACCGGACGGGCTTTCGCGTGAAGCCTGGCTGCTGGCCTCGCTGGCTCTCCTGATGGCGAGCTGGTGGGCGACCGAAGCCATCCCCATCGCCGCCACCGCCCTGATCCCCATCGCCATTTTCCCGCTTCTGGGCATCACCTCCACCGGCGCTGCCACGGCGCCCTATGCCAGCCCGATCGTGATGCTGCTGCTCGGCGGTTTCGTCATCGCCCTGTCCATCGAACGCTGGAACCTGCACACGCGGATCGCGCTCAATGTCGTCGCCCGCTTCGGCGGCCAGCCGGCCGCCCTGGTGGCCGGCTTCATGCTGGCCTCGGCCCTCCTGTCGATGTGGATTTCCAACACGGCAACCACGCTGATGATGATCCCCATCGCGCTCCGGGTCGCCCAGGAGGTGGAACGCGAGGGTGTCTCCTCGAAATTCTTTGCGCCGGCCCTCGCCCTGGCCATCGCCTATTCCGCCTCCATCGGCGGCATGGCCACGCCCGTGGGCACGCCGACCAATCTGATCGGGCTGGGCTTTCTGCAGAACGAGTTCGGCCGCACGCTCGATTTCGCCACCTGGATGGGCGTCGGCCTGCCGGTGGTGGCCCTCGTGATCCCGGCCGCCTGGTTCGTGCTGACCCGCTGGGCCTTCTCCCTCAAGGGCGAACGCGCCAGCGGCGCGGCGCACGATCTGGTGATGGAAGAGCTGGGCAAGCTGGGCCGCATGACGGCGCCGGAACTGCGCGTCGCCGCCCTGTTCGGCACGGTCGCCATCCTGTGGATGGGCGCCACCCTGCCCAGCTTCCTGATCTCCTGGATCCCGGGCATTCCCGGCGGAGAGTGGAGCTGGGGCTGGAATCCCCTGCTGGGCTGGATCGGCGACACGCTCGGCCTGCCGGTAGAGATCCGGCTGGGCAATACGCAGATCGCTGTGATGGGCGCGCTGGCCGCCTTCCTCATCCCTTCCGGCTGCCCCACCGAGGGCCGGGGCACGGCCCTGATGGCCTGGGAGGACACGGCCCGTCTGCCCTGGAATGTCATCATCCTGTTCGGCGGCGGGCTCTCTCTCGCCGCGGCACTGACCGCCACGGGCCTCGCCGACTGGCTGGGCGCGCAGATGCATTTCCTCACCGACCTGCCCACGCCGCTTTTGATCCTGGTCATCGTCGCGGTGATCGTCTTCCTGACCGAGCTGACCTCGAATGTCGCCACGGTGACCGGCTTCATGCCCGTGCTCGGCATTATCGCCACCGAGGCCGGCGTGCCCGCCGAACAGCTCATCGCCCCGGTCGCCATCGCCGGCTCGGCCGCCTTCATGCTGCCCGTCGCTACGGCCCCTAACGCCATCGTCTATGCTTCCGGTGCGGTCACCCAGGGCCAGATGATCAAGGCCGGCTTCCGGCTGAACGTGCTCGCCGTGCTGGCGATCGCCGGCGTCGGATCGGTGGCCGCGATGCTGGGCTTCGGGGGTTAGGGGAAGGTCACCGCACTCCACCGATGACCTCTCCGCCGCAGCGGGTTAACCTCGCGCCATCCCAAGCGAGAGAGTGCCCATGGCCATCAAGAAGCCCCTCGACGAGACCTCCCACCTCTACCTGATCGACGGGTCGGGCTATATCTTCCGCGCCTATCATGCCCTGCCGCCGCTGACGCGCACGGACGGGACGCCGGTGGGCGCGGTGCAGGGCTTCTGCAACATGCTGTGGAAGCTGCTGGAGGATCTCAAGGGCGAGGACGCGCCCTCGCACCTGGCGGTGATCTTCGACCATTCCGGCAAGTCTTTCCGCAACGAGATCTACGACCAGTACAAGGCCAACCGTCCGCCCGCGCCGGAAGACCTGGTGCCGCAATTCTCCATCATCCGCGACGCCACGCGGGCCTTCGGCACGCCGTGCATCGAGCTGGAGAATTACGAGGCCGACGACATCATCGCCACCTATGCCCGCCAGGCCGAGGCGAAAGGCGCCAAGGTGACCATCGTCTCCTCGGACAAGGACCTGATGCAGCTGGTCACCGACAAGGTCGACATGTTCGACGCGATGAAGAACAAGCGCATCGAGGCGGACCAGGTGGTCGAGAAATTCGGCGTCGGGCCGGACAAGGTGATCGACATCCAGTCGCTGGCCGGCGACAGCGTCGACAACGTGCCCGGCGTGCCCGGGATCGGCGTGAAGACGGCCGCGCTCCTCATCAACGAATACGGCGATCTCGACACGCTGCTGGAGCGCGCCGGGGAGATCAAGCAGAAGGGCCGCCGGGAAAAACTCCTCGCCCATGCCGAGGATGCCCGCACCTCGCGCGAGCTGGTCACGCTGAAGACCGACACGCCGGTCACCGACGAGATGGACGAATTCGGCATCACCGATCCGGATGCCGAGACCCTGGTCAAATTCCTGAAAGAAATGGAATTCCGCACCTTCACCCGGAAGGTCGAGGAGGCGCTGGGCGGCCCCGTCGCCGACGAGACGGGCGACGCCACCGCGCCGATCGATCGGGACAGCTATGAATGCGTCACCACGATGCAGCAGCTGGAGGCCTGGATCGAGAAGGCCCGCGCGGCCGGCGTGATCGCGGTGGACACCGAGACCGATGCGCTCTCGGCCACGGCGTCGGGCCTGGTCGGCGTGTGCCTGGCCACCGCGCCGGGCGAGGCCTGCTATATCCCGCTCGCCCATGTCGATCCGGAGGGTTCCGGCGACATGTTCGACACGGGCGAAAAGCCCGACCAGGTCCCGATGGACGACGCCCTCAAGGCCCTGAAACCGCTGCTGGAAGACCCGGCCGTGCTCAAGGTCGGGCAGAATTTCAAATACGATCTCGGCGTGCTCTCGCGCTACGGCATCGACGTCGCCCCCTATGACGACACCATGCTGATCTCCTACGTCATGGAGGCGGGCCTGCACGGGCATGGCATGGACGAGCTCGCCGAGCTTCATCTGGGCCATCACTGCATCCCCTTCAAGGAGATCTGCGGCACCGGCAAGAACCAGATCACATTCGACAAAGTGCCCCTGGACAAGGCGACGCAATACGCCGCCGAGGACGCCGACGTCACCCTGCGCCTGTGGGAGCTTCTGAAGCCCGCCATGGTGTCCAAGAAGAAGGCCACGGTCTACGAGACGCTGGAACGGCCCATGGCCAAGGTGCTCGCCGATATGGAGCGCGTCGGCATCAAGGTCGATCCGGACCAGCTGCGCCAATTGTCCTCGGACTTCGCCCAGAAGATGGCCGCCGCCGAGGCCGCGGCCCACGAGGCGGCGGGGCATGAGTTCAACGTCGCCTCGCCCAAGCAGATCGGCGAGATCCTGTTCGGCGAGATGGGCCTGCCCGGCGGCAAGAAGACCAAGACCGGCGCCTGGTCGACCGATGCGGCCGTGCTCGACCAGCTGGCGGCGGAAGGCCACGACCTGCCCGTCGCCCTCTTGGAATACCGGCAATACGCCAAGCTGAAATCGACCTATTCGGACGCGCTCTTCGACCACATCAACCCGAAGACCAAACGCATCCACGGCTCCTTCTCGCTGGCCGCGACGACGACGGGCCGGCTCTCCTCCACCGAACCGAACCTGCAGAACATCCCGATCCGCACCGAGGCCGGACGCAAGATCCGCGAAGTCTTCATCGCCGAGCCGGGCCATTGCCTGGTCGCCGCCGACTATTCCCAGATCGAGCTGCGCCTGCTGGCCCACATCGCCGATGTGGAGAGCCTGAAACAGGCCTTCCGCGACGGCCAGGACATCCACGCCATGACCGCCTCGGAGGTTTTCGGCGTGCCGGTGGAGGGCATGGACCCGATGGTGCGCCGCAAGGCCAAGGCGATCAATTTCGGCGTCATCTACGGCATTTCCGCCTTCGGCCTGGCCAACCAGATCGAAGTCTCCCGGGAAGAGGCGAAGAATTTCATCGACGCCTATTTCGAGAAATTCCCGGGCATCGCCGATTACATGGACGCGATGAAAGCCGCCGTGAAAGACCGCGGCTATGTCGAAACGGTGTTCGGCCGCCGCTGCCACTTCCCCGGCATCAAGGACAAGAACCCCAATATGCGCATGTTCGCGGAACGCCAGGCCATCAATGCCCCCATCCAGGGGAGCGCCGCCGACGTCATCCGCCGCGCCATGATCCGCATGGACGACGCCCTCAGGGCCGCAAACCTGGACGCCAAGATGCTCCTCCAAGTGCACGACGAACTCGTCTTCGAAGTGCCGGAAAACCAGGCCGACGACCTCATCGCCCTGGCCTCAAAAGTGATGGGCGAGGCCTGCGCGCCGGCCGTGGAGCTGAGCGTGCCGCTGGATGTGGACGCGAAGAAGGGGAAGAGCTGGGCGGAGGCGCATTAGGCTGGCGCGACACGCCCTCTATCCCCCTCAATTGTCATCCCGGACGCATGCCCGGCCTTGA
>Ga0207716_100283_pt1 | contig 26933 bp, 25 predicted proteins | sample TtaePargueraPR_FD_187739 | JGI IMG/M metagenome (GOLD analysis project Ga0207716, IMG submission 187739) | Aerobic enrichment media microbial communities from Bioluminiscent Bay, La Parguera, Puerto Rico - Tt and P2 (5) (SPAdes) | ecosystem: Environmental > Aquatic > Marine > Unclassified ... | reverse complement strand
CGCCAGCCACTGGTGTGGGCTGCCATCAGTTCCGCTGCCGTCGGCTATGCGGTGATGAGCTTTATCATGACCGCAACGCCCCTGAGTATGACCGAGCTCGGCGGCCACGAGCTGACTGATGCCAAACGGGTCATCCAGATTCACATCCTGGCCATGTATCTGCCGTCACTGATCAGCGGCTGGCTGACCCGTACCATCGGCTTGCCCGTCATGATGGGGGCAGGGCTGCTGGCTTACGGTACCTGTATCGCGCTGGCGGCCAGTGGCATTTCCCTCCACCATTACCTGGTGGCGTTGATTCTGCTGGGTATCGGCTGGAACTTCCTGTTTGTCGGCGGTACCACCTTGCTGCCGCGCGGTTACCATGACGCCGAGCGCTTTCGCGTGCAAGGGCTGAACGATCTGGTGGTGTTCGGTTCCCAGGCGACGGCGGCACTGTCAGCGGGTGCTGTGCTGAGTACCCTGGCGTGGTCCGGCTTGCTGATGGTGGCGGTTCCGTTCCTGGTGCTCCATGCCTTGCTGATGGTGGTCTGGCTGACCAGGAAACCGGCCAGCGAGCAGCCGTCCTGACCATAACCCATCCTACTTTGGAGAACGCGATGCTTATTGATTTTGATGGCCTGCCTGCTACCCAGGCCTATCACACCATGACCCAGACCCTGATCCCCCGCCCGGTGGCCTGGGTGCTGAGTGAGAACCCCGAGGGTGACTACAACCTGGCGCCTTACTCGTTCTTCACCGCGATCACCAGCCATCCGCCGCTGCTGATGATCTCTACGGGCAAGAAGCCGACGACGGGGGATTCCAAGGACACCCGGGTGAACATCGAACAGCGTCGCTATTTCACCGTCCACATCGCCCACCGGGATCTCGCGGAAGTGATGACGGAGTCGTCCCGCACCTTGCCCCACGGCGAATCCGAGGTAACCCGGCTGGGACTCGAGTTGGCGGAGATTGAAGGTTTTCCGTTGCCAAGGCTGGCGGACTGCCGCATTGCGATGGCCTGTGAATTGTATGAGGTTCAGGAAATCGGCGAAGCGGCGCAATCGATGATCTTTGGCAAGATCCTCAAGGTCTACGTGGCGGATGAAGCGACCGGTAAGGATGACAAGGGCCGGCTGGTTGTTGATGCTGCCGCCATTGATCCGATTGGCCGGCTCGGGGCCAATGAATACGTGACCTTTGGCGACATCGTCACCATTCCACGTCCGGCATGAGGTGGTCGCGGGCTACTTGATGAGCTTCAGGATTTCCCGGAAGCGGGGGTGATCCGCTGACTCCATCCACTCGAAGGCGACCATTTCTACACTGACCAGCTGCGCACCTTGCTGCCGCAGGCGGCTCAGGGCCAGTTCCCGGTCCGTGTCCTTGCGCGATCCGGTCGCATCCGTGACCACCCAGATGTTGAAGCCTTCGGCTTGCAGGCCGAGGGCCGTCTGCAGCATACAGACGTGAGCCTCGCAGCCGGCCACGACCAGGTTCGGACGCTCGCGGGGCAGCAGGTCCAGAAGTCCGCCCTGGCACGCATTGAAGTGGCGCTTCACGAGGGTTTCATGACAGAGCCTGGCGATGTCCGCCGCATTGCTGCCCAGCTTGTCCGGGGTCTGTTCCGTGCCGATGACCGGCACGTTCAACAGGTTCGCAATTCTCGCCAGTCGCACGCCCTGGGCCAGCACCCGGTCACCCTGGCTGATGGCCGGCATCAGGCGGTGTTGAAAGTCGATCATAACGACACAGCAGGTATCCGGGTTCATCAGCATGGCATTTCTCTCGGGTCAGTGCTCGACGGGGAGCGGAACGGTGGTCACGGCCATCAGTTCATCAAAAGGGCAGGTGGCCGGTTTTCACCCAGATCACGGTTTCTTCATCCACAAACGGATGGTGCTGGCTCAGGTGCGGGCTCCGGATCCAGGTGCCGGCCCCGTAGCGGCCGTATTCATCGCAGAATTCGCCGGACAGGACCAGGATCTCCTCGCCGCCAAAGTGGCGGTGGGGCTGGAACTGTTCGCCCGCCGGCCATTTTACCAGCGCGACGTGTTCATGCTCGAACTCGTGGAGTGGCATCACCTGCAGGCCACCGATGCCTGGCAGCCACGACGCTGTGCGGGTGTTGATTCGCACCGTTGCGGTGTCTCGTTCATCAAACTGGTGCAGTTTGACCAGCAGGGTGCAGCCGCACTTGCTGAAAGGCGCATGGCCGCTGCCCGGCGGATTGCGAAGATACGTGCCTTCGCCATAATCCCCGGTCTCATCCGAGAACACACCCTCAAGCACGAGGATTTCTTCGCCCAGCGGATGCTCATGGCGCTGAAACGAGGCGCCGGGCTCATAGCGCACAATGCTGGTGGCGTGGCCCCGTTCCGCCTCTTCCCGGGCCAGGGGTTTGCGCAGGACGCCACCCGCCGGACTGGGTACCCACTCCTGTTCTGTGGTACGAATTACAACACGCTGGCTGAAGTCCATGTTGAGCATGGCGGGGTCTCCGGAAGGGTTGATGGGTGATTGTCGCTTTTACGGCCTCCGGCGCGGGGCGGATGTCACACTGGGCTGATTATCGCAGGAATGGCTTCGATGATCACCGGTGCCTGAAGAAAGTGGAGGATTTCAGCTGCACACCACGCGTATGCAGGAGAGATCACGCTCCCGGAGTCTTGTCGCTAAGCCATTGGTAGGGGACGCATTTTCGAGCTGAGTTCGTATACTGCCGCCCGAATCGACGCTAATCGTTGGTTTGAAAGAGGATTGGGGTACGGGTACCTGTTTCGCAGCTGGGGCTGCGAAACAAAAAAACTGATAAATATTCCCGGAGGGAGTTGCCAAACGCTAATAAAACCATTAGAGTTTGCGCCCTCAAATGAGTGACGAGATCACTGATTTGGAACAGTTTATTGGAGAGGTGTCCGAGTGGCTGAAGGAGCACGCCTGGAAAGTGTGTATACGTTAATAGCGTATCGAGGGTTCGAATCCCTCCCTCTCCGCCAATAAAAGAAACCCCAGCAGAAATGCTGGGGTTTTTTATTGCCTGCAAATCACTGCTGGCGGTGAAGGGCGGCCCGAGCTTTGGCCCACACGCTTGTCCACGGTCTGGAGACCGACGTTCCCTGTAGTTGACGAAATGACGCTGTACCAACAACAGAGGAAATGAATGATGAAAAAGCAGAAACTTGCGGCTTCCGTAGCACTCCTCGCCGGCGGTGCACTGGCACTGCCTGCAGTAGCCCAGACCATCGAGATTCCGGATCTGGATATCGACGTCTACGGCCAGGTCAACCTGGCGGCGATGCAGGCTGACAATGGCCAGGATTCCGGTTATTTCCTGGTGGACAACGACTATTCGTCCAGCCGAATTGGCGCCGTCATCAGCAGCGATGTGAAGGACCTGGGCATCAAACTGGGTGCGCACCTGGAGATGGAATACCAGCGCAATGCCTCCAACGTGGTGACGCCGGATGATCGCAACGTCAATGGCGAATTCAACGAGCGCCACATCAATGTCTTCGCGTCCGGTGACTTTGGTAAGGTTTCGGTCGGCCTGGGCGCTGGCGCGGCCGATGGCAAAACTGAAGTCGACCTGTCCGGTACCAAGGTGGTGTCGTTCCCGGATCTGACCCTGGTGGGTGGTGCCCTGCGGTTTGTTGACGAGACAGCCGGTGCCAGCACCTCGCTGCGCAGCACGCTGCAGAGCCAGGATTTCGAATCCCGCTATGACCGCGTGCGTTACGACAGCCCGAAGCTGGGTCCGGTGAGCCTGTCGGTAAGCCAGGGCTTTAAAGACGATACCAACGGCTCGAACGATGTGACAGAAGTTGCAGCCGGCTTCAGCGTACCACTGGCGGGCACCCTGTCAGCGGGCGTTGGCTATGCCATCGAGAAAGTGGGCGGTGTGACGGGTGACTCGACCACTCTGGGTGGTTCTGTGTCGTGGCTGCACGACAGCGGTTTCAACGTTTCCGCTGCCTACTCCCGGGGCGAGGATGATAACGCAGCCAACCCCGAGTCCGACTTCAACATCGTCAAGCTGGGCTACAAGTCCGGCAAGCATGCGGTGGCCATCCACCGTGCTGAAGGCAAGGACTTTGCCGTTGAGGGTGATGATGCGGAAGCCTACGGCGTTGGCTACGTGTACACCCCGGTCAAGTGGATGGAGCTGTACGCCGGCTTCAACAACTACTCGCTGGATCGTGACGGTGCAGACTTTGACGACGTCAATGTGGCGCTCGCCGGTACCCGCCTGAAGTTCTGATCACCGAATCCCGGGCTGATCCCCGTAACAGCTGTGTGTTGGCTGTTACGGACAAACGGGGCTGTGCAGCCCCGTTTGTTCTTCCACCTACGCCTGGCAGCTTTTCAATACCGCACACCAAACGTTTGAAACTCACCGTTAGCACGCTGCTCCTCGATGTCGATGGCGCTCACCTTCGCCGCAGGCGGGCCTTCCTGGCACCACTGGTGCAACTGCCGAAGCCCTTCACGGCTCCCTTCTGCGACGATTTCTACGCGTCCATCGGGAAGGTTGCGGGCATAGCCGGAAAGTCCCAGCCGGCTGGCTTCCTTTTCCGTGGAGGCGCGGTAGTAGACGCCCTGAACCTTGCCTGATACCACCATCTTCCAACGCAGATTGTCCATTGCGGTCATCTCACTCTCTGACGGGTTGGCCCGCCAATTATCTAACGCCCTGGCCGGGGAAAATTCAAATGACACCTGCGCTGCGCAACAGGAATATGCCGGCGGTCACCGTGATACTGGCCATCAGGGTAGTCATCGCGATGATGTTGGCGGCCAGTTTGTCGTTGCCACCCACGGCTTTGACCATTACGAAACTCGCGGCGGCGGTCGGGCTGGCAAAGAACAGGAACATCAGCCCGAGCTCGGGCCCGGAGAAACCTGCCAGCCAGGCACCGCCGACACACAAAGCGGGTAACACCACCATCTTCATCATGCTGGCGCTTACCGCGGTCTTGCTGTCGGCCCGGATGGCGTTCATCGATACCGTACCGCCAATACACAGCAGGGCCAGGGGCATGGTCAGGGAGGCAAAATAATCGCCACTGGTCATCACCCAGCCCGGCAGGCTAAGGCCGGACCAGGCCACCGGAATGGCCAGCAACACCGAAATGATCAGTGGATTGCGGAGGATGTCCCGCAGGATATCGAGCCAGCCCGCTTGTTGCTGGGAGTGATAGGCGGACAGCACGATCACCGACAGGGCATTGTAGGAAAGGATCACCACCCCGAGCAGCAGGCCGCCTGCCGACAGCCCGTAATCGCCATACAGGTTGGCGGCCAGCGCCAGCCCGACGATGCCGCAGTTGCCCCGGAATGCCCCCTGTACGTAGACGCCGCGATCGGCGTGCGGCACCCGCCAGACTGCCCAGAACCAGGTGAGCAGAAAGCTGGCGATGGTGGCCAACAGGAAGAAGCCCAGCAGCGCCGGATTCAGGGTGGTGTCCAGGTCGGCATTGATGATGCTGAGGAACACCAGGGTGGGCAGTGTGGCTTTGAACACCAGCGCGGAAGCGGTATGAATGAAGGTGGCGTCGATCCAGTTCAGCCGGCGCAGGCCCAGCCCGATGAACACCATGACGAATACCGGCAGCGTGGTTTCGAGGGTATTGAGAAATATCGCGGTCAGAGTCATGGCAGACAGGGTACCTGGCGTTTGATGTTGAAGTGGAAGGCGGTCACGCCGGCACCAGAGCCAGTTGCTGGATCGTCATGTAGGCGATGGTGCCCGTCGCAATGGACAGCAGGGCGTTGCGCCGCCACAGATGAATGACCACCACCAGCAGGCCCGGGAGCAGGGCATCGAGCCCCGGCACGGCGGCACTCCAGTTGGCAGAACGCTGGAGGAAAACGGTGGCCAGCAGGGCCATGACGGCCGCGGGCAGGTAGCGCCCCAGATGCTTGATGAGCGGGTGGTCGGTGTGCCGCTCGAAAAACAGGAACGGAATGACCCGGGTGGCAAAGGTGGCGATGGCCGTCACGCCGATAAAAGCCGCAAGATACCAGGATTCAGCCATGTTCAAGGCCCTCCTGAAGTCGAGCGGACCGTAACCGGCGATACTGGATCAGCAGCACCAGGGTGACCATCAAGATGGCGCCGATCAGCTGATGCGCCGCCGGCAGCAGGAAGATGGCGACCGCTGCTGCGGCGGCGCCGGTCCAGATCGGGAAGCTGTCGCCCAGCGCCCGGAACTGCTCGATGGTCAGCACGATGAACAGGGCCACCAGCGCAAACTCGATGCCGGTGCTGTCGAACGTGACATTGGCCCCCAGCAGGGCGCCGGCGGCACAACCGGCAACCCAGTAACACTGGTTGAACAGTGTTATGCGGAAATCCACTGCCTGCTCATGGTGCCTGTCGCCACTGCGGGACCGGCTGGTCAGCAGCGAGTAGGTTTCATCAGTCAGGCCGAAAATCAGATACGCCTTGCGCCAGCCGGCGCCGCGGAACTGCCCGAGCAGGGACAGGCCATAGAACAGGTGGCGGGCGTTAAGCACAAACATCGCAATGAGCACTTCCAGCAAGCCGGCGTTGACCGCCAGCAGGCTGACTGCCAGGATCTGGCCGGCACCGGCATAGACAACCAGCCCCATCAGCGGGGCAGCCCACCAAGGGTAGTCCAGCTGGGTGGTGAACAGCACGCCAAATGCCATTCCCAGTGGCAGGTAGCCGAACAGGATCGGCAGGGTGAGGCGGAAGACGGATTGGTTCATTAGCATCCAAACGTTATTAAAGAGAGGATGATAGAGAAACCCGTCACAATTTTGAAGGTGGCAGCCGCTATCCTTCACCGAAGGTCGTAAAGCCACTATCATTGACGCCATGAATCCAGCAATGAGAGCGATATGAACGACGAAATGGGTCAGACTTCCACACCGGATCCGCGGCAGGAGAAGTTTGTGGTGGAGGCCGACTTGCTGACACAGGACCAGCTCGAAGGGCTTGCCGAGGAATATTGCACCCGTTACCACGGCCTGAATGAAGTGGAGAGTCCGTTAAGCGAGCGGGAGCGCGTGCTGGCTGCGGTGCATCGGGGTGAGCTGGTGGTATGGTTCGATCCGGTGGAAAACACGGCAGGGCTCGGGCCCGCACAGTGAGATTAATCTCGGGCGGTTCACTACCGCTGGGCCGCCCAAGACGTTACAATCCGTGGGGTTTTTCAATGCGTCAGCTCAGGGTGAGGTGAGTTTTGATCAGGGTATTGGTTGTTGATGACCACGAACTGGTTCGCTCCGGGATTACCCGGATGCTGGCGGATAACCCGGACCTTGAGGTCATCGGGCAGGCGTCATCCGGCGAGGAAGCCATCGAGGTAGTCCGCGGAGACCGCCCGGACATCGTGCTGATGGATATCCGCATGCCGGGTATCGGTGGCCTGGAGGCTACCCGCAAGATCCTGCGTATTGACGACAGTATTCGTATTATCGTGGTCACTGCCTGTGCCGATGATCCCTATCCCACGCGGGTCATGCAGGCTGGCGCGACAGCCTATATCACCAAAGGGGCAGATATCCGCGAAATGCTCCGGGCCATTCGCATGGCGCACTCCGGGCAGCGTTATATCAGCCCGGAAATCGCCCAGAAAATGGCACTGAAGCAGCTCGGCGGCGATAACGGCGAGGAGCAGGGCGAGTCCCTGTTTGACCGGTTGTCCGAGCGGGAAATGCAGATTGCCATGATGGTTGTGGACTGCCAGAAGGTGCAGGATATCTCCGACAAACTCTGCCTCAGCCCCAAAACCGTCAACAGCTACCGGTATCGTATTTTCGAGAAGCTGGAAATTTCCAGCGACGTGGAACTGGCGCTGATGGCGGTGAGACTCGGACTGCTTGATGCCGACAAGGTCTGATCACGAACCCCGCAGTTTTGACACCAGGAACTTCCTGAAACAGCTCACCGAACGGCCGGGTGTTTACCGGATGTTCGACGAGGGCGGTAATGTGCTGTACGTGGGCAAGGCCCGCAACCTCAAGAAACGGGTGAGCAGCTACTTCCGCAAATCCGGCCTGGCCCCGAAGACCGAAGCCCTGGTCAGCCGTATTGCGCACATCGAGATCACCATCACCGGCAGCGAAACCGAAGCGCTGCTGCTTGAACAGAACCTCATCAAATCCCTGCGACCACCCTATAACATCCTGTTGCGGGATGATAAATCCTATCCTTACATCTATCTTTCGGCGCACAGCGATTACCCGTCGCTGACCTTTCGGAGGGGTCGTACCCGCAAGGGCGGTGGCACCTGGTTCGGGCCGTTTCCCAGCTCCGGAGCGGTCAAGGAAAGTCTTAATATTCTGCAGAAGATATTCCGCATAAGATCTTGTGATGAAGCCTATTTCAGGAATCGTACCCGGCCGTGTCTGCAGTATCAGATTCATCGCTGCACCGCGCCTTGCGTCAATTACATAACGCCGGAGCAGTACCAGGAAGATGTTCGCCACGCCACCATGTTCCTGGAAGGCAAGAACCCTGCCATCATCCGTGACCTGATGGACGCCATGGAGCAGGCCTCCGGCAGGCTGGAGTTCGAAAAGGCGGCGGCCTATCGTGACCAGATCAATTATCTGCGCCACGTACAGGAGCAGCAGTCGGTGGACGGCGAAGGGGGCGACGCGGATGTGATTGCGGTCGCCCAGGATGCCGGCATCGTCTGTGTGGTGGTCATTATCGTTCGCGGTGGCCGGGTGCTGGGTACCAAGGATTACTTCCCCAGGTTTTCCATCGAACAGACGGAAGGCGAATTGCTGAGTGCGTTCCTTGGCCAGTACTATTTTGGTGGCAACACCCGGCGGGACATTCCGCGGGATATCCTGGTGCCGGTCGAGGTAGAAGGGAGTGAGCTGCTGGCAGAGGCGCTGTCCGATGTCGCCGGCCGGGAGACACGGATTCGCCGGAATGTTCGCGGCGAACGCCGGCGCTGGCTGGAACTGGCTATGACCAATGCCCGCCAGACCCTGCTGACGCACCTGGCCAGCAAGGAAACCGTGTACCGCCGTCTGTTGGCCTTGAGGGACCTGCTGGAACTGGCGGAAACGCCATCGCGGATGGAATGTTTTGATATCAGCCATAGTCATGGGGAAAATACGGTCGCATCCTGCGTGGTTTTCGATGAGAATGGGCCACTCAAGAGTGATTACCGGCTGTATAACATCGAAGGGATCACCGGCGGTGATGATTATGCTGCCATGCGCCAGGTGCTGACCCGGCGTTATCGCAGGCTGGTGTCTGGCGATGGCAAACGGCCGGATCTGGTGTTCATTGACGGTGGTAAGGGGCAGTTGAATATTGCCCGCGAAGTCTTTGAAGAACTGGGAATTTCGGATATTCCGCTGATCGGTGTGGCCAAAGGGGTCACCCGCCGTGCCGGAATGGAGCAACTGATTGATGCGCTGACCGATACGGTGTTTCGCGTACCGGCGGACTCTCCGGCATTGCATCTGATCCAGCATATCCGGGATGAATCCCACCGCTTTGCAATCACGGGTCACCGGGCCAGGCGAGACAAGAAGCGTCGCCAGTCAACTCTCGAAGGTATTGAAGGGGTCGGACCCAAGCGCAGGCGGGATCTTATCCGTTATTTCGGCGGCATTCAGGAAATACGCAAGGCTGGCGTTGATGAAATAGCCAAAGTCCAGGGCATCAGCAAGGGCCTGGCAGAATCGATCTACGCAGCACTGCATGACGAGTAAGGAACACATGAATTTACCAAACCTGTTGACCCTGTCCCGCATCGTGATGATTCCGGTTTTCGTGGTGGTCTTCTTTTTGCCGGTGGGCTGGAGTTACGTGGTCAGTGCGGCGATCTTTGCCCTTGCCGGCATAACCGACTGGCTCGATGGCTACCTGGCCCGCAAACTGAACCAGAGTACGCCGTTCGGCGCCTTCCTCGACCCGGTCGCGGACAAGCTGATGGTGGCGGTGGCCCTGGCGGTGCTGATCCAGGAGTACGCAATGCTTTTGCTGACCATCCCGGCCACCGTGATTATCGGACGGGAAATCGTGATCTCCGCACTGCGGGAGTGGATGGCGGAAATTGGCAGTCGCGCCAGCGTTGCGGTCTCCTATATTGGCAAGGTAAAGACGACGGCGCAGATGATTGCCATCGTGGGCCTGCTGGCGTTCCCGCCAGGGGTGTTCTGGGCCTATGTGGCCATTGGCTTGCTTTACCTGGCCGCCGCGCTGACCCTGTGGTCGATGGGTTTGTACCTCAAGGCTGCCTGGCCGGATCTGTTTCCGAAGCAGGATTCGCCCCGGTAATACACGCTTCAAGCCACGGCAGCAGCAGGTTGGCCAGCGCCTCACCTCCGGCGCTGAAGGCCATGGCAACGTCCTCTACGGTATCGCTGAAGGCCGGCGCTGCAATTCGGAAATCACGGCTGCACAGGGTTTCCCGGCTGCGGTTATCAAGCAGCTGGGCATAGAGACGGATCACCGCCTGGTAACCTTGCCCTGCCGGTTCCCGGTGGAACCCGTACAGATCACTGACCAGGGTCAGGTCGCTGCCAGCCGGACTGGTCTCATTGATCACCGCATCAAAGCGCCCGCTCTGGCGCAGCACTCCGATCATCAGTTCCCGTACCAGGGTGGGCCCGGTATCCCGCCAGCGCACACCACCGTATACCTTGTATTCCAGGGGCTCCGGCCTGGCGAGAATGCGCGAGCTGCCGAAGGGTTCGGTGGCGTGTGGCGTATCCACTTGCAGGGTCAGGCCAAGGGCGGCACCGGCCCGGTTTTCCAGCTGCGGCACCGGCAGGTCCATCACTCTCGGGGCTTCCCGGTCCGGCAGCAAGGTACAGCCGGCCATGAGGACGGACAGACCCAGCGCCAGGGCGGCTGGTCGGAGACCGGTACGGGCGCCGTGGGGTGGGTTTAGGGTTGTGGTATTCACCGGGGCAACTCCTGGATTCGTTCCGGGGCAAAGAGGACGCCAGCGGGATCGTCCTCCAGGCGCCGGGTAAACTGGTTCAGGTTACGCAGGGTACTGCGCAGCTCCCGTAAGGCGGGGGCCAGCTCGCCCATGCTCTGGAAACCTGCATCAAGGGCGCCCTCATTGGTGCGTACCAGCGCATCAATGCGATCCGCAGTCCCCTGCACGCTGCGCAGGGCTTCCGCGAGGCTGGTCAAGGCGTCACGACCTTCGTCCTGGAGCAGCGCGTTGGCATTGTCGGAAACCGCCGACACCTTGATGGCTGCCTCCTCGGCCCGGGTTCCTGCAGCGTCCAGCCTTTCCAGCAGTGCTTCGAGCTGGCCACGGCGCTCCAGCAGGGCCTCGGTGGCAATCCTGATGTTCCCGAGGATCGCGGTCAGGTTTTCGCTGTTCTGTTCGGACATCAGACGAACCGCATTTGTCAGCAGCTGGTCGGCCTTCTGCATCAGCATCTCGCTGTTATCAAGCAGACTGGAGAAGGCCGACGGTTCGGCAATAATCAGCGGCGGGTCGGAGCGGTTGCCATTCAATACCGGACTGTCCGGTGTGCCCCCGCTGAACTGCACATTCATTGCCCCGGTGATGTTGGCCAGAATCAGTCCGGCGCGGGTGTTTTCCCGGATCGGAACCTCCCGGTCGACCCGCACGAAAACCTGTACATGACCGGGGACCTCCGGGTCGAGTTTCAGATCCAGCACGTCGCCCACCTGAACGCCGCTGTAAAGCACCGGGTTGCCGATCGACAGCCCGCTAACGGCATGGTTGAATTCGATCTGGTAATACGCCCACTCCCGGTCGGTGGAAGACTTGCCCAGCCACAGCGCAAAACCCAGGGCGGCGGCAACGGCGACCAGGGTAAACAGGCCAATGATCACATGATGGGCCTTGGGCTCCATGCATTTACTCCTCAGTGGTTTCCGCTCTGGCGCGGGCGGCATAACTCGCGGCGCGACCCCGCGGGCCGTGGAAGTAATCCTGTATCCATTCATCGTCCGTAGCGGTGACCCGGTCGAGCGTATCCGCTACCAGCACCTTGCGCTGTGACAGCACCGCCACCCGGTCGCAGGTGCTGTACAGGGTGTCCAGGTCGTGGGTTACCAGGAATACGGTCAGCCCCAACGCATCTCGCAGGGTAACGAGCAGCCGGTCAAATCCGGCGGCCCCGATCGGATCTAGGCCGGCAGTGGGCTCGTCGAGAAACAGCACCTCCGGGTCCAGTGCCAGCGCCCGCGCGAGGCTTGCGCGCTTGACCATCCCTCCGGACAACTCCGCAGGGTAGTTCAGGGCGGCGGCCGGGGGCAGGCCGGTCAGCGCGAGTTTCATGCGGGCCAGTTCTTCGGCCTGCGACCTTGGCAGGCCCGCATGCTCTATCAGTGGCACGGCGATGTTCTCCTGCAGGTTGAGGGAAGTAAACAGCGCGCCGGCCTGGAACAGTACGCCGAACCGTTGCTCGGTTTCAGACCGCTCGGCGGCCGACAGGCTGGTGAGATCCTGGCCAAACACCCGGATATGGCCGGAGACCGGCTTGTTGAGGCCGACAATGCTACGCAGCAGGACGGATTTACCGGTCCCCGAGCCGCCAACCACGCCAAGGATTTCGCCCCGGAACAGGTCCAGGTCCAGATCCTCATGGACCACATGGTCGCCGAACCGGTTGCACAGGTCCCTGACCTCGATGACCGGGGTCCCGCGATGGGTGGGCGATTCGGTCCCTGTCATTTCAGCCTCCCTCCACAAGTGACCATAAGTGACTACCAGTAACTACCAACTACTACCCGTCAGGACCAATAACTGCCAGTTACCTATCTGTTAATCCGCTGATTCTCCGGTTACCAGTCCATTTCCATAAAGAATAGCGCAGCGATCGCGTCCAGCAGGATAACCATAAAAATCGACTGGACCACACTGGAGGTGGTGTGTTCGCCCACCGACTGGGCACTGCCACCAACTTTGAAACCTTCCAGGCAACCAATCACCGCGATCAGGAAGGCGAACACCGGTGCCTTGCCGATGCCCACCAGAAAGTGATTGATGGCGATATCCCGCTGCATGATCGCGAGAAACTGGGAGGGTGAAATGTCCAGGGACAGGGCACACACCAGCGCTCCGCCGAAGATTCCGGACATCATGCCGACGAAGGTCAGCACCGGAAGACTCACCATCATCGCAAGAACCCGGGGAACCACCAGCAGTTCCACCGGGTTCAGGCCCATGGTGCGGATGGCGTCCAGCTCTTCGTTCACTTTCATGGCGCCGATCTGCGCCGTAAAGGCGCTGGCGGTACGACCGGCCAGCAAAATGGCCGCAAGCAGCACACCGAATTCCCGCAGAAACGCGAAGGTCACCAGGTTGACCGTGTAGATGGTGGCGCCGAAATCCCTCAGCACCGTGGCGCCGAGGAAGGCGACCACGGCCCCGACCAGGAACGTCAGCAGGGCGACGATAGGCAGTGCATTCAGTCCGGTGTCCTGAATGGACGCCACGAAGGGCGTGATGCGCCAGCGCCGCGGTCGCGGAAGAACCTGGAGCAGGGTGGTGAGGGTCTGGCCGATAAACCCTGACAACATCCACAGCAGCCGGTAGAGCGCCTCCACCCGTTTGCCGGTCTCGGCCAGCAAGGCGGTGACCGGGGACGGGGCGGGCTGTTCGGGGCGGCTGCGCCCGGCCATCGCCTCAGCGACAGCATGGAGCAGGGCGTTACGCTCGGCGGGCAGGCGGTTCGTTGTCGTCAGGTCCAGCAATGCCTCCGGGCCAAGCAGTTGTACCAACTGGGCCGCGCCTGCGGTATCCACCCGGGCGAGGCCGTTGATGTCGGTTTCACCGGCAAAAGGTCCCCCGGCAATCAGTTGGCTTACCTGTTGTTGCAGGGCCGGATAGTGGGCCAGCACCCAGTCGCCTTCAATCCGCAGTTTGCCGTCGGCAACGATCGCCCGTCCGGCATTTCCGCCGTTGGGGAGCGAGGTCTTGTCGGTTGCGGGGGAATGGTGCCTGGGCACGGTAATCCTTTCATTGTCGGGGAAAAATCAGCACGCCTGATAGCAAGCTTAGAGATTCCAGACGTTATCCGCCAGCACCGAGCGATCTTCCTCATCATGGCTGGCCAGAATGAGGATGCTGCCGGCCGCCTTACTCTTCAGGAGCATTTTCCGCATCAGCTGGCGGGCTTCGTCATCCAGCCCGGTGAGTGGCTCGTCGAGCAGGAGCACGGGCTCAGAGCGCAGCATGGCCCGCAGCAGTGCCACCCGCTGGCGCTGGCCTCCCGACAGCTCGGCTGGCATCCGCTTGCCCAGCCCTGCCAGGCCGACTTCCTGCAGGCCCTGGGTGATGGCCAGTTGCTGCTCCGCGGTCAGTTTGAGGCCAGGGTGCAGCCCCAGCCCGATGTTGGTCATCACATCCAGGTGCTCGAACAGATTGTGCTCCTGAAAAACGCTGGTCATAGGCCGTTGCCAGGGCCGCCGGTGCACCAGGGACTCACCTTGCCAGCGAATATCGCCGGACAGGGGTTCCAGGAACCCTGCCAACAGGTTGAGCAGGGTGGATTTGCCGGAACCGCTGGCGCCGTGAATAGCCAGGCAGGTTCCAGGTGCCACGGAAAAGTCGAAGTGCCAGGGCCGGAGTTGCCCGGGGTAGGCAAAGATCAGGTCACGGACTTCAAGCATGTTCGGGCTCCCGAAGGTGTGCGGTGGCAGGGGGCCGGCCGAGCAGGTTGAACAGGGCAAACACAGCCAGTAACACGGTAATCAGCCATAGGCCGGTGCCGGCGGCTGCGGCCATCTGGTAGCTGCCCAGCTGCTGGTACAGCAGCACCGGAATCGTCGGTTCCTCCGGTGAGCCAAACAGTGCAATTACCCCGAAGTCGCCCAGCGACAAGCCGGTGGCATAAGCCATGGCGAGAGCGAAGGGACGCCGCATTCTGGGCCAGTGCAGCCAGCGCCAGCGATACCAGCCGAGGATGCCCAACTGGTCTGCCTGGTGAATGCTTGCGATATCCAGCCCCCGCAACGGGCCCCGCAACATCTGCAATACAAAGGGCAGGGCCATGATGCTGTTGATCAGTCCCACCAGTATCAGGCCCTCACTGGTGACACCCAGTTGCGGGCGCAGCAGCAGGAACAACCCGGTGCCCAGTACCAGCGGGGGCACCATCAACGGCAGGTACGCAGCGGTGGCGCTGATCTGCCCTGGTATGCCCTTCTGCGTGGAGCCGTTGCTGGCGAGTACCAGCAGGGCTGCAAGTACCGAACTGGCGCCGGCGGGGATGGCAATGGCCAGGCTCAGTAACGTCGCATCCCAGAGTCGGCCCCCGGAGCCGGATTGCGTCAGGGTGCTGACGAGTCCTGGCAGGCCGCGAAGGGCCACTGCCGCCAGAGGGGCGATCAGAAACAGGGTAAACGTCAGTAACAGCAGGCGATCCCAGAGTCCTCGAAGGCCGCTTCCATCTTTTCGGGGGACCTGCTCGGCAACCTGCCGTCCGGGTACCAGGGCATGGGTCATGCCCCGGCGTGAAGCCAGCCACCAGACGCTGCCGCAGATCAGCAACTGGACGGTGGCCAGCAGCGCGGCCCGACCGAAGTCAAAGTCAAATCGCAGTGACTGGTAAATGGCCACTTCGAGGGTCGTTGCGGCCGGCCCGCCGCCAAGGGTCATAATGATGGCAAAGCTGGTGAAGCACAGGGTAAAAATAAGTGCGGCAATGCCCGGCAGCACCGGGCGTAACGCCGGCCATTCCAGGGCCCGCCATACCCACCCACTGCTGAGGCCAAGTTGACTGGCGATACGCCACTGGGGCTGCGGCACATTTTCCAGGGTCTGAAGCAGGATGCGGGCGGCCAGGGGTGCGTTAAAAAACACATGGGTCAGGACGATGCCGTTAATACCATAAAGATTCCAGCTCAGGGCTGGCGCCCAGTCGTTCACCAGGGTGGTCAGCCAGCCCTGGCGCCCATACACCCCGACCACGCCGGATACCGCCACAATGGTCGGCACCACCAGACTCAGTTCCATCAGTCGCAGCAACAGGCTGCGGCCGGGAAAGCAAGGCTGACGGGCCAGCGCCCGGGCTACCGGAAGGGCCAGTAGTAAACTGAGGGCGACCGACAGGGTGGCCTGCCAGAGGGTGAAGCTGAGCACGTTGCGCAGGTAGCGGTTCTCCCACAGTACCGCGACCCGCGGCAGTTCCGCTTGCCAGAACAGAGCGCCCAGACCACCTCCGGCGAGAATCAAAAGCAGACTGGCCAGCAGCAGGCCAGGCCACAGCTGCCATCCGGGATTGCTGAAAGGCGCATCGGGGTGGCGGGGAGTGGAGGACCGGATCGATTCGGGCACGGAATGGCTGACCTAGCGGGTCATGGCATCAAGCCATTCATCCAGCCAGGCACGACGGTGTTCGGCAACGGTGGCCGGCTCAAAATAGCGGGTTTCCGTGGGCTTGATCAGCCGACTGAACACCTCGGGCAGCTCCTCGCCAAGCTCGATCACCGGGTACATGACGTTCCTCAGGGGGATATGGCGCTGGAAGTCTCTGGTAAGGATGAACTGCAGGAATGTCCTGGCCAACTCCGGCTGGCCCGAGGATCGCACCCGGGCTGCTACTTCCACCTGGAGGTAATGGCCTTCCCGGAATGCCGCCGCCTGGTAGCGGTCGGTCTTGTCGATGGCCATATGATAGGCCGGGGAAGTGCTATAGGACAGGATCATCGGGGCCTCGCCATTCATGAACAACGAGAAGTAACCGTCGCTCCAGCTCTTGGTTGTGGCCAGGATCCGCTTGTTCAGCTGCGCCCATTTTTCCGCCGCCTGGTCACCGTATATGTGACGCATCCACAGCAACAGGCCGAGACCCGGAGTACTGGTGCGGGGGTCCTGGATGATGATTTTCAGGTCCTCCGGGGCAGCCAGCAGGTCTTCGAAACTGGCCGGCGGCTGGGGCAATTGCTCGGTATCGTAAACGAATGCGAAATAGCCCCAGTCGTAGGGCACAAACAGGTCATCCGACCAGTCCACCGGCAGTGCCAATCCTCGCAGCGGAATGTCGTGGGGAGCCAGCAGGCCGGTCTGGCGGGCCGCCTCCATGGTGCCGGTATCCAGGCCCAGTACAACATCCGCTTTGCTGTGCTCGCCCTCCAGCCGCAAGCGCTGCAGGATATCCCCGCCACTGTCCAGCACCACGTAGTTCAGTGTGCAGTTGCAGTGGGCCTCGAACGCCGTCTTGACCGCTGGTCCGGGCCCCCATTCGGAGGCAAACGACGGGTGGGTATAGACATTCAGGGTGGGACGCTTATCTGCAAGAGTGGCGACGGGCAGCACGCAGGCGAGTAACAGGACGAGCAGACGCGCGGGCATGTTATGGCTTTCCTTCCAAACAGTCATGGGGCCCGCTACTGGCAGCCCCGGAACACTATGGGATCAGCCGAAATCCGGCAGCTCGGGTTTCACGATCGGGTTGCCGGCTTCCTGCCATGCTTCGATGCCACCCGCAATGGACTGAACGTGGGCATAGCCCAGCTCTTTCATGGCCTTGGCGGAAAGAGCCGAGCGCCCACTGTTCTTGCAGTAGATCACCAGATTCAGGCCACGGTCTTCCAGTGCCGGATCGTTGGTCAGCTTGAACTCCAGGATGCCCCTCGGAATGTTGATCGCACCGGGAATGTGGCCTTCGTGGTATTCGTCCGGCTCCCGAACATCAATCAACAGATCCGCTTGCCTGATTGCGCCGTCTGCCTGCTCCAGGGGTACTTCCCGTATCTCGGCCTTGGCAGCCGCCACCATGTCCTGAACTGTCTTCATTGTGAACCACCTCGTTCGTCAAGTGTACACGCCGTCACCGCGAAGGCTGGGGCTGGTGAACAGTGTCCAGCCGCTATTATGATGGCTGCAGCCACCGTAATACAGAGTGAATATCGGTATCAAACGGAAGTCCGTCCGATGCACGGCGCGTGCGGGCAGTCCTCGCTGACAACGGGCTGAGGTTCAGTCGGTTGTGCATTTTCCTTCCGGTGTGGGTAACCTTGTGAGCCAGAAGAGCATGCGTCCAGACAGGGGAACCACTCGTGCCCAGATTTCTTCATACCGCGGACTGGCAGATGGGCCGGTCGTTCAGTCGTTTTGACGCCGACGACGGCGCAGCGCTTGCCGAGGCCCGCTACGCAGCTATCGAAGCGCTGGCACAGCTGGCCGTCGACCAGGACTGTGATGCCGTACTGGTTGCGGGCGATGTGTTTGATGCCCAGACGGTTTCAGACCGGACCATCCGCCGGGTGTTCAACGCAACCAGCGCGTTCAAAGGCCCCTGGGTGATGCTCCCTGGAAATCACGATGCAGCCCTGGCCGAGAGCGTCTGGACCCGTGCCGGGCGTCTGGGTGCCGTACCTGACAATGTTCACCTGGCATTGGAGCCGGGGGTGACGGTGCTGGCGGAGCAGCGCCTGGCCATTCTTGCCGCTCCGTTAACCCAACGCCACACCTACAGTGATCTGACCGCAGCCTTTGATGAGTGGGAAACCCGCGCCGGCCTCCTGCGCATTGGTCTTGCCCACGGCAGTATTCAGGGCGTGTTGCCGGATGAGGTGGACGCAACCAATCCCATCGCGCCGGATCGGACGCAACTGGCTGGCCTTGATTACCTGGCGCTGGGTGACTGGCACGGTACCAAGCAGATTAACGAGCGCACCTGGTACAGCGGCACTCCGGAGCCGGAGCGCTTCCGTAATAACGATGCCGGCTATGTCCTGGTGGTCGACCTGGCGGAACCGGGGGCTCTCCCTGACGTTCGCCGTCACGACACCGCCCGTTATCGCTGGTATCAGTGGCGGGAAACCCTGTCGGTACCCTCGGATCTGGACCAGCTGATTGCGCGCATTCAGGAACTGCCGGAAGCATCGGTGCTGGATCTGCGCCTGGAAGGTGCGATTACCCTGGAGGGCCACCAACACCTGAACCACGGGCTGTCGCTGGCGGAAGCCCGATTCCGCAGCGTCAGCTGTGACCGCAGTGGCCTGCAGCTGGAACCCACCGAAGAGGATATTGCAGCCCTCCATGCCGATGGTTATCTGGGAGAGGCCATCGAAGAGCTACGGCTGCGGCAGGGGGGCGATGTCTCCGGACCGGCGCGGGACGCCCTGGCCATCCTGGCCTCACTGCTCAGCAGCGGCACGCAGGAGGTGACCAAGTGAGACTTCAGCGACTCCGCATCGAGCAGGTTCGGCAGTTTCGGACCCCCATGGCCCTGGAGGAACTCCAGCCGGGGATCAACCTTATTCACGGCCCCAATGAGTCCGGCAAGAGTACCCTGGTGCGGGCCATCCGAGCCGCGTTCTTTGAGCGCCACCGCTCCAAATCCGTCGAAGACCTGCGCCCCTGGGGCGATTCCGCCGCAGCGCCCACCATCGAGCTGAAGTTTGACCACGACGGTCAACAATGGCAGCTCACCAAGAGCTTTTTGCAGCGTAAACGCTGTGACCTGGTCATTGATGGCCGCAGTTTTTCCGGGGAGGATGCGGAAGAAAAGCTCGCTGAACTGCTTGGCTTCCAGCTACCGAAGAAGGGCGTCAGCAAAGCCGAGCATTGGGGCATTCCCGGCCTGTTGTGGGTGGAGCAGGGTACCGGTCAGGACATCGAGAAGGCGGTTGAGCATGCCGGCGATCACCTGAAGTCCGCTCTGAATAACCTGGTGGGTGAAGTCGCCAGCAGCGGAGGCGATGATGTCATTCAGGCCGTGGAAAAACAGCGGGCGGAACTCCTTACCGCTACGGGCAAGCCCCGTGGCGAGTATCAGCAGCTTGCCGCAGAGCGAGATGAACGGCAACGTGACCTGGCAGAACTGGCAACCCGGATCGAGCAATACCGGCTCCACGTTGACCGCCTCGGCTTGCTGTCAGCGGAGTTTGATCGTGCCAACGCGGAGCGCCCCTGGGAGGACGCTCTGCGCCGGATGGAACAGGCCCGGGAGCAGTTCCGCCAGGTAGAGTCGTTGCAGCAGCAACAGCTCCGGGCGCAGGATAGCCTCGGCCAGGTGCGTCAGAATCTGGACCTGCTCCGTCAGAACCAGGAGCAGATGCAGGCCCAGGGAACCAAACTGAAACAGCGGGAGGCGGAGCTGCAGGCCGCCCGGCAGCGACTGGCCGGGGAGGAGGCTCGCACGCCCGGTCTCGACAAGGCCGTAAAAGACGCCCGTGCAGACTACGAAGCGGCTACCCGGGTAGTGGAACAGGCCCGCCAGCAGGAAATCCGCACACGATTGCAACAGGATGTGGCGAGACTGGAAGACCGGTATCGGACGCTCCGGCAGAATCTGGACAAGGCGTCCGGATTCCAGCAACAGCTGGATCAGGGCCGGCAGCAGAAGCAGGAAAACAGAATTGATGCAGAGGCGGTCCAGCGAGCCCGTACCACCCGCCGGCAGCTGGATGAAGAAACGATCAGGTCGCAGGCGATCGCCACCCGGCTGAGCTGGCAACTGGAGCCAGGCCACACCCTGCAGCTCAACGATTCTACCCTGGCGGGGGAGGGTGAACTTCGCCTTCTTGACGAGGGCCAGCTGACCATTCCCGGTGTCGGGCGTCTGGGCATTACACCAGGGGGTGAAGACCTCGCCAGTGCCCGGCGAACCCTGGCCCATCTGGAGCAGACCCTCTCCGAACACCTCCGTGCCCTTGGCGTTGCCGGAGTCGAAGAAGCTGAGCAGAGGCTGGCGCGATACCAGGATGGCGAGCGCCAGGTCCGGCACACGGAAGACCTGTTGCTGTCGGTCGCTCCGCACGGACTGGAGCGCCTTCGCCGCGAAACCGGAGATACCTTTACCGAACTGCAGGGCTGCAAGGCGCACCTGGACGGAGCACTGGAGACTGCGGGCGAGCAGGCTGACCACATCCCGGGCCTTGCCGATGCGGAACACGCCCGTAAAGTCGCCGAGCAGCGTGTCGCGGAGGCCGAAGCGGACCGTAACAGGCACGAAACGCGGGTTCTGACTGCACGGCAGACCTGTGAGACCGCCAACCGCGAATGGCAACAACTCAGCACGGAACTGGAGCGCTCCGGGAACCCGCAGCAGCTTCAGGAAATTGCCGGGACCATTGCCGCGACCCAGCGGCGGGAAGCCGAGCTGGTTAAGAACCTGGAAGAGATTGAAAGCAGGATTCGCCAGGCCCGTCCCGACTTGTTACAGCAGGATATTCAGCGCTACCGGCAAGCTGCCGAAACCCAACAGGCTGCCCAGAAGAACCGGGAGCGGGAGCTTCGGGATATCCGTGTCCGCCTGGAGGCGTGGGGGGCAGAAGGACTCGAGGAGAAGTTCAATGAAAGCACGGCTGAACTCGAGCATCTCAATCGCCGTTACAGTGAGCTTCATCGCCGCGCCGAAGCACTCGATTTGCTGCTGACCATCCTCACCGACAAGCGTCAGGCGCTTACCCGCCGACTGCAGGCACCATTGCAGAAACACCTGGATCACTATCTTTCCGTACTCTTCCCGGAGGCGACACTGGAAGTGGACGAGCACCTGGTGCCCGGCAGGTTCCGTCGTGGCAACGAGCTCGGCCAGATGACCGAACTGAGTTTTGGTGCCCGGGAGCAGATGGGGCTGATCAGCCGTCTGGCTTACGCCGACCTGCTGAAGGACGCCGGACGGCCGACGCTGATAATCCTCGATGATACCCTGGTGCACTCGGATACCGGCCGGCTGGATGGCATGAAGCGGATACTGTTTGATGCTGCCCAGCGTCACCAGATCCTGTTGTTTACCTGCCATCCGGAGAAGTGGCAGGACCTTGGGGTGGAACCGATCGACCTGGAGACACTGAAGGCTCAGCCGCTGCTGTAACCTGGCCTGGCAATCCTGTGACAAGACCTGGTGACGCGGCGTGATTCGCGCCTCTGGTGTCTTGTGTCCGGGAGCGTAAAGAAGTTTACAAATGTTTGCGATCAATAACTTGTCTGGTGGACCTTTTGGGTCCATTTTCATGGGTATCAAAAACCAAACCCGATTTGAGTTGTTCGGCGAAGGAATGCAAGAACAGCGGTGGAGGCTTTGCCTTCAGCAGTCCGAAGAATCATGGCGCCTGAGCTGAAAACCCTGTTCGGATCACCACAAGGATGTCTATCTGATGATCAGATCTGCCCAATTTCTCGCCTTCTGTTTCCTGATCAGTGTTGCCGGGTTGCTGCAGGCCGACGAAGGCTTTCCCGGCCGTTCGCTCTATCCTGGCGTTGCAGTTATTGAACTCGACGAACTTCACCGGCGTTTGGGCGCGGTTACTGTTGTCGATGTTCGTTCGGAATTTGAGTTCAACACTCTCCACATTGCCGGGGCTCAACATATCCCGCTGTCGGAGCGGGATTTTGCGGACCGCGTGGCGGCACTGGCGCAGCAGGACGAAAGCCAGCTGGTGTTCTATTGCAATGGGCGCAGCTGCGAAAAATCCTACCAGGCGGCGGTGAAGGCTGAGCGAGCAGGGGTAACCGGCACCGTGTCGTTCGATGCGGGCATTTTCGACTGGGCCCGCACGTTTCCCAATGACACGGTGCTGCTGGGGGAACCGCTGGCCGACGCGGGCAAGCTGCTGACCCGGGACAAGTTCGAGGCACACCTGCTGCCGCCCGAAAAATTTGGACTGTATCTCGACGAGGCCGGCTTCGCCGTTGATGCCCGCGACAACCAACAGCGGGCCGGCCTTGCTCTGTTCATGGGCCGGGAGAAACGCATCCCGTTCGATAATCGCGCCCGCTGGGAACAGCTGCTGGCAGAAAGAACCGACAACAGCGCACCGCTGCTGATCTACGATGCCGTCGGCAAACAGGTGCAGTGGTTGCAGTACTTCCTTGAAGCGAAGGGCGTCGAAAACTATTACTTCATGGCCGGCGGGGCGAAAGCCTTTTTCGACATGCTCTGACAGCCAGGTGCCTGCGGGGGGCGCAATGCCCCCGAATGGGCCGGCATACTTCCCGACCACGGGTATTACCGATCAAAGGTTGTGCACTCCGAACAAAAAATGCCCAATAAATCCCTATAAAACAATAACGTGAAAAAAAGTGTTGACGGCGGAAACGTAATCCGTAGAATACGCAGCCGTTGAGAGGCGAATGCCTCAGACACGAAGAGCGGGAATAGCTCAGTTGGTAGAGCACAACCTTGCCAAGGTTGGGGTCGCGAGTTCGAATCTCGTTTCCCGCTCCAATTTCTCTCCGGTTTCGCCGGTTGGAAATTAAAATCCAAGTCTCTCACAGCCCACCTGAGAGCATGAAAGTCCCCGATCTCCACGGACTTTTCCCGGCGCGGTGGCAGAGTGGTTATGCAGCGGACTGCAACTCCGTGTACGCCGGTTCGATTCCGACCCGCGCCTCCAATTTTTCTTCTCCTTCACCGTCGTAGCAGATTCGCATCTGACTTCTGTCGTGGTCGGTTGGCCTGCCGGTGTCATGCTATCTCCATATTCCCAGACGTCTTGAAATGGCCGATGTTGCCGGGAGCCTAAAGGCGGCTGGCGGATGAGGCGCTCTTATCATATCGCCTCAGAGCGAAAAACCCCGCCGAAGCGGGGTTTGTTGGCGCGTTTCCGCTAGCGGAACCTTGTCACAGGGCCACCGTCAACGGATCCTGAATCACCGTGTGGATGAACTGGATGACGTTGCGGGTGTCCTCGGCCTGCTTGACGAAGGCGTCTATGTTGCTGCCAGTGTAGTCGTCGCTGCCCAGCACTCGGACCCAAACATCCTCAGTACGGTCGCCGTAGGCGCAGCTGAGATCATCCGGTTGACGCTCCACGAAATCCACCATGGCACCGGAGTAGATGGTTGCGGTGGTGTGGTTGAAGGCGCTGTAGTCCACGTAACCGCTGGTCAGGCGTTTTGCTCCACAGTCGGCAGCATTGCCCTGGCAGGCCTCGGTGCCATCCATCAGGAACAGGAGGCCTTCAGCTGTGAGCTGATCCCGCAGGTCTTCTTTGATGGCCAAGTCCACCGGGGTCCACGTACCATCCTGCATGATCTCAACGGTGCCCTCGAGTTTGCCCCAGCGCATCAGCGCCCAGTACAGCGACAGACCGGCCAACGGGGAATCGACTGTTTGGTAGGTGACGTTGCCGGTGCCATCATCAATGCCGTAAGCCAGGCGGCCAGCCAGGTCGAGCTTGAGGCCGACGGAGGCGTTGATGGAATTCATCACGTCATACAGGGCCCGGTCCAGAACCCGTGGATTGGTCAGTGCTACCCGTACCACGTTCAGGCGGCCAAGCTCCAGTTCAATCACATCGTCCTCGTAGCCTTCGACGATCACACATTCACCGGAATCCGGGTCGAGTACCATTGGAACGAACCCACCGTTAACTGAGATCGGTTGGGGGCAGCCATTTTCATCCGGTACGGGAGCGCCATTCACATCACGCTCCAGTTCCCACAGGTCACCAAATACTTCACCCTTGTTGGTAAAGTCGACACCCTCATTCAGGCCAAGCACGGTATTGATGAACACCAGTCCATCGATGGTCAGGGGCACACTCTTGTTGGAGGCGCCACCCAGGAAGGCAGCCGCGGCATGCATCAGATCGAACCTGCCATCGGCCGTGGGCAGCGTCTGCAGGGGGGCTTCCGGCATATCCTGGATAACATCGTGCATGAACACGATGGTACGCCGTGCATCATCGGCATGGGTCATAAAACCGGCAATGTTCTCACCGTAATATCCCTCAAGATCGAAAACCTGGGCCCATGCATAACCGGTATCGTCCCGGTAATGGCAGGTACTGCCGTCATCGTAGTACTGGATATAGCTCAGCAGCTGGTTTGCGTAGTCCATCTGGCGGTCATGGGTAGTTCCGGACAGGTCCGCATACCCTTTATACAGGTCAACACCATGATCCCGCCCGGGTGTGCCGTCCCGCAGGTAAGCGAGGTCTCCGAGTTCAAGGTCAGCCCGGATCTCGAGCCATTGGGGGGCGATGGTCTGGCCGCCCTCGTGCTTTTCGGGGCCGAAACCAGCAATCCGGCCCTCCTTGAGCAGTGCATTATAGAGGGCGAGGTTCTCCCGAGGGGAGTCGATGGTGTTTTCAACGGGTAAACCGGTCACCGGATCACTGGAAACCAGAATCAATCGACCGGCAGGGTCCAGTTTGATGGATTCTGAGGTATTGATGTTTTTGATGGCCTCCTCCAGAGCGCGAGCGAACACAGTCGGATTCTGCGTCATGGTGCGGACCATGTTCAGCCGGCCGATCTCGAGTTCGATGGTGTACTGCTCATAGCCTTCTTCCACCGCACAAACCGGCTCTTCTTCCAGAGTGTCGATAACCATTGGCACCGTGTCAGTCGTGGTACCGTCCGCAAGCGTGATGGTTTCGGAGGCGATCGGCTGGATACACCCCAGGGCATCCAGAACGGGAACGCCATAGGCATCGCGTACCACCATCCACAGATCACCAAACAGGTTCTGCGGATCCGCGGAGACATCGTTTAAACCCAGTGCAGAGTTGATAAAAACTACCGAATCCACCGAGAGTGGTATCTCCTTGCCGGTGGAGGCGCCGAGGAAAGACGCGGCGCTGTCGAGAACTTTCGGAGATATCGGCACCTGCTCTGCGGCAGGTGGGTTGGTCACCAGGTCTGAGATCCCGCTCAAGGATGATGAACCGTCACTGCAGCCGGAAAGTAGAACGGTGGTCAGGACTGTTCCCGCCAAGATATTCTTCTGGTTGTAAAGATCAAACATTTCGCTACCCTCAAATACGCCTTGCCAGCCCGTCGCAACAACATTCCAGAACAGGGAACAATCGGTTCGGCCACTTTGTGCCGTTGATTGGCCTGCCTTGCCTGCGACGACGATTATTGATCGTTCACCGTCAATATAGAGCGCATTCGCTGTCGCACCCTTAGATGCAGATCAACAAAACTGCGGATTTTTTAATCATCTGACGTCAAGGGTGAGGGCGGAGCGAGGGTTGGGTGAGAATGAGCGCGATCATGATTCTATTGGTGCCGGGCTGCGCAGCGAGCGAAGTTCTGCAGAGTTTCAAAATGCGGGCTGGGGAAAGTTGCCATCGACCAGGAAAACATGCCGGTGAAAGTCAACGCCCCGTTTGTGGCCATCTTCCCCCGCCAGGCTCATCGATACTGTTTCCTGACCGCTGACAACGATCAGGCGCTGCCGGCTTCTGGGTTGCTTGTCGGAAAATGGCCTGGGTGAAAACAGCGCGGCATTGATACCTTCGACACCCTGGCAAACCTCGAATGGCAGCTGATAGAGCCCGGCCTGACGGGCCCGTGCAGACAGAAACTGGAAGGCTTCGACGCCGGCCCGGCGCATATCGGTGCCGAGGGCCTGGCTTTCCCGGTAGCTGACTGGATCAGTCAGTACCTCATGCAGGTCCCGCCATGCTTCCTCCTGCAGGCGGATGCCTTTGGCAGTGCGGATGCGAACACTGAAGAGTGTATGCAGAGTCGTCAGAGGCCTTGGAAAAGGAGTTTCCAGGTGGCTGAGGAATACGAAGCGGTAATAAGCGGTTTCCGCCAGCGCGGTGTCCACGCTCATGGCGCCATAGAACAAACTGGGTTCGAAACTGCGCCCGAAGCGGGAGCCGTACTTCAGCGGCGGATAGCGGAACGGCGTGGACAGCAGGTAGTGCAGTTTTTCTGTTTTGGGAGGCAGGGCAGGCTTGCTGCCCTCCAGTAATTCCTCCAGACGCATCTGCTCCTGGATGTTGTCCACCAGCCGGGTTGTCGCTATTTCCTCCTGGCTTTCCACCACGCGGAACACAGCCCCCTGCAGGGCAGTCAGGTGCTCGGTGACCCGCTCCCGATAGTTCAAATCCGCCCCCGCATGGCGTCGAGGTAGTGATTGACCCGTACCAGTCCTTCTGCGGTCTTAATCAGCTCGCGGGGTATCGCGTCAAAGTAGCGGTTGCGGGTGTCCAGCCAGTGCTGCATGGCATCTTCATCGCCGCCGGTCAGGCTGTAGACGCTGCGGTATAGGCGAATGAACAGCAAGGCCAGTTCGCCTGCCTTGCTGGCCGGGTCAACACC
>Ga0207716_100278_pt1 | contig 27481 bp, 27 predicted proteins | sample TtaePargueraPR_FD_187739 | JGI IMG/M metagenome (GOLD analysis project Ga0207716, IMG submission 187739) | Aerobic enrichment media microbial communities from Bioluminiscent Bay, La Parguera, Puerto Rico - Tt and P2 (5) (SPAdes) | ecosystem: Environmental > Aquatic > Marine > Unclassified ... | reverse complement strand
GCCGCCGCCCCCAACCTGGAGAGCCTGAAACTTACAGGTACCCCTGACTTCTCAGGTAATCATCATAAGTCCCACTGAAGTCCGTCACCCCATCAGCCCTGAGCTCAATGATCCGCGTAGCCAGCGAAGAAACAAACTCCCGGTCATGACTGACAAAAATCAGTGTACCCGGATAGTTCTCCAGCGCCAGGTTCAGCGCCTCGATGGACTCCATATCCAGGTGGTTTGTCGGCTCGTCCATCAGCATCACGTTGGGATGCTGAAGAATCAGCTTGCCGAACAGCATCCGGCCCTGCTCACCACCCGAAATCACCTTGACCGACTTGCCAATGTCATCGCCGGAGAACAGCATGCGCCCCAAGGTACCGCGCACCAGCTGCTCGCCGCCCTTGGTCCACTGCGCCATCCAGTCGGTAAGCGTCATATCCTCGGCAAAGTCCGCCGTGTGGTCCTGGGCGAAGTAACCGATCTGGGCACTGTCGGTCCACTTTACCTCGCCGCTGTCCGGCGTATAGGCACCCGCCATACACTGCAGCAGGGTCGTTTTGCCGATACCGTTGGGGCCGATGATGGCAACCCGCTCACCCGCCTCAATTTGCATATTGAGCTTGCTGAACAGCGGCTTGCCATCAAAACCCTTGGTCAGATCCTGCAGAGTGACCGCCTGGCGATGCAGCTTCTTGTGCTGCTCAAAGCGGATAAACGGACTGACCCGGCTCGATGGCTTGACCTCTTCGAGCTGGATCTTGTCGATCTGACGAGCCCGCGAGGTGGCCTGCTTGGCCTTGGAGGCATTGGCAGAAAAGCGGCTGACAAACTGCTGCAACTCGGCAATCTGGGCCTTCTTCTTGGCGTTGTCCGACAGCATGCGCTCCCGGGCCTGGGTGGCCGCGGTCATGTATTCATCGTAGTTACCCGGGAACAGACGCAACTCACCGTAATCCAGGTCCGCCATGTGGGTACACACACTGTTCAGGAAGTGGCGGTCGTGGGAGATGATGATCATGGTGCTGTTGCGGGCGACCAGCACCCCCTCCAGCCAGCGGATGGTGTTGATATCCAGGTGGTTGGTGGGCTCGTCCAGCAGCAGCACGTCCGGATCGGAAAACAGCGCCTGGGCCAGCAACACCCGCAGCTTCCAGCCCGGGGCCAGCGCACTCATCGGGCCATTGTGCTGCTCCAGGGGAATATCCAGGCCCAGCAGCAGCTCACCGGCACGGGATTCGGCGGTGTAACCGTCCATTTCGGCAAACTGGACCTCCAGGTCCGCCACCGCCATGCCGTCTTCCTCGCTCATTTCCGGCAACGAATAGATACGGTCCCGCTCGGCCTTGACCCGCCACAGCTCCTCATGGCCCATGATCACGGTATCGATCACCGTGCAGCTCTCATAGGCATACTGGTCCTGGCGCAGCTTGCCCAGACGGCTGTTGGCATCGCGCATGACCTGACCGGCCGACGGCTCGAGATCACCGCCAAGGATTTTCATGAAGGTGGACTTGCCGCAGCCGTTGGCTCCGATCAGACCGTAGCGGTTGCCATTGCCGAACTTGACGGACACGTTTTCGAACAGGGGCTTGGCCCCGAACTGCATGGTGATATTGGCGGTAGAAATCAAGGAAAGAACCTGCTGGAAAGTAAGGACCGGCAGCCGGCCGGTGAAGAAAGCCGGCATTGTACAGGTTTGCACGGATTACCGCAGGCCGCATTAACACGGATAAAAACGCTGGCCTTCGCTATAATGGCCGGACTGCATGCGAGCTTCGGATGCCGTACCGACTTTCATTAAACCCGCGTTCAGCGCTTTTGCCCGCCGGTGCACTGTTTACGTACACGCCGGCAAGCGACGCTGAAACCAACACAGGAAGCAGATCATGACCCAGGCAACCGCACGCCACATTCTGGTAGACAGCGAAGCAAAGTGTGAAGAACTGAAAAAAGCCATCGAAGGTGGTCAGGACTTCGCAGAAGTTGCCAAGCAACACTCCTCCTGCCCGTCCGGCCGCAACGGTGGCGAGCTCGGTTCCTTTGGCCCGGGCCAGATGGTTCCGGAATTCGACAAGGCCGTGTTCAGCAGCGAGCTGAATACCGTCATTGGTCCGGTCAAGACCCAGTTCGGCTACCACCTGCTGGAAGTAACCAGCCGCACCTGAGCCGAATCCTGGCGGGGCACGGCAACACCGTGCCCCTGCCCACAACCCGGCCGGGCAACACCGAAATCACCTTCAACGGCCGTCAGTTCCAGCCCGCCATCAGCCAGCCGTCCGGCGCCAGCCGGCAACTTGTACCATATTCCCGACAGACGCCGTTCAGCCGCTCTGCCAGCCAGCGCGCTTCTTCTGCCGTCGCCCGATTGAGCCGGAACCGCGCCATCCTCATTGGCACCAGGGCAAGCTGTCTGAGCTCCCCGCTGCCGGCATCCAGCGTGATCAGGTACATCAGCGAGAGCTCCGGCCGATACATCTCGTGGCCGCCTATCCCCTCGTAATCGTTAATCAGGTCACCACAGCCATACAGGATCAGCCGGTTGCGATACACCTCCAGGCCCTGGGGATGGTGGGAGGAATGGCCATGAATCACAGCCACTCCGGCCCGGTCGATCAACTGACGGGCGAAGCGCTGTTGCCCAAGATCGACGTCGTAGCCCCAGTTACCGCCCCAGTGCACCGAAACCACAACGATATCCCCGGGCTGCCTGGCCGCAGCGATGATGCCGGCGAGTTGGTGGACACTGCGGGCCGACAGGTCCGGTAACAGGAAGAGTCCGCCGCGTCCGTCCCTGGCCGCCCAGGACTCCGGAATGCCACTGGATGCCAGGCCGCAGGCCACCACCCGTAAACGGCCGCCACCGCGGAGCGCCACGGTCGCCGGCGCCTGGGCCCCGGACAGGTCCATACCGGCACCGGGGGCGGCGATTCCCGCTGCCTGCAGGCATTCGAGAGTTTCATAAAGCCCGGGGTGTCCCCAGTCCAGTACGTGATTGTTGGCCAGTCCGCAGACATCCAGGCCGGCGGCCGCCAGACAGCCGATATTGGCCGGGTGCATCCGGTAATGAATCCCCTTGCCCGGCCAGGGCGTAGCGCTGGTGGTAATGCTGGTTTCCAGGTTCACCAACCGGACATCCGGGGCGAATCGCGCCAGCACGCCCAGCGCATCGCCCCAGACAGCGTCGTCCGCCAGCGGCCGCGCAATGGGGCCATTGCGCTCTTCCGCCAGGGCGATGTACTCCCGTGCATCCCGCACCCAGGATTCATAGAGCGCCGGTGGCGACGGATGGCCAAGTGCCTGGTCAATCCCGCGCCCGGTCATCACATCCCCGGCGAGGAACAGCCGGACGGTCGTGTCTGAGCCGTGTCCGGTAACTACCTTCGCCATTTACTCGCCCTCCGATTCCTCTCCACATCCGCGCCACGTCCGCCCCACTGCCAGATGCGGCTCAGGCCGCAGGCGTGGGCTTCCGCTTGCATCTGTGGCGGGCTGCTCCATAGTTGAACAAAGAAAGTTGAACAAAGACAGTTGAGTAAAGATAGTTGAGCAAAGAATGAACAGCGAAGATATGCCAGAGGCAGTCGAAATGGAGCGATTGACCCATCTTGCCGGCGACCCCGATAGCGCGGGCACCGCCTGGCCGCAACTGATTGCGGAACTGGCTGAAGGCCACACCCGGGTCATCGTGGTGGGCGAATCCGGGGCCGGCAAAACAACCCTCATCCGGACACTGGTGACAGCCCTCAGCGACCGGGGGCAGACCAGCTATTGCCTGAACTGCGACCCGGGGCTGCCCGGCTTCGGCGTGCCGGGCACGGTCAGCCTCGGCCGGTTTGACGGCCATCAGTGGCATGTGCTGGCAACCGAGCCGCTGTGCAGCCTTGATGCCGGCCGCTTCCGGCTGCCGCTGCTACTGGCCGTCACTCGCCTGCTGACCAGGGCACCGCCCGGCCCCCTCTTTCTCGACAGCCCCGGCGTGGTGCGAGGCGTTGGCGGAGCGGAACTGATTCCGGCCCTTGTCACGGCCAGCGGCGCCGGGCTGTGCCTGTTGCTGTGCCCTGAGGACAAACCTTTTCCGCTGGCCGGCGAACTGGCCGCGCTGCCCGTGCGGCTGATCCGGCTGACGCCCTCCGCCCACGCCCACACCCTGGCAAGACCGGAGCGGGTCCGGTTACGCAATCAGCTGTGGCAGGCGCACATGGCCCACAGCAGCCAGCTGGAGTTGGCAACCGACGGCCTGGCGCTGCTGGGCACGCCACCGTCCCTGGATAATCCGGCTGCCTGGCAGGGCCGCCAGGTTGCCCTGCTCTGCAACGGCGAGTTCAAAACCCTGGCCTGCATCAGCGGGGCAGCGCCGCACCTGCTGCAGTTGCAGGTGGCCGCGCCACCCGGCCCTGTCAACCAGCTGTTGGTACGGGATGCTGCAATCCGTGACGGCCAGCTCCGCACCCTGCGCAAACCGCCGGCGCTACCGGATAAAGCGCCCCGCGCAACCGAGGTGAGAGTTGAACTGGGGACGCTGACCAGTGTTGCCCGGGAACCCCAGGTTGCCATCCGGATCGGCCAGGTGGTGGCCACCCTGGTCAATGGCGTGACCGGTGATCCACTGATGCAGTTGCGCATGCTGCATCAGCCCCGCAGCCTGTTGTTTGACCTCGGCGATGCCGGCCGGATGCCGTTGCGGGCTGCCCACCAGGTTTCAGACGTCTTTATCACCCATGCCCACGCTGACCACATTGGCGGCTTTGTCTGGTTCATGCGCAGTCGCATCGGCCATTTCCCACCCTGCCGGCTTTATGGGCCACCCGGGTTACACCGTCATATTCTCGGGATGGTGAACGGGATTCTCTGGGACCGGGTGGAGGACCGCGGCCCCTGCTTTGAAATCCATGAATGGTATGGCGAACACCTGCGGCGCTGGCGCATTGTCGCCGGCATCGCAGGGGCCGAGCCGCTGGAAGACCTGCCGCTGCGGGAGGGCGTCATCCGTCGCGAACCCGGCTTTGTGATGAGGGCAACCCAGCTGGACCATCGGGTGCCGGTGCTGGCCTACAGCTACGAGCCCCGCTTCCAGCTCCACGTGCGCCGGGACGGCCTGGCTGCGCTGGGCCTTGCGCCCGGGCCCTGGCTGCAGGAGCTCAAGCAAGCCTGGCTGAACGACGAGCTGGACCGCACCCTGGCGCCGGACGGCCGGACCCGCTTCACCGTTGCCGAACTGGCCAGCCAGTTGTTACTTGAAGAACCCGGTGAACAGGTGGTCTATGCGACGGATTTCCGTGACAGCCCCGAGAACATCGACCGGCTGTGCCGGCTTGCCCGTGGCGCCCATACCCTGTTCTGCGAGTCGTCGTTCCTGTGCGAGGACAAGGACCAGGCGGTCCGCACCCAGCACCTGACTACCGAAGCCTGCGCCCGCATCGCCAACCTGGCCGACGTCCGGCAGCTGATCGCGTTTCACTTTTCGCACCGTTATGACCGCCAGCGGGAACGGGTCTACCAGGAACTGTGCCAGTACACCGACCGGGTGGTCATCCCCGACGGCCATCGTCACGGAGTGTCGAATCGGTAACGCATCAATCGGGCACCGGACGTTATAATCAGCCCGCCATGGCAAAACGAAAAACCCGCAAAAAGACCCGCCGCCAACAACGGCTGCGCTTACTGAAATCCAGGCTGCGCTGGTACGGTTTCCCCGTGGCCGGTGTGCTGGTTGCGGTGTGGGTTACCCTGCGATTCAGCCTGCTGGCGCCAGACCCGCCGCGCAATCCCGATAACCTGTGTGAAATCTTCCGCGAACATCCTGCGTGGTACGACTACGCGGTGGAATCCCGCGAGCGCTGGGGCTCTCCGGTGGAGGTCCAGATGGCCTTTGTCTATCACGAATCGTCCTTCCGCAGCCATGCCCAACCCCCGCGAACCACCCTGCTCGGCTTCATTCCGTGGACCCGCCCGTCCTCCGCCTATGGCTATGCCCAGGCGCTGGATCCGGCGTGGAGTGAATACCTTGAGGCGGTGGACGGTGGCAGCCTGGTGGTCCGCACCCACATTCGCCATGCCCTGGACTTCATCGGCTGGTATAACAGCCTGAGCCACCGGCACCTGAGCATCGCCCCGGACAACGCCCGCCAGCTGTACCTGGCCTATCATGAAGGGCGCACCGGTTACCGTCGTGGCAGCTACCGCGCCAAACCCGAGGTGTCGTCGCTGGCCGTCCGGGTTGCCGCCCGCGCCCGGCGTTACGGGCAACAACTGGCCAGCTGCGAACAGGAATTCCAGTGCTGGCGATTCTATGAAATCTGGCCGTTCTGCGGCTAGGCCTCTGCCGGCCGGATCCCCTCGATGCGATCCTGCATCCGTTGCAGCCGCGCCACCATGAATTCCATCACCATCCTTACCCGCGCCATCTGCTGGGTGTCCTGGTTGACCAGCAACCACAGATCCACCCCCTCGCCCTCCAGCGGACCTGCCAGTCGCGTCAGTTCCGGCGAGGCGTCACCCAGGTAACAGGGCAACACTGCCAGCCCGGCCCCCGCCCGCGCGAGGTTGTGCATGGCCTGCAGGCTATTGCAACGGATCAGTGCGTTGGCGTGCCGCAGCTGCTTGCGATACCAGCGGCCAGTGGCCAGCTGGCTGAAGCTGTCGTCCGGGACGATCCACAGGCAGGCTTCGGGATGGTTGTCGGGGTCTGCTTCCGGGTGGCGTTGCAGATAGCCGGCACCGGCGTAGATGGCAGACTCCACAGTACCGATCTGTTCTCCCTCGAGGGTGGCCTGGGGCTTGTTGACCGGCCGCAGGGTCAGATCCGCCTCGCGGTGGCTGAGGTTGAGGACATCGTTGTCGGTAAGCACTTCCAGTTCGATATCCGGGTATTCCATTGTCAGTTCCGCAATGACCGGGGCCACCAGGCCCGCCAGCATGGCGTCGGTCAGTGCCAGCCGGACCTTGCCCACCGGGGCAGAGTCCTGGCCAACCAGCTCCCGTTCAAGATTTTCCATCTCGATGGTCAGCCGTTCAGCCTCGCGGAAGGCAATTTCTCCCGCAGGGGTGAGCTGTAAACCATCCCGGTTGCGCTCGAAGAACTGTACCCCGAGCTGCTCTTCCATCTGGTCGAGGCGCCGGAGCACCGTGGTCTGGTGAACGCCCAAGATTTCACCGGCCCTGGCGAGGGTTCCACCAGTTGCCAGAGCATGTAGATAACGAAGATAATCCCAATCCATAGTCACTGCATATTTGCAACATGAGTACGGAGTTTAACGTATTCACGCTGCAAAAAAGAATCCTTAGAATTCAAGGCATATTCGGATCAATCCCATTACTCACTTTTGAAAAAAGGAGGAAGGCGCTATGACCCAGAAGCATATCGCAACCGCAAACCCGCTGCCGTCAAGTATCCTCCACAACTCTACCGAGGTCAGGCGTCAGTACAGCCGTGCAGCCGGCAAACAGATTGCAAAAATGTTCCGTTCCTGGGGACGTAAGGCCCGGGCCGCTACTCCGGAGCTGCAGCCGATGCCTCAGGGCGAGCACTGAACTTTCGTGCTGACGAGCCAATTTGCAGACACAAAAAAACCGGTGGCATGACCACCGGTTTTTTTATGGCGGAATCAGAATTCCCAGACAACCGGACGCTTGCGGCTGAACCAGTCATTCATCTTCTCGGTATAAAAGTTTTCGATCACGTTGCGCTTGATCTTCATGGTGGGCGTCAACATACCGTTTTCCATGGTCCAGGGCTCGGCCACCACAACCACAAAGGCCAGCTTTTCGTGGGGCTCACAGCCCTCATTCACCGCTGCCAGCTGCGCCTGCAGCTCCTGTTCCAGTTCGGTACGGTCAGCCCCGCTCTCCAGCTCGGCCCGCGCTTCTTCTGACAGCAGGACCATCAGGCAGGGTTGCGGCTGATTGGCGCCGGCCACACAGACCACCTCGGCTTTCGGGTGGTTAAAGCGATTCTCGATCGGCACCGGTACCACATACTTGCCCTTGGAGGTCTTGAACAGGTCTTTAACCCGCCCGGTTATCCGCAAACAACCGTCATTGTCAATTTCCCCCATGTCGCCGGTTTTCAGAAAACCATCCGCGGTCACATCCTCGCGGGTTTTCTCTTCATTGCGGAAGTAACCCAGCATCTGCCCCGGACTGCGGACCTCGATTTCGCCCCCCTCACCGAGACGGTGCTCCACGCCGGGATTGCAGAATCCCACGGTGCCCACCTTGGTCTGGCCGGGGCGGTTGGCATGGGAGTAGCCGAAGTTTTCGGACATGCCGTATACCTCCAGCAATTCCAGCCCCAGATTACGGTACCAGCCGATGATCTCGGCCGAAAGCGGAGCGGCACCGGTGAGCGCCGCGCGGCAGTGGTCCAGGCCCAGCTGCTTCAGTACCTTCCTCTTTACCAGCCCGCTGACCAGCGGGATATTGAACAGCAACTTCTGCCTGGCCGGTGGCAACTTGCTGTTGATGGCCATGTAGAACTTCATCCACAGCCGGGGTACCGAGAAGAACAGTGTGGGCCGGGCCCGCTGCAGGTCTTCCTGGAAGGTATCAAGGGAGTTGGCGAAGTAAAGGTGAAAACCGTAATACAACGACTGGGTTTCCACCGCCGCCCGTTCGGCAACATGGGCCAGCGGCAGGTACGACAGCATCCGCTCGTTCTGATCGACCGGAAACAGCTGCTGCAAACCATCGGCCACGGAGATCATGGTGCGGAAACTGTGCATCACCCCTTTCGGACGACCGGTACTACCTGAGGTATAAACAATGGTTGCCAGATCATCCGGCGCCGGCAGCTTCGGCTCTGCCGCCGTGCCACTGGCAACAATGTCGCTCCAGGCGGGGGTATCGTCCAACGGCGACATCGGCAGGGAAACGATTGGCAATTCCGCGGGCAGGTGGCCCCGAATGTCATTCCAGCCGTCTGCAGTGCCGTCCATTTTGCCCAGGAACAACAGCTTCGCTTCACTGTGCTCCAGAACGTAGGCTGCTGTGTCCCCGTTCAGGGTCGGATACAACGGCACCGAGACATGTCCGGCGGACCAGATGGCCAGATCCGCCAGTATCCAGTGGGCGCTGTTACGACCCAGAATGGCGATATTGCTGCGCGGTGGCAGCTCCAGGCCGTTGAGATAGCCGGCCATGCGGGAAACCTGGTCGGCAGCGTGGCGCCAGGTAATATCCTCAACCCGGCCATCCGGATAGGGCTGGCTCAGGTAAACCCGGTCAGGCGTCTTCTTTGCCCAGTAATACAGGCAGTGAAGGGAAGTCTGTTTGTCACTGTCGACCGCCATGTCTGGCTCCTTGTTATTATTGTCGGCAGGCGCCCGTGAAGCATGCGGCGCTTTTATTGTTATAAAAAGTCGTTATCAGAACGGACAACTAAGACTAAAGCATAATACGGAGCTGACCAAGCTGTCGGAAGGAATTTTGCGATCAGAGGAACGCCAGGTACCCGGTACCACCCAGCTGCCGCATCTGCTGCTGGATCCATTCTGCGCGTTGCCAGACGTAGGCGGATGGCTGCGCTGCACTGAACACCTTGGGATTGGGTAACACCGCCGCCAGCCGGGCGGCCTGGGACGGGCTGAGATAACGGGCCGGGATGCCGAAATAAGCCCGGCTGGCCGCCTCTATGCCATAGATGCCGCGGCCGAACTCGGCAATGTTGAGGTAAACCTCCATGATTCTGCGTTTGGACCAGGCCACCTCCAGCCCGAGGGCAAGGCCGGCCTCCAGCCCCTTGCGCACCATGCTGCGACCACTCCACAGGAACAGGTTCTTGGCCGTCTGCTGGGTGATCGTGCTGGCGCCCCGCAGGCCCTCGCCACTGGCGAACTCCCGCACCGCAGACTCGATGGCGTGGACGTCCAGCCCCCAGTGGTCGGGAAAACGCTGATCTTCACTGGCCACCACGGCCAGCGGCATCCAGGGGGAAATCTGCTCAAGGGACACCCACTGCTGTTGGACGCCCTGGCCGGAACCACTGATCTGATGGGCAATCATGAAGGCCGAGGTGGGCGGGTTCACAAACCGGAACAATACCAGCAGGGCCGCCAGCAGCAGACACAGGCCAAGCAGCACCAGGGCCACAAACCTGAAGGAACGCCTTACCAGTGATGCCTGAGCCAAACGCCTGTCCTCTTCAACCTGCCCTCTTCAACCCGCTCTTTCCGACCTGTCCTTTCTGAGATGTTCTTTGCAACCTGATCCTTGCAACGATCACCGGACCGACGCCGGCAACCCTTGCGGCAATCGACAATGACCGGATTCTAGCGTGGGCGCGCGCTATCCGGAAGCAAACGGAGGCTGTATTAATATACAGTATTTTAATGTAGACTCCGGTACGGATTTAACAACACTCCCCGCCAGCCCCGATGGCCGGACGGCGGACACCTGACGGAGACCAAGTCATGGCTGTAAACGCACTGTATTACTCTGAGAGGGATGGACTGGACATGGCGCTGAAGAACCCTGACACCCTGCTGTTCTCGTCCAAGGCCGACGCCGATGCCCGGGACAAGATCCTGGAGCTGGCCGAGGAAATCACCCAGTTCCTGCAGGCCCGGGTGGAGGGCCTCGACGAGGCTCTGGCAGAGCAGGCTGCGATGGCCATCGCTGAAGAAAAGGAGCTGTTTGCCCGGGCCCTGAAGAAGCCCTCGCTACTGAACCAGGGCGCCATCGATGATGACGCAGCGGCTTCCTGAGCAACGCTGACGCAGGATTAACCTGACGTTACAATCCGGTAACCTTTTTACAACGGAATTCCCCGACCCAAGGGCCTAGTTTTTGTTTCAGCCGTCGGTTTAATAACCAGACGCGACCTGAACAACAACAATAAGCCAGTACGCTCCGGACATGGTCTGCCATGACCGATAGCGCTGTTAAGGGGATTCCGTTTATGTCTGCACCTGTCGATCACCTTGAAGAAAGACTCCTGGATTCCGGAGAGCTTCTTGAGGACATCCTGCCTTCGGCCATTACCCTGGCGATGATGCTCCGCCACCGTACTATGGCCAACTGGCTGCGCATCGAGTTCGACGGCTACGCGCCGGAAGCAAGCCTGCCACCCTACCGGGTGGATCTGCCTGGCCATATCGTGGCCCGCTCACCGCAATATGGCTGGATTCCGGCTCCGGTCGACGACAGCCAGAAAGGCGAATTCGGCCACATCAACCTGGATGAAGGCATCAAGGCGCTGGAGAAAACCTGCCTGAACTGCAAGAAAGGCGACGGCAAACGCATCGCGCTGCCGCCCGAGCAGCTGAAAACCCTCCAGTCCCAGATTAACCTGAGCGCAGAACTGGCCATCAACGTCAGCCGCGACACCTATTGCCGGCTGCTGAAAACCATTCGTGCAGCTATCTATCTGTGGACCGTGGAAGTGAAAGCGCACGGCCTCGGCGGCGAACGTAACTCCTACAGCACAGAAGAACGCAAGCAGGTAGAAGGGCTGGACCATCCGGAGCAGTTCTGGCACAAGGCGATGGCCGAACTGGACAGCCTGCCTGTTCCGGATGTTCGCGAAAGTGGCTTCTTTGAGCGGCTGTTTGGCCGCACTGCCTGACCTGTCAACGGCCCCGGCAACCAGGACTCCGGGGCCGTTCTGATCGTCAGCGCCGGGTAGGATCCGCGGCCACCTGCACCAGCAACTTGCCGCGGTTACGCCCCTGCAGCAACCCCTGGAAGGCGCCAATGGTATTCTCGAAGCCTTCGACAATGTCTTCCTGGTAGTGCACCTTGCCATCCCGGATCCACTGGCTCATATCGCGGCGAAAATCCGCCAGCAGCTCGAGATGATCTGACTGGATAAAGCCTCTCAGCATCAGTCGCTTGACCAGAATCTTGCCCATCAGGGGAATCAGCCGATCCGGACCTTCCGGCAGCGAGGTCTGGTTGTAGTGGGCAATGCGACCGCACACCGGGATGCGGGCAAAGTCGTTCACCAGCTTGATCACCGCATCAAATACCTTGCCACCGACATTCTCGAAGTAGACATCAATGCCCCGGGGGCAGGCTGCCCGCAGCTGCGCCTCGAAATCGTCGCTGCGATAGTTTACGCAGGCATCGAACCCATACGCCTTCACCACATGGTCACACTTGTCATCAGCCCCGGCCACGCCGACCACGCGACATCCCTGCAACCTGGCAATCTGACCGACGACCTGGCCAACCGCACCAGCGGCGGCCGACACCACAACGGTCTCCCCGGCCTTAGGCTTGCCGAATTCACGCAGCCCGACATAGGCGGTAAAGCCGGGCATACCCAGCACCCCAACCCCCGTACTGATCGGCGCCTGTCTCGGGTCAAGCCGGTAGAGGCTGGCGGGCTCTGCCACTGCATGGGTTTGCCAGCCATTGTTACTGAGGACAAAATCCCCTTCGCTGAATTCCGCACTGTTACTGGCGATCACCTGGCTGATGGTCTGCCCGGTCATGACCTCGCCAATGGCCACACTCCTGGCGTAAGACGCAGCATCGTTCATCCTGCCACGCATGTAAGGGTCCAGCGACAGGTAAATGGTCTTCAGTAACACCTCACCCGCACCCGGCCGGGGAACCGGCACCTCCTCCAGACGGAGATGGGTATCGTCCGGCATTCCCACAGGCCGCTGAGCGAGGATGTATCGTTTGTTGTTTTCCATCGTTGCACCTTTTTTGATTCTGGCTGCCAATTATTTTCGCTGGCAAGGACAGCCGGGGCTGAACAGGATTAATCATGAAATCAGCTTTCACCAAACGAAACAAGTGCCGCATTTTTTATCGCTCCCTCCCGTGGCTGCCGCAGCTCTCGCTCTCTCGTTCTCTCGCCAAAACCGGACGCCCTGCAATGTTGATCAGCATCAAGCTCCGGGTTCATCATTGTTTATAGAATGATCAATCAACCCCCTGAACCGGTGAGGTGCATCATGCTGGATGTCAACCCGGATACCGTCTGCCGTCTGATACAATTGGCGCGGGAATTCCATGCCCAGGAAGAAGTGGTGATCCCGAATACCCCGATCGATGTTAATGCCAGCGACGACTGGCATATCCAGATGCTGGCGTCACACGCCGGCGATGCCACCCTGGCAGAATTCCGTTCCATCATCGATGACCTGGAACCGGATCAGCAGCAACAGGTGGTCGCACTGCTCTGGCTGGGACGCGGCGACTATAGCCTGGACGAATGGTCCAGAGCCGTCAGCGATGCGACGGATGCCTGGAACGAATACACCGCGGACTATCTGATTGCCCACCCTCTGCTGCCGGACTACCTCGCCGAGGGTCTTGACCTGCACGACTACAGCTGTGACTGAGGTCGCAGGGTAAATGCGTGGTCCAACTGCGATTGCTCGCGGAAGTCAGATATTAGCCCTCACGATCTTGCTCAGCGGCTGCCAGGCCCTGCCGTCGAAGCAGGAAGGTGAAGCCAGGGGGGTGATTTTCCTCCGTGCAGAGCACTGTCTGAGCGAATACCTCCGCGAGCTGAGAATTGTCTATCCCGGCCCCTGTCTGACTGTTACCGGCATCAACGGTACCGCCGCCACCCCACGCCCTGACGGCTTTATCGAAGTGCCGGTCCGCCAGCCCGTCGAGATCACGGCCGAGTGTTACTACCGGCACCTCGATGGCAGTGAGCAGGCGGGCAGTCGCACAACGGTCAGCCTTGCCCTGGCCGCCGACCGGTTCACCCGTGCGGGCCTGCGCTGGTATCTTCATGCCCACACCCAGGCCTGGCGCACAACTGGCTGCGAGCCAACCTTATCCCGCTCCATCTACCCCACCTACCGCTCGGATTGAGCACCCGGGCGGACAGCCAGACTACCAGCGCGGACTTGCCCGGGTGCCCGGATCGGCGTAGCATTCCAGGCACTGTATAAATGAACAGTATTGGGCTCTGCCATGAAAACCCGCGCCACCGGACTCAACCCTCACAACCGCTTCCAGCCGATCGTCACCGACCGCCAGTTTGATGATGGCTGGCACCGGGATCCGGACGATGAACTCAGGCCGGACTCCATCGCCACAGAGGTGACGGATGAGCGAGTGCGCACCATCATCAGCCGCAACCAGTCACCGGACGTGCCATTTGATCAGTCCATCAACCCATACCGTGGCTGCGAGCACGCCTGCATCTACTGCTTTGCCCGCCCCACACACGCCTATTGGGACATGTCGCCAGGGCTCGATTTCGAGACCCGACTGATCGCCAAACCGAACGCGGCACAGCAACTGCGCAAAGAACTGGACAAGCCGTCCTACCGGGTCTCGCCGATTGCCCTGGGCATCAATACGGACGCCTACCAACCCGTGGAAAAGCACCGCAGGATTACCCGGGAGATCCTCGAAGTGCTGGCCGAATACCGTCACCCGGTATCGCTTATCACCAAGGGCGCCCTGATCCTGCGGGACCTGGACCTGCTCGCGGACCTTGCCGCCGACGGCCTGTGTTCCGTCAGTGTCAGCCTTACTACCCTGGATAATGAACTTAAACGGAAGATGGAGCCGCGCACCGCAGCGCCGGCGATGCGACTCCGGGTTATTCGTGAACTGACTGCGGCAGGGGTGCCGACGGGCATCATCATCGGCCCGGTGATTCCGTTCATTAACGACCACGAACTGGAGTCGATTCTGGAGGCAGCCGTTGCGGCAGGCGCGAGGCAAGCCCACTGGATAATGCTGCGGCTACCGCTGGAACTGGATGAACTGTTTCAGGACTGGCTGCAGCGGCACTTTCCACAACGAGCCAGCCACGTGATGAATCGTATCCGCGACCTGCGGGGCGGCAAGAACAACAGCTCAACCTTCGGCGAGCGGATGACCGGCACCGGCCCTTACGCCCAACTGATCCGCCAGCGGTTCAACAAGAAAGCGCGCGCGCTCGGCCTGGACAAGAGCGCCCACGCCCCACTACGTAATGACCTGTTCCGGCGCCCCGGGGGCGAGCAGCTGGGGCTGTTCTGATCAGGGCCCCGCACGACCCCAGTGAGTATAGGATTCGCCACAGTGCCGGCAGATTACCCAGCGGCTGTCATGCCATTTCAACAACGCCTGGGACAGCACGAACAGGCCGGCTGTTGCCAGCCACCAGGGCCATATCTCAATGGCCAGCACCAGCAGGACGATGGCCAGAGACTCCAGCAGGGCAGCTAACACGAGAAACTGGAGCCAGCGACGCCGGCTCTCTCCATGGAAAGGACCAAACTCGATATGACTTCCGCATTGACGGCAACGCATTAGCGCCTGCTCCCCTCATTCCGATTACGCTCAAGCGCTAAAATAGCCTTACACTGGTGCCCTCCCGCAACGTCGATCGGGTCTATGTCCATGAACTTACCTGCCAATGACTTACCCAAGGCACTCGCTTCCGCGCAACAACAGCTCCTTGCCGTTGGCCTCGATGACTTCGCCAGCTGGGCCAGTATGGAATTATCCGGGTACCCGTCCGGCGTCCGCGTGCCGGAATACCGCAAAATCGCGGTGCAGGCCCGGGGGACGATCAGCAATGACACCGAAGTCATCGATAACCAACCGCTGCCGGTGTGGCACCTGGCCGGAGACTGGACGCAGGAAACTTTGCGGTTACCCATCCACCAGATTGTCGCGGCCCTTGAGAACCGGGCCCCCTGCGTCCGGTTCCCGATTGATAACGTTTTCCTGGCCCTGTTCACCCGGGGACTCCGGATGGGCTCCGGATTCCGGGTGACGGACGCCTGGTGGGAAATACAGACGGTGCACCTGGAACGGCTGGTTGACGGTGTCCGCAAGCAACTCCGCCTGGCACGGGAGCATCTGGAAGGCGCCCCCGGAGCCCGTTGAACCGATTTACTCCAGCGCGAGCAGGTGACGAATCAATTCATGAAACTCGTCTTCCGTCGACAAACTAGCCAATTCGACTTTGTACTTGCGGTTAACAACGAACGACGGAGTACCCATGATGCCGAGCGCCTTTGTCATGGCATCGTAATGTGCAACCCGCGCATCCACGGCCGGGCTGCCAAACACCGTGTCGAAGTCCCCGCCACTGGCGCCTGCGGCGACAAAAAGTTCACGGACATCCTCGACAGTGACCGGCCGACGTGCCCCGTTGTCATCGAAAACCGCCGCAAAAATCTGCTGGCTGACCGGCCTTTCAACCGCCATCTCAGCGGCCGTGGCGTATGCCCGCTGCATCAGCAACCCCCATTCGCCGCCCAGCCAGGGCACGTGAATCTTGCCAACGTTCACGTTAGTGAAGGCCGGCGCGAGGTTCAGGTACAGCGGTTCGAAAGTCTTGCAATGTATACAGACATAGGAAAAGTACTCGACCACTTCCGGCTCGGCACTGGCCTCAGTACCAACCACGGTGTAGTGCGTATCGACCTCAAAATCAGCGGCGGAAACCGTTACAGACAGCAAAGACAAAACGATGAGGCACAACAACTTCTTCATGTTTGAACCCTGTATAAGAACCGGAGCAGAGTCCGGATAGCCGGCGGCCGGTAGTGTCGGACACCCCTGTGCAGACGAACCGCCTGGCAACCGTGAATGTCCGAGCAATACTAGCGCCGGTTCGTTACAGGCGCGAAGAAATTTTTCTGCGCAAGTCGCCACGACTGCCCGGCGGACCTCAGTGCGAAGAAGCCGCCTGCGTTCCTGCCGGTACCGGGACACGGAACCGTTGCAGCCCGGTCAGATCGATGCGGTACTCGTTGTTTATGCGGTCGAAGCCGATGCCGTAGCCGGTCGGGTACCAGGCCCCAAAGCTGTAGCGCTCGGGCACCCTCACCGGAACGGTCACTTCCGGTTCTGACTGCAGAAACGCCAGCGAAACCATCGGCTCGACAAAGACCAGCTCACCCTTGTGATAACCATAAATAAAGGTGTGACTGAATCCCTGGCCATGGAACTCGCCACCGGCCGGATCGATGGCATGAATGCCCATACGCTCGACTTCGGTGTCCGGAGGAATCACATAACCGCTGGCCATGAGGACCTGATCCGGAGCCTGCATGGCCGCTTCCCGGTCAGCGCCCACGAAGGTAATGGCGTTTTGTGCCGCTTCGTCGATCACATAGAAATGCACATCAAAGTGCGCCACGGTGTAAATGTCTGCCGGCGGGTGTCCTGCGGGATTCCAGTCCAGCATGACGTGACTGAAACCGGTATCCGGCGCAGCAGCCGGCAGTTTCAACCCGTACACCCAGACTGCCTGGGAAGGGCTGGCTTCCGGCAACCCCTCGAGGGCCGCTGCGCTCAGCACCACCGAGAGCACTGTCGGCTCGTCACGATCATTGGTCGCAACAATTACCCGGGCGGTGCCGTTGCCCACCGCCACCGGCTCTCCGCTATAAATTTGCGGTCCCGCCACCGCTGCATTCGCTGACAGCGCCAGAACAAGCGCGCATAACTGCCACCACCGGTCCGCCGGCACGAAGTTAAGGTTATCCATACATGATCTCCCACCGATAGCTGAAATAATCCTGACAGGCCGGAATCCGGCCCTGTTGTCAGCCATAGCCTCTCTCATAGCCTCTCTGGCCGGCGCTGAGGAGATCACAAGTGACGGGTGGGGGAGCGGACGACAGAGAACACGAATCCTTCCGTGCGCTTGCCTCTTAACCAACGGATTGGCGACTGGGCTACACTGGATCAATATATCACCAGAAATGGCGAACCCGAGAGCATCGCCCTGGATCGTTTTGGCGGATTTCCGACAGCGGATCTGCATATTCAGAATAACAGGGCGAATCACAGGGAAGGAGGCGTCACCGGGCTATGGAGCGCAACGTTCAGTTAGCTGAGGCAAGCCGCGATCCGCGGCCCTTTGCGCGGACAGACCTCAGCGCGGGAGACCTTCGACTCCTGCACCGGAAACGGTGGGGACAGGCTCAGGTGCGGGTCGCCACCATTGACGGCCAACCCTGGGTCATCAAGGATTTCAGCCACAGTATTGTCGCGAAATACCTCTGGGGCCGCTGGTTGTTGTCTCGGGAATTGCGGGCGCTACGGCAACTGGACGACGTGCCCGGCACCCCGGACGGTGCCTTCCAGCTCGACCGCGATGCCATCTGTTACCACTATGTGGCCGGAGAAACCCTGCGGGACCTGCGCCATCGCCGGGAAACCCTGGATGGCACTTTCTTCTACCGCCTGGAAGAAACCGTCGGCAACATGCATGCCCGCGGTGTAGCCCACATGGACCTGGGTAACCTGCGCAACCTCCTGGTAAACAGGAGCACCGGCCAACCCCATGTTATCGACTTCGGATCTGCGCTGTTCCTGGCGGCCGCCCCCTTTGGCCTGGCCACCCGCATGCGCCGGATCGATCGTTCACGACTTTACAAATGCTGGCGCCAGCTGTCTCCGGACACACTGGACGATGAACGCCGGCAGTATCTGCAGCAGCACTATCACAAGCACCATTTCAAACCAAAACACTGGGGCAGCCAAATGACCACCTCCATCCGCCAGTTCTTTCACAACCCCACACTACGCAAAGGGTTCCGCGCAATCCGTCTGCCTCTGGGCATCCTGCTGGTGGTACTGTTGGCCAGCCAGATCAAGGCGGACTGGTTCTGGCCGGGCGCCGCCATCAGTACCCTGGGGGCCCTGCTGCAGGCCTGGGCCTTTGCCTGTATTGACACCCAGACCACACTGGCCAATCGCGGTCCCTACAGCCTGGTACGCAACCCCCAGTACATTACCCGCTTCCTGCTGGTGATCGGCATCGTGGTCATGACCGGCAACCCATGGCTGATAGCGATTGCCAGCGTCATTTACTACTTCTATGCGGTCACCCGCGTCGAACGGGAGGAAGCCCTGCTCCCGGAGGTCTTCGGCGCCGCCTACCGCACCTATTGCGAGAGCGTGCCGCGTTTTGTGCCGCGACTGGCCAACCTGGACCGCGACAAGCTGCTGTACTGGAACCCGCGCGCCTTCCGCAAGAACCACGGCCTGACCAACCTGGCAACGGTTTTTGGCGGCCTGCTGGCAATCTACCTGTGGGTTTTCCTGGTCCGTTAACCCACGGGCAGGCCGGCCGCCTGTACCGCTGCGGCGTCAGCCGCTCAGGAAAGACAGGTGAATGTCGCTGCCATAACGTCGAATGATATCCAGCTTGGCGGCGTGGAACGCCTCGACACTGTTCTGCTCACCGGTTTTGGCCAGCCGGTGACGGGCCAGTTCATCCGAGATCACATCCATGAACAGTTCCGCCAGCAACAGCCGGGCGGAATCGCGGAAATGACCACGACCGTCAACATACAGCTGCACCGTGGGTGCCGCCGTGTTGATCAGGATCTTGCGCTCCCGGGGACTGTAGACGGCACGATCCAGCTCATTGTGCAGGTTACGGAAGTCGTAGCCGGTGAACATCGCCTCGCCGTGATCACGGGATCGGCTATGGTGCCCGTGGTGGGCGGGCCGCGGACGATGCTGGTGGTGATGGTAGTGCCGGGCCCCCTGCCCGGCAATCACCACTTCGCACCAGGCCCAGTAATGGGGACTGCGCACGGTGATCTCACCCCGGTCGCCGTCATTATCTCCGGTCAGTGTCCACTCAATGCGCCCGCGGGAAGCCAGCTCCGCAACCGGAATTTCGGTCACCCGGGAATCGAGATGCACGGAGTCCGGAAACCGGTAGCTGACCTGAAGCACGTCATCCTTGCGGAAGCCGGCAGGATCAACCAGCAGGGCCACATGAAACGGATGCCCGGCCTCGCGATAGTAAAAGGGCGTGGTAAACCGAAGTGGCACCTCGGTGGTGGCGGGCATCGCAGCCCCCTCGCCCGACGGTGGCAGAGAAATGCCCATATCCTGGATGGCCGCCCGGTTCATCCGCTCCAGCAAATGTTCGATCATGTGGCTGGTCCGCCCCGAAGCCGTGGCATGCTCCAGGTGCTTCAGGTTATCCCGCTCCGCCAGCACCGCAGGTCCGATCAACTTGCTCACGGCCCGGGCAAAGGCTGCCACAAAGGGCTCCTTGAGATTGAGTCCTTCCCGTTCGTCACTGATGATTGCCAGCCCGGCACCGAGCTTTTCGGTAAGCGCAGGGCAATTTACCGAACCGTAAAGGTACTCGCTTCCCACCTGGTTCTCGTAGTCGAACAACTGGCAGTCCAGCACCGCGTTGCCCGACAGTACCAGCAAACCATTGGTGCGCTCATCGCCACGAGGGCTGAGTTCGGCATTCAGTGCCCGTTTCAGGGTCAGCGTAAAAGGATAGCGGACCTGCTCATGAACAAAGCTGCTCTCCAGCTGGGGGCCGAGCAGCAGACGCGATTCCGGTTCCAGGTGATGGATGGGGGCGCTGCGTTCTACCTCCCGGCCACCTTGCATATGCACCAGCTCCACCTGGCGCCGCCCCAGGATCTCCCGCAGGTAGACGTTATTGGCGATGGATTGCAGCACCGAACGGTACTGGGAGATGTTCACCAGCGGGTTATCGATCACAATTGCCACGCGAGTGCCGTTGGCAGTGGTGCGGAGCCGGGTATAGTCGGTATCCCGGGCTTCCCGGTCGCCATCGCCGTCGTCATAGAGGTAGCCGCCATTCTCGCCGCGGTAGAGGTCTATGCGGGTGTAGCGCCCGTTGTGGATTGTCTCGATCCAGCCATAACCCAGGCCGTAGATGGCCTGTTTCAGTCCCCGGCCAAAATAACCTCGCCCACTGCCCTCGCCCCGCGCCAGCGGACTGTGGGCGCCGCCGTAGGTCAGGTTGGCGCAGGCCCGCTGCCAGGTCATTCCCTCGGCCTGATCGGACACCACCAGCATCGCGCCGTTCTGGTGGCGCTCATAGTGGATGGTGATTACACCACTGACCGCGGTGCCGGCCTGTTCCAGCCGAACGTAACTGTCGTCACTGTTGGTGATCAGCTCCACCAGCGCCTTCTCCACCGAGGCAAATCGGCGAGAGTCGATATCGATAACCCGCTGGTCCACCGGAATTGCAGTAACGCCCATAGTTAACTCCCTTCACCCTTGCCATTAGAAACCTTACGATGAGTCCGCTAAAGTATGCGCACCCACGACCGTATTGTTCAGCCCACCCCGTTGACCCTGACAGGAATACCCGGCCATGACCCTCGCAACCTGGCTTACTGTTGTCACCATCTGCATTCTGGGAGCCATGTCTCCCGGGCCATCCCTTGCCCTGGTCCTGAAGCAGACACTCACCGGCGGCCGGGGCAACGGCATGATCACCGCCGTCACCCACGGGCTCGGCGTCGGGCTTTACGCCCTGTTGAGCATCATCGGCCTGGCTGCGGTCATCACCGCATCCCCCCTGGCATTCAGTGTGTTGCAGTGGGGTGGTGCCCTGTACCTCGCGTGGCTCGGCTTCCGGGGGCTCACCGCCCGGCGCAGCGAGACTGATGCGCTGCCCGACGCGCCGACCACCGCCAGCGCCGCCCGCGACGGCTTCCTGATTGTGTTCCTCAACCCCAAGATTGCCGTGTTCTTCATCGCCCTGTTCAGCCAGGTGGTGGGCGCCGATACCTCATTCCTCGCCAAGCTCGGCTACGCCGCCACCGCGATGGTGATTGATGGCGGCTGGTACCTTGTAGTCGCCTGGTTATTTTCCAACCCCCGCTGGCTAGGCATCCTGCAACGGCACACCCTCTGGTTCGAGCGGCTGTTCGGCGCCATTCTGGTCGGGCTGGCGGGGCGCCTGGTGATCGGTATCCTCAACGGTCGCTGACATGGCCCGGCTTCCATCACTGGTGGTTTATCCCGTTGTGTTATTACACTAGGACAAATAGCGCATATTGGTATTGATGACGCTCAACTATCATACTCAGTGCAAATCAGGCCATCATCGCACCTTCACCTCTGCGATCCGGACAAAGGCAAACCATGTTTTCAGACCGTTTTTACTCCGTCCAGGACGGACGTATCCTTATTACCGCGCCCCAGGCCAGCCATTTTGCGAAGGAAGTGGCCGGGGACTTCAACCCGATCCACGATCCGGATGCCCGCCGGTTCTGCGTTCCCGGAGACCTGCTGTTTGCCGTGGTATTGGCCCGTTTCGGGCTGTCGAGCAACATGACGTTCAGGTTCCGCAACCTGCTGGGTGCCGAGGTACCGCTGGAGTTCCGTGAAAGTGACAACGGCACCATCGAGGTCTGTGACGAGGCCGGCAAGGTATACCTGGAAGTCAGCCGCAGCGGAGAACTGACCCGGGACGAGAAGGTCATTGAGGACTTCACCCGCTGCTACGTGGCGGCCTCAGGCAAGAATTTTCCCCATACCCTCAAGCCGCTGATGGAATCCCGTGGCGTGATGTTCAATCCCGACCGTCCGATGGTGATGTATGAGAGCATGAGCCTGGCACTCACGCATCTGGACAACCCGCAGCCGGATCTCGAGCTGAACAACGCTGACCTGGAGGTGGCCGGCAAGCGCGGCAATGTGACACTGGAGTACCACCTGATGTCAGCCGGCAAAGCCGTCGGCGAGGTCTCCAAACGGCTGGTGCTGGGCGGCCTCCGTGAGTACTGCCCCGATGCCATGGCTGGCATCATCGAAGAGTTCTACCGGCTCAAGGCACGGGGCACACGGCTGGGGATGGACAATACCGGTTCCTGACCGGGATCGCCGTTTCGGACGCCGGTAACAGCTACACTGTTCCTTGTGACATTGACCGGCTCAAGGACGCCACCCCATGCCCCCAGAACGGACTCCCACTGAGCCCATGGCCGCCTACCGGCTGCCACCCGACGCGGTCATCACCGCCCTCGGCAGCGATCCACGGCGCGGACTGAGTGATAACGAAGCGCGCGCCCGCCTCGAGCGGGATGGCCCCAACCAACTGACGCCAACCCGACCAGTGCCGGGCTGGCGCAAGCTACTCGCGCAGTTCAGCGACGTACTGGTCATTCTGCTGCTGGTTGCTGCCGGTATTTCGCTGGCACTGTGGCTGTTTGAGCGCGACTCGGAACTGCCCTACGAAGCCATCGCCATTCTCACCATCGTGCTGCTCAATGCGGCCATGGGCTTTATCCAGCAAGCCCGGGCGGAACAGGCTGTGGCGGCACTGCAACGGATGTCCGCCGCCCAGGCCAGGGTGATCCGCAACGGCCAGCAAATGGCCATAGCGGCCAGCGAGGTGGTAGCGGGGGACATCATTCTGCTGGAGGAAGGCGACACCGTCCCTGCGGACGGCCGGCTGCTCCAGTCGGTCGCCCTGCAAACCTCCGAGGCCGCACTTACCGGCGAAAGCCTGCCGGAATCCAAAGACCCTGAAACCATTACCGGAGAGGTCGCCGTTGGAGACCGCCAGAACATGGTGTTCAGCGGAACAGCGGTCACCTATGGCCGGGGCAAGGCGATCGTCACCGCGACCGGAATGCAGACCCAGACGGGCCGGATTGCCGGCATGCTGGAAGAGGCGCCGCCGGAAACCACGCCGCTGCAGCAGGAGCTGTCCCGGGTGGGCAGGCTGCTTGGTTTGCTGGTGATGGTCATCGCGGCCGTCATGATCACCACCATCATTCTGGTAGAGCATGTCCGGGGCCTGCCCGCGCTGTTCGATGTCCTGATCCTCGGCGTCGCCCTGGCCGTTGCCGCGGTGCCGGAGGGCCTGCCTGCAGTGGTCACCGCAGTGCTGGCACTCGGGGTGCAGCGGATGGCCCGCCGCAACGCCATTGTCCGTCATCTGGCAGCGGTTGAAACCCTGGGTTCGGCGAGCGTGATTGCCTCGGACAAGACCGGCACCCTCACCCGCAACGAAATGACCGTCAGGGCCGTGGTCACCGCCAGTGGCCGGGTTACCCTCGGCGGCACCGGTTATGAGCCGGTGGGCGAGGTGACCGCACACCGCGCCGGCACCACCGGGGCCGATACCGCCGCGCTCGATGACGACTTGCGCCTTGAAGTGGAACGGGCGCTGACCGTGGGCGACCGGGCCACCAACGCAGTACTGCAGGAAGATGATGGTCGCTGGACCATCCAGGGTGATCCCACCGAAGGCGCGCTGATCGTTGCCGCCCGTAAGGCGGGGCTGGCCGATGAGCTGCTCGATGCGCGGTTTGCCCGGGTTGGCGAGGTGCCGTTCTCCTCCGAGCGCAAGCTGATGTCAACCTTGCACACCGATGCCCAACAGCAGGAGTCCATCCAGGTGTTCACCAAGGGCGCGCCGGACGTCCTGCTCGGACGTTGCACACGGGAGCGGATCGGCAAGGCTACCCGGCCACTTACCACCGAACGCCGCAAGGAGATCCTTGCACTCAACGACGGCCTGGCACGGGAAGCCCTGCGCACCCTTGGCGTAGCCGCCCGGGTGCTGCCCGCTGACGGCTTCGGGCCCGACGACATCGGCGAACACGTCGAACAGGACCTGGTGTTCGTCGGTCTGATCGGAATGATCGATCCGCCCCGGGAAGAAGCCACGGCCGCCGTTGCCGAAGCCCGGGCAGCCGGTATCCGTCCGGTGATGATAACCGGCGATCATCCCGTCACCGCTGCGGTCATTGGCCAGGAACTCGGTATTGTCCGTGATGGCCGGGCGGTAACCGGCGCCGAAATCGACAAGATGCCGGACCATCTACTGGAGCAGACGGTTCGCGACGTTTCGATCTACGCCCGGGTCAACCCTGACCACAAGCTGCGCATTGTCAAAGCGCTGCAGAAGGACCGGGCCATCGTGGCGATGACCGGTGACGGCGTCAACGACGCACCCGCGCTGAGAACCGCTGACATCGGCATCGCCATGGGCATTACCGGAACCGATGTATCCCGCGAAGCCGCCGACATCGTGCTGGCGGATGACAACTTCGCGTCGATCGTGGCGGCGGTTGAGGAAGGCCGTGCCATTTTCGCCAACATCCGCAAGTTCCTGCGTTACCTGCTGTCGTCAAATATCGGTGAAGTGATGACCATGTTCTTCGGCGTGTTGCTGGCCGACATCATCGGCCTGACGGCTGCCGGCGGCAGCGGTTTCGCGCTGCCGCTGCTCGCCACCCAGATCCTGTGGATCAATATGGTAACCGACGGCGCCCCGGCCCTGGCCCTGGGCCTTGACCCGGCCTCGCCCGCCGCCATGACCCACCCGCCCCGGCCGCGGCAAGAAGGGGTAATCACCCGCCAGATGTGGGCCGGCATCGCCTTTGTCGGCACGGTGACCGCCGCCGGCACGCTGCTGGTGCTCGATGCCTGCCTGCCCGGCGGACTGATTGAAGGTACGGGGACTCTGGCCTACGCCCAGACCATGACCTTCACCACCCTGGTGCTGTTCTCGCTGTTTACCGTCTTCAACTCCCGCTCGGATGAACTCAGCGCCTTCTGCGGCCTGTTCTCCAACCTCTGGCTGTGGGGCGCTGTGATGCTGTCCCTGCTGCTGCAGGTGGCGGTGGTTTACCTGCCGTTCCTGCAAAAAGCCTTTTCCACGGTGAGCCTGGAACTGGCAGACTGGCTGGCCTGTTTTGCGGTCGCCAGCTCGGTCCTCTGGTTGCGGGAACTGAGCAAGCTGATCAGCCGGTGGCGACGCGCTCCACAGGGCCAGTCGGCACCAAGCCACGTATAGACAGGACTGCCCCGGCAGTTCACCCGAAAACACCAATGGAGACCCGAACAATGGCCATTCAGACAGGCGACCGAATTCCCGCCATGGAACTGCAGGTGATGGGCGCAAACGGCCCGGAAAAAGTGAACACCGGTGATCTGTTCGCCGGCAAGAAAGTGGTTCTGTTTGCCGTGCCCGGCGCCTTCACCCCGGGCTGTTCCAAAACCCACCTGCCCGGTTACGTGGTTCATGCCGACAAGATCAAGGCCAAAGGCGTGGACAGCATCATCTGCACCTCCGTCAACGACGTCTTCGTGATGGACGCCTGGGGCAAGGCGCAGAACGCGGAAGAAATCATCATGCTGGCGGACGGCCTCGGCGAGTTCGCCAAAGCGCTGGAGCTGACCCAGGACCGCACTGCCGCCCAGCTCGGCATCCGCAGCCAGCGCTACGCGATGATCGTCAACGATGGCACCGTCGAATTACTGAATGTCGACAGCCAGGGTATCGACAAATCCAGTGCCGAGACCATCCTCGCGGCACTCTGAGCCTGGCCCGGCGCGGCACCTTGCCGCCGCCGGTCAGCCCGCCACGCCGGCGAGGGTCCGGGCGATAACCTTCAGCCGTTGCGCCCGGCACACCGCCAGCAGTGGCGTGGTACCGGCAACATCGCCATCGGCGGTAATGGTCTTGGGTTTACGGGTGTAGATGGCGCAACGCCGGCCCTTGAGGTGAATCATGGTACTGGTTCGCCGGGGCGCCTTGCGGCTGAGCTGAACTGTCAGGAAGGTGAGCAGGAGCTGGAGCAGCGGACGGGGACGCACCGCAATCACATCCAGCTGTCCATCGTTGGCAGCGGCGCCGGGCACCTGGTTACCACCACCGAAAAAGGCGCCGTTGGCAACGGCCACCGATAGCCAGCGCCCCTCCACCTGGCCCTTGTCACACTGGATGGTGGCCCGGAATCCCCGGCGTGCATTGATGCGCTGCAGTAACCCCGCAACATAGCTGTAACGGCCAAGCAGCCGTTTGGTGTGGTTCGAAGACTGCCGCACCGGCAAGGTCCCCAGGCCGATGTGGGCCACATTGAGAAACAACTGGTGACCGAACTCCACCACATCGACATGCTGCACGGGTCCGTCGGCAACCAGCCGGCACAGGTCGGCGGGGTCCTCCGGCAGTTCGAGATTGCGGGCAAAGTCGTTGGCGGTGCCTGACGGCAAGACCGCCAGGGTCGCCCCGGTGCGGAGACACAGGCGAGCCATGTGGTTGACCGAGCCATCGCCCCCGGCCACCAGTACCACGTCGTCAGCGCCGACCTGCTGTTGCCAGCGCTCATCCTGCGGATCACCGCACTCGGGGTGGTGAATGCCGGCAGCCGCCAGGTGCGCCAGCCAGAAGTCCCGGTTCCGCCGGTTATCGCCGGCCTGTGGGTTGGCAACCAGCCAATGCGTCATTGAACCCTGCTCTCTGTTCGGTACTGCCCTGTTCAGTCCTGCCCTGGACAACCAACCGGGGTGGTCCGCCCCCTGTCCGGTTAACCATAGCGCAACGGCCACCGGACGGAAGCTTATAAATCCTTAATGAAGCACCAACAAAGAGAGTCGCCGGTAGGGTCAGGGAGCGGTTAGAATCGACTTCAGTTTCTGGGTGAGCTCCACCGCTTCACTGCCGAGATTGGTCAGGTAACCACCGTCGACCTGGGTAATCAGCCCCTTGTCATGCAGGCGGCGGGCAGCGTCCACGGTGTCTGGCGGCGCCGAGTGCTGGTGTACCTTCAGCCCCTCCTGGTGGGACGTGGTGTCGAACAGCGACAGCAGGTTAAGTTCGGCAATCTGTTCTGGCGAAAAGGGCATAATGATTCCTCGCAGCTCATGTCAGCTATTGGTCAGGTGTTTTTTCTTCCGAATCCTTATTAACTTCTACACGACGGAAGCGGATTCGACAAAGAGAATGTTCAGCGATGAAATTGTCCCGGATAATCAGTAACCAGAACGGTACCAGCCGTCAGCGTGCCAATGCCCTGATTGCGGCGGG
>Ga0207716_100276_pt1 | contig 27740 bp, 28 predicted proteins | sample TtaePargueraPR_FD_187739 | JGI IMG/M metagenome (GOLD analysis project Ga0207716, IMG submission 187739) | Aerobic enrichment media microbial communities from Bioluminiscent Bay, La Parguera, Puerto Rico - Tt and P2 (5) (SPAdes) | ecosystem: Environmental > Aquatic > Marine > Unclassified ... | reverse complement strand
TGTCACTTTTGTCGTTAAAGGCTGGTTAGACATCCCCATTCAGGGCTCGGTCTGGTTTTTTGTTTTACTAACTGGGCTGTATCTGTTCTCCACCACTTCAATGGGGATCTTTATGGCAACAATCGCCCGCAGCATGCCTCAGTTTGGGCTGCTGATGATGCTGGTCATGATGCCCATGCTCATGCTGTCCGGCGGGGTGACGCCGCGAGAGAGCATGCCGCTGATTGCCAGAGTGCTAATGGATTTTATGCCCTCGACTCACTATGTTTCCGGCACACAGGCGATCCTCTACCGCGGTGCTGGAATTGAGGTTATCAGCCTGGAAATCCTGTCATTGCTGGCAATTGGTCTGGTGTTTTTTACCGTTTCACTGCTTCGCTTCAGACAGAGTGTCAGTCAGGCCGCCTGACGGCCAATAAGTCACCTATAAAAACTCTCACTTATATATCTCTAACGATACTTCACGAATGACAACGGCTTTGATTTAGATCAATGCGCCGTCTCAACAAAGAGAGAATAATGATTTTAAAAGCTGACATGGTGCCTCATCCTTATCAGAGCCTGACAGGCCTGTGGGCTGTATCAGCTTATTAGCAAATATAAAATTTGCATCTATAATGCATATTAATCCGGTAACCCCTGTATCGGACTACAGGGTGGGAGGAGGTCCCCTTGAAAAACACCTCGTTCAAGCCATTATTCATTGTGGGTTTCAGCAGTGAGCCCGACCCCATCATTACATACCTTAAAAGCCTTAAATGGCAGGTGATGAGCTGTGATCTTAACGAGAAGAATCAATCTTCCTTAGCCTTCCAGACCGGTTCGCTGGGATTGGTCGATTTTAGTGGATTTGATCCGAATGCAGACGATACGGATCGCCTCAAAGCGCTAATTAAGGCATCAAGAATCAAGTGGTTGGCCCTGGTACCACCCGAATTACTGAAGCAGCCTTCCATTAAAACCCTGCTTCGCGACTGTTTTGATGATTATCATCTGTTTCCCATCACACACAGCCTGTTATCAGACATGCTTGAGCAGGCCAAGATCAACTCTCCGGTCTCTGTTCAACCGGATAATCTCATTTTTGACAGAGTGCTGCTCGGCCACAGCCGTTTGATTCAAGACCTGAAACAAACCATTAAAAAAATGTCCGGTGTCGATAGTACCGTGCTAATTTCGGGTGATACCGGCACGGGCAAAGAACTGGTGGCTCGTGCGCTGCATGAAATGTCGGGGCTGACAGGCCCCTTTATCGCAGTGAATTGCGGTGGTATTGCCAGCAGTCTGATCCAGGCCGAATTATTCGGTTATGAAAAAGGGGCCTTCACTGGTGCTAATCAGCGTAAAAAAGGCTTCATTGAGGCCGCCGACAAGGGCACATTATTTCTTGATGAAATCGGGGAGTTAGCACTGGAGCAGCAAGCTAATCTGCTTCGTTTTTTACAGGAAGGCACCATTCAACGGGTGGGTAGTGTGGATACGGTGTCAGTTCATACACGTGTTATTGCTGCAACCAATATTGATCTTGAGCGTGCTGTGGAACAGGGACAGTTTCGTCCCGATCTGTTTTATCGTCTGAGTGTACTTGAGATCAAAACGCCCCCACTCAGAGACCGCGAGCAGGACATTGAATTGCTGGCCTATTATTTTTTAAATACCTTTTCGAAACAACATCAAAAGCACTTTGATGGCTTCACAGCGGATTGTCTGGACAAAATGAAGCGCTACCCCTGGCACGGCAATATCCGGGAAATGATGAACCGGATTAAAAGAGCCGTCATCATGAGTGATGAACTCGCGCTCGATAGCCATGATTTGGGTATCGAACTCGTCGATAGCGAACCCCGTACTCAAAGGCTCAAAGCAATAAAAGAGCAGGCCGAAAAACAGGCCATCGTTGTTGCACTCGAAAAGCTTGAAGGCAATGTCAGTAAAGCTTCAGATTATCTCGGTATTTCCAGGGCGATGCTGTACCGACTTCTGCAGAAGCATGACCTCGAACACTAGCTCAGTCGTGTCTAAAAATTGCGACAGCTGTCTACTTTTATAGACAGCTCGCCCTCATTGCCTCTCGCTCCATTTTCCCTCACACAACAGCTTCTCACTGTCGCAATTATTAGACAGTCCCTACTTAGCTATCTCCTGAAAACGCTTAATACATCAATATTATCATTCACTTATAAACTGGCATCCTCTTTGCTCGTATTCAGATAGACATCTTTTGAACAGCACTAGAGGTGCGCCATGGCAAAAGCACAAGCAAAAAGTGAGACAAGTTCTTCGATGACTGAGAATCCGGATGCCTTCGCTGCGGAGCGCCACAGAATGATTGAAGAGGCCGCCTACTATATCGCCGAGAAACGCGGTTTTGATGGTGAACACGAGTTGGAAGACTGGTTACAAGCAGAGCAGATGATTAACCAGACAATTCAGTAAGCCAATATTCAACAGAGGATTTTGAAATGACAAGTCAATACAGACCCTTGAGTTTGATGAACGAATTGCAGCGTGAATTGAGTCAGTTTTTCCCCAGTCCTTCCATAGCCAATTTCGATAGCCAGGAATGGTCTCCGGCTGTAGATATTGCCGATGAAGAGGACAAATTCATAATCAAAGCCGACCTACCCGGGGTGAAGGCCGAGGACATCAAAGTCACCGTTGAGAATGATGTGTTAACCATCAAAGGTGAAAGAGAGTCTGAAAAGCGCGAGCAAACCAATAACTTCAAACGCATTGAACGTTTCAGTGGCAGTTTCATGCGTCGCTTTACGCTGCCTGAGGCAGCTAACCTGGAAAAAATAAAGGCTAAAACCACAGATGGTGTGCTTGAGCTGACTGTCCCCAAAAAAGCCAAGACAAAAGCAAATCGCTTGGAAGTCAAGGTGGAGAAGTAGGGTACCCGGTGGGAGCAGCTGCATTGCTAGTCAATAGCGAAACAATCCAGCATCACAGCCATTTTTTGTCGTTCAGTGAGGTCTGCGATTGCTGTGACCTGCCGGCAAAAACGCTGACAGAAATGCTTGACTACGGTGTGATTGCGCCAACGGCGATGACCATATCGGAACATGAGGCGCTGTTTGAGGCTGAGTGTGTTGACAAAGTCAGCAAAGCAGCACGTTTGTGTCGCGATCTGGAACTGAATATGGCGGGAGCTGCACTGGCTTTGGACTTACTGGAAGAAATCAGCAGCTTGCGTGAACGACTGCTGATTGATGAATAAATTTTTATCACGAGATAAACATGATGATGACCGTATTAGTAGCCGATGCCGCCAGTGGCAGGATCTTCAGTGCTGAAAACCGGCATGCATCGCTGACTGAAGTGAAACAGATAAAGAATCCCAGTGGCCGAAAACTGGAGCAGGAACTGACATCCGATCTTCCCGGCAGAATTTTGTCTTCGGGCGGAGGCAGTCATAGCTACCAGGCAGCGGATACGCATAAACATCACGATACAGAAAAATTTGCAGCCCAGATTGTCAGCATTTTGAGGGAGCTTTATGAGCTCCGGAGTCTGGGTGACCTCGTTGTGATTGCTTCACCGGATTTTTTGGGCGAGTTACATAAATCAATGCCCGCTGTGCTCAGAAAACAGATCATTCTGGAAAAGTCCAAAGATCTTACTGGAACCGAGACTCAAGAGATTCAGGCGCATTTACGGGGTTATTTCCAGCGTGCGTTTATGCACTGAAGAGCAGACTAGTGGTGATGTTTATCGATGATTAACTGGGAGTGCCGGATGACTTATCTAGTGCATGTTAGATTGCTAACAACGCTTTTTTCAGTAGAAAAAAGTGGGGGGCGGAGATTACTCCAGCTTCTCGGACAAGCCCATGCTTGTGTCTAAGCGTGTCGCATCTGCGCCGGCGGTGTTGCCTTCTTGGCTTGTTACGACACCATCCCCTGCGGGTCAGAGTAGATGAGTCGAAAGCACTCTCAGTTATCACCCCTTCAGGACTTGCAGCCACCTTCAGCCAATGATGGCTCAATTTATCCAGTTATCAGTAGTCTTAAACAACTGGCCGACATCACTGAAACTGACTACGTCTATCTCAGACAAGTTGTAGGCAGACAACAGCCCGAGCCCTACAAAACATTCAGAATCAGAAAAAAATCAGGTGGCTTTCGGGTCATTGCAATACCTGATGACAGGCTGCTCAGTGTGCAGCAATGGATTCACCGGCATATCCTGGCATTCTCTCAGCCAAGTCCGGTGAGTTACGCCTTTCAGCGTGGCAAATCCATCCATGATGTTGCCCGTCTCCATTGTGGCTGTCGTTGGTTAATCAAGCTCGATTTATATAATTTTTTCGGTGCCATTTCCGAAATTGATGTCTATCGTGTTTTTCAGCGGCTGGGTTACCAGCCGCTGATAGCTTTTGAACTTGCCCGGCTTTGTACCCGGCTTGGCAGTCAGACCGCTTTTCGGCGTCGTCGCCGGTGGCAGATTGCTGATCATTATAGTGTTATCGATCAATACCAGGGGCAGCGAATAGGTCATCTGCCCCAAGGCGCACCAACCAGTCCGGCCCTATCCAATCTGGTGATGGTGGAATTCGACAGGAAGGTTTTGAACCTGGCGGCTGAGCAACAATTAACTTACAGCCGTTATGCAGACGATCTCTGTTTTTCAACTCCGCAGAAGGATTTTTCACGGGATTTAGCCAAGGCATTCATCCACCAGATTTACCGCCTGATGCGGGACTATGGCCAGTCACCCAATATAAGTAAAACCGCCATTATTCCCCCCGGCGCCAGAAAAGTGGTACTTGGGCTCCTGGTCGACAGCGAGCAACCCCGTTTACAAAAGTCGCTTAGAAACCGGCTTCGTCAACACATCTTTTATCTCAATCACCCTGACATTGGCCCTCAGAAACATGCCCGCAGACGTGGTTTCGATTCTACCGTCGGCTTCAAAAAACACCTCGACGGTTTGCTGTCCCATGTCAACGATATCGATCCGGGCGGTTTTCAACGTTACCGCCGGCAGTTGGCTGATGTTTATTGGCCGAACTAAACCCGATACAACAGGAGAAGCAAAATGAAAAAACGATTTATCAGCATCTTGGTGACCAGCGCCATTATTTGGCCGCTTCATGGCCTGGCAGAGTCCGGTAAAGGTTCGGGCTATGGCCAGCAAAAGTATCAGCAGGAAGAGCAAATCAGGGATCAGGAAAGAAAACAGGAACAAAAGCACAAACAGGAACGCAGCGGCGAACAGCAGGGAGACAGACAGCAGGATCAGATGAGAGATCAGGATCGTGAAAGACTGCGTGAGCATCAGGATGAAAACCAGGGCATGAATCAACAGCGCGAAATGAAGACTCAGCAAGAACAAAAAGAACTGGGTCAGGGCTCAGAACAGGGGCAGAAATCACGCGAAAATCGCAGAAAGTGGTGGCAGTTCTGGGGTGATGACCAGGAGTGAAACTAAGAGATTGATCAGGATCAAGAAAAGTGCTGAAAAGCCATCATGGCTGAGATTGTTCAGATAAATTATTGAATATGAGAGTAAAGAATTGCTACTGAAGCTTATAGCCCGCCGGTAGAGCAAGAAAAGGAAGTTGGTTGGAATGAAAATTGTCAGTTTATTGCCACTATTCGTTTTGTGTCAGCAAGGTCTCGCGCTGGCTGCAGATGATCCGAAGCAGACAGCAAGTAAAAGCGGTTATCAACTGGGCAGTTTTGTTGTTACCCCTGAGATGGGAATGACCGGCGTTTATGATGACAATATCTTCGCTACCCGCACTGACAGGCAATCCGATCAAATTCTCATTTTTTCGCCTTCACTGAACATCAGCTCCGACTGGCAGAAACATGAGCTTGAATTCTTTGCTAATGCCGATATAGGTCGTTACCGCGAGTACGATACTGAAGATTATGACGATTTCAGCTTCGGCACCTCAGGTCGCTATGACATATCTGATAAAGACAATCTTTTTGCCGGATTGAGCTACAGTGAAGACCATGAGTCCCGCGCCTCACCCGACAGTTTTTTCGGTCGCTATCCAACTGAATATAGTTCGCTGGATGCCCATGCAGGCACCATCAGACAGTTGGGTCAATTTGCCATGCGCTTTGGCGGCACCTGGCAACAACTGGATTTTGATGACGTGCCAACAGAGTCCGGCGTTTTGAATAATGACGATCGGGACAGGGATATTTATGGCCTGGGCCTGCGGATTACCTATAACAAAACCGCTAGCATGAGCCCGTTTGTGCAGGCCATTTATGATCGCAGGGAGTATCAAAATACACCCGACGATAATCTGTTTGAACGTGACTCGGATGGCTATCGACTCGCTGCAGGCTTCAGTTCGACAATCAGTCAGAAGCTGAAATCAGAGGTCTATCTTGGCCACCTTTGGCAACATTACGAAGATGCCGCTTTCAGCGATATCAGCAAACCAGACTTTGGCGCCTCGGTTCGTTGGCTCAGTAATCCCAGCACGCTGATTTCTGCCAGTATCGAACGGGATATCACCGAAACCACGCTGTTTGCATCGCCGGGTGCAGTTGAGACCCTCTATAGCGCCAGCCTGCAACACCGGCTTTTGCCTTACCTGATTCTTAAATCTCACATCAGCTGGAGTGAGTACGACTATCAGGAAATCAATCGTGAGGATGATTATCTTGATGTGGGTTTCGGACTGCAGTACGACCTCAGCCAGCATGTCTATCTCTCAGCCGACTATCGTTACCTGCACCGTGACTCCAGTGTGGACTTTGACCGGCTGGAAAACGCGCTCGATTACGACAGCCATCAAATCTTTTTGAGTATAAATGCCAGGTTATATCCGGTCCGCAATGAACTCGATACCAGCATGTCCAGAGTATGGGGCTCGGGCAAGGCATCAGAATCAGGCCCTTACGGTTTCTATGTCGGCGGCCAAATGGGCTATAACACCTTGGCAACTCATAGTTCAGAACAGAGAACTGATGGCGGTGACGATGATGCCCGCTATGGTGAAGCCGGTGTTGCCGGTGGTCTTTTCGGCGGTTACGGCTGGAACCGTAACCATTGGTATCTGGGGCTGGAACTGGAAACCGAAAACAGCGGTGCCGACTGGTATCACCGCAAGAGCAAAGCCGACAGTCGTACATCCAGCCTGGAGAAAAACCAGAGTGTCGGAGCCAGCCTGCGGCTGGGCAGGGCGCTGGTTAATAACAGTCTGCTTTATGCCAGAATCGGTGCCGTCAGAACCGAGTTTGATGCTTTCTACCAGCTCAATGACGAACCGCAGAATGCCTATGATAAGGATTTTGATCTCAATGGTCTGCGGCTTGGCGTCGGGGTCGAGCTAGATCTGACAGAGCAGTGGTTTGCCCGCCTGGATTACACCTTTACCAACTATGAAGATAAAGATCTGACGTCCACCGGCTTTGACGAGGACTATGCCATCCGCGAGTCGCTGTTCAACCTGGGTATCGGCTGGCGCTTTGGCGCCGTGCCCAAGCATCAGCTGAGAGTAGAACCGGACTCGCTGGCCGGACCTTATGCCGGTGTCCATATGGGCTATGGCATGACCGCCAGTGATCTGAGCGGTTTACATCGCGACCAGAGTATGGGGCCCTACGATTTCAATGCCGAGTTTGCTGACCACGGATTTACACCGGGCGTTTTTGCTGGCTACGCCATCAACTGGCAGAGAATGCTGCTTGCCCTGGAACTGGAGGCTGAGGTGACTTCACTTGAATGGGAACATGAACGTAACACTAACGGTGGCGGTGGTCGTGACTTCTCGGTTGAGGTCGGCGAAACCCTCGGCGCGGCCATCAAACTTGGCTATATCCTCGACAGTGGTGCCGTTTTGTACCTTCGTGGTGGCCCCGTCAGAACCGAATTTACCAGCCAGTGGCGTAAGGGCAACAACGCCAATCTCGATATTGAGAGGAAGGACAATCTGCATGGTTTCAGATTTGGTCTGGGTGCCGAAGTGCCACTGACAAAGCAAAGTTTTATCCGGCTCGACTATACACGTACCAATTATGAATCCTATGACTTTGTCACCGCTCACGGTGGTGGCAGTAATTCAGATGAGATGAGTTTCGATAACTCAAGCAATCTGTTCCGGTTGGGTCTCGGGATCCGTTTCTAGATAATTCGCTTTTTAAGGAAACGAACGACGATATTTAATAGCTATATAAGAATTCTATGAAATTCTTATTATCAGACAAGTTTCCCGGTCAACCTTGCCGGGTTTATATCACTCATTTGGAGGATAAACTATGAAAGGTAAACAACTGAATGTTATGGCAAAAAGACTCACACTGGCCACGATGATAACAGCCAGCCTGGGCCTGATATCTGTGCATAATAGCGTGGCAATGGCTGATGAGCACAGTAGCGCTGATCATGGTAGCAGCGACCATGGCCAACACAAGGGAACAGGCGGTAAAAGGGGAGAGGGTAAAGGCGCCGATGGCCGTGGGGGTGCTGATAGTGTTCGCGGTAAGATTTTATCTACCATGGATGATGATTCGGATGCACCAGCCTGGGCTCGGGGAAATCGCGAACTGAACCCGCACAGCAAAGGTTCGCAGGGCAAACCTGAGGGGGGCGGCACTAAAAAAGGGGACGAATATGGCGATCTCTGGGTGATTCTACGTGACAATAACGGTGACCCCATACTGGATGCCAATGGCCAGGTTCAGCCCATCATTATTGTTGATGGATTACCGGTTGTCGTTCAACTGACCGATCCTGATGGTGATGGTCACTATGAATTACCGACCGAATATGCTGATGCCGTTCAGGAAGTTGAACTGGGACGCAGTAATGTCACCCGCTCGCCCAGTCATGTGATCACGCATTCATTGGAAGAAGCGCTGTCAAAACTTGATGGGCTGACGCTGACCAGTGACATGCTGACTGAAGCCGGCATGCTGGTCGTTGATGGTGCCACCATTGACTCACCTCTGGAAAACCTGGCTTTGTATCAGGCATTGCTGACATCGAGTGACAGCAATAATGATGGCTTGCTGGAAGTCAGCGTTGATTACAGTGGCGAGGGTGGCTCAGGGACTTATACCTTCCTGGTGCCTGAGAGTGTCCAGCTCGATCTGGCTGCATCACTACTCGCAGCCGGTTCAGACAAAACAGCATCTTTGACGGTTGACCGCGTGATAACCGTCAGTCAGTTCCTGGAAGTGGACGATGAGTTGAGCAGCTTGCTGAGCAACTATGTTTACGATGGTTCGTCACTCACTTATGGCGCCACAACAACCTGGATTAATGTGCAGGTTGACGGTATGGATACGCCTACCGACCTGAGTGATGACATCTATCAGTCAGTGGAAGTCAATCTGATTACCGGGGCCACCGTGACTTATGACGGCCAGGATATTTTTGTTCCCGGCGTCAGCTTTGAGACAGTTCCCAATACTGTCGATGAGAATGATGACGGTATTCTGAATGCCAATGACACAAATGATCTGGATGGTATTGATGGCTTTACACAAGCTACGGATGATGCCTTGCAAGTCATTGAGTTTGTGCATGATTACAGCGTTGAATAGCAAAAATGATGGTGCTGACCGGCCTCGGGCTGGTCAGCATTTACTTTGCTGGTGAGATCAAAGCAAATTCATTCTTTTCTGTTTCACGCTTTGCCCATGCATGAGAGGTTCACATGATTGCATTTGGCCCCGTACCTTCCAGACGGCTTGGTCGCAGCCTTGGAATTAATAATATCCCTCCCAAACATTGCTCTTATTCCTGTTTATATTGTCAGGTGGGTGAAACCAGTCGGACCGAAACGGTCAGACAGAGCTATTACAAACCAGAATTCATCTTTGACTGTGTCAAAAACAAGGTTCGGGCAGCCTATGATGCTGGCGAAAACATTGATTATCTGACCTTTGTTCCTTCTGGTGAGCCAACGCTGGATGAATATCTCACAGAGACCATCACCTTACTCAAAGATTTGAAGATTAAGATTGCTGTCATCAGCAATTCTTCGCTGATCTGGCGAAGTGATGTACAAGAAGCTCTCAAGCTCGCGGACTGGGTTTCGTTCAAAGTTGACACAGTTGATGAGTCAATCTGGAAAAAGATAAACCGACCGGCAGCAACGCTCATTTTTGACAGAATTTTGAATTCAATCATGGACTTTGCTCATGATTTTAATGGCATCTTAACCACCGAAACGATGCTGTTGGACAAAGTCAACACCGGCGGCCTGAGTATCATAAGACTGGCGGATTACTTACAAGAGCTGCAACCCGACAAAGCCTTTATTGCCGTACCAACCAGGCCGATGTCCCGACCGCAGTATCAAGCCCCGACACCAGCCAAACTCAATGAGACTTTCCAGCTTATCAGCAAAAAAATGCCTCAAGCTGAGCTGCTTATTACCCAGGAAGAGGACACATTTTCAGCAAGCGGGGATCTTATTGCCAACCTTTTATCGATAGCAGCTGTGCACCCTCTACAAGAGAGTGCAGTTGAAACCATGATCAATAAGTCGAAGTGTAGCTGGGATGTGGTCGACAAGCTCTTGGCCGAAAATAAGCTTTGTACAGTTAAATACCAGGGCAAAACTTTTTTCATCAGAAATTATCGTGATGCTGAACCACAAGCAAAGAGCCCAGCTCATTTAACAAAAAATCAAATCTTATAAAGATAATTGAATGGCAGCGTTAATCTGCCTGGCCCAGTTATTGTTTGCTTGGTTTTACTTCACCGATGGCACCATCAGCACGGGCTTTAAGGTAAGCATAGAGATTATCCATACCGCTCATCACTGTCTCATTTGACTCCCAGGCGGGCATACTGCCTATCTGTCCAGTCTTGCCATGGGTAACGACGTCGACAAACTCCGCTTTACTGATGACATTGAGACTCTCGGCAAGGTTTGGGCCCACCATGCCTTGCCCGTAGGTGCCGTGACAACGCGCACACCAGTTACGGTAAAGCTTAAAACCTTCATAACTGAACTCATCCAGCTTGTTGCCATCAACAACCTGATATAAGTCGCCAGATGCCTGCATTTCCTCTGATGAAGTGCTTGATTCTGCTTGCGTTACTGATGATGGAGCAGGGGGCTCAGCATGCTCTTCAGGCGGGTTGACCTCTGGGGAACTGCTCGATTCTTGACTGGGTTGTTCTGCCATTGGCTCGGCAGGAGAAACATCAGTGACTTCATTGTTGATTTGAGATGAGGAATCATTCTCTGTTGGTTGGTCACAGCCTGACAGGATCATGGCATGAGCCAATAAAACAGACATATAAAACAATGACCTGAAATTAGACTTGTTCATGAGTCACTCCCTGCATAGCCAGACAGTCACTTTAAATTATCAGCATATGCTTACATTGTGAAGTGGTTTGATTGCAGTTCTGATAGAAAAAGAACAGGTCTAAACCCTGTTATGCCTGATGTCTGACAAGTGATATCGTGAACTCAAATATCCTCTCAACAGATCTTGTCATTCACCATAAACTGTCAGCGCACGACTGCGCCTGAATTACTTGCTCCGGGTGATTTTATCCAGGTAGCCCATGGCAAAAGCAGACACGACAAAAGTGATGTGAATCAGCAGGTACCATTTTATTTTGTCGTTGGAGATATGTTCAGCGTTCATGAACACCTTCAGAAGATGAATTGATGAGATAGCTACAATCGACGCCGCAACCTTATTCTTCAGTGAGCCTGCATCCAGCTTCCCAAGCCAGCCCAGTTTGTCTTCGCCTTCATCCACGTCCAGCCGTGACACAAAGTTCTCATAGCCTGAGAACATCACCATGACTATCAAGCCGCCCACCAGGGTGATGTCAATCAACGAGAGGGCAACCAGAATAAGGTCTACCTCTTTCATCTCCAAAATCATGGGGAAAATATGAAAAATCTCCTGGAAGAACTTGATGCCCAACAGCGCCAGCACCAGACTGAGCCCCAGATAGATAGGTGCCATAATCCAGCGAGACGAATACATCAGTGTTTCAATTAGTTTTTCCATTGTTGACTGCAATGCCTTTGGAGGTGAGAAAACGGACAATAGGATAGGGGCTATCTGTTCAAGCGGTCAATGTAACGTATTTAACTTCGTAACCTACCGCGAAGCTCTGGATGCAAATGAATGATTTTTTGTAGTTATCTGGCTATTTTTAATTACATATGTTGATCATAGTGGTAACTTAGATGCTGAGGATAAAATAACTCATTAACTGTGCTCTAAGTGTAAGAAACCTCTGAATATATTTGTACTCGGCCGGAATGAAAATTATCACAATAAAAAGTATAAAAAAATCTCTTTACCGGTTGTTTTTAGTTTCTGTCACGAGCGTGCTGATTGTGTCCTGTGGAGAAAACCAGCCCATAAGCGTTGCTCATCACCCATGGCCCGGCTATGAGCTAATTGATTTATATCAATCCCTCGTCCCAGAAAGTAGAAAACACTTCAACATCATTCGAACTCAAGACTCCAAGGAGTCCATCTCGTTGCTCGAATCCGGGCAAGTGGATGCTGCCGCGCTAACGATGGATGAGGCACTGACTGTCAAAGAGGCAGGAACCGATATAAAAGTCGTTCTGATTTTTGATATATCCGCTGGTGCGGACGTAGTCATTGGGAACAACAGCTTTTCTGACCCCCATCAACTCGTTAATAAACGCATAGCCTACACCCCAGGTCCACTATCAATGCTGATTTTGACCAAGTTCTTTGAAAGTTCAGAAACATTGGGTTGGGACAATGTTGAATTGCTGCCAGTGGGAAGTAGTGAGCACCAGTCAGTGATAGAAGAGGGCAGAGCAGAAGCTGTGGTGACATATCCTCCTGCAAGCCGGCAGCTTATATTGGATAATAAAAACATTCTCTTCGATAGCAGTGCGATGCCTAATTTGATTTTTGATGTCTTGGCTGTGCGGGAGTCCTCACTCAACTTTTCAAATCGGAACAATTTAAGAAATCTGATAAACGCCCATTTTGAGGGCAGACAACATTTTATAGCTAATCCCCAGGACGCTTCATTCCGATTGTCTCAAAAGTTTGGACTTCCGGCTCAGGAAGTCATTAATACTTATCGGGGACTACTCTTGCCCGATTCAAGAGAGAATCATCGACTATTAGGGGGCAGTTCACCGCAAATTCAACGTTATGCCACTGAAATAGTCGAGGTGCTCTCAAGTCACGGCCTCATCAGCCCGACGGTCTCAACATCAGAGCTGTTTACAGATCAATACTTGCCCACAGAGTTAAACCATTGACACGCTGTAGTTTTAAAGTTTTTTTGATAGTAATGCTGATGGGCTTCACACAGGTTCTTATGAGTGAGCTCAAGGCGGAAAATACTATCAGGATCGGGGTGCTGACTTATCGCGATTTGGATAGCACACAAATCAAATGGTCTTCACTCAGCGACTACCTTCAACAAAAAATTCCTGATGCAAACATTCAAATCATCACCAAGACTTTTGATGAGCTGGGTCAGGGGGTTGCCTCAAGAAATCTCGATTTCATCATTGCCAATCCTGCTCACTATCTTGAGTGGGCACAGAGGTATGGCTTGTCCGCGCCACTCGTAACCCTAGTCAAAGAGTCGCAAGGCAATCCAGTCAGGGCTTTTGGTGGGGTCATTTTCACGCACACTGATAATCCGGCAATTCAGTCTCTCAATGATGTAGTGGCTAGTCGAATTGCCGTGACCAGTCCCCGGTCATTTGGTGGCTTTTTGATGCAAAAATATGAGCTCTACCAACACGGACATGAGCTCAAGGAAAGCAGTTTGATCAAGGTCGGCATGCCGCATGATTTGGTCATCAAGGCAGTTATGGACAATGAAGCGGATGTGGGCTTTATCCGGAGCGGTGTGCTGGAAGATTTGGCCGAGAGAGGCGGGCTGGAGCTCGAAAATATAAAGATCATCAATGAGCAAGATCTACCGGGCTATCCGTTTTTAGTGTCAACAAGACTCTACCCGGAGTGGGTGGTAGCGGCACTCCCCATGACTGAACCCAAGCTGATGAAAAAACTGACATCAGCTTTGCTGGATATTGAGCCAGATAGTGAAATAGCCAGGGATTTGGCTATTTATGGTTTTTCGGTGCCTGCCGATTACTCACAGGTCCTGAATGTGCTGGAGGAACTTCGGTCGCCGCCGTTTGATGTGATTCCTGAGCTCTCCTTTTCTGATGTATTTGCACGTTACAGATGGCAGTTATCAGGGAGCGTCTTATTTTTTGCCATACTCACTTTTCTTAGTTTGTATTTGCTGTTTGTAAGGCGTCAGTTATCCGAGGAAATTGAGACTGTTAATGAGAGCCGAAAGCAACTAAACCAGAAAGCCAGTGAATTGCTCAATGCCAATGAACAATTAGAGAAGTTGGCTGCTGTTTTTATCCATTCTCATGACGGCATCATGCTGACAGATGAAGACAACAATATTGTTGAAGTGAACGATGCCTTTTGCAGAATTACTGGTTTCAGCAGAGAGGAGGTGCTAGGTCATAACCCGAGAATCCTGAGCTCAGGTCGGCAACCGGGAGAGTTTTATAAAAACCTTTGGAAAAATGTTAAGGAGTTGGGGGCCTGGACTGGCGAAGTCTGGAACAGAAACAGGCATGGTGAGCTGTTTGCAGAGCTACTAACCATAAGTGAAATTCGTGATAGCGATGGCCTGCATAAAGGTTATGTTGGTGTCTTTACCGATATTACTCAAATCAAAGAGCACCAGCAAAAAATTGAATACCTCGCGCATTATGATGTTTTGACGAAATTGCCCAATCGATTCCTGCTCACGGACCGGATGAAGCAGGCCCTAGCACAGGCGAAACGTCACCAGACAAAAGTCGCTGTTGTATTCATTGATCTGGATGGCTTTAAAGAGGTCAATGATCAGTTAGGTCATGAAGCCGGTGATGATTTATTAATCACGCTCTCACAGAAGATGCTCACTCACATTCGTGATGGAGACACGCTTGCCAGACTCGGTGGCGATGAGTTTGTTGCTGTTCTCATAGACATTACAGAAGAACAAAACTGCATAAATACCATCGATAGACTGCTTGAGTGTGTGCGAGATACGCATATTCAGTCTATGAATTATCATGGCTTGACGGCCAGTGCTGGCGTAACATTTTTTCCAGACAGCGAGGCAGATGATCCCGAGCAGCTTCTCAGGCAGGCGGATCATGCCATGTATCATGCCAAACTCACTGGGAAAGATCGTTACCATTTCTTCGATATAGCCGAGGATTCCTCGATAAGGGGCCACCACCAGAGTCTTGGCTTTATTCGTGAGGGCCTTGAGAAGAACCAGTTCGTTCTATTTTATCAACCCAAAGTGAATCTGATCTCGCGTGAAGTCATTGGTGCCGAAGCCCTTATAAGATGGCAGCATCCCGAGAGAGGGCTCCTTCCCCCGAGTGAGTTCTTGCCTCTCATTGAAGGTGACAGGCTGGATTTCGAAATCGGTGAATGGGTGATTAAATCAGCGATTGAGCAAATTGAGATATGGCAATCACAAGGCCTAAAAGTACCGGTAAGCGTAAATATCAGTGGTCAGCACCTGTTAAAGTCCGGGTTTGTAGACGCCCTGAAAGAGGCACTATCAAAAGCACCTGCTGTTAATAGCCAATGCCTTGAAATTGAAGTACTCGAGACAACAGCACTGGATGATGTCGAAAAAGTGGCCTCAGTGATGCGAGAGTGCATCAATCTTGGCGTGAATTTTTCATTAGATGATTTTGGCACTGGTTACTCTACATTAGCGCTGTTGCAGCAACTGCCAGCCAATACTTTAAAAATCGACAGAAGCTTCGTACGAGATATTCTGAGTGACCAGAATGATCTTGAAATCGTGAAAGGCATTATCAACCTGGCAGAGAGCTTTAAACGGTTGGTCGTGGCAGAAGGGGTCGAGTCAGAGGCTCATGGAGAACTACTCAAGTCCCTGGGCTGTGAGCTGGGGCAGGGATATGGCATCGCTAAACCAATGCCCGCGGATGCATTTCCGGGATGGATAAAAAGCTGGTCTGAAATCAACCGTAAGAGTTCTTAAATCCTTTAGGAAATAACTGCACAAATATAGTCCTAGCGACTTCAATTGATTTAAGACGAGTATGTGACTTCGGCAATGATGCTGGATTTTTGTGAAGTGGTTTGCAAAATTCTAAAGTTACATTAGTATCAGCTTATCGACCGGAAAAGTGAATAATGCGTGGCAATCGATTACAGAATTCAAACCAGAAGGCTTGAGGCAATAATCGAAGGGACTCGTGCCGGGACATGGGAATGGAACGTCCAAACTAATGAAGTGATTATCAATGCTCGCTGGGCTGAAATTATTGGCTATGATCTTGAAGAGCTAGAGAACCGTGACACTATTTCCGTATGGAGAGAGCTCTGTCACCCAAAAGATCTGGAAGTATCAGACCAGTGCTTTGAAGATTACTTCGAAGACAAAACCTCACACTATGAATGCATTGTCAGGCTTCGACATAAAGAAGGTCACTGGGTCTGGATTCATGACCGAGGAAAAATCGTTACGCGAACAGAAGACGGTTTGCCGGAATGGACTGCCGGTACTCATATCGACATAACTAAAGAATATAAAACACAGCTTTTCCTCTCTAAAATAGCCAAGTCAGCTCCTGGTATTATCTACACATTCCAGATCACACCTGATGGAAAGTACAGTTTCCCATTCGCTAGTGATAAATGCACCCAGTATTACGGCTTTAGTGCTGATGAAGTAAAGGACGATGCGTCTCTCATTTTCGATGCTATCTACAGTGAGGATCGGCTACTTCTCATGGAAAGTATTGAAAGGGCTCATCAAAATCAATCAGACTGGACTTTCGAATATAGAGTCATTGATAAAGACGGAAATATTCGTTGGCATTATGGTAATGCGGCGTTCGAGAGAGATGAAGAGGATGTCTGTACATGGCACGGCATGATCATTGATATTACCGACAAAAAGATACTTGAACATAGACTGGTTGAACTTTCGACAATTGATGAACTCACCGGTTTATACAACCGCAGAGAGATTATCAATAAACTTCAGGAAACACTAAACACCCAGCATCGCTATGCACGTGAATATTGCCTGGTGCTTATTGATTTAGATAATTTCAAGAATATCAACGATACACTAGGCCACGATGTCGGTGATCAAGCACTATGTAGCTTTGCCAATGTGATGAGATCACGTTTAAGGAAAACAGACATTTTTGGACGCTTTGGTGGTGAGGAGTTTGTCATCATCATGCCTGAGACCAATCAGTATGATGGCTATCAAATATGCCAGGATTTATTATCTGACTTCAAACAACTGACACTTGGTAAAGGCACTCAAAATGCGATACGGCCCAGCTTCAGTGCCGGACTGACAATGATTTCTGATTCCGACGAAGATACCAGTGAAGTGCTAATCCGTGCCGATAAAGCCATGTACAAGGCAAAAGCAGCCGGGAAAGCACAGATTTGTCTGGATGAAGTAGCCTGAGAAAGGGTAGATGTAATTCTGACTAGTGACCATCGATACTTTCAACAGAAGCTCAGCCAGCAATAGTCATCAACAGCATTAAATTTTTTGATGCACCTTTTGTAACTATTCAAGCATTAAACCGACTTTGATTTAAGTTTTTAGCCCATCTCAAAAAACACACCAGATATGTATTATTGCTAAGAGACACATACTCCTGAAAAGGACACGCTTAGCAAGAGTCATTCTAAGCATTCAGAATTTGAAACTGTGGAGGACTGGATAACGTAAACCTGTCCAGATTTTAAATTCTGAAAAACACTCGTTTCGGTCAGTAACTGAATTTCAATTTGTCATAACCCAAACGATACGAACCACAATGAAAGCGTGATTTACGCTTTGTATTTTTGAGTCTATTTAAGTTCGTATAATATATATTATGTTAAATTACGTATTCATGAATAATATCTAAGAGCTATGTAAGTGCTCACATTATTAAATGTTCACTTCTCCACTTCAGGTGCTAAAAATCCAAAAAGCAGCAGTTCAGAATTTAATTTCTGACGTGTTATGCCCCGTAATAATCACCAGATTTTTAATTCTGAAAGCATAAAAAAAGCCCAACTGAGAATGTCAGTTGGGCCTTCAAAAGATAAATACTAAAAGTTATCGGTGTGAGACTTTCACAACGATATGTTTCCAGACATCCTGCGCTTTGTGTTTGATGGCCTCCAGACTTGATGTCTGTTCTTCGGGGTGGCGATGAATCTTGAGCATGATCTCTACGCCGGCAATCAGGTAATCCCCCGCGGTTAACATCAATGTTGAGAGTCTGTCCTGATGATCGGCTCGTGTATTAATGCCAACAATGGCATCACTACGTTCATCAATATCCAGATCGGCTTTTAGTGAATGCAGATTGCTGTGAACGCTCTCGCTCAGTAATTGATAGGTTGTGCGGTATTCATTCAACAGTCCTGCCAGCTCGGCTTTGATAAAGACATGAATATCATCACGGTCGTCTTCATCGGCGCTGTTGATGACTTTTTTCAGATGAGACATTTCATCTTCGGTGAATGTGGGTGTCTCTAGCTGCTCGTTATAGAGCTTAATCAGCACTTCCCTTCTCTGGTCATCATTACCAACCGTCAGGGCCGCGAGTAAATCATCATGCTGATGCAGTGCCACCAGGTTAAATAACAGCTCCAGCATGCAGCGGGTCATGATTTCAACCTGGTGCGTCATGCCGCGTTCAGACATCAGAATAATGGACTGGAAATGTGACAGCATGCGCTGAAAATGCAGTGTCAGATACACCTCTTTTTCATCATCCGGGTGGATGTGACAATGATTGAGGACCGATTGCCCCAGCTTGTTGAGGTCTTTGCAGACTGTGTAATAGTTGCTTTGCTTTATCTCTGTGGCAAAGTCGCCACTGCAGCATTGTTCTGATAAAAAACCGACTTCTCTGAAGCTGGCGGCATCATTCATAAGGTGTCTCCCCTTCTTCAAAATCACTAACTTCATCTTACTCTTTAAACGCTGCAAGACAAACCGTTTCCCGCATTTCTACAGTGTTTTGACAGTGTTATATAAATATGTCTAACTGGGCGTACAATGAACTTATTTAAGGAGGTGATAAGCATGAGCTGGAGAGAAGACGGCAATGAAAAAACCTACTCCGATGAAGAGGTCGAGGCGAAGCTGAAGGAAGAGTTACCTCACTGGTATCTGGAAAACGGCTGGATCCGACGCAAATATAAAACCAGCAGTTGGAAAAGCACCTTGATGGTGGTCAACACGGTAGGTCACCTGGCTGAAGCAGCATTCCACCATCCGGATCTGACTGTGTCCTACGCTTTTGTTATCGTCAAACTGGTCAATCACGCGGCCAAAGGCATTACCGACAAAGATTTCGAACTGGCCAGGAAAATTGAAGAAGTGGTCATGTGGCAGCCCGGTCTGGAAGAAGGTGCATTAACCGGCACGCCTGACGATCCACGCTTCAAATACATCAAATACGATTAAATTCGTACTGGAGCGATACCATGAATGAAGAAATGTTAAACATGGATATTCGTAAATTTCTCAAGGAAGTTGGTGTGACCTCACAGCGTGAAATCGAACATGCGATTATCCGAGCGCTGGATAATGATGAACTCAATGGTATGGAAACCATTGAAGTCAAAATGACGCTGGACGTCCCTGCGCTGTCTATCAAGCATAAAGTGGATGGCACAATTCATCTGAGCTAAATCACGGGAGGTCTGATATGACTGACCAGGCTTTAGACACTGATAAAGTAGTCAATTTACTCAATCAAATTCTTGAAACTGAACTGGCGGGTGTGGTTCGCTACACCCACTATTCATTTATGGTGTATGGTTACGGCCGTATTCCCATCGTATCCTGGATGCGAAGCCAGGCCGATGAATCCCTGACGCATGCTCAGGAGGCAGGTGAACTCATCACCCATCTTGGTTATCATCCGTCACTGGGCATTGGCCCCCTGCTGGAATCTCAACAGCATGACATCGGGGCCATTCTGCATGAATCACTGGATCACGAGCAGCTGTCAATTGAGAAATATCATGCCTTGCTGCAACTGGTCGCGGGCAAGAGTGTGATGCTGGAAGAATATGCCCGCCAGAAAATTTCTGAAGAGGAAATGCATGTCGGTGAAGTCAGGAAAATGTTAAGGAAACCAGGTGATTAATGGATATCGATGAATCCTTGAATGTGTTTGGAGAACCGCTTCAGTCCTGCAGTGAAGAACCCCTGACAGGTTTCTACCGCGATGGTTGCTGCAACACAAGCGATGCCGATTATGGCCAGCACACTGTTTGTGTTCAGGTGAATCAGGCATTTCTTGAGTATTCACGTTTTCGTGGCAATGACCTGACGACCCCAATGGAAGAATTCGGATTCCCCGGTCTAAAGGAAGGTGATCGCTGGTGTCTGTGCGCCGTTCGCTGGCTGGAAGCCTATGAACACAATATGGCACCCCGCGTTTACCTGGCTGGTACCCATCAGCGGGCAACCGAGATTATTCCACTGGATTTACTGAAAGAGTTTGCCGCTGATCTTAATTAGCAGAACTCAAGGTTTCTTCGCTGAAAAACGCCGCGACATCATCAATATTCTGCGTTATGGGCATTGGTGGCAGGCTGCGCATGAAGACTTTACCATAGGGTTTGCTTAAGAACCGCGGATCACACAGTACCAACACGCCCGAGTCCTGCTTGTCTCTGATCAGTCGGCCGATGCCCTGTTTCAGTTGAATCACGGCTGAGGGGATTTGAATCGATCGAAATGGATTACCGCCCCGCTCTCGCAAATGATTAATTCTGGCTTCCAACACCGGGTCACCCGGTGAGGCAAAAGGAATTTTATCGATTAACACGCAGGATAAGGCTTCCCCTCTGACGTCCACCCCCTCCCAGAAGCTGTTTGTGCCCAGTAACACCGCATTCCCGTGATCTCTGAATTCTGCCAACAGCTGGTTTTTGGCGCGGCTGCCCTGCACCAGAATCGGATAATCCATATCCTGCAATGCTTCGGCGACCTCATTCAAAGCCCGGTAACTGGTGAAAAGCAGAAAAGTCCGGCCCCGGCTGTGTTCGATGACCGAACGTGCAATCTCGGCAATATGCTGGTTATAACCATGATGCGAGGGCTCAACCGGTATCGATGGCATATATAAAAGGCTCTGACGGGCATAATCAAATGGGCTCTGCCAACTGGCTGTGAGCGGATCTTCCAGGCCTAACTGCTGAATGAAGTTATTGAATTTGCCGGCTACGGTTAATGTGGCTGAGGTAAACACCCAGGCACTGGGTTTCTCGGCGATCCATTGCTGAAAATGCTGACTGACTTCCTGCGGTGTGGCATGCAAGACAAAACTGTTGCCACGAATATCGAGCCATAGCACCAGATTGTCATCTTCAGCGTTATCACTGAATATTGATAAGCGATCAATCAAGTCCTGACTGCGTTCATAGCATTGTTCCAGTCCCCTGCTCCGTTCGCTGGCTGTTTCCAGCGTTTCCATCAGGGTTTCAACGCTGCTTATCAATGTCTCCAGTTGATCCTTAACATCGGGAAAACGCTGCAGACACTGATGCCACGGCAGACGTTGCTCACTATCACCCAGGCTCAGTTTAAACTGGTGCAAACGGTTTTCCAGTTTCTCAGCCGCTTGGCGGATACTGTCCATATCATTGGCTTCCAGCTCCATTTCCCTGATGCTGTCTCGGCTCAGCTCCTGCAACTGATGACTGCTGACCCGATGGCCCAGAAACTGACTGGCAATTGCGGGTAACTGATGGGCTTCGTCGATAATAAAAGCATCCGCATCCGGCAACACCTCTCCCTGCCCAGAGGCCTTTAGCGCCATATCTGACATCAACAGGTGATGATTGACGATCACAATATCGGCTTCCTGCGCCTTGCGACGGGCTTCGACGATAAAACACTGATCATAATCCGGGCACTGCTGACCCAGGCAGTTATCGACAGTCGAGGTCACTTTGGGCCATAACGGAGACTGCTCCTCCAGCAAATCTGTCTCACTCAGATCACCGGAATCAGTTTTACCGGTCCACTCGCGAAGGTCCTGCAAAACATGTTGGTTCATCGCTGAACTAGGTTCAGTTTCTGCCAATGACAGCCGATAATGGCACAGATAATTACTGCGCCCCTTTAGCAAAGCCGCTTTTAATGGCGCAGACAGAACTTCACGCAGTTTCGGCAAATCCTTTTTAAATAATTGATCTTGAAGATTTTTAGTGCCGGTTGATATAAAAACTTTTTGCCCTGATAATATGGCGGGCGCCAGATAGGCATAGGTTTTACCGGTACCAGTGCCGGCTTCGGCTATCAGTGTTTCCCGGTTTGTCAGTGCCTCAGTGACTTTTTCTGCCATTTCAAACTGCTGGCTGCGGGCACTGTAATGCTCAACATGTTGGGATAGCAGGCCACCATCAGCGAATAACTGTTCAATATCGTCTTGCATGCTTTATTTCAACGTTGATTAATAGCCCAGATAATGATCGTGCCTAGCACCAGAAAGCCGGTCATCGCAGCTAAGGCATGGCGCTGATATCGGGCAATGAGTTTCTGTTCAGGTATGGTGGAGAGGATATAGGGCTGACTCTTATGCGGGCTGTTTCGCATCATGCTGAGCTGTTTTACTTTGGCACGCTGTCCAATCTGTCTTTTAACTGCAATGGTTGCGTCCTCTCTCGCTCGCTGCCATTCCTGTTGATTGATTTCACCATCATTATCCGTGTCATAGCGATGAAGTAGCTGGTTCGGATCCTGTTTCCACTCGCGCAGTTTATGGCTGACCTGCTGGCGAATGGTCTGGTCTTCAACACTGGCGACGCTCTTGAACAATCCCATGGCATAGAGCGGCTCGCCCTCAAGAATAGTCCATTCGGTATATCGGCGTGGTGGCACCACATCATGCTTGTACCAGACCCGTTTATTACGGGTAATGACCTGCGCATCGTCAGGATCGATAGCGCACTCACCTGTGCCATCATCCAACAGGAACACTTCTTCGCTGGTAGCCTGCTTGACCACTCGCCAGCGAGTTCGGCTTCGGCCTTTGCTGCTGTATTCGCGCGTCTTTTCTTCAATTTTGTAGCTGTACCAGACGCAGCGCGTCTGCGACAAAGGCGAAAAAATGATCGGTCCTTCCATCATGCCAGCCTGACCAATCAGCTCAATATACCCTTGAGGGGCCGATCGGATGCGAGCGGTGGGTATATTCTGTATCAGTCTGGCGTGCTGATACCAACAAGCCATTCGCCAGAATAAAAACAGAGCAATGGTTATCGCGACTGCAGCGCCCAGCCAGAACTCCCAGTTTTCAAGTTGCTGGATTTCAAGCGATATGGCAGCCAGAAAATCCTGCATTTACTGTTCAAACAGGCTGCGCAGGTTCACATCGGCAGTTTCTTCAGCACTGAACTCCAACAGCGTAAATGCTCTGAAATTAAACAATCGTGCGATGATGACATCCGGGAACTGTTCAATACGGACGTTATTGATATTGACGCTCTCGTTATAAAACTCGCGGCGATCGGCAATCGCGTTCTCCAGTCCGGTAATACGCGCCTGCAGATGCTGGAAGGTTTCGTCAGCTTTCAGTTCCGGATAGGCTTCAGCCAAGGCGAACAGGTTACCCAGTCCCAGTCTTAAAGCCCCCTCTGCCTGACCCAGTTGCGCGACATCACCCTGTTGCTGCGCACTGGCGACAGAGGAACGTGCCAGCATCACCTTTTCCAGGGTTTCCTGCTCGTATTGCATGTATTGGCGACAAGTTTCGACCAGCTTTGGTAGCTCGTCATGACGTTGTTTCAGCAGAACATCAATATTGGACCAAGCCTTGCTGACATTGTGCTTCAGACTGACCAGGTTGTTGTAAATGATGACGATATAGACCAGCAGAACCGCAACCAGCCCCCAGAAAATAAACCCGCCCACGCTCATAATCGCTCCTTGTTATGTTTCCTGGTTATTCCAGATTTCCTGTTCCAGCCCGTTTTCACGGGTCCAGACCCGGTTACCGATGATTTTAAATTGCGCAATCGACATCGCACCACGTTTTTTGCGGGCGCTGTCAGGTTTGGTTTCCATTGCGGCTGCAATGGCTTCACGGCTGGCTTCATAGATTTCTTCAGCTTCATACTGTTCGTCGAACAGGACCAGCACGGCAAAGTCCCAGTCCTGGTCAGGATTGAGCTGACCGATTCGTGGACTTGAGCGGGTAGTTTCGAAAATGGCGCGACCTTTGATGACAAACTTTTTATCTTTGCGCTCATCGACAAGACCCAGTGCATCTATTGCACTGCCCGGCTCCTCAATTAATGACAGATTGAGTGCCTTGGCCGCATCAAAACGGGCAATCTCGCCGGTAACAGGTAAGGTACTCCCAGTGGTCTGGCGATATTTCGCGGCCAGTTGCCGGGTCTCATGCATTAATTTATCTATGGAGTAGAGTTCCATGTCTGCCTGGGCGTTTGTGTTATTAGACTCATTATACATGGCAAAAAAAACGGTCCACCCACTGTAGCGGACGGACCGTTAAAAATATGAGGCTGTGAATCAATCCTCTTTGTGATAGACCACAGCTAAGTTACTGAGTTTCAGATTATTTTATTTCTTTGCATCCAGTTCTTTCTGGTAATACTTGTGAACCAGCTTATCCTGGTTTTCCAGCAGATAATCAATGCTTGGCTCGTTGTTCATCGCTTTTTCCAGAGCGCGACGGGTCGCTTCACGATGAATGTTGAACAGCGCTTCATGATCCAGATCTTCAACAGTGGTGATGCTTGGGTTCAACCAAACTGAAACGATGATGCCCAGATCGTTGACTTTCTCTTTAGGGATGGTGCCGTTGCGGACTGCGTCCAGTACACCGTTGGCAATCGCGCCTTGAACGGTACCCATCAAAATATTGGTGTAAGCCGTTTTCTTAACGGTGACCTTGCTGACCATGATGGTGGCTGGACGAACTTGCATATCGGTGTTCATCAGTGCCAGTACACGAGAATGGCCCTGTACCTGGTCACCCATCAGGTTGGCGAAAGCAGTACCGAATGGACCATCCAGTTCACCGATAACGACTTCTGGTTCAGCCGCTGTGAAAGCGGGACCACCACCGACCAGTGCTTCACCGGTACGCATTACGATTTTATCGCTCATTAAGTTTCTCCTTAAGATTGGACGTAAAAAATTTCACCATTATCCCGCTCTGAGTGACTCGTCGCAACCCGCGCCCCATCTCGTTCGACAAGCGTTGGCAGAGTAATCAACCATAAACAGCGGCGTGATGGCAGCTGCAAAACAAAGCCTGATGGGTAGAAATAATTTGAGTCTGTCGGAATTAACAGAGCAAACAGCGATGCCCTGCGCGATTTAATAGCTAACACTGTCTGGCGTGAACAAGGCAATACATATTATTGATTATTGACAAATTTTGTCGCGGCAAGCACTAAAAGCTTGCTTTATCAGTCAGACAAGGCAAGTTAAACTAGCCTCTTTTCCACAAGCTAATAACCATGGCAGATATTGCAACACCCTACGAGCGCATCGGCGGCGAAGCTGGTGTCAGAAAGTTGTGTCAGACTTTCTACCAGATCATGTGCGAGACAGAGCAGACACAGCTGATCCGCAGGCTGCACCCCGAAGACATCAGTAGCAGTGAAGAAAAACTGTTTATGTTTCTGAGCGGCTGGCTTGGTGGTCCGCCCCTGTTTACAGACAAGTTCGGTCATCCCCGGCTCCGGGCACGACATCTGCCCTTCTCTATTGGCATCGAAGAACGCGACCAATGGCTTTACTGCATGGCACAGGCTCTGAAAACGATGGATCTTGACCGGCTATTTGCAGAACAATTAATGTCCTCATTTGTACAAACCGCTGACTTCATGCGAAATAGACAGGAGCAAACCACGGGATGAAAATCGGGGCATTGATTATCGGTGACGAGATTCTCTCCGGCAAAAGACAGGATCGTCATTTTTCACATTTACAGGAAGTGCTCGCTGCACGAGGACTTGAGCTCAGCTGGAGTCTCATCGTCGGTGATGATGCTGCTGATCTCGAACGTGCCATGCGTTTTTCCATGGCGAGTGACGATCTGGTCTTCAGTTTTGGCGGCATCGGCGCGACCCCGGATGACCGCACCCGCCAGACCGCTGCACTGGTTAAAGGTGTGCCCCTGGTGCCACATCCTGAAGCGGTCAAGGAAATCGAAGACAAATTCGGTGAAGCGGCTTACCCCAATCGCATTCTGATGGGGCACCTGCCCGAAGGCTGCAGGCTGATTCCCAACCCGGTGAATCGCGTCGCCGGTTTCAGCGTTGATAATCATCATTTTATGCCTGGCTTTCCGGAAATGGCCTGGCCGATGGTGGAATGGTTGCTCGACAACGAATATGCCCATTTACGTGATCTGCGACCTCGCAGTGAACGCATTATCCGCATTACCAGGGGACGGGAATCCGACCTGCTGGATACCATGAATCAGATTGTCGACGACTATCCTGATCTGCTTTTATCCAGCTTGCCCCATCTCGGTGATGAGCCATACATCCTGTTCAGCTTGCGCGGTGATGAACAGCAGGTGGAACAGGCCATGGCCGTGATGATTGCCGAAATCGAGAAGTCCGGTTTTATCTGGGATGATCAGGCCGGCGGCAGAAAATAAAACCATAAGGTCAAAGACAGCACACTGATGACCGTGGTGAGAAAGACTGCGGCGGCATAAATACCACTGTCGAGTCCATAGCGTTCACATATCACGATGCCGAAAATCATGGTCGGCATCGCTGCCAGTAACACCACGGCGGTGGAAATATCTTGTGGCATAGACAGGCCATGGCTGACGCCAAAAGCCACAATAGGTGCTATCAACAGTGAAATCACGCTGACCGGTAGCAGCATTGGCAAAAACTTCAGGCGCATCGTATCCCAGCGGATACTCATTCCCAGCGCGATCAGCATCAATGGCACCACACCGCCCGATAGCGTCGATAAGGTGTTGTGAACGAGTTCTGGTCTGGGGACTGCCAGAATATTAAGCAGCATTGCCACCGCGACAGCCCACAGAGGCGGCACTTTTCGTAACTCTCTCCAGGGATGCACTTCCCGGCCATCAGCGCCAAAATGATGGGCCATCAGGATACCCAGTGTCATCAGCACTGGCGTGCAGGCGAATAAATCAAATTGCAGCACGACCGAGTTACTCCATTTGCCCAATACCTGGTCGGTGACCGGCAGCCCCAGGTAAGTCGCATTGGGAAATACGGCTGCCAGTAACAAGGCCCCTTTCGTTGGCCGACTGGTCTCAAAAAATCGCAGAGCCAGAATCATCAACAACGCAGAAATCGCTAATGTCGATAAAGCAACCAATGATATTTTCATTGAGGTGAAATCTATCGGCGCTCCCCAGATGACATCCAGCACCAGGGCCGGCAACAGGATATAAAACACCAGATCGGTGAGTGCCCGGCGGTGAGCCAGTGCAGGTATGTGCCTGGGAGCCAGTAATCGCCAGAGTGTGCCAAAGGCAATTAACAAGCCCATCTGCATCATGGTCGACAGCATGCGATACGCCTTGCAGGGAGAAAAACTGATCCTAGCAATCAGCGCACTAAAACAAAAGCATCGGGATCGCCCGAATCACCTTGCTTGAAGCCCTTCGGCAGCGTATCTTTAGATGAATTTCGTCATTATTTTGAGATAGACCAGAAGGATAGCCGGGGTTTATCAGATGATGAATGAATTGCGCATTG
>Ga0207716_100275_pt1 | contig 27752 bp, 26 predicted proteins | sample TtaePargueraPR_FD_187739 | JGI IMG/M metagenome (GOLD analysis project Ga0207716, IMG submission 187739) | Aerobic enrichment media microbial communities from Bioluminiscent Bay, La Parguera, Puerto Rico - Tt and P2 (5) (SPAdes) | ecosystem: Environmental > Aquatic > Marine > Unclassified ... | reverse complement strand
GGGCCTGTTCGGCGATCTTCGCGGACGGCGGATCAATATCGGCGAGCCCGGATCGGGCAGCACGATAAACGCCCGTGACGTGCTGGCGGCCGCCGGCCTGCGCGAAGGGGTCGACTACCTTCCCGCCACCTACGGCATGCGGGATGCCTTCGCCGCGCTGGGCGAAGGCGGGGTGGACGCCGTCATCGTGACGGCCGGGGAGAATTTCGAGTTCGACGCGGACCGTTTCGCCCGGCTTGCCGTACCGCCCTCGATCATCACCCAGCTGGCAACGCAGAACCCCTATTACGAAAGCTCCGGCCTGGAGATCGACGGGCGCATGCAGGCCTCGCTGGCCACGCGTGCCGTGTTGCTGGCGCGGCGCGATACGCCGGGCGAGATTGTCGCCATGCTGACCGGGACGCTGCTCGCGGAATGGCCGGACATGCAGGAGGATATCGGCGGTCTCTACCCGCCCGAGGACTTCGTGACGCGCATGGCGCTGGACTTTCATCCGGCCGCGCGCGGCGTTCTGGTCGACCGGGGCCATGCCGCCGCGGCGCCGCGCTACTGGCTGTGGCTGATCGCCTGGGGCGCATTGCTGGCCTCCAGCGTCGCCGCGATCTCGATGCGCACCACCTATGACCGGACCGGCGAGGCCCGGGCGCGCGACCGCCGGCTGCCCGGCGTTCAGCAGGCCATCGACCTGTGGGCCCGGCCGAGCCCCTGGTTCATCGGGATCAGCCTGTTCGCGATCATCCTGTGCGGCGCCTTCATCGCGCTGCGCACGGCGGAGGCCATGCATGCGCGCGCCTTCAACCTGGACAATCCGTTCGGCGACCTGGCCTTCATGGAGGGCATTGTGTGGATGCTCGCCTTCGTGGCCAGCGGCTTCACGGAGAACGACGCCTACCCGCTGAGCCCGCCCGGCCGCGTCATGGTGGCCTGCCTTGCCCTTCTGGGGATTGGCGGCCCGATCACGGCCATCATCGTGACCAGCAATTTCATCGGCCGCCAGCGGGCCGCCAAGGCCGCCGGCTGGGCCCGCACGACCTGGCGCGACCATATCCTGGTGTGCGGCTGGAACGAGCATCTGGACGGCGTGATCTATTCGCTGACGGGGCAGGACGCGGCGCAGCGCTACAAGGTCTGCATGGTGGCGCAGTCCGGCGATGCCAGCCCGATGGAAGGCCATGAATTCAACCCGAAGCGGGTCCGCTTCCGGCGGGGGGACAGCGCGGACCGCAAGACGCTGGAGGAAGCCGGGGCGAAACAGGCTGCCCACGCCATCATTCTCGCCGATTACGAGCGCCGGGAGAGCCAGAATATCGGCGCCATCCTGACGGCCATGAACCTGAAGCGTCTCAATCCGCAGATCCGGATCTCCGCCGAGCTGAACTTCAACCAGAATGCCGATCATTTCGCCAGTTTCGGCTGCGACACCCTGATCACGCCGGACCTGTTCATCGCCAAGGCCGCGGCCCTGTCGACGATCCATCCGCTGATGGTGGACTATCTGCTGGAAGTGCTGACCTACGACGATTTCGACGAGCTCTACGCCATCGAGTACGGCCAGCTGTGCGCGCGCCATCCGGGCCATGTCGCGGACATGACCCTGTCGGAGGTGGAGCGCGAGATCTGGCGCAGCGGCGCCAATCTGATCGGCGTGGTCCGGGGCGATCTGCAGCGCGAGGCCGTGTTCGACGCGGAGGTGGAGGATGGCGGTCCGATCATCTCGCTGACCCGGGCGAACGGCTATGACCATGTCCCGGCCAGCAACGACAAGCTCATCTACGCCGCCCACTCGCGGGACGCGATTACCCGGCCGGGGCACCGGCAAACCGTGCTCGATGCCGCGCCCATACCGCGCGACCTGTTCGACTTCACCCGGCCCGAGGGAACCCGCATCCTGATCTATGCGTCCGAGGAGCATGTGGACCGGCTGGAAACCAATCTGCGCGCCTATCACCGCGACCCGCGGATCTGCGTCATCACGATCGAATCCACGCCCTTCCTGACGCGCGACGCGCTGGCCGAACGGCTGGCCGCCTTCACGCAGGGCCCGGACGACACGGGTTTCGACTATGCCATCGTGCTCGCCGATGCCGGCAAGAAGCGCGCGGCCTCCAGCTCGGCCCGGGTGCGCGCGATCGATGCCCACACATTGCTGGCCACCAAGCTGATCCGCCAGATCGCCGATCAGCATGGCTGGGCGTGCAAGATCATTTCCGAAGCCATCGCCCGCGAGGACCGGGACGCCTTTCTCGGGCCCCAGTTCTCACAGGGCGAGGAATTGCCGGTGCGCGAGACGGCCAGCCATGCCGGGGCGGGCGCCAATGCGGTCATCCCCAGCGCCACGCTGGTGGAGCGCTTCCTGGTCAAGGACGTGTTCGACGGAAATTCTGTGCTGGATTTCCTGATTGCCGTCATGAACATGCGCGACGGCACGCATCTCTACATGAAGGAGCTGGCGGCAGACGATCCGCTGATCGGCCAGAGCTATGCCAGCCTGGTGCGTTCGCGGCATGCCGGCCTTCACCTGGTCGGCTGGCTGCCTGTCACCAAGCGAAAGAACCTGCGAAATCACAAGGGTGATTTCGATTTCCATTTCCGCACTTGCTACAACGACAAGATCGAACAGGACATGCTGCAGCAGGGCGACCTGCTGGTCTTCACCGCCTGTTTCGATATCTGGGAAGGCGGCCCGGACGACACGGCCGCCTGACCCGGCGGCGCAGCCTCAGTTCTGCAACCGGTACCCGCCGCTTTCCGTCACCAGAAGGCGCGCATGGGCCGGCTCGGGCTCGATCTTCTGGCGCAGCCTGTAGACATGGGTTTCCAGCGTGTGGGTCGTCACCGCGGGATTATAGCCCCAGACCTCGTGCAGCAGCTCGTCGCGCGGCACGGGCTTGCCGCCGGCCCGGTAGAGATACTTGAGAATATTGGTCTCTTTCTCGGTCAGCCGGATCTTCTTCTCGTCCTTGGTGAGCAACAGCTTCATCGCCGGACGGAATTCGTAGGGCCCGATCTGGAAGACCGCGTCCTCGCTCTGTTCGTGGCTGCGCAGATGGGCGCGCACCCGGGCCAGCAGGACGGAGAATTTGAACGGCTTGGTGACATAGTCGTTGGCGCCGGATTCCAGGCCGAGGATCTGGTCGGCATCGGTATCCTGGGCCGTCAGCATCACCACCGGCGCCATCACGCCATTCTTGCGCATCAGCCGGCAGGCCTCGCGCCCGTCCATGTCGGGCAGCTCCACGTCCAGCAGGACGAGATCGGCGCGCTCGGACTTCGCGGTCGCCATCCCCTCGCCGGCCGTCGCCGCACTGAGCGTGCGGAATTCCTCATGCAGGGCGAACTGCTCGACCAGCGCCTCGCGCAGGTCCTCGTCATCGTCGACGATCAGGATGGTTTTCTGTGCGCTCATTATCAGATCATGCCCTTTTCCCGGCGCAAGGCAAATTTTGCCGGGCGGCAGGATGTGCCCGGCAACATTTGCTTAAGCTTACCGATATCTTCCGTATTTCTAACACGAATTCTGGTACCGAAATTGCTTCCTTAGGCCTGAGTCCGCCTGCCGGACACCCATCCGTGGTGGGGGAGGCGAAGCGGACGCCTGTGCGCAATTTGCACAAGATGCGTCCCTCGCCGACCACCGCTCTTTCCATCTATGCTGAAGTTTTCGGCTGGCAAGTCCGGCCAACGCCCCGGCACGGGCCACCCTAGCGGCGACCCGCGCCGGCCGCCGCATCACGGACGCGTCAGGGGTGCGTGAAGACGGGCCGGGAGGGCCGCTAGTTGTCGCGCGCGCCGAAGAAGGCCGTGCCGACCCTCACCGATGTGGCGCCCAGCGCCACCGCGGTCTCGAAATCGCCGCTCATCCCCATGGACAAACGGCCGATCCCGTTCTGCGCTGCCAGTTTCGCCAGCAGGGCGAAATGCAGCCCGGCAGGCTCCTCGACCGGCGGAATGCACATCAGGCCTTCGATCTGGAATCCGTAGTGCTCGCGCATGCGCGCCAGGAAGTCCGGCAGGTCGGCCGGAGCGATACCGGCCTTCTGCGGCTCCTCGCCCGTATTGACCTGCACATAGAGACGCGGATGCCGGTCCAGCGCGTCCATGGCCTTGCGCAGGGCTTTTGCGAGCTTGTCCCGGTCCAGCGTCTCGATCACGTCGAACAGGGCGACGGCATCCTCGGCCTTGTTGGACTGCAGCGGGCCGATCAGGCGCAGTTCCAGGTCGGGCCGGCGCTCGCGCTGTTCGGCCCAGCGGGCCTGGGCCTCCTGGACGCGGTTTTCGCCGAAGACACGCTGACCGGCGGCCAGGGCGGCCTTGATGCGCGCCTCGCTCTGGCGTTTGGATACGGCGACCAGGGTGATATCACCCGGTTCTCGGCCGGCGGTTTCGGCCGCCGCGGCGATCGTGTCCAGCAGGCGCGCGCGGTTCGCGGAAATATCGGAGTTGACGCTCATGACGCCGCCATATGATGCCGGGCGGGCCTTGGCAAGACAGGCCCTGCGGGTTCGCGCGACCGGAGGGGCGGCGCAGACGCCGCTGCCGCCGCTCCTGGCGCTGAGCGATCCGGGCCGCACACCGGATGTTCAAGCGTTGATCGAGGCGCTGCCGCCGGGAAGCGGCCTGGTCTATCGCCATTTCGGCGCGGCGGACCGGCGTGGCGTGACGACGGCCCTGGCCGCAGCCTGCCATGACCGGGGCATCCGGCTGTTCGTTTCGGCCGATCCGGATCTGGCCCGCCTGGACGGGGTGGATGGCATTCACTGGCCGGAAAAATGGCTCCACCGGGCCGCGGCGGCCCGGGCGCGGGGCGACGGGCGGATCTTCACGGCGGCCGCGCACAGTGCGCGCGCCGTGCATCGCGCCCGGCAGGCCGGTATCGATGCGGTCCTGTTGTCGCCGGTCTTTCCCAGCCGCAGCCCCAGCGCGGGCCGGCCGAAGGGCGTCTTCGCCGCCGCCTCGGTCGCCGGAACGGCCGGCATGCCGGTTTACGCGCTGGGCGGCGTCAATGCACGCACGGCCAGACGGCTGGAAGGGCTCGGTTTTTCAGGGATCGCCTGCGTCGGCGCGATCAGAAGCGCAGGGCCGACTCGAACTTGATTTCCGGCTCGCGGCGTTCGTCGGAGTTCTCGCGCAGGGTGAAGTAGTCGCTGTCCGGCGCGGCGAAGCGGACCTGGCCGCCCAGACGGAAGCGTTCGCCGAGATTGACGAAGGCCCCGGCGCTGACGTCCTCGCTCTCGAAGCGGGTGTCGGAATGGTCTTCCACGCCCAGCGTGATGCCCCAGCGGCCGCCGGCGGACTCCCAGTCGAACGTGTCGAGTTCTTCCAGACCCGGATGCGGGGCTTCGTTCATGGACAGAGTGAAGGCCTCGTACCAGGGCGTCTCGCCCTCGGCGGTCACCTCGTCCTGGGCGAAGGCAGACGGCGCGCACAGGCAAAGAGCCGCAGCCGTCACGACTGCAGGCGCTGTCTTTCCAATGATGTCAAACGGATAGCTCCGCCCGCTCATTGCGATCTCCCTCACACAATGCCCTTTTATCGTATCGGACGGACACGCCCCAAGCGGAATCTGCGGTCGTTACAACAGTTTCACGACGCCTGTGGCGGATTTGTCAAAACTGCCAGCCCAGCTCCAGGAAGGCGACCGTCGCCTCGCCGCGGCGCTGCATGCGTCCGGACGGCGTGAGAACGGGCTCGGAGCGCTCCGACAGGCGCAATCCGCCGCCGGCCAGCCAGCGTTCGCCGATCAGGCGCGAGCCGGCGATCTGCCAGGTCGAACCGTCGACATGCACCGCATCGTCGCTGAAACCGGCATATTCGACCGTGTAGAGCCACAGCCCGCTCTCATAGCCCGCCGAGGCGGCCCAGGCCTGATGGCCGCGCTCCCCGGCCAGGCCGTTATCGCTGAAAAGCCCGCGAAGCCCCGCCGACCAGGGCCCGTATTGCCAGGCCAGACCGGCATCCCAGGTGAAGATGCGCTCGAAACCGGAACGACCGCTGGCGTCCTCGCCGCTGGCCGCGCCGAGGGACAGCTCGAAGCCGTGCCCGCCGCGGCGCAGGGCATAGTGCACGCCAATCTCGGCCATGTTGTCGAACACTGGACCGACGAGCCCGGCCGGGCCGTATTCGCGATGACACACATCGACGCCGCAATCGCGAACCTCCGGCGTGAAGGAGGCCGAGGCCCGCAGCGTGCCGACACTGGTCTCCTGGCCCAGCGCGACCGAGCGGAAGACGATCTTGGGCGACCAGCCGGAGGCGAGATTGGCCGTGCCCGGTCCCGCCAGCCCGTCCGTGTCGACCCGTCCGCCATCGGCGCGGCTGAGCCGGAAGGCCGCCGGTCCGCCCGCGGCGTCCAGCCGGGCCGCGCCGGGCCCGTAGCCCAGGCGCAACTCGCCCCAGCCGGTGTCGTAGTAGAGATAGGCCTCTTCCAGCGCCGTGCGTGTCTGCGTGCCGTCGACCGGCCCGGCGCTGCGCAATTCGGAGACGGGCCCTTCCATCGTGGCGCAATCGCCCGCGCCGGGCGGACAATCCCCGGCCAGTCCGCCGCGCGCGCGGCGCCCGCTGTCGCGTTCGACACGACCGCCCAGCACCAGGCCCGCGCGGCGGCCGGCTTCGGTGAAACCTTCGACGGTCAGGGACAGATCGAGATCGAACAGGGGGTTATCCGCGTCCTCGCCGGAGCGCACCACACTGCCCGCATCGATATCGAGACGCGTTTCGGCGGTTTCCAGGATCGGATGAAGCGGCGTGAAGGAGGCTGTCTGGGGGAATGCCGGCGGGGCCGCAAGCGCTCCGGACAGAGCCGCGAGCAATGTCGCGCTAGTTGTCCGTACCATGTCTCGCGGTCCCGCCGATCGGCCCCGTCCCCCCGGACGTCGCGCCCTTAAAGGATGTTAGCCCGCTCTCCGGGTCAAGCGCGCCGCTCGGCTAAGTGCCATCTTCGCGGCAACATGTTGCCATACTGCCACGCCTCGCGCGGGTGCCTTTCGACGCTGGCGTGTCCCGTTTCGCGTGTTATACAAACCGTTCAAAGCATGGAGCGCGTCCGCGTTCACGGTTCCCCGCGTGTTACCGCTGTCTGTTTCGAAGGAGTCTCGGCTTATGTCCGACCGTCGGATTCTTGGAGTAGCCCTCTCCGCCGCAATCCTCATCCTGCCGGCCTGTGCGTCGAACAATGCCGCCGAGGACTCTGCGGCCGCGTCCGAAAGCCGCTCCGGCCTTCGCCTGCCGTCCCTGCCCAACCCGCTCAGCGGCGGTGGCCAGAATGTCGAGGTCGAAGGCATCGGCGTGAACGGCTATCTCTGGCGCGCCAGCCTGGACACGATTTCCTTCATGCCGCTCTCCGAGGTCGATCCCTTCGGCGGCGTGATCATCACCGACTGGTATGCCAATCCGCAGATGCCGACCGAACGGTTCAAGCTGACGGTCTACATCCTGGACACGCGCCTGCGCGCCGATGCCCTGGCGGTCAATGTCTTCCGCCAGGTCCGCGACGAGCGGGACGAGTGGACCGATGCCCCGTCGGGCGAGGACACGGCCTACGAGATCGAGAACGCCATCCTGACGCGGGCCCGGCAGCTGCGGATCTCCCAGCTTGAAGACTAGGGCCGCCGCCGGCTTCGCTGCGAGTTGACACCATGAGCCGATACAATCCCCGCGAGGCCGAACCGAAATGGCAATCGGCCTGGGCGGAGCGTGACGCTTTCCGGGCCGGCGGTCCGGAAGCGGGCGACAAGCCGAAATACTATGTGCTGGAGATGTTCCCCTACCCGTCGGGGCGCATCCATGTCGGCCATTCGCGCAATTACACGATGGGCGACGTGGTGGCGCGCTACAAGCGCGCCCGCGGCTTCGACGTGCTCCACCCGATGGGCTGGGACGCCTTCGGCCTGCCGGCGGAGAACGCGGCGCGCGATCGCGGCGTGCACCCGGGCAAATGGACCTATGGCAATATCGAGGTCATGCGCAAACAGCTCCAGCGTCTGGGCCTGGCCCTGGACTGGAGCCGCGAGATCGCGACCTGCGACCCGGCCTATTATCGCCATCAGCAGGCCATCTTCCTGAAATTGCTGGAAAAAGGCCTCGCCTACCGCAAGACGGCGAAGGTCAACTGGGACCCGGTCGACCAGACCGTTCTGGCCAATGAACAGGTGATCGACGGGCGCGGCTGGCGCTCCGGCGCCGAGGTCGAACAGCGCGAGCTGGATCAGTGGTTCTTCAAGATCACCGATTATGCCGATCAGCTGACCGACGGGATCGAGGATCTGGACCGCTGGCCGGACAAGGTCCGCACCATGCAGTCCAACTGGATCGGCCGCTCGCGCGGGGCGGAAGTGCATTTCCCGCTGACCGACAGCGAACTGGCGGGGACATTCGGCGAGACGATCGACGTCTTCACCACCCGCCCCGACACGCTGTTCGGCGCGTCCTTCCTGGCACTGGCGCCGGATCATCCCATCGTCAGGGCGCTGGCCGAGGACAATGCGGATATCGCGCGCTTCGCCGAAGAGTGCGCCCGCATGGGCACGACCGAGGAAGAGATCGAGAAGGCGCCCAAGCGCGGTATCGATCTGGGCATCAAGGTGCGCCATCCGTTCGACGAAAGCTGGGAAATCCCTGTCTGGTCGGCGAATTTCGTGCTGTCGGGCTATGGCACGGGCGCGATTTTCGGCTCGCCGGCCGGCGACCAGCGCGACCTCGATTTCGCCCGCAAATACGATCTGCCGGTCAATCCGGTCGTCCTGCCGCCGAACACGGATGCCGCGACCCACACGATCGGGGACGAGGCCTTCACCGGTCACGGCACGATCTACAATTCGCGCTTCCTGGACGGGCTGGAAACGCCCGACGCGATCGAGCGCGCCATCGAGGAACTGGAAAAGCTGGGCCTGGGCAAGGGCGCGACGAGCTATCGCCTGCGCGACTGGCTGGTCTCGCGCCAGCGCTATTGGGGCTGCCCCATCCCGGTCGTGCATTGCGCCGATTGCGGCGCCGTGCCGGTGCCGGAAGACCAGCTGCCGGTCGTCCTGCCCGAGGATGTCACCTTCGATCATCCCAGCAATCCGCTGGAACGCCATCCGACCTGGAAAAACACGGACTGCCCGTCCTGCGGCAAGCCGGCCCGGCGCGAGACCGACACGCTGGACACCTTCGTGTGCTCGTCCTGGTACTTCCTGCGCTTCACCTCGCCCTGGGCCGAGGACGTGCCCTTCAAGGCCGGGGACGCGGAACGTTGGATGCCCGTCGACCAGTATGTCGGCGGTATCGAACACGCTATCCTGCACCTGCTCTATGCCCGCTTCTTCACGCGCGCACTGAACGATTGCGGCCTGATGAGCCTGGAGGGCGGCGAACCCTTCGCCGGCCTCTTTACCCAGGGCATGGTGACGCACGAGACCTACAAGTCGGCCGACGGCAAATGGCTGGGTCCCGACGAGGTCGAGATGCAAGACGGCAAGCCCGTCGAGATCGCCACCGGCCAGGCGGTCACCGTCGGCGCTATCGAGAAAATGTCCAAGTCGAAGAAGAATGTGGTCGACCTGGACGCATTCATCGAAAGCTATGGCGCCGATGCCGCGCGCTGGTTCGTACTGTCCGACAGCCCGCCTGAGCGCGACGTGGAGTACACCGACAGCGGCGTGGAAGGCGTCTGGCGCTTCATCCAGCGCCTGTGGACGACGGTCACCTCCCTGCCCGACGGCGCACCGGGACCGGACACCGTCGCCGCGAACGCCCAGGGCGATGCGCTGGAAATCCGGCGCGCCGCACACAAGGCCCTGAAATCCGTTACCGAATCCATCGACGGCTTCCGCTTCAACTCGGCCGTGGCGCAGATCCACGACCTGGTGAATGCGGCACGCAAGTTCGAGCCATCCGACGAGACGGGCATCGCGGCCAAGGCCGAGGCGCTGGGCATTCTGGTGCGCATGATCGCGCCCTTCATCCCCCACCTGGCCGAGGAATGCTGGGCCACGCTGGGCGGCGAAAGCCTGGTGATCGATGCGGCCTGGCCTGAGGCCGATCCGGCGCTTCTGGTCGAGGACACGGTGACGCTTCCGATCCAGGTCAATGGCAAGCGCCGCGACCAGATCGACGTCGCCAAGGGCGCGGCCGAGGAAGAGGTCAAGGCGCTCGCCCTGGCCACGGACGGGGTGGCGCGCGCCACGGAAGGCCTTACAGTGCGCAAGGTGATCGTGGTACCGGACCGGATCGTCAATATCGTCGCGGGATAGGAAAGCCATGCGTGTCAGCGGAATGATCAAGGGCCTGCTCGTCGCCTCGGTCGCGCTGACGCTGGGCGCCTGTGGTTTCACGCCCATGTATGGCGGGTCCGGGCTGGCCGGAAATCTCTCCGACATTCGCGTCGAGACCGGCGAGGAACGCGTCGATTTCCTGCTTCAGGAAGCCCTGCTGGACGAGATGGGCGCCCGCCACGCCAGCGGCCCGCTCACGCTTCGCACGGAGACACAGCTCGGTGCCGACGGCCTTGGCCTCGGCGCGGATGCGATCGTGCGCCGCTTTGCCATCCGCCTGCGGGTCGACTACGCGCTCTATCGTGACGGCGAGACCGATCCCGTGGTCAGCGGCCGGACCTATGGGGAAGCCTCCTACGATCTTTCGACCTCGGTCTATGCGTCGATGATTTCCGAGCAGGACGCCCAGGAGCGCGCCGCGCGCATGGCGGCCGACCGGCTCGCCCTCCAGCTCGTGCGCGCCCTCAACGAGCTCGAGACGGGCGGAATGCCCACGACGCCATGAAGGTTTCGGCCCGCGACGCCGATGCCCGGGTCCGCGCGCCCGATCTGGCCATCAAGGCCTATCTGATCTACGGGCCCGACCGGGGGCTGGCGCACGAGCGCGCCGACACGCTGGTCAAGGCCGTGCTCGCCGATCCCGACGATCCCTTCGCACTGACCCAGCTCACCGAGGAGGATCTCAAATCCGATCCGGCGGCCCTCGCCGATGCGATGGCGGCCATGTCGCTCACCGGCGGTCAGAGACTGGTGCGCGTCCGCCTGAGCGGCGAGACCGGAAGCGGGCCCGTCGTCGAGCTGATTTCGGAGATCGAGAGCGGCTCTCTCGCGCCGGAAACCGTGCTCGTGGTCGAGTCCGGCGATCTAACGCCGCGAGGGAAGCTCCGAAAAACCTTTGAACCGGCAAAAAGCGCTTTATCTATAGCGTGTTACGCCGATACTGCCCAATCTCTCGGAAACCTCGTCGAAGACCTACTTAAGGCTGAAGATTTGTCGATTTCGCCCGAAGCGCGTGTTGCCTGGCTTCCGCGGCTTGAAGGCGACCGCGCGCTGGCCCGTGGCGAGATCGACAAGCTGATCCTCTACAAGGGACTCAAGGGCCAGCGGGCCGAGGGCGACGATCTGGTCTCCCTGGACGATGTCGAGGCGATCGCGGCCGATCAGGGCGAGGCCCAGATGGACGGCGTTCTCGAACCGGCCCTGCTCGGACGGTTGGCCGAGGCCGACAAGGCCTATGTCCGCTCGATCAGTGCGGGCGGCAGCCCGGTCGCCATTCTCCGGGCGCTGCAGCGCCGGCTGGACCAGATCGGGATTGTGCAGGCCTCGGGCGGCGATGACAGTGCGGCCGCGCGGGCCGGCGCGCCGCGCTTCGGGCCCCAGGCCGATGTCTTCCGCCGGCAGGTATCGCTGTGGCGCGGTCGACGGCTGGAGCATGCCCGGCAGCTGGCCTTCCAGGCCGAGCGGCAGGTCAAGCGTTCCGGCAGCCCGGCCGAAGCCCTCGTGAGCGAATTGCTGATCCGTCTGGCACGCGGCGCCGCGCAGGTTCGCGGTTAGGCCCGCTCGCCACTGAGGCGGCGGCAGACATCGTCGAGCTGTTCCAGCGTCTTGTACTGCACCCGGATCTCGCCGCCCTTGCTGCCGTGACGAATGTCCACGGACAGGCCCAGGCGGGTGGCGATATCGGCTTCCAGGGCGCGCGTATCGGCGTCCTTGTCAGCGGATTTGGCACTGCCGGCCGCCTTCTTTTCCGGTGCGCCGCCGGACTGGGCCTCGCGCGCCAGCCTCTCCGTTTCGCGCACGGAAAGCCCCTTGGAAACAATCACTTCAACCAGGGCTTCCGGATCCGGCGCCGAGGCAATCGCGCGGGCATGCCCGGTCGAGATGTCGCCACTGGCAAGGGATGTCAGCACGGCCTGCGGCAGAGCCAGAAGCCGCACCATGTTGGCGACATGGCTGCGGCTCTTGGAAACCGCGCGCGCGACATCGTCCTGGGTATGGCCGAACTTGTCGATCAGCTGGCGATAGGCATGGGCCTCTTCCACCGGGTTGAGATCGGAGCGCTGGACGTTCTCGACAATGCCGATTTCCAGCGTTTCCTTGTCCGTCAGCTCGCGCACCAGGGCCGGGATATCGTGCAGACGCGCCTTCTGGGCGGCCCGCCAGCGGCGCTCGCCGGCGACGATCTCATAGGCCTCGTCCTCGCCCTTGACCGGGCGCACCAGGATAGGCTGGACGACACCCTTTTCGGCGATGGATTCGGACAGGGCCTCCAGCTCGGCCTCGGTGATCGTCTTGCGCGGCTGGTCGGGATTGGGCCGGATCAGCTCGATCGGCAAGGTTCGCACACCATCGCGCGCCGCCGGCCGCGACGGGGCCGCATCGGCGGCGTCCGGGGCGGCATAGTCCTCGGTTTCGACCTCGCCCAGAAGGGCGGAAAGGCCGCGTCCCAGGCGGCGGTTCTTGTCAGTGGATGTCATGCGACTTCACCCTGCTCTTCACGGCGGCGTTTGCGTTCCTGCTGGACGATTTCCTTCGCCAGGCCGACATAGGCCTGCGACCCCGTGCAGTTGAGATCGTAGAGCAGCACGGGCTTGCCCACGGAGGGCGCCTCGGAGACCCGTACATTGCGCGGGATCATCGTCTTGTAGACCTTGTCGCCGAAATGGTCGCGCACATCGGCTGCGACCTCGGCGGAGAGATTGTTGCGGCTGTCATACATGGTCAGGACCACGCCCTGGATATCCAGCCGTGTGTTGAGATGGCCGCGCACCCGCTCGACCGTACGCAGCAGCTGCGACAGGCCTTCCAGGGCAAAGAATTCGCACTGCAGCGGCACCAGGATGGCATCCGCGGCGGTGAGCGCGTTCACGGTGAGCACGTTGAGCGAGGGCGGACAGTCGATCAGGACGTAATCCAGCCCCTCCTCGTCGTCCGACAGAGCGGCCAGGCTCTGGTCCACGGCGCGCTTGAGACGGTAGGAGCGGCGCTGGTCGTCGGCGAGCTCGAGCTCGACGCCGGAGAGGAGCTGGTCCGACGGCACGATGGACAGGCCGGGCACCACGGTCGGCACCAGGGCGGACTTCAGCGGGTCGCCGCCGATCAGAACGTCATAGGATGTCAGGGTGCGCTTGTTCGGCGGCACGCCCAGCCCCGTGGAGGCATTGCCCTGAGGGTCGAGGTCGATGATGGCGACCTTCTGCCTGATGGCCGCCAGGGCGGTTCCCAGATTGATGGCTGTCGTTGTCTTGCCGACACCGCCCTTCTGGTTGGCGATGGCGATGACGCGGGGCGCTGTGCGGCGCTCTTTCTTATCGGACACGCTCGACCTCTTTGATGCGCAGGATCACACCGTCGCTGGTCTGACTGGGTATGACTTCCGGATCGAATGTCCAGCTTTTACGCGCCTCGGTCAATTCATCGCGGTACTGTCGGCCCTTGAAGAAGAGGCCTTCAGCCCCGTTTTTCAACAGCGGATCAGCGTAGTCCAATAATTTATTCAAGGGCGCGAAGGCTCGCGCCGTCACCAGATCGAAGCCCTCGGCGGGGTCCAGCGTCTCCACGCGAATCGACCGGGCCTCGGCATCCAGGCCCAGTTCGTCGATCACCTTGCGCAGGAAGGCGACCTTCTTGCCGACGGAATCGACCATGACCACGCGCCCCGCCTGGCCCCGTTCGCGCAGGCCCAGCGCCAGGGCGATGCCCGGAAAGCCCGCACCGGCGCCGAGATCGGCGATCCGGCGTGTTTCACGTGAAACAAAGGGCATGAGCTGATAGCTGTCCAGCGCGTGGCGCTCCCAGAAATGCTCCAGCGAGCTTCGGGCGACCAGATTGGTGTGGGCGCTGGTTTCCACCAGAATCTCGCGCCAGCGATCGAAGGCCTCCAGCGTTTCACGTGAAACACCGGTCTCGGCCGCAAATTCCTCGCGTGTCACCTAGCTGGCCTCTTTGCTGTGCCGTTTCACATGCGCCAAGACCGCCGTCAGCGCGCCCGGCGTGACCCCTTCGATCCGTGAGGCCTGGCCCAGCGTCTCCGGACGCGCCGCCTCCAGCTTCTCGCGCGCCTCGTTGGAGAGACCGCCGACGGCGCGATAGTCCAGATCGCGCGGCAGGCGCACCGCCTCGTCGCGGCGGAAGGCGAGAATATCGGCCTGTTGACGATCGATATAGCCGGCGTAAAGCGCATCGATTTCGATCTGCTCCACGACGCCCGGCTCCAGCCCGGCGAGCTGCGGCCAGACCGGGGTGAGGTCGTCCCATCCGATCGTCGGATAGGCCAGAAGCTCGCTCACGGTCCGGCGCTTGCCGTCCGCATTGACCGAGAGGCCATGATGCCTCGCCTCGTTCGGCGTGAGGGACAGGGCCTGGACCTGGTCGCGGGCCGTCTCGAGCGCGTCCATCTTCGACCGGAAGCGTGTTTCACGTGAAACAGACGCGCCGCCGAGTTCGATCACCCGGGGCGTGAGCCGCTGGTCCGCATTGTCCGCGCGCAGCGTCAGCCGGTATTCGGCGCGCGAGGTGAACATGCGATAGGGCTCGCTGACGCCCCGCGTGATGAGATCGTCGATCATCACGCCGATATAGGCGTCCGACCGGCTCAGCACGAAGGGCGCGCGCCCGGTCGAGGCCAGGGCCGCGTTGAAGCCCGCCATGATCCCCTGGGCGGCCGCTTCCTCGTATCCCGTCGTGCCGTTGATCTGGCCGGCCAGCCAGAGGCCCGGCACGGCGCGCACCTGGAGCGTGGCGTCCAGCTCGCGCGGATCCACATAGTCGTATTCGATGGCATAGCCGTAGCGCTTCACTTCGACCTGTTCGAGGCCGGGGAGCGTCTTCAGGAAAGCGTCCTGTACGGCGTCGGGAAGCGAGGTCGAGATCCCGTTGGGATAGACCGTATCGTCGTCCAGCCCTTCCGGCTCCAGGAAGACCTGGTGGCTCGTCCGGTCGGCGAAGCGCACCACCTTGTCCTCGATGGAGGGGCAGTAGCGCGGTCCGCGTCCGGCAATGGCGCCGCTATAGACGGCGGAGTGTTCCAGATTGCCGGCGATGATCCGGTGCGTCTCTTCCGTCGTCCGGGTGATGGCGCAGGTGATCTGCGGCACCGTGATCCGGTCCGTCATGAAGGAGAAGGGAACCGGCGTCTCGTCGGCCGCCTGCTGTTCCAGCGCATCCCAGTCGATGGAGGATTTGCGCAGCCGCGCGGGCGTGCCGGTCTTCAGCCGGCCCATGCGCAGCTTCATGCCGTAGAGCCGTTCGCCCAGCCCCATGGCCGGGGCCTCGCCCGCCCGGCCGGCGGGAATACGCTCGGCGCCGCGATGGATCATGCCGCGCAGGAAGGTGCCGGTGGTCAGCACCACGGCGGCGGCGGCGTATTCGTTACCCTCCGCATCGATGACGCCGACGCAGCGATCGCCGTCCATGATGAGGTCTTCCACCGCGGCGGCCCGGATTTCCAGATTGTCGACGCCGGCGAGCTCGGTCTGCATGGCCTGCTTGTAGAGGGCCCGGTCCGACTGGGTCCGCGGGCCGCGCACGGCCGGCCCCTTGGAGCGGTTGAGCAGGCGGAACTGGATGCCGGACGCATCCGCGACGCGGCCCATCACCCCGTCCAGGGCATCCACTTCGCGCACCAGATGGCCCTTGCCCAGACCGCCGATCGCCGGGTTGCAGGACATCTCGCCGATCGTGTCGAGGCGATGCGTCAGCAGAAGCGTGGACGCACCCAGGCGCGCCGCCGCAGACGCGGCTTCGCTGCCGGCGTGACCGCCGCCAATAACGATGACATCCCACTGCTTCATGGCCGTCAGGATCCTGCTCCGCCCGGTGTGAAAAAGGTCGGCCTACATAATGCCGACGGCGGCCAGAGTCGAGGGGCCGGCGTCCGGCGGCAGTCCGTGTTTCACGTGAAACAGTCCCGATCCAGGGCCTGCGCCTATTTGCCGATGCAGAACTGGCTGAACACCCGGTCCAGCACATCCTCGACATCGACGCGCCCGGTGAGGCTTTCCAGAGCCCGCACGGCCAGGCGCGCATCCTCGCCGGCCAGTTCGGGCGCATCGGCGAGCTGGTCGCGGCAGCGCTCCAGGGCCGCCAGGGCCGTCTCCACGGAGCGCCGGTGACGCACCCGACTGAGCGCGGGCAGTTCCCGCGCGCCGAGGCGCTCGCGCACGATCGCCTCGATCTGGGCCTCCAGCATGTCGACCCCCTGCCCCGACTTCGCGCTGAGCGGATAGGCGCCGTCGCTCTTCTTGTCCGGCGCCAAGTCCAGCTTATTGAGCACGAGCAGGTCGTTGTCGCGGAGCCGGCCGCGCAGATCGAGGAGATCCGCATCCGAGCGCGCATCCACCACACCGATCCGCAGATCGGCATTGTCGGCCCGGTCCAGGGCCCGCCGCACGCCCTCGGCCTCGATGGCATCGACCGCTTCGCGAAGCCCGGCCGTGTCGGAAATGATCACGGGAAAGCCCGACATGGTGAGCCTCACCTCGACCACATCCCGTGTCGTGCCCGGGATATCCGTCACGATCGCCGCCTCACGCCGCGCCAGACGGTTCAGAAGGCTCGACTTGCCGGCATTGGGCGGTCCGATCAGGGCGATGGAGAAACCGGTGCGCACCCGTTCCCCCCGGCGCCCGTCGTCCAGGTGTTCGCGCATCGATGCGATCAGCCGGGAGAGCGGCTTGTAGGCCACGTGGGACAGCGCGTCGGGCACGTCGTCCTCGTCGGGAAAATCGATCTCGCCCTCGATCGAGGCCATGGCCGCGATCAGGTCGCTCCGCCAGCCCTCATAGAGCGTGCGCAGAGACCCCGACATCTGGGCCAGGGCCTGGGTGCGCTGACCCTCGGTCTCCGCCTCGATCAGGTCGGCCAGGCCCTCCGCCTCGGTGAGATCCAGCTTGTCATTCTCGAAGGCCCGGCGGGTGAATTCCCCCGCCTCTGCCGGTATGGCGCCACTCTCGTCCAGCGCCGACAGCGCCGCCTCGATGACGGCCGTGCCACCATGCAGGTGAAGCTCGACGCAATCCTCGCCCGTGAAACTGCCCGGTCCGGGAAACCAGAGCACCAGCGCCTTGTCGATGATGGAGGCGTCGGGCGCACGCAGCGTCCGCAACGTCGCATGCCGGGGCTGGGGCCGCGGGAAACCGGCCAGCGCGTCCAGCATGCCGCCGGCGCCGGGTCCGGACAGGCGGACCACCGCCACTCCGGACCGGCCGGGCGGCGTCGACAGGGCATAGATTGTCGTGTTCACGGCCTAGCTGTCCTTGCTGCCCGAGCCCTTGCCGCCGCCGGGCGTCGTGGTGGCGCCCCGCATCAGATCCATGAACTGGTTCGTCATCTGGCCGCCGAAAGCGGTCCACTGACGCATCAGCACCTCGGGATCGAGCTGCTCCATATTCGCCTCGGCGCGCTTCTGCATTTCCTTCATGAGCGCTTCATTGAGCGCTGTCACGTCGGGCAGGCCCAGAAAATTCCGCGCCTCCTCGGGTGTGCAGTCGATCTCGATGTTGACCTTCATGGCCGCCTCGCAGGATGTTGGCCCCGTAAATCACTCAACAGGAGCATGACATGACAGGTCAAGATATCCGCATCACCGGACCGGCTGGCGAATTCTCCGCTTACCTGGCCAAACCGGATAGCGGAGCCGGACCCGCCGTCGTCGTCCTCCAGGAAATCTTCGGCGTCAACCATGTGATGCGCGAGATGTGCGACCGCCTCGCCGGCCAGGGCTTCATCGCCGTGTGCCCGGACCTCTTCTGGCGCATCGAACCGGGTGTGGACATCACCGACAAGACCGACGAGGAACTCGCCAAGGCCTTCGACCTGATGGGCAAGTTCAATCCGGACACCGGTATCGAGGACGTCCAGGCCACGATCGACCATGTCCGCAAGCTGGACGGCTGCAACGGCAAGGTCGGCGCGATCGGCTTCTGCCTGGGCGGGCTGATGGCCTATCTCACCGCCGCCCGCACCGACAGCGACGCCACGGTCGGATATTACGGCGTGAACATCTCCAACCATCTCGACGAGGCCGCAAAGATCTCCAACCCGCTCATGCTCCACATCGCCGGCCAGGACGAGTTCGTGCCGCCGGAAGCGCAGGCCGCCATGCATGCCGGTCTCGACCCGCACCTGCAGGTCACGCTGCACGACTATCCCGACGACGAGCACGCCTTCTCGCGCATCGAGGGCGCCCACTACAATCCGGAGAGCGCCCGCCTCGCCGACGGGCGCACACTGGACTTCCTCAAGAAGAATCTGCGCGCGGGCTGACTAGTCCAGGGCCGACGCGGCCGCCCAGCTGTCGCGTGCGGTCACGCGCTTGAAATAGGCCTTCAGATTGTCCGGTGCCCCGTCGAACTGGCGGATCGTCTTGAGCAGGTAGAACATGTAGGTCACCGAGATGTCCGCGGCCGTGAACCGGTCGGCGGCCACGTATTGCCGCTCTCCGAGCCCTATTTTACCAATAAATTCAAGAAGCTGGTTCACTTCCGACAATGCCCAGGCGGCCATTTTCGGATCCCGCGCCTTTTCCGGCAGCAGCACCGAATGCGCCAGCAGGAGATTGACGGCCATGCCCATGCCGGCCTCGCCGAAATGCAGCCATTGCAGGTATGAGCCGTAATCGGCCTCGTCCGGCGTCACCGCCAGCGGCGACGGTCCATAGCGGCCGAGCAGGTATTCCAGGATCGCCAGGGACTCCATCACCACCGTGCCCTTGTCGTGCAGCACCGGCACCTTTCGCAGGGGGTGGATCTCCGCGTAGTTCTCGTCGCCGGCCGGCCGCTTGTCGAAGGGCACCGGCACGATCTCGTGCGGCAGGCCCATCTCCTCCAGCAGCCAGCGCGCCCGGATCGAACGCGTGCGCGGTGCGTGATAAAGGCGAATACCCGATGTGTCGGCCATGATGCCGTCTCCCCGTTCTTTTCTGTACCGTCCATCCAGACACGGGTCCGTTTGCCCGTGGCGCTGAATTTCAGCATGGCACAGATACACGTCTGTCGTGACTGTGGAATAGTCTTCCCGCCCGCTCCGGAGAAATCGCCATGATCGCCCGCCTCGCCCCCGCCCTCCTTCTTCTCGCTGCAGCCTGCTCGTCCGATGCCGGAGACCCGGCACCGCAATCCGCCGCGACCGATCCCGCCGCCCCGGCCGGCCAGCTCGCCTGTTTCCGCGACAACGGCGATGCCATGCTGGCGGCCCACCGCGGCGGCCCGGCCGAGGGTTATGCCGAGAATGCGCTGTCGAGCCTTCGGCGTCTGGCCGCGCTGGGCGTGCTTTATGCCGAGATCGACGTGCGCCGCGCCGCGGACGGCACGCTCTTCCTCCTGCATGACGATACGCTCGACCGCACCACGACGGGCGAAGGTCCGCTGGACGGCCTGGCCTGGCCCGAGCTTGCGGACATCAATCTGCGCGACCCGGCCGGAACGCCCCTGGCGGACACCATTCCCACCCTCGGCCAGGCGCTCGACGTCGCCCGGTCCGAAGGCCTGATCCTGAATCTCGACCTCAAATCGGTTCCGGCCGAGGAGATCGTCGCCTTCGTCCATGCGCATCACGCCCGCGACGATGTCGCCATCATCGCCTATTCCGTCGAACAGGCCGCCGCCATCCACACGCTCGATCCCGGCCTGTTGCTGTCCGCTCCGAACGAACCGGACGCCCTGTCCGCCGCCGGGGTCAATCTCGACACGGCCTATATCTGGCTCGGCGTCGGCGCGGCGGATGCCGGCGAGGATGCCCGCCTGGCCGCGGACGGGCTGGAGACGTCCGTCGGCCTCTTCCCGCTGGAAACCGGCGAGGCCGGGCCCTATCGCGCGGCGGCCGCAGCCGGCGTGGAGCTGCTCTCGATCGACGATGTCGACACGGCTGTCGCTGCCCTGGGCGGTGCCGACGCCCTGCACGACCGTATCGCCGCCTGCCCGCCCGAATGAGACCCGCGCCTTGACTCAATGGTACATTGGTAACAATATACCCATATGCCCGGAACACTCACACGCACCCAGACCGGCGTTCGGCTGGAAACACGCACGCTGAAAACCCTCAAGGGGCTCGCCGAATACCTCGATCTGTCCCTCGGCGACCTGCTGGAGGGCATCGTCTGGCACGCCTTCGAGGGCAAGGCGCCGTTTTCCGAGGACACGCTGGGTAAAATCGCCCAGCTCAAGGCCGTCTACGGGCTGGATCTGACGGCTGCGGACAGCCATAGCCTAGAAGAGGCCGATGATGACGCCTGATCGGGACGACGCTCTGGACGCCTTCCTCGCCGGCGATATCGACCCGGCGCAATTCGGCCATGCCGCGCATGTCGAGATGGCACGACGCGTCCTGGACCGGTTCGATTTCCTGGACGCGGTCCGCCTTTACGACCGGGCCCTCGCCCGCATCACGCAAAGGGCCGGTGTGCCCGAGAAACGATCCGTCACGAAGACACTCGCCTTCCTCGCCGTCATCCGGGAAACCGGCGAGCCCCCGTCCGCGCGCTTGCTGGACACCTGGTATTCCGCGGACCGGCTCGCCGATCCCGCCGGTCGCGACGCCTTCTTGATGCCGGACCGCTTCACCGCCTAGTGTTTCACGGGAAACATCCTAGCTTACAGGGTGTTGCAGGAAGAGGCGTGATCATGAGCATCCAGGCAATCCGAATTCACGAGACCGGCGGCCCGGATGTGCTGCGTGTCGAGAATGTCGATCTTCCCGATCCCGCACCCGGCGAGATCCGGGTCCGCCATACGGCGATCGGTCTCAACTTCATCGACACCTATCATCGCTCGGGCCTCTATCCCGTTCCCCTGCCAAGCGGGATCGGCCTGGAGGCCGCCGGCATCGTCGAGGCGCTCGGCGAAGGCGTCGACACCCTGGCCGAGGGCGATCGCGTCGCCTATGGCTCCGGCCCGCTCGGCGCCTATTCCCAGGCCCATATCCTGCCGGCCGGCCGCGTCGCCCGCATCCCGGACGGGGTGAGCGACGAACAGGCGGCCGCCCTCATGCTCAAGGGCATGACGGTGCGTTATCTCTTCAAGGACACCTATGCCGTCAAACCCGGCGACACGATCCTCTTCCATGCCGCCGCCGGCGGGGTCGGCCAGATCGCCTGCCAGTGGGCCAGGGCGCTGGGCGTCAGCCTGATCGGTACCGCCGGTTCGGACGAGAAATGCGAGATCGCGCGGCAGAAGGGCGCCGCCCACACGATCAATTATTCCCGCGAGAATGTGGTCGAGCGCGTCCGCGAGATCACCGGGGGACGCGGCGTGCCCGTCGTCTATGACGGCGTCGGCAAGGATACGTTCGAGATGTCGCTGGACTGCCTGGCCCCGCGCGGCCTCCTGGCCACCTTCGGGAATGCCTCGGGTCCGGTGACCGGCGTCGATCTGGGCATCCTCACCCAGAAGGGCTCGCTCTACGTCACCCGGCCCTCGCTGATGCATTATGTCGCCTCGGACGCGGACCTCGCCGCCAACACGGCCGACGTCTTCGACGCCGTCGCGCGCGGTGCGATCTCGATCGACATCAATCAGCGCTACGCCCTGGCGGACGCGCAAAAGGCGCATGAGGACCTGGAAGCCCGGCGCACGACGGGTGCCAGCGTGCTGGTGCCTTAGCGCACCTTATCGCTGTCATCCCGGCCGGATAGCCCGCGCAGGCGGCTGTAGAGCCGGGATGACAAACATCGGCGATTCAGACCTACGTATTCATCGACTCGAAGAATTCGTCGTTGGTCTTGGTCTGGCGCAGCTTGTCGAGCAGGAATTCGATCGCGTCCTGGGCGCCCATCGGATTGAGGATGCGGCGCAGCACGTACATCTTCTGCAGCTGGGCCCGGTCGACGAGGAGTTCCTCTTTCCGCGTGCCGGACTTGAGGATGTCGATGGCCGGGAAGACGCGCTTGTCGGCAACCTTGCGGTCGAGCACGATTTCCGAGTTACCCGTGCCCTTGAACTCTTCGAAGATCACCTCGTCCATGCGCGAACCGGTATCGATCAGCGCGGTGGCGATAATGGTCAGCGAACCACCGTTTTCGATATTCCGCGCGGCACCGAAGAAGCGCTTGGGACGCTGCAGGGCGTTGGCGTCGACACCACCGGTGAGCACCTTGCCCGAGGACGGAACGACCGTGTTGTAGGCACGGCCCAGGCGGGTGATCGAGTCGAGCAGGATGACCACGTCGCGGCCGTGCTCGACCAGGCGCTTGGCCTTCTCGATCACCATTTCGGAAACCTGGACGTGACGCGTCGCCGGCTCGTCGAAGGTCGAGGCGATCACCTCGCCCTTCACCGTGCGCTGCATGTCGGTGACTTCCTCCGGGCGCTCGTCAATGAGCAGCACCATGAGGTAGCAGTCCGGGTGATTGTTCTCGATGGAGTGGGCGATGTTCTGCAGCAGAACCGTCTTGCCGGTCCGCGGCGGCGCCACGATCAGGCCGCGCTGGCCCTTGCCGAGCGGGGCGACGATGTCGATCACCCGGCCGGACCGGTCCTTCACCGTCGGGTCTTCGGACTCCATCACGAAGCGGCTGTCCGGATAGAGCGGCGTCAGATTGTCGAAATGGACCTTGTGGCGGGCGCTCTCGGGATCCTGGAAATTGATCGAGGAGACTTTCAGGAGCGCGAAATAGCGTTCCCCGTCGCGCGGACTGCGGATCTCGCCCTCGACCGTATCGCCTGTGCGAAGGCCGAATTTGCGGATCTGGGTCGGCGAGACATAGATGTCGTCGGGACCGGCCAGATAGTTGGACTCCGGCGAGCGCAGGAAGCCGAACCCGTCCTGGAGAACCTCCATCACCCCGCCGCCGTGGATTTCCACGCCGCGTTCGGCCAGCGCCTTGAGAATGGCGAACATCATCCCCTGCTTGCGCAGGGCGGAGGCGTTCTCGATCTCCAGCGCCTCGGCGAACTGCAGGAGTTCGGTCGGCTTCTTTTCCTTGAGATCCTGCAAGGTCATCCGCTCCAGGCCTTCGAGCGGGGCGGGCAGGGAAGTTTCTTCGGTCATGGTAGGTCTATCTGTCAGACATCGGGGGCGAGATTCCCGGTGCGGGAATGGTCGCGATCAAGCAAGCGGGAGGCCGGAAACCGGTCGGAACCCGAGACATGTGGAATGGGCAGGCGCGTCGTCGGACCGGTGTCCTGCGCTACGCAAAGAAAGGATCCATAAAAGGAGTTGCCGAAAGCCTTGCCATGGCTGGCGGGTGTCGTCAAGCGCTCGCGCGGAAGCGCCTGCTATTTCAGGGCCACCACCGCGATCGGCACGATCAGGATCGCCAGCACGAAGGGGATTTCGTTGATCATGCGATAGCGCGTGTGAGGCCAGTCATTCGTGCCCTCGGCGAACGTCCTGAAGCGTTTGGAATAGACCCCGTGCACCCCGGTCATCGCCAGGACCAGGGCGAATTTCGCGATCCAGGCCCAGTGCAGGAAGACCGACCAGCCGCCGGCCCGTTCCGCGTTGGACCACACCAGAAGCAGGCCGAAGATCCAGGTCGCGATCATGGCCGGATTCATGATGCCCCTGAGCAGGCGGCGTTCCTGCACTTTCAGCGTCTCGTCCAGCTCGCCGCCGGGCGTGGCGCCGCAATGATAGACGAAGAGCCGTGGCAGATAGAGCATTGCCGCCATCCAGGCGATCACCGCCAGGATGTGCAGCGCTCGCAGCCAGTCATACGCCGCCAGGATCATGCGCTTACCGCCTCCGCCTGCCGGCACGCACAGCCGGACCATTCCGCCGGGCAGATCCGCTCGCCCGTATCGGGCAGCGGACCGGGGCCCCGCTCCAGCGCAGACTTCACCAGACCGGCGAGCGATTCAATGAAAACGGCATCCTGGCCCAGAGCCGGCACGCGGACATAGCTCGCCACGCTGCACGCTTCGGCGACTTCGGCATATTCCTCGTCCAGCTCGACCAGGGTCTCGATATGCTCGGACACGAAGGCGATCGGGCTGAGCATGATGTTCCGGCCGTCCCCGGCCGCGCCGCGGATGGCATCCTCGGTGGACGGACCGACCCATTCCATCGGACCCACCTTGCTCTGATAGCAGACCTGCCAGTCGGGAAAGTCCGGCATCTGCTTCATGATGGCCGCGACCGTCTGTTCCACCTGCCACTGATAGGGATCGCCGTCCTCGATCACCTTCTTCGGCAGGCCATGGGCGGAAAACAGCAGGCGCACATTCTCCGGCCGGCCCGCCTTCTCCCAGGTCTTGCGGATCAGCGCCGCATGCGCGTCCACGAAGGCCGGTTCGGTGGGATAGCAGCACACGGTGCGGGTCTGCGGACCGTCGGCCTCTCGCCAGCGCTTCAGCGAGCTCGCCGTCGTCGTGGTGGAGAACTGGGGATAGAGCGGCAGCAGCACGCATTCGTCCGGCGCCCAGGCCTTCACCTCGGCCGCCACATCCTCGGTCAGCGGATGCCAGTAGCGCATGGCCGGCCAGATCCGGATCTCGTCGTCCGGAAATTCCGCCTCGAGCACGCCCTGCAACGCCTCGGCCTGTTTTTTCGTCTCCGGCAGGAGCGGCGAGCCGCCGCCCATCTTGGCGTAGTTCGCCGTGGCCTCCTTGTTGCGCACCGTCGAGATGAACAGGGCCAGGCCTTCACGCACCGGGCCCGGCGCGCGGATGATCGCGGGATCGCGGAACAGGTTCCTCAGGAAGGGCCGCACATCGTCCGGCCCGTCCGGCCCGCCCAGATTGAACAGCACAACAGCCAGCTTGCGGCGCGCTTCGCCCATGGTGCTCTCCCGTTTCAGCCCCGCTCCCGGATGCATGCCAGCAATTCGTGGACATGCTCCACCGGGACGTCGGGCGTAATCCCGTGACCCAGGTTGAAGATATGGGGCCGGCCGGACCAGGCATCCAGCAAACGCTGCGTTTCGCTACGCAAAGCCGCGCCACCCGCCCGCAGCGCAGCCGGATCGAGATGCCCCTGCACCGGCATGCCCTCGGGCAGCATGGACTGGGCCCAGGCCGGATCCATGCCCGTGTCCAGGGCGATGGCCGTGATCCCGGTCTCGCGGGCATAGCGGGCATAGAAGGCGCCGGCCCCCCGCGGGAAACCGATGATCGGCACGTCCACGCCGGCGGCGCGCACGGCGTCGACGATCTTTCGCGTCGGGCGGATCACGACGCGCTCGAACAGGGGTTCGGGCAGGCCTTCCGCCCAGCTGTCGAAGATCTTGAGCACTTCGGCACCGGCCTTCGCCTGCATGACCAGGTAGCGCGCCGTGGCGTCGGCAATGCGGTCGAGCATCGCGTCGAAAGCGTCTGGATGCTGCCAGGCCGCGACACGGGCCGAGAAACGGTCCTTCGATCCGCCGCCCTCGACCATGTAGGTCGCCACCGTCCAGGGCGCCCCGGCAAAGCCGATCAGCGTCGTCTCGCCGGGCAGTTCCGGTGCGACCAGGCGCAGCGTCTCGCCGATCGGCGCCAGCACCTCCTCGGCCCGCTCGGGCGTGAGCGCGTCGAAATTCAGCGGGTCGAAGGGCTCCAGCTTGGGGCCTTCGCCGGTGACAAACCAGACCTTGCGGCCCAGGGCGATGGGAATGAGCAGGATGTCGGCGAACAGGATCGCCCCGTCGAAACCGAACCGCCGTATGGGCTGGAGCGTGACTTCCGAAGCCAGATCCGGCGAGAAGCAGAAATCGATGAAGTTCTTCGCCCGGAAGCGGACCTCGCGATATTCGTCGAGATAGCGGCCGGCCTGGCGCATCAGCCAGACGGGTGGCGGGGTGCGGGTCTCTCCGCCAAGGACCGCGAGAAGCGGCTTTTTCGAACTCTGTGTCATTCCGACTGCTTAGGCGTGGCGCGAGGCGGGATCAATGCGTTCTTTTCACCACCCTCTTTTCATCCCTAAAAACCAAATAAATGAATTGAGATGGTTGTTGTACCGTGGATCGTGTTGGAGACCCCGGTTATACCGTTTTGCCGGCCGCGCTTCTCACCGGGCACTTGTCCACACCCCTGACCTCAGGGTCAGCGGTGAAAACAAAAAAATCCATATGATCCAAAGAAGTGAGCGGATATTCTCGAGGAATATCCTGTCGACAACACGCCCCGTGTTTTGCACAGCGCAAAAATACGCACAGGCTTTCCCACAGGCCCGTTGGGTGTGGAAAGAGGTGTTGGTTTTGCCGGGTAACACCCGGTACTACTCACAGGGTCAGATGCGATCGGAAAATTTCGGGCCGGTTTTCCCGATTTATTAACAGATCGTAAACGCCATCCGGGGGCCCCGCTGCCATGACCGCTCCGCCGTCCAGCACGTTCGAGACCTGTTTTCACATCCACATGGTGTCCGACTCGACCGGCGAAACGCTCATGGAAGTGATGCGCGCCTCTGTGGCCCAGTTCGAGGGGACCCACCCTCTGGAACACCTTTACGCCCTGGTTCGTTCCTCGCGGCAGATGGAAAGAGTGTTCGAGGAGATCGAGGCCTATCCCGGCGTGGTGATGTACACGATCGTGAATGCCGATCTCAGGCGGGAGCTGGAAACGCGCTGCGCGGAGATCGGCGCGCCGGCGATCGCCATTCTCGATCCCATGCTCGCCACGCTCAGTGCCTATCTGGAACGCCCCGTGGCCAGCCGCGCCGGTGCCCAGCGTTCCCTGGATGCGGAATATTTCCGCCGGATCGACGCGCTGAACTACACGATGGCCCATGATGACGGCCAGGGCGACGACTACGAGGCCGCCGACATCGTGCTCCTGGGGGTCAGCCGGACCTCGAAGACCCCGACCAGCGTCTATCTCGCCCATCGCGGCTTTCGGGCGGCCAATATCCCGCTGGTGAAGGACGTGCCCCTGCCCGACAAGATCTACACGCTGAAGAATCCTCTCGTCGTGGGGCTGACCGCCTCGCCGGAGCGCATCGTGCAGATCCGGCGGAACCGGCTCATCAGCCTCAACGAGGACCGCGACACCGACTATATCGACGACTTCGCCGTGCGCGACGAGATCCTTTACGCCAAGCGGCTTTATGCCAAGTACAAGTGGCCGACCATCGACGTGACGCGGCGCTCGATCGAGGAAACGGCCGCGAAGATCATCAATCTGCTCAACGAAAAGCGGTCGGCCGGTTCATGACGGATTTCATCCTAGCCTCCGGAAGCCAGATCCGCCGCCAGGTCCTGGAAGGCGCGGGCGTGCCTTTCAGCGTTGACAAGCCCGATGTCGACGAGAGCGCGATCAAGGCCCGGCGCAGCGAGCTGGATCCGGCCGATATGGCACTGGTCCTCGGCCGGGCCAAGGCGGAAGCTGTGTCCACCCGCCGGCCCGGTGCGCTGGTCCTCGGCGCCGACCAGACGATGGAGCTGGACGGGCAATTGCTCGACAAGCTGCCCCGCGCCGACCTGGCGCGCGAGCGTCTGTTGGCCATGCGCGGCCGGGCGCATCATCTCCATTCCGGCCTTGCCCTGTGCCGTGACGGCGCGTGCGTGTGGCAGCACCAGCAGACCTCGACCCTGCATGTGCGGGCGTTTTCCGACGCCTTCCTCGACATGTATCTGGAGGAGGCCGGCTT
>Ga0207716_100274_pt1 | contig 27754 bp, 20 predicted proteins | sample TtaePargueraPR_FD_187739 | JGI IMG/M metagenome (GOLD analysis project Ga0207716, IMG submission 187739) | Aerobic enrichment media microbial communities from Bioluminiscent Bay, La Parguera, Puerto Rico - Tt and P2 (5) (SPAdes) | ecosystem: Environmental > Aquatic > Marine > Unclassified ... | reverse complement strand
GCCTGTTCGCCAACGTGAATGCCAGCTACCGCACCGAATCCTACTCCACGACAGGCCTCGACCAGGCCGATACGCAGCTCGGCGCGCGCGCGATCGTCAACGGCAAGTTCGGCTACGAGGCCGACAGCTGGGGTGCCTTCCTCTTCGCCAACAATATCTTCGACGAGGAGTACTACCAGTATCTGCGCAATGACGTGCCCTACGCCATCTTCGGCGATCCGCGCGTGATCGGCGTGATGCTCGAGGCCGACTGGTGATCGAGAGCCTGGTCATTGCCGCCCTGGCGGTTACAGGCATCGGCGCGGCCATTCTGCTGCGCCGGGCCTGGCGCCGCCCGTCCGCGGCGCGTCCGGCCTTCATCATCGGCGCCTGGATCGCCATCGGCGTGCTGGTCGCCGTCGCGGCGGGCGTCATGGGATCGGCGCGGGGCCCGGCCTTCGCCATGGCCCTGGTTCCGCTCGGCGCACTGGCCCTGGTGGCGACCGGGGTGAAACGGCGCGAGGCCAATGGCCGTGTTGCCAAGTCGCGCGCGCTGGAACCCTCGCTGCGCGGATCCAAGGTCTGGCGCGGCTTCATGCGTACCCTGGTCGCCGCGCCGCTGGGCTGTGTCGTCTCGCTGACACTGGGCATCGCCTGGACGGTCTGGTTTCCGGCCGACCCGCAGACCCGTATCGTGCTGGGCGGGGTATGGGTGCCGGTCCTGTGGGCCGGAGCCATGGCCTGGGCGCTCACCGACGACCGCATCCTGCGTCCGGCGCTCTCCATGATCGCGCTGACGCTGGCCGGCGGCGCCCTGATTGCCATCGAGGGATTCTGATACCGTTATGGCCAAACCGAAAACCCTCTGGCCGCGCGTACCGGCCCCCTTCGTGCAGGCCGTGCTGGCCGGCCATTCCTCCCTCGGCCTGGCTTTCGCCGCGCTGATCTACCTGGTCTGCTTTTCCGGCACGGTGGCGGTGCTGGTGCACGATTTCGAGCGCTGGGAATGGCCGAACCTGGCCCCCGTGGAGCAGGTCGAACCGGATGTCGCCATCGCGACGGCGCGCAACCTGCTCGACGAATACGGCGCCGCCGAACACGTCTTCATCACCCTGCCCGACATCAATTCGCCGCGGACCCGCGTCTATGCCGAACTGCATGACGGGCGCGTGCTGGAAGGCTTCGCCGATGCGCAGGGCAACTGGTCCGGCGAGGCCACGACTCCCTGGTCGGAGTTCATGCTGGGCCTGCACATCGACCTGCACCTGCCCCATGCCGTGGGGTCTTTCGTGGTCGGCATGACCGGCGTGGCCCTGCTTTCCCTGCTGATCTCCGGCCTGCTCTCGCATCCGCGCATCTTCCGCGACGCCTTCCATATCCGCCTGGGCGGCACGAAACGCCTTCAGGAGGCCGACCTGCACAATCGCGCCGGTATCTGGGGCCTGCCCTTCCATATCGTGATCGCGCTGACCGGCGCCCTGCTTGGCCTGACCACGCTGATCGCCGGCACGCTGGCGCTCGCCTTCTTCAAGGGCGATGTGGAACAGACCTACGCCCTCTTCTTCCCGCCGGCCCTGGAGGACGACACGACGCCGGCCCCGCTGCCCGATCTCGACGCCATCCTCGCCGACGCGGCGACACGCGCGCCGGAGGCCCGGCTGCGCATGCTGCGTCTGGATCATCCCGGCGAGACCGGCCAGTCGGTCCACATCTCGATGGGCTATCCGGACAAGCTCGCCTTCGGCGACAGCTATATCTATGACGGCAACGGCGAACTCTTTCACACAGAGCAGGTCTCCGAGAGTTCGCTGGGCACGCAGATCCTGCAGACGATCGGCCCCTACCATTTCGGCTGGTTCGCGGGCTGGGTCTCCAAGATCGCCTATGTCCTGCTCGGCGGGGCGCTGACCCTGGTCACCACGACCGGTGTGGCCATCTGGACGGCGCGGCGGCGCTCGAAGGGTCATCCCGCCCCGGTCACCGAACGGCTCTGGATCGCCACGGTGTGGAGCCAGCCGGTCGCCTATGGCGTTTCCGCCCTGGTCGCCCTTCTCACCCCGCTCCCGGCACCGCTCCTCGTCTGGGGGATCGTGACCGGTGCCTGCTTCGCGCTCGCCCCGTTTTTCGACGCCCGGCGCATCTCGGTCACCCTGCGGACAATCGGCGCCGCGCTGCTGGCCATCCTGCCGCTCGCCCATATCGCCCTGCACGGCGCCAGCTATGCCGACCCTGTCGCCTGGGTGATCGATGCAGGCCTCTTCGCCTGCGCCATACTTCTGGTGCTCAGCCTGCGCTACAAGCCTGCGCCGGCCCGCCAGCCGCGCCCGGCCTGAAGCCTGGCTGTAGACTGGCCTGAAACCGGCAACCGGAACGCAAACACCCCCTCGAACGTTGTTGAGAGGTACAGGCGATCTATATCCGCTGGTACAAGCCACGAAAGAGGTCTGAAATGCCGTTTCTGAACTCCCAAGAGGCTCGCCAGGGTGAAAAAGGCCACGGGGTCCGCTGGGTCCTCGCCATCTCGACCGGCGCCGCCGCCATCGCCCTCCTGCTCTTCCTGGCCGTCAACGCGTGACCATGCAGGCCGAGTGCTGCGCTTTTCAGCGGCCGCGATTCGCCTAAACTGGCGCCGGGTCACTGACGGGCGAAGGGCGGCATGTCGGACTATTACGGTGTCATCGGGTTTCTGCTGATCGCGGGCGGGTTTTCCTGGCTGGTCGATCACAGTCCATTGTCGCGGCACACCCTGTCGCGCGCCATGGATGCGCATCGCAAGCTGTGGATGGAGAACATGGCGAACCGGCAGGTCCGGATCGTCGACAGCCAGATCGTGTCCGGCCTGCAGAACGGGATCGCTTTTTTCGCCTCGACCGCCCTTCTGGGCATCGGTGCGGCCTTCACCCTGATCACGGCGCTGGAACCTGTGATGACCGCCATCCAGGACGTGCCCTTTCTGGACGCCTCCTCGCGCACCCAGTGGGAGGTCATGTCGCTGGGCCTGCTGGCGATCTACGCCTATGCCTTCCTGAAATTCGGCTGGGCCTACCGGCTGGTGAACTATTCGGCCATGCTGCTCGGCGCCACGCCCGACGTCGCGCGCGACGAGGCCGCCACGCCGGACGCCCTTGCCGCAGCCCGGCGGGCCGGGGCAATGAATGTCGCTGCCGGACGGCAATTCAATCGCGGCCTGCGCACCCTGTTCATGTCGATCGGCTATCTGGCGTGGATCGGCGGACCGATGGCGCAGATCCTCGCCACCCTCGCGGTGGCCGGCATCCTGTCCTACCGGCAATTCTTCAGCCCCGCCTTGGCCGCCCTGAAGGCCGGAGACACGCCGGACGTCACCGGCTGACGCCGGAGCGGGGCGGAGCAAACCCCCGGATCTTGTTGCAATTCCGCGCCGAACGCGTTCACCTTGTCGGTCTGTGACAGGGGAGGTCTCATGAGCCTGGGGAATTCGCTTCTCAACGCGGTCGAGCGCGCGGGCAATCGCCTGCCCGACCCGGTGACCATTTTCATCATCCTGATCGGCGTGGTGATGGTGGCCTCGCTGGCCCTGTCGGCCCTGGGCGTCTCGGTGGAACACCCCGTCACCGGCGACACGATCGAGGTCGTGAACCTTCTCACCGGCGCGCAATTGCAGACCCTGCTGGTGAACATGCCCGCCGTACTCACCGGCTTCGCCCCGCTGGGCATGGTGCTCGTGGTGATGATCGGCGCGGGCGTGGCGGAAAAGACCGGCCTGCTGGCCGCCGGCATGCGCGCCATGGTGTCCGGCGTGTCCAACATGCTGCTGACCCCGACCCTCGTCTTCGCCGGCGTGATGGGCAATCTCGCCGTCGATTCCGGCTATATCGTCATGGTTCCCCTGGGCGCGGTCGTCTTCGCAGCCGCCGGACGCCACCCCGTGGCGGGCCTGGCGGCGGTGTTCGCCGGCGTCTCCGCCGGTTTCTCCGCCAATCTGGTGGTCACCGCGCTGGAACCGCTCCTGTTCGGCATCACCCAGACCGCGGCGCGCTCCATGGAAGCCGGCTGGACGCTGAACAATCTGGACAATTACTACTTCACCTTCGCTCTCACACCGGTGCTGGTGGTCGTCGGCACGCTGGTCAACAACTACATCGTCGAGCCGCGCCTGGGCACGTGGGAGCGCCCGGCCGACTTTGCCGAACCGGAAGACAGCGGATCCCTGACGCAGAACGAGCGCAAGGGCCTGACCTGGGCCGGCTGGTCCCTTCTGGTCATGACGATCCTGGTTCTGGCGATGACCGTGCCCTCGAACGGCATCCTGCGCGCCGAGGACGGCGGGCTCGGCCCCTTCTTCCAGTCCATCGTCGGCATTCTGATGATCGTCTTCCTGGTCTCCGGCGGGCTCTACGGGATTGCTGTCGGATCGGTGAAATCCGATCGCGACATGGTCCAGCTGGGCACGAAATCGATGGCGGACATGGGCGGATATATCATCCTGGCCTTCGCCATGGCCCATTTCATCGCCCTGTTCGGCGCGTCGGAAATCGACACGGTGATCGCCATCGGCGGCGCCGAGGGACTCCAAGCGCTCGACCTGCCGGCCCCGCTCCTGATCGTCGGCATGGTGCTGCTGGTGGCGCTGCTCAACCTGTTCATGGGCTCGGCCTCCGCGAAATGGGCCCTGCTGGCGCCGATCTTCGTGCCGATGCTGATGCTGCTCGGGGTTTCCCCGGAAGGCTCCACCCTCGCCTATCGCATGGGCGACCAGGCCACGAACATCATCACGCCGCTGATGCCCTACCTGCCGCTCATCCTGATCTTCGCCCAGCGCTATGTGCCGGAATTCGGACTGGGCAGCCTGATCGCGACCATGCTGCCCTATTCGCTGGCCATCCTGCTGACCTCGATCACCATGCTGGGTGTGTGGTTCGCCTTCGGCCTGCCGCTGGGACCGGACGGCGCCAGCTTCCATTACGAGCTGCCGGCCGCTGAAGTGGCTCCCGACACAGCACAATAGGCCTTCGCACACGGTATCTTAAGACCAGTCTGGCTTCCTGCCGGGTCGATACAGGAGACCCGGCAATGGCATCTGACAACTCGGCCTGCGGCTTGTGCGCGAGCCGCGGCAAGGCGCGCTTCCCGCAAGCGATACGCATGGCCTATCAGCCGATCGTCGACATCGAGGCGGGCCGGGTCTTCGCGCATGAAGCGCTCGTGCGCGGCGAGAATGGCGAAGGTGCCGGGCATGTGCTCTCGCAGATCACGGACGAGAACCGCTACAGTTTCGACCAGACCTGCCGCGTCCAGGCGATCGAGACCGCCAGCCGGATCGGGGTGCCGACGGCGATCAGCATCAACTTCATGCCGAATGCGGTCTACGAGCCGGCCAACTGCATCCGCACCACGCTGCGCACGGCGGAAAAGACCGGAATGGCGCTGGACCGCATCATTTTCGAGTTCACCGAGAACGAGGACATGACGGATCACGAAGCGCTGAACGCGATCATCGAGGAATACGCCCGCCACGGCCTGCGAACCGCCATCGACGATTTCGGCGCCGGCTATTCCGGCCTCAACAAGCTGGCGCGGCTGCAGCCGGACTACGTCAAGCTGGACATGGAACTCACCCGCGGCCTGGACAGCGCCCGCCGCCGCCAGGCCATCGTGCGCCAGACGGCGCGCCTGTGCGAGGAGCTGGGCATTGCCGTCATCGCCGAAGGCATCGAAACCGTCGGCGAAATGACGGCGGTCCGGGATGCCGGCATCCACCTGATCCAGGGCTATCTGTTCAGCAAGCCCCGGCTGGAAGACTTCTATCGCGACAGCGAGATCCTCAAGGCCTTCCTGCCGGCCGAACGCAAGGCCGGCGCCCGGCCCGATGCGGACGCCGCCCTCCGCGCCACCGGCTAGGCCCAGGCTTACGCCTGGGCGCGGGCTCCACCCGATCCTTGCTGTCCGCGCTGTCCCTGGCCATTGCCATTGCGGCGGCGCTGACGGCGGGGTTTGCCGCCGCCTTCTCCACGCTGGCCGTCAGTTCGCTGACCCTGCGCGCGGGCGCCGGGACGACCGCCCTGACGCGATTGCCCGCCGCCACCGGACGCCGGTTTGCCACGGCCGCGCGAGCGCTTCTTCTTGGCCGGTTTGACCGAGCTGGCCTCGGCGAAGAAGACCGCTTCCTCGCCCATCAGGGTACGATCGATCTCCACACCGGTCAGCTTCTCGATATCGCAGAGATATTCGTATTCCGTCGGATCGCACAGCGAGACCGCGACACCGGTCTTGCCGGCCCGGGCCGTCCGGCCGATGCGGTGGACATAGCTCTCCGGAATGTTCGGCAGTTCGAAATTCACCACATGAGAGACGTCGTCGACATCGATGCCGCGCGCGGCGATGTCGGTTGCCACGAGGATCTTCACCGAGCCGGCCTTGAACCCGTCCAGCGCCTTGACGCGCTGGCCCTGGGACTTGTCGCCATGGATGGCGGCGGACTTCAGCCCGAACTGGACCAGATGCTTGTTGACCCGGTCGGCGCCGCGCTTGGTGCGCGTGAAGACGATGGAGCGCTCGACCGAACGGTCGGACATCAGCTCCAGCAGCAGCTCGCGCTTGGCTTCGCGCGGCATCAGCACGACGGACTGTTCGATGCGCTCGATCGGCCGGGAGGCCGGGGCCACGGAGATCTGTTTGGGATCGGTCAACAGGTCGTGCGCCAGCGCCTTGATCTGCTTGGGCATGGTGGCCGAGAGCAGCGCCGTCTGACGCTTTTCCGGCAGGCGCGAGACGATGTCCCGGATGGCCGGAATGAAGCCGAGATCGAGCATCTGGTCGGCCTCGTCGAGCACCAGCGTCTGCACCTCGTCCAGGCGCAGCGCGCCGGAGCGCACCAGGTCCAGCAGACGGCCCGGCGTGGCGACGACGACATCGACGCCCCGGGCCAGCATCTTCACCTGCGGACCGGCTTTCAGCCCGCCCACGACCAGCGCCGAGGAGAGGCGCATATGCGCGGAATAATTCTGCAGGTTTTCTCGGATCTGGGCGGATAGCTCGCGCGTCGGCGAGAGGATCAGCGCGCGGCAGGTCTTCGGCGCCGGGCGCTTCTTGAAATTGGCCAGCCGGTGGAGAATCGGCAGCACGAAGGCGGCCGTCTTGCCGGTGCCGGTCTGGGCGATGCCCATCACGTCGCGGCCCTCCAGGAGGGCGGGAATCGCTTCGGCCTGGATCGGGGTCGGCTGGTCGTAGCCCGCGTCTTCAAGAGCGCGGAGAATGGGTTCGGCCAGGCCGAGTTCATTGAAATGAGTCAAAAACTTATATCTTTCATGGCCGCAAGCGCAGCGCGTTCCGGCGCGCATGGCGGCATCAGGGTTCTCAAGTATGGAAGCTTGCGTAGATCAGCTACCGGTTCGTCGGCGCCGGCCTGGCGCCAGGGTGGCAATGATCGATACGCGCCATGCCTCAAGACAGAGGCAAAAAGGCGGAAAGTCTCGCCAACGCCCGCCGCGCAATCCTGAACGGATTTCCTACTCACGACGGAACGTGAGCGCTGTGTTTCATGTTTCGGGTGGGATGGCAAACGAAAACGGCCGCTCCGAAGGGAGCGGCCGTTTTTCGGTCGGTGCGCTACTCCGGTGAAAGGAGTGGCGCGAGTGACGGGACTCGAACCCGCGACCTCTGGCGTGACAGGCCAGCGCTCTAACCAACTGAGCTACACCCGCTTGCGCGGCTCGCCGAAGCGAGGTGCGTTGTTTATGGGCTGACCGCGGCCCGGTCAAGCGGCCAATGTGCACGAGATGCACATATTGCAGCACCGCATTCACTCACCCCCGAAATGTGCCTCCGCCCAGCGGCGCGTAACGGCGATCGTGGTCGTCACCAGCTGCTCCAGATCCTCCGGCGAAATCACGTAAGGCGGCATGAGATAGACGATATTTCCGAAGGGCCGCACCCAGACGCCGGCCTCCACGAAGGCGGCCTTCAACGCATCCAGATCCGGCAGGGCCGGCATCTCGATCACGCCGATCGCACCCTGCCAGCGCACGTCCGCGACGCCGGGGATCGTGCGGGCCTCCGGCAGCAGCCGCGCATAGGCCGCCTCGATCGCGGCGACCTGGTCCAGGCGCGGCTCGGTCTCGAACAGGTCGAGCGAGGCATTGGCCGCCGCACAGGCCGCCGGATTGCCCATATAGGTCGGCCCGTGCATCAGGGCCGCGGAGGCCTCGTCGCGCCAGAAATGGGCGAACATGTCCTTCGTGGCGATGGCGGCAGCCAGGGGCAGCGTGCCGCCGGTCAGCGCCTTGGAGACGGTCATCACGTCCGGCACGATGCCGGCCTTCTCGCAGGCGAACATGGGCCCCAGCCGGCCGAAGCCCGTCATGATCTCGTCGACGATCAGCGGCAGGCCGCGCGCGTCGCAGGCCGCGCGAATCCGCTGCAGCGTCTCCGGCGAAAAGAATCGCATCCCGCCCGCGCCCTGCACCAGCGGTTCGGTGACGATACCCGCGATCTCGCCGGCATGTTCGTCCAGCAGCGCCTCGAAGCGCGCCGTGCTTTCGGCATCCTCCGGCAGGTCGGCGACGATCTGCTGCGGCAGGGAGCCGGCGAAGAGCGAATGCATGCCCTCCTCCGGATCGCACACCGACATGGTGGCGATCGTGTCGCCATGATAGCCGCCGCGAAAGCACACGAAGCGCGTGCGCCCGTGAATGCCCCGATTGATCCAGGACTGCACCGCCATCTTCATGGCGATCTCCACGGAGACCGAACCGGACTCGCAGAAGAAGACATGTTCCAGGTCGCCCGGCGCCAGCGCGGCCAGACGCGCCGCCAGGCGCTCGGCCGGCTCGTGGGTCAGCCCGCCCAGCATGACGTGGGAAAGACGCTCGACCTGGTCCGTGATCGCGCCGACAATATGCGGATGGCTGTAACCGTGTACCGTCGTCCACCAGGACGACACGCCGTCTATCAGCTCACGCCCGTCGGCGAGTTTCAGCCGGACGCCCTCGCCCGAGACGACCTCCAGGGCCGGCGCGGCGGTCTTCATCTGGGTATAGGGCCGCCAGAGATGTCGCGCTTCGGGCTTGAACCCGCCGGGCGACGCGGTTTTCAATGTGTTGGACATGACGGGCGGGCTTTAGCAGGCCTGCATCCCGTGCGACAGGGCCTGATATGACATCCGCAGCCGCCTCACTGGAACGTTTCGCCGCCGACAAGCTCTCCGGACTGGACCGCAAATCGCTGCGCCGCCGGACGGTGGAAACGCGCCATCGCGACGCTGTTCACGTCGAACGCGACGGCCGGACGCTGATCAATGTCTGCTCCAACGACTATCTCGGCCTGGCCCATCACCCGCAGGTGGTCGAGGCGGCCCGCGCCGCAACCGCCGAGTGGGGCGCCGGGGCCGGGGCGTCGCGCCTGGTGACGGGCGGTCATCCGCTGCTCTTCGAACTCGAGCGTCGCCTGGCCGAATTCAAGGGCACGGAGGACTGCATCGTCTTCGGCTCGGGCTATATGGCCAATCTGGCGATCACGCCCGCCCTGGCCGGTCCGGACGATCTTGTTCTCGTCGACACGCTCGCCCATGCCTGCCTGCATGCCGGTGCCCGCCTGTCGCGCGCGCGTATCGAAGTGTTTCGTCACAACGACACAGCCCATCTGCGCGCCCTGCTGGCCGCCCACCGCGCCGAGGCCCGCCACGCCATGATCCTCACCGACGGCGTCTTCTCCATGGACGGGGATTTCGCGCCCCTGCCGGACATCCTGGCCCTGGGCGAACAATACGATGCCTGGACGCTGGCCGACGATGCCCACGGTATCGGCGTGGTGGGCGGCGGCCGCGGTTCGGCTCATGCCTTCGCACCGCCAGCGGCGGCCCCGCTGCAGATGGGCACGCTCTCCAAGGCGCTGGGCAGTTATGGCGGCTATCTGTGCGCGTCGCAGCGCGTGTGCGAACTCCTGCGCTCGCGGGCCCGGCCACTGGTCTTCACCACCGCCCTGCCCCCGGCCTGCGCCGCGGCAGCGCTGGCTTCGCTGGACCTGATCGCTGCCGATCCGGAATTGTGCCGCCGCCCGACCGCGCTGGCCCGCCGCTTTGCCGCAAAGCTGGGACTGGCCGAACCGGTCTCGCCCATCGTGCCTGTCATTCTCGGCTCCGAGCGTGCCGCGCTGGACGCCTCGAACGAGCTCGCCGAAGCCGGTTTCCTGGTGACGGCGATCCGCCCGCCCACCGTGCCCGCAGGCACGGCCCGGCTGCGCATCACCTTTTCCGCCGCCCACGAGGAGGCCGATGTCGACCGGTTGGCCAGCGCGGTGAAATCCATCCTGAAACAGACAGAGGCGGCCGAATAATGCGCCCCATTTTCGTGACGGGGACCGGCACCGATGTCGGCAAGACCCACATTCTCTGCGCCATGCTGGAGGCCCATCGCAAGGCCGGCGGCCAGGCGCGGATCATGAAGCCGGTCATTTCCGGTTTCGACCCGGCGCAGCTCAATGCCACCGACACGATCCGTCTCATGCGCGCCAATGGCGAAGACCTGACCGGAGAAGGCGTACAGGCGGTCTCGCCCTGGCGTTTCAAGGCACCGCTCTCGCCGGACATGGCGGCCTTTCAGGAGGGCCGCGAACTGATGATCGACACGGTCACGCACTGGTGTCTCGACCGGATCGACCGCGCCGTGCCGACCGTGATCGAGGGTGCCGGCGGGGTGATGTCCCCCCTGGCCACGGACGGGCTCAATCTCGATCTGATCCGCGAACTCGACGCCCGGCCCATCCTGGTCGCAGGCGCCTATCTGGGCGCCATCTCGCACACCCTCACCGCGCTGCGGGTGATGGATGCGAAATGCACGGTGATCGTCAACGATTTCAACGCCCAGCCCGTCTCCGCCATCGACACCGCCCGCTCGATCCAGCGCTTCGCGCCGCGCGCCGATGTGCGTGTCTTCTCGGGCGACGCCGCGGGTCTGGTGGACTTGTTCGCCCCGGTCGAGGCGGCCGCGGGCTAGCTGCGCCCCCAACGGGCGCGCCAGCCGCGTTCGTCCACATGCACGAAGGCGCCGTGATAGGGATTGGGACCGTATTCGCCGAGCCCGCCGACCTGCCAGTCCGCATGACCCGAGGACGCCATGCTCTCGACCAGATCGTAGAGCGCGGCTGCGTCGCGGCGGTCCTGCTGTCCGTCGCCGTTGAGGTCGTCCATCACGCCGTCGCCATCGCTGTCGATATAGATGTCGGCCGCCCCGCCATAGATGTGGCGCGAGTGCTCGCCATTGCCCAGGCCGGCATTGTAGGCCGGCGTGCGATAGCCGCTCATCACGGTAAAGGTGTCCGCGCTCCAGCCGCGTTCATTGGCGGCTTCCAGGATATGCTCCAGCTTGATCACCAGGCGTTCGGAAACCACGAGATAGGCCGGCCCCTCGCCGGTTTCCTGCTTGCACAGGAACTGGCCGAGCCGGAAATGCGGCGAAAGCGGCAGGTCCTCGATACCCGGTGCGACCTCGACGAAATATTCCGGCGCCCGGTAATTGTCCTGCCCGCGATAGGGTTCGGCCGGATATTCCCCGATCCGGTAGCCATTGAGATGATCGTCGCCGCCCTCATGGCGGTGCATCACGACGAAATGCAGACGCATCGTCCCGCCATCCTCGCTGGTCAGCGTGATGTCGTGATGGCCGGGCGTGTCGGGGGCCAGCCAGTCGTGCGCCAGCATGGCTTCGGCCTCGTCCTCGTCCCCGGCCTCCGCATCGGCGCCCTCGCCATCCCGCCAGCGCACGGGCGTGTTGGCGACCAGGTCGAGCCGTTCGCCCGGACGGACAAAAAGGGTGAATTCGGAAAAGCCGATCTCCAGGCCCGCGCGCGTCGTGACGGTGAAACCGGCGCGGCCGGGGTCGAAATCCGGCACAGCCGGTTCGTGCGCCTCGATCCGGACGGGCGAAGATGCGGCCATGTCCGATGCCGCACTGTTGGATGAATCGGTTTCGGAAACGGGGGTTGCGGCCGCAGCCGCCAGCATCAACCACGCAATCACGCGCTACTCCTGGTCTGCCGAACCACCCCCCGACAGTTCGTCAATGATAAAACTGTCCTTGTTATATGGGTCATCGACGAGCCGAATGCCAGCCCCCGCCTCCGGCACGACCGTCCAGTAGACGACATCGACGGGGATGCGCGCATCCAGATCGATGCGGGTTTCCGCATTGCCGGCCATGACGGCGTCGACGCGCTTGGCGGGCCAACCGGTCATTCCGGACGTCACCCAGTGCGCCAGGTCGGCCGGCCGGTCGACCCGCATGCAGCCGGAGGAGAAGGTCCGGCGGCTTTCCTCAAACAGGTGCCGGGAGGGCGTGTCGTGCAGATAGGTATTGTGCGGATTGGGGAAGATGAACTTCACCTCGCCCAGCGCATTGAGCGGTCCCGGCGCCTGGCGCAGGCGGTAGGGAAAATCGCGTGCGGACACCAGGTCCCAGTCTATCTCGCCGGAATCGACGATGTTTCCATCCCTGTCGAGAACCTGGAAACCCAGCCGCTCCACCGCGCCCGGATCGGCGCGGAAGGATGGCAGCTCGTCGCGCACGGCGATGCTGTGGGGCGTCTCCCACCAGGGATTGAGGATGATATAGGCCATCTCCGCGGAGAAGACCGGTGTGCGCCGCGACGGACGTCCGACGATCACGCGGTGCTGCGCGACGACATCGCCCGCCTCGATCACGTCGAGCGCGAAATCAGGAATGTTGACCCGCAGGCGCCGCGTCGCCGTTGCATCCGGATGCCAGCGCCGCCGCTCCAGATTGGCGGCAATCTGCCGCACGCGATAACTGGCCGGCGTATTGAGCCAGGCCAGCATACCCGCGCCGACGATACCGTCATCCTCCAGATGCGCGCGGCGCTGCAGCCTGAGCACCGCCGCCGCCATGTCGGCATCGAACAGGTCTCGGTCTTCGGCCGGCACCTGACGCGTCACCGCCCCCGTCGCTTCCAGCCGGGCCCGCAGCTGCGCTACGCGCGGGCCGCGATCGTCCGGGTGCAGGGCCGGTCCCGGCGCAACGGCCGGCCAGGCGTTTTTCGCCGCGACATCCCGGAAGGCCGACAGGCCCGTCCGCAATTGCCGGTAGCCGTCATCCTGCGGGGCCAGAGCTGCCAGGCTGCCGGCGACATCGCCGGTCTCAAGCGCGCGGGCAAGCCGGGCGGCAAGATCCGTATCGCGCCGCGCCAGCGTCCAGCCGGGCTCCATGCGCCGGGGATCGAGCCGGCCATGGGTCAGATCGTGCGCCAGATCCAGCCAGGCGCGGGTCGCCATCTCGTCCAGATCGCGGTCGGCCCGGCGCGGATTGCCGGCCGCCAGCCCCGAATACGCATAGTGCTCCGGGTCGAGCCCGTGTCCGGCCGCCTCGGCCACCGCGGCCAGCAAGGCCTCGTAATTCGCGGTCTCGCCCTGCCCCGTCCAGGCCAGGGCATTGCCGCGCGCATCGTAGAAACGGTCGAAATCCGTGCAGACGGGACATGGGGCCTCGTAAGGCGGCATGACCGGTATGTCCGGCGGCTCACCGCCACACACGGAATTCGCCACGAGAAGTGTGAGAAGAAGTTTCACGCGGGACCGCTCACTGCCTGCTGCCCTACCGGACTAGCCGGAGCAGGCGATGGGGGCAAGACGGGGTGGGATGGAGCGAGGCACTCAAGGAGCGTGCTCCACCCGCCCTCCTACGCCAAGGCTTCGGAGGGCACCGCTTCGCCACAAGTAAGAGCTTCGGCTGGCGTGCCACCCGAAGCCCGCAGGGCGAAGGGTGGTGGGCGGTGAGGGGCTCGAACCCCCGACCTACTGGGTGTAAACCAGCCGCTCTCCCAGCTGAGCTAACCGCCCGTTCCAGTCGCAAGGACGCGCTTTTAATCCGGCGCACCCATCGCAGGCAAGCATACGCTACTTCTGCGCCGCAGCATCGCGCACCAGTGCGCCGATCATGATGGAAATCTGCTCCAGCGCCTCTTCGACAGGGTCCTCCAGCGCTGCATTGGGCAGGGTGAAGGTGACGATGCCGTGCACCGAGGCCCAGAGCGTGCGCGCCGCGCGGCGGCGAAACGCCTCGTCCTCGAAGCCCGGCCCGGCGGCCAGCACGCCCTCGACAATACCGAACAGCGCATCCTCGGTCTCGGTATAGGCCTTGGGCGCCGCACCGGACTGGCGTCGGTTGAAGGAGAGGAGCGCAGTCCAGCGCGCATTCTGTGTGACGACGAATTCGATGTAGGCGCGGGCGAGCACCATGGCGCGCTCGAACACGGCCGTGTCCGGCAGGTCGGCCGCCTCCAGGGCGGAGCTGTGATGCACGGCAATATCGCGATAGGTGCGCAGGTTGAGCTCGCGGACGAGATCGTCGATATCGCCGAAAAGCTTGTAGATGGATCCGACGGACAGGCCCGCCCGCGCGGCGATCGTGCGCGCCTGCATGCCCTTGAGGCCCCGCTCCGCCAGCAGTCCGCCGGCGGCTTCAAGGGCCTGTTCGCGCACTTCCGGGGTCAGCCCCGGACGGCCCCGCGGCCGCGAGCCGGACGATGTTGCCTGTCGTGTTTCCATTCGCATCCCCTGACCGCGCCGGACCGACGCGGCCTGACCAATCCAGACCCATGTTGGAGGTCATTCGTCTACAGACCATTGAATTCAGCCCGGTGGCAAAATTCAACCGGTTTTGCCGCCAGCCCGGGGGAGAGGCTGGCGGCAGCCGGTGTCCGCGCTCTAGCCGGCCGCGGACACGCGATCGATCGCATCGGCGGCGTAGCAGCCCAGAAGCTTGATCTCGCGGGTATGCTCCTCGATCACGCCCATGGCCGAGCGCACGCGCTCATCCTCGACATGCCCCTCGACATCCATGATGAACATCTCTTCCCAGGGATTGCCGGCGATGGGGCGGCTTTCCAGTTTGACGATATTGACGCCCTGCTCGCGGAAACCGGTCAGCGCATCGACCAGGCAGCCCGGCGTGTCGCGCGTGGTGAACATCATCGAGGTCTTGCACTCCACCTCTCGGGTCGGGAGCTTGGCCTGGCGGGCAATGACGATGAAACGCGTGATGTTCTGCTCGTGATCGCCGATGCCGCGGGCCAGGATGTCCATGCCGAAAAGCCGCGCCGCATCCTCGCCGGCCACGGCAGCGGCCGTGTCGTCCTCTTCCAGCAGGCGTTCCAGCGCCCGCGTCGTGGACGCCGCCATGTGCGTTTCCAGCTCCGGGTGGGAGGCGATGTAGCGGCGGCACTGCGCCAGCGCCTGCGGGTGGCCGAAGACGCGGTTCACACGCCCCTGCCCGCTCGCCTTGCCGACCAGACAGTGATCCACGCGCAGCAGGAACTCCCCGATGATCTGGGTGCGCGAATTGATCAGGATATCGTAGACCTCGTTGATCGAGCCGGTCGTGGTGTTCTCGATCGGCACCACGCCGTAATCGACCTCGGCGTTCTCGACCGAACGGAAGATCGAGACGAAATCGCGCTTGGGCGACGGTACGACGGTGGCGTTGCGGCGCTCGAAGACTTTCTGCGCCGCGATGTGACTGTAACTGCCCGGCCCGCCGAGATAGGCGACCGTGGCCTCGTTGAGATCCTCGTTCCGCATGGAGTCGAAGCGTTCGCGCTGGCGCCGGATCGAGACCTCGAAGAGGGAATGGAAGAGGCTTTCCACCAGTTCCGGCGGCACGCCCTGCGCCTTGCCGCGTTCCAGCGCCTCGCGCAGCACGGCCTGCTCGCGCTCGCGATCGCGCACGGGCTGGCCCGAGGCCGCCTTCGCCGCGAGGATCTCGTCCACGAGTTCGGATCGCCGCGCGATCGCGTCGATCAGTTGCCGGTCGATGTCCGAGATCTCCGATCGGATCTCGTCCCGCGTCTTTGCCGTCGTCATCGTTTCACCCCTTCCTTCAGGCAAAAGAAAAGGGCCTCCCCGAGGGGGAGGCCCTGCAATTCCGGTGCTTTCACACACGTTAGCCGGCCACCGCCCCCTCCCGGGATGCGTCGGTAAAGTAGCCGAAGAAATAGAACGTCGCGAAAGTCATGAGGGGACAGTGGCGGCGCTTTCGCGCAAGGTCAATGCTCAATTTCCGCATTTGCGTCGTGCAGGTGCAAAATTCGTCTTCCGTGAACCATGAACGCTTGCCAGGCACAACTTGCGGTCTGACGCTGCAATGCTATATTGAAATCGGAGCGGGGACGGACCTTCCGGCCCGCCCCCTCTTCCTAGCTTATGATCAGGATCCGGATCCGAAATTGCCAGCCGGCCCGGGTCCTTTTTATATCTAGGGTGATGCAAAGTGGATAAATCCACATCGTACCACCTCCGAATTGAGAGCGAGGCCCTAACAACAAGATGGCGCCACGGTCGGGGAGGCCTGTCTTCCCCGAGTGCGCCGCTGGCCCGGCGCTGCTGCTTCCGCTCTCAATAACGATCCAGCCGCGATGCCAACCGGAACACACTCTTAAAGAAAAATGTGCATAATAACAACTTTAACGAGTATTTTACCTATCCGCCAGCGCAAACGAAAAGGGCCGGAGCAAATGCTCCGGCCCTTGCCGTGTCAAATCCCGAAACCGGAACCTAGTGCGCGATCGGCGTTTCGCCGGTCTCCGTCGCCGTCTGGGCGGCCATGGCCGCCAGGGCGGCCTCGTCGGCCTCGGTCCATTCGACCGGCTGGACCGGCTCGGTCAGGGCCAGGCGAAGCACCTCGTCCGCCGTCTCGACCGGCACGATCTCCAGACCGTCCTTCACATTGTCGGGGATCTCAGCGAGATCCTTCTCGTTTTCCTTCGGGATCAGCACCGTCTTCACGCCGCCGCGCAGGGCCGCAAGAAGCTTTTCTTTCAGGCCGCCGATCGGCAGGACCCGGCCGCGCAGGGTGATCTCGCCGGTCATGGCGATGTCCTTGCGCACGGGGATGCCGCTGAGCACCGAAACGATGCCCGTCATCATGGCGATACCGGCGGAAGGGCCGTCCTTGGGCGTGGCGCCCTCGGGTACGTGCACGTGGATATCGGACGAGCGGAACACGGTCGGCTTGATGCCCAGCGAGGGCGCGCGCGACTGCACGAAGGAATTCGCGGCGGAGATACTCTCCTTCATCACGTCCTTGAGATTACCGGTCACGGTGAACTTGCCGCGGCCCGGCATACGCACGGCCTCGATCGTCAGAAGGTCGCCGCCCACCTCGGTCCAGGCCAGACCGGTGACCACACCGATCTGGTCTTCCTTGTCGGTCTCGCCGAAGCGGTGCTTGCGCACGCCGGCATACTCGCCAAGGTTTTCCGGGGTGACGGTGATCGCCTCGGCCTTGCCGCCCTGCAGCTGGCGCACGGCCTTGCGGGCCAGATTGGCGATCTCGCGTTCGAGATTCCGCACGCCCGCCTCGCGGGTGTAGTAGCGGATCAGGTCGCGCAGCGCGTCGTCCTGCAGCGTCCAGTCCTCGTCCTTGAGCGCATGATTCTTCATCTGCTTGGGGATGAGGTGGCGCTTGGCGATCTCGACCTTCTCGTCCTCCGTATAGCCGGCGATGCGGATGATCTCCATCCGGTCGAGAAGCGGCTGCGGCAGGTTGAGCGTGTTGGCCGTCGTCACGAACATGATGTCGGACAGGTCGTAGTCGACTTCCAGATAGTGGTCGTTGAAGGTCGAATTCTGTTCCGGATCCAGCACTTCGAGCAGAGCCGAGGCCGGATCGCCGCGATAGTCGGCGCCCAGCTTGTCGATCTCGTCGAGCAGGAAGAGCGGATTGGAGGTCTTCACCTTTTTCATCGACTGGATGATGCGGCCCGGCATGGAGCCGATATAGGTGCGCCGGTGACCGCGGATCTCGGCCTCGTCGCGCACGCCGCCCAGCGACATGCGCACGAAGTCGCGGCCCGTGGCCTTGGCGATGGACCGGCCCAGCGAGGTCTTGCCGACGCCGGGCGGGCCGACCAGGCACAGGATCGGGCCGCGCATCTTGCGGGTGCGCGACTGCACGGCCAGGTGCTCGATGATGCGTTCCTTGACCTTTTCCAGGCCGTAGTGGTCGTCCTCAAGCACGCCCTCGGCGCGATCCAGGTCGTTCTTCAGGCGTTTGCGCTTGTTCCAGGGCAGCGCCAGGATCCAGTCGAGATAGTTGCGCACGACCGTCGCCTCGGCGGACATCGGGCTCATCTGGCGCAGCTTCTTGAACTCGGCATCGGCCTTGGCGCGCGCTTCCTTGGGCAGCTTGGCCTCGCTGAGACGCTGCTCCAGCTCGGCCAGCTCTTCGCGGCCGTCATCGCCCTCGCCCAGCTCGCGCTGGATCGCCTTCATCTGCTCGTTGAGATAATATTCGCGCTGGGTCTTCTCCATCTGGCGCTTCACGCGCGAGCGGATCTTCTTTTCCACCTGCAGCACGCCGATCTCGCCTTCCATCAGACCGAGCACGCGCTCGAGCCGGCTGGCGACATCGGGATCTTCCAGCAGCGACTGCTTTTCCTCGATCTTCACGGCCAGGTGGGCGGCGATCGAGTCGGCCAGCTTGCCCGGCTCCTGGATCTGGGAGAGCGAGGCGAGCGCTTCCGGCGGAACCTTCTTGTTGAGCTTGACGTAGTCCTCGAACTTGCCGGCCACCGTGCGCATCAGCGCTTCCAGTTCGGCGTCCTCGCCCGGATCCTCGGCGACGGTCTCGCAGATCGCCTCATAGTATTCATCGCGCGGCGTGAAGCCGGTGATTTCCACGCGGACACCGCCCTCCACGAGCACTTTCACCGTGCCGTCGGGCAGTTTGAGCAGTTGCAGGACGGAGGCGACCACGCCGGTCTTGTGGATGGCGTCGTGGCCGGGTTCGTCGTCGGCCGCGCTCTTCTGGGTCGCCAGCAGGATCTGCTTGTCCGCCTTCATCACCTCTTCGAGCGCCTTGACGGACTTGTCGCGTCCGACAAAGAGCGGAACGATCATGTGGGGGAAGACCACGATGTCGCGAAGCGGCAGAAGCGGAAGTGTCTTCGTATTGGACATGCTTACTCCATGCGCGCCCGGCACAAGGGGCGCGTGCAGATCAACAAGGATCTATTCTCGATACGGGACGGGCGGCAAGCTCACGCAGTCAACCGCGCGCGTCCCACCTGTGTCATGAAGTGGCGATGGTCGCCGACAAATTCAAGCGTCACTCAGGCACCCGTCCGCTTGTCATCCTTGCGCTCGGCATAGATGAACAGCGGTTTGGCATTGCCATCAACGACTTCCGCGTTGACCACGATCTCTTCAACGCCTTCCAGACCCGGCAGATCGAACATGGTTTCCAGCAGGATGCCTTCCATGATCGAGCGCAGGCCGCGGGCGCCGGTCTTGCGGGCGATGGCCTTGGCCGCGACGGCCTTGAGGGCGTCCTCGGTGAAGGTCAGGCCGACGCCTTCCATCTCGAACAGGCGCTGATACTGCTTCACCAGCGCGTTCTTCGGCTCGGTCAGGATCTGCACCAGGGCGTCCTCGTCGAGATCCTCCAGGGTCGCGATGACCGGCAGGCGGCCGACGAATTCCGGGATCAGGCCGAAGCGCAGCAGGTCGTCCGGCTCCACTTCGCGCAGGATCTCGCCCATGCGGCGGTCGTCGCTTTCGCGCACATCGGCACCAAAGCCGATCGCCGTACCCTGGCCGCGCTGGGAGATCACCTTGTCGAGACCGGCAAAGGCGCCGCCCACGACGAAGAGAATGTTGGTCGTGTCCACCTGCAGGAATTCCTGCTGGGGATGCTTGCGGCCGCCCTGGGGCGGCACGGAGGCGACCGTGCCCTCCATGATCTTCAGCAGGGCCTGCTGCACGCCCTCGCCCGACACGTCGCGCGTTATGGACGGATTGTCGGACTTGCGGGAAATCTTGTCGATCTCGTCGATATAGACGATGCCGCGCTGGGCCCGCTCGACATTGTAGTCGGCCGACTGCAGCAGTTTCAGCACGATGTTCTCGACGTCCTCGCCGACATAGCCGGCTTCGGTCAGCGTCGTGGCATCGGCCATGGTGAAGGGCACGTCGAGGATGCGCGCCAGCGTCTGGGCCAGCAGCGTCTTGCCGCAACCGGTCGGACCGATCAGCAGGATGTTCGACTTGGCCAGCTCCACATCGGCATTCGCCGAGGCATGGTTGAGGCGCTTGTAGTGATTGTGTACGGCCACGGAGAGCACGCGCTTGGCGTGCTGCTGGCCGATCACGTAATCGTTGAGGACGTTGAAGATTTCCTGCGGCGTGGGAACGCCTTCCTTGGACTTCACCAGGGAGGACTTGTTCTCCTCGCGGATTATGTCCATGCAGAGCTCGACGCATTCATCGCAGATGAACACCGTGGGCCCGGCAATCAGCTTGCGCACCTCGTGCTGGCTCTTTCCGCAGAAAGAACAGTAGAGGGTGTTCTTCGACTCGCCGTCTCCGCCCGTCGTCTTACTCATGACCGCTCCAATTCAACCCGCAGGTCCCGACTTCGGTATCATAACGATACCGCATCGGCTTTCTATCCCGCCTCGCATCCGACCCTGAGCAAGATCAGGGCCGAAGCTTGGCGAAAGGTTTCCGTCACTGCGCATTCGATCATATGGGCGCGGCATCGATCAAGCGTCAACCTCGCCTGGGATCATGCGCTAGTCCGACGACCCTTCACCCTCATCCTCGCTGCGGCGCGTAAACACCTCGTCAATGAGACCGAATTCCTTGGCCTCGTCCGCAGACATGAAGTTGTCGCGGTCGAGCGCGTCCTCGATCTCCTCATAGGTGCGACCGGTGTGGTGCACATAGATCTCGTTGAGGCGCTTCTTGATCTTCTGGATGTCCGCCGCGTGGCGCTCGATGTCCGAGGCCTGACCGCGGAAGCCGCCGGAGGGCTGGTGCACCATGACGCGCGCATTCGGCGTGGCATAGCGCATCTTCGGCTCGCCGGCCGTCAGCAGGAGCGAGCCCATCGAGGCTGCCATGCCGATGCACATCGTGGAGACCGGGCAGCGGATGTGCTGCATCGTGTCGTAGATCGCCAGGCCGGCCGAGACCACGCCGCCGGGCGAATTGATATACATGGAGATTTCCTTTTTCGGGTTTTCCGATTCAAGGAAAAGCAGCTGGGCGACGATCAGGCTCGCCATATGGTCCTCGATCGGACCGGTGACGAAGATGATGCGCTCCTTGAGAAGCCGCGAATAGATGTCGAAGGAGCGTTCGCCCCGGCTCGTCTGCTCGACGACGATCGGAACCAGATTCATCGTCCTGTCGATGGGGTCATTCATGTCGCGCTCCTTGGGATGCCGGCAGCCGGACGGCGCCGATTCTCGTCAGACGGGTCAGATCAAATATCGCGGTGCTCGCTTCAGCGTGCAAGGCGGTGGCTGCACACGCCGGTGCGAAATCCCGCATTGGCACGCATAAATGAAAACGCCGGCGTCAGATGACGCCGGCGCTTCGGTGTTCGCTCGAGGACGGGATCAGGCGTCCTTCTTGGCGGCCGCCTTCTTCTTGGGAGCCGCTTTCTTGGCCGCCGGCTTCTTGGCTTCGGCCTTCTTCGCCGGAGCCTTGGCCTCGTCCTTGTCGGCCGCCTTCTTGGCCGGCGCCTTCTTCTTCGGCGCGGCCTTCTTGGCGGCAGGCTTGTCGTCGTCCTTCTTGGCCGCAGCCTTCTTCGGCGCCGCCTTCTTCTTGGCCGGGGCCTTCTTCTTCGCCGGAGCCGGAGCTTCGTCCTCGTCGGCGTAGAGCGCTTCCTTGGAGACCGTAACCTCGCTCACATCGGCCAGTTCGAGGATGTAGTCGACGACCTTCTCCTCGTAGATCGGCGCGCGCAGCTGGGCGATGGCCTGCGGGTTCTTCTGGTAGAACTCGACGACCTGGCGCTCCTGACCCGGATAGCGCACGGCTTCCTGGTTGATGGCGCGGGACAGCTCTTCCTGGGTCACGTCGACATTGTTGCGACGGCCCAGTTCGGCCAGCACCAGGCCGAGGCGCACACGGCGCTCGGCGATGCCGCGATATTCTTCCTTCAGCTCGTCTTCCGACTTGCCCTTGTCCTCTTCCTCGAGGTGGTCGTGCTCGATGGCATGCTGGACTTCACGCCAGATGTTGTCGAACTCGGCATCGACCATTTGCGGCGGCAGGTCGAAGGTGTGCTCGGCGTCGAGCTGGTCGAGCAGCGCGCGCTTCACCTTCATGCGGGACTGCTGGGCGTGCTCCTGCTCGAAGCGCTTCTTCAGCGCATCCTTCAGGCCGTCCAGATCGTCCAGGCCCAGGCGCTTGGCCAGTTCCTCGTTGACGACCGCCTCGCCCGGCGCCTCGACCGACTTCACGGTGACGTCGAATTCGGCTTCCTTGCCGGCCAGATGGGCCGCCTGGTACTGCTCGGGGAAGGTCACCTTGAGCACGCGCTCTTCGCCCGGCTTGGCCCCGACGAGCTGTTCCTCGAAGCCCGGGATGAAGGCGCCGTCGCCGATCGCCACGCGGGCATCCTCGGCCGCGCCGCCCTCGAAGGGCTCGCCGTCCAGCTTGCCGACGAAGTCGATGACGACCACGTCGCCCTCTTCAGCCTTGGCGTTCTTGCCGCCCTTCTTGGCCGAGAATTCGCGGTTTTCCTCGGCCAGCTTGTTCAGCGCCTCGTCGACCTCGGCATCCTCGACTTCAGCGACCGGGCGCTCGACCTTCAGCTTGGACGGATCGGCCGGCTCGAATTCCGGCATCACTTCCAGCGAGATCTCGAAGGAGAAGTCGGCCTTGCCGGCGAGCACGTCCTGCGCCTCGCTGGTGACCTTGATGTCGGGCTGGTTGGCCGGACGGATATTCTTTTCGTCCAGCGTCTTCTGCGTGGTTTCCGGAACCAGCTCGTTCAGCATGTCGCCCATGATCGACTCGCCGAACATCTTGCGGATGTGGCTGGCGGGAACCTTGCCCGGGCGGAAGCCCTTCAGGCGGACTTCCGGACGGATTTCTTCGATCTTCGCATCGAGGCGAGCTTGCAGATCGTCGGCCGGGAAGACGATCTCGAACGTGCGGCTCAAGCCTTCGGAAGATTTCTCGGTGACGTTCATGGGTTGGCCCTGGATGTTTCTATACGGGTGCGGACAGGTCCGCGGGAAATCGAGCGCGCGTTATGTCATGGGGATTCGCGCTGTGCAACGCCGGGAAGCGGCTGACGGGTGCAGTTGGCGCGATTGCAGCCGGTCGGCGTGGCGGGGCTGGCGGATCGGGAGTGCGTCGCAGACACGCCCTCCTTCGCCGAGGCTTCGGGGGGCACCGCTTCGCCCGGATGCGCGCTCCGGCTGGCTTGCCATCCAAAGCCCGCAGGGCGAAGGCTGGTGCGGCTGGAGGGACTCGAACCCCCACTCCAGAGGAACGTGGACCTAAACCACGCGCGTCTACCAGTTCCGCCACAGCCGCGTGCCAGAGCGAAGTTATTCGCACACGCTCGCGTTTAGGCGCAAGCGGGCATTGCCGGGCGCGCTGCGGCAATCCTATATCCTGCCCATGACCGAGACATCCGAACGCACGCCCTTCGACTGGGAAACCCGTTTCCGCGACGACGACACGCCCTGGGAGCGGCGTCAGCTTCACCCGGCCGCCGCGCACTGGCTGGAGAGCAGCGTGCTGGCGCCCGGGCTCGCCGTGATCGTGCCGGGCTGCGGCCGGGCGCCGGAAGTCGTGGCCTTCGCCAGGGCGGGCCTCAAGGTCATCGCCGGCGACGTCTCGCCCACCGCCCTCGCCTGGCAGCGCGAGCAGCTGGACGAGGCCGGCGTGACCGCCGAACTTGTCGAGGGCGACATGCTGGCCTGGCGGCCCGATGCGCCCGTCGATCTGGTCTACGAACAGACCTTCCTGTGCGCCATTCCGCCCCGCCTGCGCGAGGATTACGAGAGAGCCCTCACCGGATGGCTGAAGCCCGGCGGGCGCCTGCTCGCCCTGTTCATGCAGAAGGAGGAGCGTGGCGGCCCGCCCTATGGCTGTGCGCTGGAGGCGATGCACGCGCTGTTTCCGGCGGAGCGCTGGGACTGGCCGGCGGACGAGGATTTCACGGCCTGGCCGCACCCCTCGCTGAACGGCAAGCCGGAGCTGGGCGGGGTGCTGTTCCGGCGCTGACAAGGCTTCCCCTGCGAAGCGGGGGAAGTGCCGAGTGCAACGAGGCGATGGGGGAGAGAGTGCGCGCTCACGCGCTCTACGTCGCTTGCGCGCCGCCCCCTCAGTCCGCTTCGCGGACAGTTCCCCCGCAAGCGGGGCGAGCCCTTGGCATCAGGCCGGCTCCTCCGCCGTGTCGTCCACTGGTTTGCGCTTGCGCGCCTTGCCGTGCTTCGCCGTCATCGGCGCACGCGTCATGACGAAGAGCGCGGTCACCAGGCCGGAAAGCAGGTTGGCCGCGGCGATGCCGCCGATCACGCCGACCGGCGCATCGACCAGCCAGGCGCCCGCCAGCACCAGCGGCACCATCAGGCCCAGGGCCCGTCCGGCGGTGATCATCATGCCGTAACTGGGCCGGCCCAGACCGTTGAAGCCCGCGCTGCCGGCGATGGTGATGCCGTAGCCGGCAATGGTCAGCGAGGCGATGCGCCAATAGCCGATGGCGGCTTCCTGCCCGGCTTCGGACGGCAGGAAGAGCCCGGCCAGAACGCCCGCGAAGATCCACAGCACGGCCGCCACGCCGATCCCCCAGGCCAGGGCGAAGAGGAAGGAGGTGCGGAAGGCCTCGCGCACCCGGTCGATCCGTTCCGCGCCGCCATTCTGGCCGGTCACCGCGCCGATGCAGGCCGACAGGGCGAAGAGCGGCACGATGGCGAAGGCTTCCACGCGGCCGGCCACGCCCAGACCGCCCACGGCGGCGTCGCCGAAGCGCGCCATGGCGAGGCCCGACATGGCCACCGTCATGGCGACGGGGTTGAAGATGTTGGAGATGCAGGCGGGAATGCCCACGCGGGCAATGTCAGACCAGTGGTGCCAGACCTCGCCGAGATCCTCCCAGTCGAAGTCGAGCAGTTTCTCGCGCACGATCAGGTACCAGAGCACCATCAGAAAGGTGCAGGCATTCGCCGCCACGGTCGCCAGTGCGGCGCCGGAGACACCCCAGCCCAGGCCGGGAAACAGGCCGAACACATCGTCCAGGATGAAGATCGGGTCGAGCACGAGATTGATCGCCGCCGCCGCCATCATCATGACACTCGGGATCACCGCATTGCCCAGGGCGCGCAGGATATTGCCCGCCACCATCGGGCCGACGATCAGCACGATGCCGCCGAACCAGACGCGCATATAGTCGATCACGTGGGGCAGCATGGTCTCGCTGGCGCCCAGGCCGCGGAAGATGTCCTCCACGGTGAGAACGCCGATCAGGGAGACGACGCCGACCGAGATCAGGGCGAGCGTCATGGCGTCCGTCGAGATGCGCGAGATGGAGGATCCGTCCTGACGCCCCGCGGCGCGCGAAACGGCGGAAACCGCCCCGGCGCCCAGCCCGATCGACACGCTCATCACCAGCATGGTGACCGGGAAACTCATCTGGACGGCCGCCTGCTGGGCCGTGCCCAGCGTGCCGACCCAGTAGGTGTCGACAATGCCCACCAGCATCATCGCCAGGATGCCGAAACTCATCGGCATCATCATGCGCACCACATGCCCGAACACCGGACCTTGCGTCATGTCATGTGCAGACCGTCCGGCCATGGCGTACCCCTCATCCTCGGCGAAGAGCATAGATAGGAAGCCGGTCCGCTGTCTGCAGCCCGGCGCGGTCAATTCGTTGTGAAACGGCGCGATGACGGGGCGTGGAAACCCCGCCCAGCGCGAAAGTTACACCACCGGTTTGTTGAGGTCGTAGGCGGCGATGCCGGCCAGGTTGACGATATCGCTGACCGAGGCGCCCAGACGCGCGATCTGGACCGGCTTTTCCAGCCCGACCAGCATCGGACCGATCACCGTCGCCCCGCCGGCGGCCTTCAGCAGGCGCACGGCGATCGAGGCGGAATGCACCGCCGGCATGATCAGCACATTGGCCGGCTGGGTCAGCCGCGAGAAGGGGTAGAGCTGGTGGTGGTCCGGGTCGAGGGCCACGTCGGCGGCCATCTCGCCCTCGTATTCGAAATCCACGCCCTGCTCGTCCAGCAGCCGGACGGCATGCTGGATGCGTTCGGCCCGCTCGCCCGGCGGATTGCCGAAAGAGGAATAGGACAGGAAGGCCGCATGGGGCGTCAGGCCGAGCCGCTTGGCGGCATTGGCCGTGGCGATGGCGATCTCCGAGAGTGCCTGGGCGTCGGGGAATTCGGTGACCGAGACATCGCCGATGATCATGGTCCGCCCGCGCATCACCGCCGCGGTGACGCCCACGGTGCGGCTGCCCTCGACCGGATCGAGCACGAGCTCGACATCGTTCATCACCACATTGGAGTGGCGCGTCACGCCGGTGACCATGCCGTCGGCATGGCCCATTTTCAGCATGCAGGCGGAGAAGACGTTGCGGTCGTTATTGACCCGGCGCTGCACGTCGCGGCGCAGATAGCCCTGGCGCTGCAACCGCTCGTAGAGATAGTCGGCATAGTCCGAATTGTATTCCGACAGGCGGGCATTGCAGACTTCCAGCGAACCGGCCGGAATGCCCAGCTCCTTCATGTTTTCCGCCACGACATTCTCGCGCGCCACCAGGATCGCCTTGCCCAGGCCCTGGGTCTGGAAGGAGTGGGCGGCGCGGATCACGGCCGGCTCCTCGCCCTCGGCGAAGACGATGGACTTCTGTTCCGCACGGATCGAGGCGGAGATGCGCTGCTGCAGCGCGGCCGTGGGGTCGAGCCGGCGGGCCAGCATCTGGCGGTAACCGTCCTGCTGGGCGATCGGCCGCCGCGCCACGCCGCTGTCGATCGCCGCCTGGGCCACGAAGGGCGGCACCCAGGAGATCAGGCGCGGATCAAAGGGCGTGGGGATGATGTATTCCCGCCCGTATTGCAGGCGTTCCACCTTGTAGGCCTTGGCGACCTCGTCGGGCACGTCCTCGCGCGCCAGGGCGGCGAGCGCCCGGGCTGCGGCGATCTTCATCTCCTCGTTGATGGTGCGCGCGCGCACGTCCAGCGCCCCGCGGAAGATGTAGGGAAAGCCCAGCACATTGTTGACCTGGTTGGGATAATCCGAGCGGCCCGTGGCCATGATCACGTCGTCGCGGACCTGTTTGACCTCTTCCGGCGTGATCTCGGGGGTGGGATTGGCCATGGCGAAGATGATCGGATCCGGCGCCAGCGAGGCGACGATTTCCTTGGTGAAGACGCCGGCCGCGGACAGGCCCAGCAGCACGTCGGCACCTTCGGCGGCCTCGGCCAGGGTGCGTTTGTCGGTGTCGACGGCGTGCTTCATCAGGCGTTCGTGCCCGCCGGGACGGCCGGTATAGACCACGCCGTCAATGTCCACGACGGTGGTGTTTTCCGACTTCACGCCCATCGACTCGATCAGTTCGAGCACCGACAGGCCCGCCGCGCCGGCCCCGCACAGCACGACCTTCAGATCCTCGAACTTGCGCCCGGTCAGGTCGCAGGCATTGAGCAGCCCCGCCGCGGCGATGATAGCCGTGCCGTGCTGGTCGTCGTGGAAGACCGGGATATCCAGCTCGTCGCGCAGGCGACGCTCGATCTCGAAGCATTCCGGCGCCTTGATGTCTTCCAGATTGATGCCGCCGAACGTGTTGCCGAAGCCGCGCACGCATTCGATGAACTTGTCTGGATCGGTGTAGTCGACCTCCACATCCACCGCGTCCAGATCGGCAAAGCGCTTGAACAGGACCGCCTTGCCTTCCATCACCGGTTTCGACGCGGCGGCGCCGAGATTGCCCAGCCCCAGGATCGCCGTGCCGTTGGACACCACAGCGACCAT
>Ga0207716_100272_pt1 | contig 27910 bp, 27 predicted proteins | sample TtaePargueraPR_FD_187739 | JGI IMG/M metagenome (GOLD analysis project Ga0207716, IMG submission 187739) | Aerobic enrichment media microbial communities from Bioluminiscent Bay, La Parguera, Puerto Rico - Tt and P2 (5) (SPAdes) | ecosystem: Environmental > Aquatic > Marine > Unclassified ... | reverse complement strand
CGGCGGGTGCGAGCATGTCGACGTGGTCGAGACACTTGCCATCGAACGCGCCAAGGCGCTGTTCGGCGCGGGCTTCGCCAATGTCCAGCCCAATTCGGGCAGCCAGGCCAATCAGGGCGTCTTCCTGGCGCTGCTCAAGCCGGGCGACAAGATCCTCGGCATGTCGCTGGACGCCGGCGGCCACCTGACCCACGGTGCGCGGCCCAACCTGTCGGGCAAATGGTTCGAGGCCCATGCCTATGGCGTGCGCGAAGAGGATGCGCGGATCGACTATGACGGTCTGCGCAAGCAGGCCAACGAGATCAAGCCGCAGCTCATCATCGCGGGCGGGTCTGCCTATCCGCGCGAGATCGATTTCGCCGAGTTCCGCAAGATCGCGGACGAGGTGGGCGCCTATCTCATGGTGGACATGGCGCACTTTGCCGGCCTGGTCGCCGGCGGCAGCTATCCCAACCCCATGCCGCACGCCCATGTCGTCACCACCACGACACACAAGACGCTGCGCGGTCCGCGCGGCGGCATGATCCTGACCAATGACGAGGCTCTGGCCAAGAAGATCAATTCGGCGATCTTCCCGGGGCTGCAGGGCGGTCCGCTGATGCATGTCATCGCCGGCAAGGCCGTGGCCTTCGGCGAGGCGCTGCAGCCGGACTTCAAGGACTACGCCCAGCAGGTCATCACCAATTGCCGGGCCATGTCCCAGGCCATTATCGATGGCGGCTATGCCATCGTGTCCGGCGGTACGGACAGCCATCTCGCCCTGGTGGACCTGCGTCCGAAGGGGCTGAAGGGCAATGCCGCGGAAGAGGCGCTGGAGCGCGCCTACATCACCTGCAACAAGAATGGCGTGCCCTTCGATCCGGAAAAGCCGACGGTGACGTCCGGCCTGCGGGTCGGTTCGCCGGCCGGCACGACGCGGGGCTTCGGCGAAGCCGAATTCACCCAGATCGGCCAGCTGATGGTGCGGGTGCTCGACGCGCTGGTCGACAATCCGGAAGGCAATGCCGAGGTGGAAGGCGAGGTCCGCGATGCCGTGAAGGCGCTGACCGCGCGCTTCCCCATCTACCCGGAACTGGCCTAGACTGCTCGCATGCGTTGTCCTTTCTGCGGTCATCCCGACACCCAAGTGAAGGATTCCCGTCCTGCCGAGGACGGGAATGCCATTCGCCGCCGGCGGCAATGTCCGTCCTGCGCGGCCCGTTTCACCACCTTCGAGCGCGTGCAGCTGCGCGAGCTGACCGTGCTGAAGAAGTCGGGCCGCCGGGTGCCTTTCGACCGCGAAAAGCTGAGCAGGTCGATCCAGCTGGCCATCCAGAAGCGCAATATCGAGGCGGACCGCATCGACCAGATGATTTCCGGCATCGTGCGGCGCCTGGAATCGACCGGCGAGACCGATGTCACCTCGGACCGGGTTGGCGAGCTGGTGATGGAAGGCCTGAAGAATCTCGATGCCGTCGCCTATGTGCGCTACGCGTCGGTCTACAAGGACTTCCACCGCGTCGACGACTTCCGCGAATTCATCACCGATGAGCACCTGACCGCCAACAAGGGCGCGTCCAAGAAGGGCGACGGCGCGGAATGAGTGCGGCGGCACGCCCGCGTGTCACGCTGAAATTGGCCACTTCGCTGGACGGGCGGATCGCGCTGGCCAATGGCGCCTCCAAGTGGATCACGGGGCCGGAGAGCCGCGCCGAAGTGCATCGCATGCGCGCCGCCCATGCGGCGATCCTGACCGGCGTGGGGACCGTGCTGGCCGACAATCCGCAGATGACCGCCCGGCCGGAGGGCGGCTGCGAGCGCCAGCCCGACGTCATCGTCATGGACAGCCATGACCGTACGCCCAGCGATGCGGCCGTGTTCGCCGAGACCGCACGCTCGGTGACGCTGGTCCCGCACCGCGATATCGGCCGGGCCATCGCGGACTATGAAACGGTGATGATCGAGGCAGGCGCCCAGATCGCGGCATCCGCGATGGCGGCCGGCCTGGTCGACCGGATCGAATGGTTCCGCGCCCCCATGGTGCTGGGCGGCGACGGATTGCCCGTCATCGCAGCCCTGGGCCTTGAGACGCTCGACGCGGCTCCCATCTTCAAGCGCACCGGCATCCGCGAGCGCGGCGCCGACGTGCAGGAAAGCTACGAACGGATCCGCTGATGTTTACCGGTATCGTCACGGCCAAGGGCCGTATCCGCACCATCACCGGCCAGGATGTCCGCCGTTTCGACATCGAGGGCCCCTGGAAGCCCGACACGATCGATATGGGCGCGTCCATCGCCCATGCGGGGGTCTGCCTGACCGTGGTCGACAAGGGCGAATGGGGCGAGGGCGGCTGGTATACGGTCGAGGTCTCCCCGGAAACCCTGCGCCTGACCACGCTGGGCGACTGGAAGGAGGGCGACACGGTCAATCTGGAGCGCGCCCTGAAAATGGGCGACGAGCTGGGCGGGCATCTGGTCACCGGTCATGTCGATGGCGTCGGCACGGTCAGCGAGCGGCGCGAGGAGGGCGAATGGATCGTCTTCACCGTCGAGCCGCCGGAAAACCTCAACAAATTCATTGCCAGGAAGGGATCGATCACGGTCGACGGCGTCTCCCTGACGGTGAATGCGGTGACGCGTTCGAGCTTCGATCTGATGATTATCCCCCACACCGCGGAGGTGACGACGCTGGGCGGGCTGCAAAAAGACGCGCGCGTCAATCTTGAGGTCGACACGATGGCGCGCTACGCCGCCCGCCTGAACGAGTTTTCGGAGACCCCCGCGTGAGCGAGAGCGATATTCCCCTGTCCCCCATCGAGGACATCATCGAGGATGCCCGCAATGGCCGGATGTTCATCCTGGTCGATGCGGAGGACCGCGAGAACGAGGGCGACCTCGTCATTCCGGCGAAATTCGCCACGCCCGACGCGATCAACTTCATGGCCAAGCATGGCCGCGGGCTGATCTGCCTGGCGATGGACCAGGAGCGGATCGAGCATCTCGGCCTGAAGCTGATGGCCTCGGACAACCGCTCGCGCCACCAGACGGCCTTCACCACCTCGATCGAGGCGCGCGAAGGCGTGACGACGGGCATTTCCGCCCATGACCGCGCCCGCACCATCGAGGTCGCGACGGATCCCGCCAAGGGCGCCGACGACATCGCCACGCCCGGCCACGTCTTCCCGCTGGTCGCCCGCGACGGCGGCGTGCTGGTCCGCGCCGGACACACCGAGGCCTCGGTCGATGTGGCGCGCCTGTCGGGTGCCGGATCGGCCGGCGTGATCTGCGAGATCATGAATGAGGACGGCACGATGGCCCGCCTGCCGGACCTCGTCGCCTTTGCCCAGCTGCACGGGCTGAAGATCGGCACGATCGCCGACCTGATCGCCTACCGCCGGCGCAATGACCGTTTCATCGAGCGCCGTCTGGAGAGCGAATTCACCAGCCAGTACGGCGGTCCGCTGAAACTCATCGTCTTCCGCAACACGATCGACGGGGCCGAGCATGTCGCCCTGGTCAAGGGCGAGCCCTCGCACGCCCAGCCGACCACGGTGCGCATGCACAAGGTCTCCTTCGTCGATGACGTGCTGCACGAGGAGGGCCCGCGCGGCGAGCTGGTGGAGGCGGGTATCCGCGCCATCTCGAAGGCCGACGGTCCTGCCGCGATGGTCTTCATCCGCGAGACCTCGCACACCGCCATTGTCGAACGCCTGGGCGCCCAGTCCGCCCGGCCCGACGACGAGCGCGAAGCCCAGCGGCTGCGCGAATACGGTGTCGGGGCGCAGATCCTGCTGGATCTGGGCGTGAAGGAAATGATCCTGCTCTCCACCAAGCCGCACACGATTGTCGGCCTGGAGGGCTATGGGCTGAGCGTGCGCGAAGAGCGCCATTTTCCGGAGGACTAGCGCATGAGCGCCCCCAAACTCCTGGCCGTCGCGGGCACGTTCTACCGCGATATCGCCGATGCGCTGATCAAGGGCGCACAGGAGGCCGCCGCGGCGGCCGGTGCCCAGATCGATATCGTGGAAGTCCCCGGCGCGCTGGAAATTCCCGGTGCGATCGTCCAGGCCGAGATCGCCGAGGCGGACTATGACGGCTATGTCGCGCTGGGCTGCGTGATCCGCGGCGAGACCACCCACTATGACTATGTCTGCACGGAAAGCGCGCGCGGGCTGATGGAGCTGAATCTTTCCGGCGTGATCGCGGGAAATGGTATCCTGACCGTCGAGAACCGCGCCCAGGCCCTCAAGCGGGCCGTGGACAAGAAGAAGGGCGCCGATGCAGCGAATGCGGCCCTGTCGCTGATCGCGCTGCGAGACCGTTTCGGGAGCACGCAATGAGCGCACCGCAGACCTCCAGGGAAACCCCGTCGGAAGCCCGGGCCCGCCTTCGCCGCGCCGCCCGTCTGGCCGCCGTGCAGGCGCTCTACCAGATGGATATTGCCGGCCGGGGCGCCAATTCGGTCATCCGCGAGTTTCGCGACCACCGTTTCGGCGGGGCCGAGGAGGGCGATGAATTCGTCGAGGCGGACGAGGATTTCTTCGACGCGCTGGTCTCCGGCGTGGTCGACCGCCAGGCCAAGGTCGATCCGGCCATCGATGGCCTGCTGGCCGATGGCTGGCGCATGGAGCGGCTCGACGCCACGGTGCGCGCCATCCTGCGGGCTGCCGGCTATGAACTGTTCGAACGCGCCGATGTGCCGGCCCGCGTGGTGATCGACGAATACGTCGAGGTCGCCAATGCCTTCTTCGAGGGCTCGGAGCCGAAATTCGTCAATGCCGCGCTCGACCGCTGCGCCCGCCAGGCCCGCCCGGACGAATTCTGACCATGGCGTCCGGCGGCGAGTTCGATTTCATCCGGACACGCCTGGGACCGCTCACCCGGAACCATGCGGCGGCGCTCGGCCTGAGCGACGATGCCGCCGTGCTCGATCCGCCCGAAGGCTGCCAGCTTGTGCTGGCCTGCGACACGCTGGTCGCGGGCGTGCATTTCCGCGCGGACGATCCGCCGGAAACCGCCGCGTCGCGGGCGATGCGGTCCAACCTCTCCGACATGGCCGCCATGGGGGCCGAACCGCTGGGCTATCTGTCGGCCCTGACCTGGCCGCGCGATATAGCCCCGGACTGGCGCGACGCTTTCGTGGCGGGCCTGGCCGCCGAGCAGGACCGCTTCGGTGTGCCGCTCCTGGGCGGCGACACGACGTCCACGCCCGGCCCGATGACCGTCACGCTCACGCTCATCGGCTCCGTGCCGCAGGGCGCGGCGCTGACGCGCGGCGGTGCCGCGGCCGATGACGATATCTGGGTGTCCGGTACGATCGGGGACGCCGCCCTCGGGCTGGCGGCCCAGGAGGGGGAAGCCGGGGCGCCTGCGGAGCTGATCGACCGCTACACCCGGCCCGAATCGCGCCTGGAGCTGGGCCGGGCCCTGCGCGGACTGGCCAGCGCCGCCATCGACATTTCCGACGGATTGCTGGCCGATGCCGGCCATATCGCCGAAACCAGCGGGCTGGCCCTGACGATCGAGGCCGGCGATGTGCCACTGTCCGCACCGGCCCGTACCTGGCTGGCCGGTGCAGGCGAGGGCGGTCTGGGGCGTCTTCTGACCGGCGGCGACGACTACGAACTCCTCTTCACCGCGCCGCCCGCCCACCGTGCCGCCATCGCCGCGCTGGCAGGCGCGCACATGCCCCTGACGCGGATCGGGCGAGCGGAGGCCGGTGCGGGTGTGGTCTGCCGCGATGCGTCCGGCGAAACCCTGAAAATCGACCGGGACGGATTTACGCATTTTTGAGGCGTATCTGTCAGTGTGCCGGCGTCTGGAGAACGAACCATGCGTCTGCTGCTGGCCCTTATTCTGTGTCTGTCCGTGCAATCCGGCGCCCTCGCCATGGGCGGCGGAGGCGGTGGTGGCGGCGGCAACAACCGCTCCTCCGGCAATGAGAACCGCTTCCTGCTGGTCTTCAACCGCGCCTCCGACGAGGAGGAGGACAGCGATGACGGGCATGGCGAGGAAGAGGAGGCCGACGACGATCCGCGGGCCTTCAACCTTCCTGCGCTCGTGGCGCCGCTGTCCAGCGACGGGCATCTGACCGGTTTCGCCTATGTCCATGTCCGCGTGCGCGCGGCGGACGGCCAGAATGTCTGGTCGATGCAGGAGAATGCCCACTATGCGCTCGATGCGCTGGTGCGCGCGGCCTACCGCATTCCGGTGAGCCTGCCCGACGGCCGGCAGCTCGATATCGAACGCGCCGAAACCGTGTGGGCCGACGTGCTGCGCGAGCAGTACGGGGCCGATGCGATCGACCACATCGAGATTCGCAGCTCCGACACGCGTCTTTTCCTGCGCTAGTATACCTTCGCAACTGCGGTAAGTATTGGATTTAAATGTCCAATGTTTGCATGTTGCACCGCCCTCATGACTTGGGCATAGTCCCCTTAACAATAACAAGAAGAAGCGGGGGATATGCAGACGGTCGGCGTGGTTCTCACGCGTATGCTTCCCCCTATCCTTCCGTGACCAAAGAGAAGCGATAAAACGGGGCAGGAAGCCATGAACATGCTTTTATTGGCCATTGCGGCAGCCGTGCTCGCCATCATCTACGGCGTCGTCCAGACGCAGCGTCTGATGGGGGCCAGCGCGGGCAGCGAGAAGATGCAGGAAATTGCATCGGCCATCCAGGAAGGCGCCAACGCGTATCTCAAGCGCCAGTACACCACCATCGCCATCGTCGGCGTCGTCGTCTGCATTCTGATCGCCATCTTCCTGAGCTGGGAAGTGGCGCTGGGCTTCGCGATCGGCGCGGTCCTGTCCGGCGCGGCCGGCTTCATCGGCATGCTGGTCTCGGTGCGGGCCAATGTGCGCACCACCCAGGCGGCGAGCACGAGCCTGGCGGCCGGGCTGAACATCGCTTTCCGCTCAGGCGCGGTGACCGGCATGCTCGTGGCGGGTCTCGCCCTGCTGGGCGTGGCCGGCTATTTCTGGGTGCTCACGGGCGCGATGGGCAATGAAAGCGGCGACCGGGTCGTCGTGGACGCCCTGGTGGCGCTCGGCTTCGGCGCCTCCCTGATCTCGATCTTCGCCCGTCTCGGCGGCGGCATCTTCACCAAGGGTGCCGATGTCGGCGGCGACATGGTCGGCAAGATCGAGGCCGGCATCCCCGAAGACGATCCGCGCAATGCGGCCACCATCGCCGACAATGTGGGCGACAATGTCGGCGACTGCGCCGGCATGGCGGCCGACCTGTTCGAGACCTATGCGGTGACCGTGGTCGCCACCATGGTGCTCGCCTCGATCTTCTTCGTTGGCGATCTGGGCCGCGAGATGATGATCTATCCGCTGGCCATCGCCGCGGTGTGCATCGTCACCTCGATCATCGGCACTTTCTTCGTCTCCATGGGCAAGTCCAACAATGTGATGGGCGCACTCTACAAGGGGCTGATCGTGGCCGGTGTGCTGTCGATCGGCGGCCTGTGGCTGGTGACGACGTATGCCCTGCCGAACGGGATGGGCGAGATCGGCACGATCGGCGACCGCGTGATCACCGGGCAGAACCTCTTCTTCTCCGGCATTTTCGGCCTCGTCGTGACGGCCGCCATCATCTGGGTCACCGAATACTATACCGGCACCAACTACCGGCCGGTGAAATCGGTCGCCAAGGCCTCCGAGTCGGGGCACGGCACGAATGTGATCCAGGGTCTGGCCGTCTCGCTGGAATCCACGGCCCTGCCGGCGCTGATCATCATCGTCGGCATCCTGGTGACCTATAATCTGGCCGGCCTGTTCGGCATCGCCATCGCCGTGACCACCATGCTGGCCCTGGCCGGCATGATCGTGGCGCTCGATGCCTTCGGTCCCGTCACCGACAATGCCGGCGGCATCGCCGAGATGGCGGGCCTGGACGACAGTGTGCGGGAGACGACCGACACGCTGGACGCCGTGGGCAACACCACCAAGGCCGTCACCAAGGGCTATGCCATCGGGTCCGCGGGCCTGGGGGCGCTGGTCCTCTTTGCCGCCTACACGACCGATGTGGAGCACTTGCTGGGGATCGAGCCGAACTTCTCGCTGGAGAACCCGTATGTGATCGTCGGCCTGCTGTTCGGCGGCCTCTTGCCCTACCTCTTCGGCGGCATGTCGATGATGGCCGTCGGCCGTGCGGCCACGGCGGTCGTCGCCGAGGTGCGCCGTCAGTTCAAGGAGATCCCGGGCATCATGGAGTTCAAGGCCAAGCCGGACTACGGCAAGGCGGTGGACATCCTCACCAAGGCGGCGATCCGCGAGATGATCGTGCCCTCGCTGCTCCCCGTGCTCTCGCCGATCGTGCTCTACTTCGTGATCCTGGGGATCGCGAACCAGGCCCAGGCGCTGGCCGCGGTCGGTGCGATGCTGCTGGGCGTGATCGTCAACGGGCTCTTCGTCGCGGTCTCCATGACCGTGGGCGGCGGCGCCTGGGACAATGCCAAGAAATACATCGAGGACGGCAATCACGGCGGCAAGGGCTCGGAAGCCCACAAGGCCGCGGTGACGGGCGATACGGTGGGTGATCCCTACAAGGACACCGCCGGCCCCGCCGTGAACCCGATGATCAAGATCACCAATATCGTGGCACTGCTGCTGCTGGCCTTCCTGGCGAGCTAGGCACAAGCCCGGACGCGAAACGGAAAGCCCCGGCCGGAAACGGCCGGGGCTTTTTCGTGCCCGGACGGTTTCAGGAACGTCGTGCCGGTGCACGCGTTGCATCCTGCGGAAGCAGAAGACGAGGCTGCAATGACCGCGACCGATGCGACACCGCACGAGACCGCGAAGACGGCCCGGCTCTACCGCATGGTCATGCCGGACCATGTCTGCCCGTTCGGCCTGAAATCCAAAGCCCTGCTGGAAAGCAAGGGGTATGAGGTTGACGATCATCATCTCACCACGCGCGAAGAAACGGACGCCTTCCAGGCCGAACACGATGTGAAGACCACGCCGCAGACCTTTATCGGCGGCGAGCGCATCGGCGGTTACGACGAATTGCGCGCCTATTTCGGAAATCCCCTGAAAGGGGAGGGTCAGACTAGCTACCAGCCTGTCATCGCGCTCTTTGCCATGGCGGCGTTGATGGGGGGCGCGGTCAGCTGGCTGTCCCTGGGCATGCTGGATCCCGGCCGCTGGCTGGCCTCGGCCATTCCCATCGCCATGTGCCTGCTGGCGGTCCAGAAACTGCGCGATGTCGAGAGCTTCTCGACCATGTTCCTCAATTACGACCTGCTGGGGCGCCGCTGGGTGCGCTACGGCTATCTCTACCCGTTCGGCGAGGCGCTGGCGGGTGTGCTGATGCTGGCGGGCGCACTGACCTTCATCGCAGCGCCCGTGGCGATCGCGATCGGCGGCATCGGTGCCGTCTCGGTCTTCAAGGCCGTCTATATCGAGAAGCGCGAGCTGAAATGCGCCTGCATGGGCGGCGACAGCAATGTGCCGCTGGGCGCGATCTCCCTGACCGAGAACCTGATGATGCTCGGCATGGGGCTGTGGATGCTGTTCACCGCACCGCTGGTCTAGGAGGCCGGGATCGGCAGGGCGCGCGTCTGCAATGCCGGCGCCAGGCCCCGGTCGTTGCAGCGGTGCCAGCCGGCAATGGAGAAGCGCTCGCGCAGGGCCGGGACGACCTCATGGGGTATCTCCTCGGACAGGAAGACGGCCAGCGTGCCAAATTCCGGTTGTACCGTCTCGACGACGCGGTCGCTGTCCGGGGCATGGATCCGCAATTGCCCGCCATCGGCGGTGCACCAGTCGCGATTGAGGTAGAGCACCGAGGAGAGGACCCGGTTGCGCGCGCCGCGGAAACTGTCGAGATGGCGCTTGTAGAAGCCGCCGGGCTCGTAGACGGCGTAGTGCGCCTCGAAGGCGAACAGGCCCAGCATGAGCCGGTAGTTCACCTCCCGGCGCAGGGCCTCGGCGAAGGCGAGATAGGCGGTCTGGGCGGGGGTGGACCCGTCGAGCCATTTCGTCTTGTCGCGCCGCACCTGCCGGGCGAGTTCGTGGTCCTCGCCGCGCCCGATGCCGGCCGGGGTCAGGGCGGCCTCCTGCCACAGCGCGCCCGCTTCCCGGGCGAGGGCTGTGAGCATCGCCGTATCGGCAAGGCGGCAAACGGACCATCCCCGTGCGGCAATGTCGTCGCACAGCGTGTCGGCATCGAAGGCTGGCAGGCCAGTCAGGCCCGGTGCGGGAAGGTTCAATTCCGTGGTGTCCGAAACAGAGGATGCGCGCTGATAGGGCCGGGCCGCAGCCCGGTCAATCGAAATCGGACTCCCGTCCGAGCGCTTCCAGGACATGCATCGCGGCCTCGGCGCAATCGGCGGGCACGAAGAGATGATCGTGATGATAGCCGGCCACCGGATTGCAGCTGATCTCCGCTTTCGCCAGCGCCGTCGCGACAGCGGCCAGGAATCCCACCGCGTCGAGGGCGGAGTGGACGGTGAGGGTGATGCGCCGGCAGGGGAAGGTGAAAGACAGACCGGCCTGTTCCGCCGCCTTGCGCGGCAGGATCAGCGTGCGGCCCTCGTCTTCCCGGAACTGCATGAGCGGCGTCACGTCACCGGGCAGGGGTGCGCCCGGCGGCTGCGTTGCGAAGACGTAGCCGCACGGATCCAGCGCCGGTTTGATCCCGGCCAGCAGCCGGGCGAGATCGCGTTCCGCAGCCATGCGCTTTCCTTTCGTCCGGCGGATGATGGTATTGATGCCGCGAAACGTCATGTCGGCAAGGGGAGGATGTTGAATGTCCGTGGAAGTCATTTCGCTGGCCGAGAAGCACAGCCAGTTCAAGGATGCCTGGTCGCCCCGGCGCATCGCGACGCTCGACGATTACGAGATCAAGCTGGCCAAGGCGGAAGGTCATTTCGACTGGCATGCCCACGCCGATGAGGACGAGCTCTTCCTGGTCACCCGCGGCATCCTGAAGATCGAGATCGAGGGGCAGGAGGCCGTCATCATCGGGCCGGGGGAGCTCTGCGTGATCCCCAAAGGGGTGCGGCACCGGCCGGTCGCCCAGACCGAGAAAGTGCACATGATGCTGATCGAGCGCGCGGGTGTGGTGAATACCGGCGACAATCCGGACAGCGACCTGACGCAGGAGATCCGGGATATCTGAGGGTCGCGCAGCGGGGCCTCCGCCATTGATCGCGCCGGGGCCAGCCGTTATATCGCGAGTGCAGGTCAGCGCATTATTTCGCATGCAAACAAATGAGGCCCCGCATGAGCACCAAAGCCTTTGACGTGATCGTGATCGGGGGCGGACCGGGCGGCTATGTCGCGGCGATCCGCGCGGCGCAACTGGGTTTCTCCACCGCTGTGGTGGAGCGCGAGCATCTCGGCGGTATCTGCCTCAACTGGGGCTGCATTCCCACCAAGGCGCTGCTGCGCACGTCCGAAGTCTACCATCTCATGCAGAATGCCGGCGATTTCGGCCTCTCGGCCGAGAAGGTCGGCTATGATGTCAAGGCGATCGTGAAGCGCTCGCGCGACGTCTCCAAACGCCTCACCAACGGCGTCACCTCGCTGATGAAGAAGCACAAGATCACGGTGATCGAGGGCGAGGCGAAACTGGAAAAGGGCAAGGACGCGCCGGCCGTCGTCGTCGGCAAGGACACCTATACCGCCAAGCATGTCGTCCTCGCCACCGGCGCGCGCGCCCGCACCATTCCCCAGGCCGGTCTGGAGCCGGACGGCGACAAGATCTGGACCTATCGCGAGGCCATGGTGCCCGAGAGCATGCCGAAATCCGTGCTGGTCATCGGCTCCGGCGCGATCGGTATCGAATTCGCCAGCTTCTACAACACGATGGGTACGGATGTGACGGTCGTCGAAATGATGGACCGCGTCCTGCCGGTGGAGGACGAGGAAATCTCGAACTTCGCCGCCAAGAGCTTCAAGAAGCAGGGCATGACGCTGATGACCGGCGCCCAGGTGGAAAAGCTCGACACGTCGGGCAAGACAGCGAAGGTCAGCGTCAAGACCGCCAAGGGCAAGACGGAGACGATCGAGGTCGAGAAGGTCATCCTGGCCATCGGCATTGCCGGCAATGTGGAGAATCTCGGCCTTGAGGATCTCGGCGTGAAGGTCGAGAAGGGCCATGTCGTCAATGACGGGTTCGGCCGCACGAATGTGAAAGGCCTCTACGCCATCGGCGATGTGGCCGGCCCGCCCTGGCTGGCCCACAAGGCCATGCACGAAGGCGTGGTCTGCCTGGAGAAGATCGCCGGCAAGGACGTGCACGCCTTCGAGACCGGGAATATCCCCGGCTGCACCTACTGCCACCCGCAGATCGCCTCCGTGGGCCTCACGGAGGCCCAGGCCAAGGATGCGGGCCATGACATCAAGGTCGGCCGCTTTCCCTTCGTGGGCAATGGCAAGGCAATCGCCCTGGGTGACGATCAGGGCCTGGTGAAAACCATATTCGACAAGAAGACCGGCGAATTGCTCGGCGCCCACATGGTCGGCGCCGAGGTGACCGAGCTGATCCAGGGCTATGCCATCGCCCGGCAGCTCGAGACCACCGAGGCCGAGCTGATGCACACCGTCTTCCCGCACCCGACCCTGTCGGAAATGATGCATGAGAGCGTGCTGGACGCGTACGGGCAGGCGCTGCATATTTAGCGTGTATGGTGGCTTGGCGTTTCGGGGGAGGGGCGTGTGGATACCGGGTTGCGCGTTCGGGATCTGACTTTCGGATCCTTGTTCAAGATCATGTTTTCAGCTGCGCTGGCATTCTGGGTGATCGCAGGATTGCTTTTGGGGGCGTTGGCCCTTGCCGGTTTTGACACGGTCAGCTTCAACGGCTCGCAGATTCACGGCATTGGCGGGCTCGTCGTCGGCTTCGTGATTGCCGTTGTCATCGGTGGGCTTTTCAGTGCCCTCGGGGCTGCATTTGGCGCTCTGGTTCTCAAACTGCTCGGAGCCGTCTTGCCGATCGGTACCCTGCGTCGCGCAGATCGCCCGCCGTCGGCGAGCGAAGAGCCTTCCGGCGCTCAATAGTCATCTGATCTGCATCCAAAGTGCCGGCCCCGCGCATCATGGGATCGAAACCGATTTCATGAGGATGCCATGCTGAAAACCACTCTGCTCTGCGCCGCGGCCGCCCTGGCCCTGTCGGCCTGTACCTATGACGTTCACGGCAATGCCGAGGACCGGTCGGTCGATGCGGCGGGCCTGGTGGCCTCGCGCGATGTCGATGTGCCGGGCGATGCGGAATTTTCCGGCATGTTCGTCGGCGCGGACGGCCGCGTGGGCCGCGACCTGGAACTGTCCGGCGCCACGGTGCGCTCGAACATGATCGTGGGCCGTCATCTGGAAGCTTCGGCCGGGCGGCTGCGCTTTCAGGGCGAGGTCGGCGGCGATGCGGAGATCTCCGCCGGCACGGCCGATGTCGATGCCGATATCGCCGGCGATGCGGAAATCGCGGTCGGGCGGATCACGCTGGACGGCCGGATCCGCGGCCGCCTCGTGATGGATGGCGGCCGCATGGACGTACGCGCCGATATCGACGGTCCCGTGGAAATCCGCGGCCATGGTCGCGACGAGGGCAATGGCCGGGTGGAGATTGCCGGCCGGCTGGGCGAGGGCGGCTGGATCTGTGCGGCGGAAGTGGATATCCGCCCCTCGGCGCGGATCGAGGGACCGCTCACGGTGATTTCGCCGGAACGGCCGCACGGAGAGGGTTTCGTCTGGGAAGCGCTGGACGGGCGCGACTGCGAGACCCTCTAGGCCTCACGGATCGACCATGTTGACGACATCGCCGGTCGCGGCGGCGTCCTGGCCGACCTTGTCCATCGTCTGGAGGACCTGCCGGATCACCGTGTCGGGAACCGAGCCCTCGCGCCGTTCCACCATGTCGAGCTCGAAGCGGTAATTCCGGCGCTCCACGCGGCGGCGGGGCTTGAAGTTGCGCAGCGCGGTGAGATTGAGACGGTCCAGCGTATTGTCTGCCTCGTCCGTCTGCCGCCCGCGTTCGGTGCGGCGGATGCGCTGGCTCAGCCGCTCCAGAAGCCAGGCGTCGGCTGGCCTGAGCGCGCGCGAGGCGGCCGGCTCGGGATTGTCCTGGAAACTGTTCGGCAGGACGGGCTGGCCGGGATGGTCGTCGGCCCATTTCGCCACCGCCATGCTGGCCTGGATGGCGACGGGGATGAATTCGGTGGCCGCGTGGTGCACCAGCTTCGCCCGTGCCGCCGGCGCCTTCTCGCTGCGCGTGGTCGTGACGCGATGGGGACCGATCGGCCCGGCCATGCGATCCTGCCACGCGGCGAGCCCGTCCAGCTTGCCGGTCAGCGCGCCGTATCCGGCGGATTCGCGCAGGGTCAGCATGATGGCGAAGAGCGAACAGTCCGCCACGGTCGGGCTGCCGCCGAAAAGATAGTCCGTTTCCCGCAACAGCGTGTCCGCCTGGACCAGGGCGTTTCGCAACTGGGTTTCCAGCCCCGGCAGCTGGTCGGGCTGGAAGCCAAGATTGGTGAAACGGTCCAGGATCCGCTGGCGAACCATGCGGGCGAGGCGCTCGCGTTCCGATCCCGACCGTTCCGGCCAGGCCGACAGGGTGAGGCGGGCCGAGGCGGTCTCGGCATCGCCGGTCCACAGCATGAAGCCCGCCGCCGGCGCGATGATCTGGTCCAGCCAGCTTTCTACGATCATGGTCTCGATATCGCTGGCATCGTCGGAGGGCCGCAGGGGCGTGCCCGGCACGCTGCCGTCCAGGGCGTCCACCAGATCGCGCGAATCGCTCCAGGCGCGTTGGTCGGCCGCGACAAGCAGGGGCACGTCGATCCGTCTCAGCCGCGGGCGGACTTCCGAACGCAGGACAAGCGAGGTCGCCGACTTTTCGATGAAGGGCACGTTCCGCCAGCGCAGGTATGAACGGACCTTGTGGCATGCCGGCGTATCCGGTGCCGAAATGAGGGTATAGGCACGCATGAAAGGAATTTTTCTCCGTTGAGGAGAATAATACCAGAAAAGCGCGCGCAAACATGGGGGACACGGACAAAAGCCGCGCACTATGGGATCAAAACAACACTGTGCCCGGCTGGCACAGAAATCCTGCTGTCAGAGCCCGGAGATAGCCCGTTTCACTCCGCCGGTTCGGCGGCCGGTTTCAGCTCGTCGGCCAGCAGGGCCTCCACCGTTTTCTGCACACTGCCATAGTCGGTCTTGCCGGTGCCCAGCACCGGGATGCTCTCGACATGGATGATCTTGCGCGGAATCGCGAGTTCGGAAATGCCGTGATTGCGGGCGAAGGCAACCAGGTCGGCCCGGTCGGCCTTGGGATAGTCGGTGATCAGGATCACCTGTTCGCCCTTGCGCTTGTCCGGCACGGCGGCGGCTGCGTGCATGTTGTCCGGCCAGAGCGAGGTGGCGCAATTCTCCACCACGGCCAGCGAGACCATCTCGCCGCCCAGCTTGGCGAAACGCTTCACCCGTCCGCGGATACGCAGGAAGCCGTCCTCGTCGATCGAGACGATATCGCCGGTGTCGTGCCAGCCGTCGACCGGCGCTTCCAGCTCCAGCGGGGCGGAGGGCCGGATATAGCCCTTCATGATGTTCGGCCCCTTGATGTGGAGCTGGCCGCCATCGTCGATGCCCTCGACCGGCACCAGCCGGGCCTGGCAGCCGGGCATGAGCTGGCCGACGGTGCCGGGCCGGTTGTTCTCCGGCTGGTTGACCGAAAGCACCGGCGCGGCCTCGGTGAGGCCGTAGCCCTCGACGATCTCGACATTGAAGCGCCGGCGCAGGGCCGAGCGGGTCTCGTCTTTCACGCGTTCCGCGCCGCACACGGCAAAGCGGATCGAGGACAGGTCCTCCGGACCGGCCGCCCGGGCGTACTGGTTCACGAACGTGTCGGTGGCGAACAGGATGGTCGCCTTCGTCTCCGCGATCCGTTTGACGATGGTCTTCGCCTGCAGCGGCGTGGGATGGCAGATCGCCGGCACGCCGAGGCCGAGCGGCACGAGAACCCCGCCGGTCAGGCCGAAACAGTGGAAGGTCGGCAGCGGATTGAAGACCAGGTCGGTCGGGTAGATCTTGATGTGGTCGCGTACCTGCTCGACATTCGCCAGCAGGTTGGCATGGCTGAGCACCACGCCTTTCGGATCGCCTTCGGTGCCTGAGGTGAAGAGGTAGACGGCCGGGTCGTCCGGATCGGGATGGGCCCGCACGAGGGAGGGCAGGACCATGCCGACCGCCGCGGCGGCCTTGTCGCCGAGCGACAGGTTCTCGCGCACATCCTCCAGATAGATCAGCTCGTGATCCTTCTTGAGTTCGGCCTCGAGATCTTCCAGCTCGCCCAGCTCGATAAAGCGGTGGGCCGTGACGATGCGCTTGGCCTTGCACGCCTTGCAGGCGGCTTTCAGCGCGCGTTCGCCGGCCGTGAAGTTCAGCATGGCGGGAACGCGGCCATAGGCGGAGATGGCGTAGAAGGAGATGATCGCGCCGGCGCCGGTGGGCAGAAGCACGCCGACGGCCTCGCCTTTCTCGGTTCCGGCCTTGAGGGCGTGCCCGAGAGCGAAGGAGGCCTTGACCAGGTCGTTATAGGTCAGCTCCCGGCCGTCCGCATCGACGGTGGCGAGCTTCTTGCCGCCAAACCGGCTCCTCGATTCCAGCAGGGACTTGAAGACCGGTTTGCGGATGCGCGCCGGATCGAGGGGTACGCCCTTGAAGATCTCTCCGGCCGGGGCCTGCCCGGCGGCCGCGTTGTCAGCCATGAACTCCTCCCGTATGCGCCCGTTCGCACAGGCGCTTGTATTGAGGCTGATTTTAGCTGGCGTTGACGCATAGGGAAGGGGCCTGCTGCGCGTCACGGCGGAGCGGCCCCGCGCACATCTCGTATATCGAAAATTATTTATCGAAAAACGAAAAAACTTCTTGATATCGAATTTCGATAATGTATGGTCGAATCCAACGCTGGGGAGCGTAGACCCGATCCGGCAAAACGCCCGGTGGCGACGGATCGGAACGTATCGGGAGAGTTGAATGACCAAGTTCTGGCTTGCGGCCACCGCCCTGACCACCGCGCTGATGACATCGGGTTGTGTCGTCGTGGTGGCCGATGAGGACGATGGCGGAAAGATGCTCCGGCAGCACCGCGCGTCCGACGGGTATCTCGTGCTGGACCGCGACGGCGATTACAGCCGGTTGAGCGGCGATCTGAACCTGCGCGGCCGTATCGGCGGCGATCTCAGCCTGGTCTCCGGCGATGTCGATGCCGACGAGCTGGAGGTCGGCGGCGATGTGTCGATCGCGGCGGGCGATGTGAATTTCAAGGGCCGTGTGGACGGAGAGGTCTCCATTGCCGGCGGCGATGTGAGCTGGGACGGCGAGGCCGGCGACGAGTTCTCGATCGCATCCGGCGATCTTCGCGTCCGTGGCCGCATTGCCGGCGAAGCCGGTCTGGCGGCCGGCGACATGGATGTCGACGCCGTCTTCATGGACGGCCTGTCGATCCGCGCCGGTTCGGTCGTCCTGGACGGCGAGGTGCATGGCGAGCTGGACGTGGTGGCGATCAACGAGATGCGCCGCAACCGCGACTATGACGACGGGCAGGGCGATATCGAGCTCGGCGCCCGCATCCATGACGGCGGCGAGATCTGCGGTATCGACGTGACCATCAGCTCGAGCGCCCGGATCGACGGCCGCCTGGACGTGTTCGCGCAGAGCGAGCCGGAGGTCGAACGTGGCGCCGAAGTGGAGAATCTCGTCTACACGCCGCGCGACGGCCGCGATTGTGAAGACCTGATCGACGATTAAGCGAAACCGGGACCTGAATGTACAACCGACCTGATAGCCGGGGGGCACAGGGAGAAATCTCATGACCATCAAAAAGACCATTGTGGCCCTGGGGCTGGCCATTTCCACGATCACCGCGAGCGCCGGGGCCCAGGTCATCGGCGGCGAGGTCGAGATCGACGGCAGCGGCAATGACGTGATCTTTCTCGGCGGCGACATGACCGTGCGCGGCCGTGTCGACGGCGACGTCTCCGCGATCGCCGGCGACGGCCTCGTGGACGCGGATGTCACCGGCTCCGTCCACTTCTTCGGCGGCGACGTGGAGATCCGCGGCTCGGTCGGCGAGGATATCGAGATCGCCGGCGGCGACATCGAGATCGACGCGACCGTTGCCGGCGATGTCAGCGCGGCCGGCGGCGATGTGCAGATCCGCGGCGATATCGGCGGCGAACTGTCGGCGGCCGGCGGCAATGTGGAAGTCTCCGCCCGCGTGCAGGACACCGTCCAGCTGGCCGGCGGCTATATCGGCGTCGACGAGGCGTCGGTGTTCGCGGACGGGCTTGAAGCGGGTGGCGGCGAGATCGAGATCGCCGGCACGGTGCGCGGCTACACCGATATCGAAGGCGGGGAAGTCACGCTGTCCGGCACGATCGACGGCGATATCGAGATCCTCGCCGAGGAGATCTACATTCTCGACAGCGCGCAGGTGACCGGTCAGCTGACCGTGCGCGGCCCGGCCGAACCGGTGCTCGCGAGCGGTGCGCAGATCGGCCAGTACGAATACGAGTACGAAGCCTTCAATTTCGGCGCCAAGCACTGGGACGATATCGACATCGATATCGACGGTCCCTGGGAAATCGTCGGTGCGCCCTTCGCCTTCTTCGGCCTGGCCGTGCCCGGCGCGGCCCTGCTGCTCGGCGCCCTGGCCATCCTGATGACGCCGCGCGGTACGGCGCGGGTCGCCCGCACCTTCCGCCGCAAGCCGCTGGTGTCCGGTTTCCTGGGCTTCATCGGCTTCGCCTTCTCGCCGGTCTTCCTGGTCATCATGACCGTTCTGCTGGCGATCACCGTGATCGGCGTCCTGCTGATCCCGGTCATGTGGGTGCTGTTCTGGCCCTTCCTGCTGCTCTGCCTGGCGCTGGGCGCGATGGCGGTCGGCGACCTGGCCTTCAACCGCAACCCGGAAACCCCGATGGGGCTGGGCATGCGCCTGCTCTCGCTGCTGGTCGTGCTGGCCGTGTCGGCGGCCCTGGGCGCCATCCCCGGACTGGGGGCGATCTTCGGCCTGATCCTGCTCTTCATCGGGCTGGGTGCCTGGCTGATGTCCCTGGGCAAGGAAAACGGGCACGAGGCTCCGGCTGCGGCGAATGGTCCGCAAGATGACAAATCCGCAAGCATGGGGTGACGTTCCCGAGGCCAGGCGATACATCGTAACCTGACGAAACCCGCAACAGGGGTAGGGGACCGATGATGCGTAGCAGCTTGAGCCTGATTGTTCTGGCAACGGCGGCAGCGACTTTCAATGTCGCGGCCGCCCAGCCGATTCAACAGACCACGAATAATTGGCGGGATGCTTTCCGGCAGCTCGAGGACGAGGACTGGCCCTCGCCGAACCGCGAGCGCCGGGCCACCGGCGCGCCGGGACCGGACTACTGGCAGCAGGATGTCGACTACGACATCGATATCCGCCTCGACGAGGACGAGAAGGGTCTCTACGGCTCCGAGACGATCACCTACACCAACAACGCGCCCGACACGCTGGACTTCCTCTGGTTCCAGCTGGACCAGAATCGCTTCCGTGCGGACTCCATTGCCGTGATGACCGAGACGGTCGGCGGCGGCGGGCGGTCCTCCAGCCGCGTCGGCGGGTCCAATCCGCAAGGCATTTCCGCGTCGTCGGTCCGCCGTCGCCAGCAGATCGCCGAGAACGGGTACGGCCACAACATCACCGCCGTCACCGATGCCGACGGCAATCCGGTCGATTTCACCATTGTCGACACGCTCATGCGCGTCGATCTCGATACCGCGCTGGAGACCGGCGACAGCGTCGTGCTGAATATCGAGTGGGACTACCGGCTCGTTGAGACCGGCGTGATCGGGGGCCGGGCCGGCTGGGAGTGTTTCGAGGAAACCGACGACACCGGCGGCGACTGCATCTACCAGATCGCGCAATGGTTCCCGCGCGCGGCTGCCTTCTCCGACTATGAGGGTTGGCACAACAAGGCCTTCCTGGGCCGCGGCGAATTCACCCTGGAATTCGGCGATTACGACGTCTCGATCACCGTGCCGCAGGACTTCATCGTGTCCGCCACGGGCGTGCTTCAGAACGCCGACGAGGTGCTGAACCAGGCCCAGCGCGACCGCCTGGAAGAGGCCCGCACGGCCGACGAACCGGTCTTCATCGTCACCCCGTCGGAAGCCCGCGCCAACGAGCGCCGGGGCACCCGCTCGGAGGCGACCTGGGAATTCAGCGCCGAGAATGTCCGCGATTTCGCCTGGGCCGGCTCGCGCAAATTCATCTGGGACGCGGTCGGCGTCGAGCAGGACGGGGAGGGCATCGCGCCCGACCGCGTCATGGCGATGTCCTTCTACCCCAATGAAAGCGAGCCCCTGTGGTCGACCTTCTCCACGCGGGCGGTCGAGCACACGCTGGACGTCTATTCCTCCTTCTCCTTCCCCTATCCCTATCCGGTGGCGCAATCGATCGCCGGGCCCCAGGGCGGGATGGAGTATCCGATGATCACCTTCAACGGCGGCACCTATGGCCGCCCGGTGGTCGATGACGACGGCAATCTGACTTATTCGCGCAGCGCCAAGCGCGGCCTGATCGGCGTGATTATCCACGAGATCGGCCACATCTATTTCCCGATGACGGTCAATTCGGACGAGCGTCAGTGGACCTGGATGGACGAGGGCCTGAACACCTTCCTGCAATTCCAGGCCGAGCGGCAGTGGGAGGAGGGCTTCCCCTCGCGCCGCGGCGATCCCGACCTGATCACCGACTACATGGTCTCCACCAACCAGATGCCGATCATGACCCAGTCGGACTCGATCACCCAGTTCGGCGGCAATGCCTACGGCAAGCCGGCCACCGCGCTGGTCATCCTGCGCGAGACCGTGCTGGGCCGCGAGCTCTTCGACGAGGCCTTCCGCACCTATGCCCGCCGCTGGCGTTTCCGCCGTCCGACGCCCTATGATTTCTTCCGCACGATGGAAGAGGTCTCCGGCGTCGACCTGGACTGGTTCTGGCGCGGCTGGTTCTACTCCACCGACCATGTCGACATCTCGCTCGACCGGGTGATCGAGGGCACGTTCAACACCGAGGACCCGGAAATCGAGAATGCGCGGGCCCGCGCCGAGGACGATGCCGATCCGGAAAGCCTGACCCAGGAAAACAATCGCGAGGCCGGCATCGCCACCTATGCCTCGCGCAATCCGGAAGTCGTCGACTTCTACTCGCGCAATGACGAGCACACGGTCACGAACCGCGAGCGCGAAGCCTATGACGACCTGCGCGAGGAGGTCGAGGACTGGGAAGCGGAAATCCTCGATAGCGGGGAACGCATCTATTATCTCGACTTCACCAATGAGGGCGGGGTCGTGATGCCGATCGTCCTGGAATTCACCTTCGCGAACGGTTCCACCGAAATGGTCCGCATCCCGGCCGAGGTCTGGCGCTACAATCCCGAACACGTCACCTGGACCTACCTGACCGACCGGGAAGTGGTGTCGGTCGAGCTCGACCCGCTGCACGAGATTGCCGATGCCGACCGCACCGACAATTTCTTCCCGCCGCGCATCGAGCCGACGCGTCTGGAAATCTACCGCGCCTCGGACGACAACCAGACCATGATGGACGACATGGACCAGCGGGTGACGCGCGACGGCGTTCGCACGCGTCCGCAATAGTCGGCCAGGCAAGGGAAAGACCCGGATCATGCGAGCGTCAAGGCTTCGCACATGTCTGACAGGCCTGGCGGCGCTGCTTTTCATGGCAGCGCCGGCCAGCGCCCACCGGGTTCATGCCGGCGTGACGGAGATCGCCGTCAATCCGCGCACCGGCGAGATGGAGGTCGTTCACCGCGTCTTCGCGCACGATCTCATGGCCGCGCTCGGCCGCGACGAGCTGGAAGCCTACGATTTCCTGGAGACCGGCGCCGGGCTGGAAACGGTGGGCGTCTATGCCCGCGAGCGCTTCCGCATGGCCGACGGCGAGGGCGAATTATACGACCTCGCCTATGTCGGGGCCGAGATCGACGGCGAGTTCGCCTGGATCTATTTCGTCGCGCCGGAACCGGATACCGACGATGCTTTCATCGTCGACAACGATCTGCTCGCGGACACGTTCGACGACCAGGTCATGATGACCAATCTGCACTTCAATTCCGCCGTCCGCACGGCCATGCACGGGCCGGGGCGCCGCACGCCCGTCCGGGTGCGTTTCGAGCGCTAGCTGTCGGCGTCCGACGCGATCTCGACCCGGTTGCGGCCACTGGTCTTGGCCGCGTAGAGCGCGGTGTCGGCCTTGCGGAACAGGGTCTCCACATCGGCCGCGTCGCGGCACACCGACCGGGCGCAACCGGCGGAGATCGTCACCGGGACATGCACGCCCTCGATCCGTGCCGGGGCGGCCTCGACCGCGGAGCGCAGCCGGCCGGCCAGCGTTTCGAGCGCCCGGGAGTCCCGTTCGTCGACGATGATGGCGAATTCCTCGCCACCGATACGCGCCACCACGTCGCGGGGGCGCGAGACCGACCGGGCCGTCGTCGCGATATGCTGGATCACCCGGTCGCCCACATCGTGGCCGTAGGTATCGTTGACCTGTTTGAAGCGGTCGATGTCGAACAGGATCAGCGCCAGGGTCCGCTCCGGCGCATTGGCGGTGGCCAGGCGGCGCACGATCTCGCGGTCGAAGGCGCGCCGGTTGGCCAGCCCCGTCATGGTGTCGGTCAGGGCCATCTTGCGCAGCCGGGCCTGGGAATAGCCCGCGCTGAGCAGCAGATAGCCGAAGATCGTGGTGGTCTCGAAGGCGATCAGGGTGAGAACGGCCACCGGCAGGAGCGCATTGCTGTTGTCGTAGACATTCTGCACGTCCGGGCCCGCCATGATCTGCAGGACCATGAGCGTCAGGGAGACGGCGATGGTCGCCGCCATCGCCGAGGCGAGCACGACCGCGCCGGCGGGGCCGTCGCGCCGTCCGATATGCCAGAGGCGCGTGAGGCTGAGCAGATTGGTCGCGACAAGAATGCCGGCCAGGGTGAGAACCCGTCCGATGACATGGGGGTCGATCAGGCAGAACCAGCCATAGCCGGCGGTCATGAGCCCGAGAAGCAGAGCATAGAGCCGCGGCCGGAACGGGCGTTCCGAGAAGCTGGCCGTGCCGTAGAGCATCAGGATGTGGCCGGAGCTCACCAGCGCGTTCATCACGAAGAGGAAGACCGGATTGGTTCCGGCGGTGATATTGAAGGTCGCCGACAGGAACAGGCCGACGGTCTGCACGCTCAGACCGATGCACCAGAACTTCGCGCCCTCGCTCGTCTTGTGAATCCGCCAGTTCACGAAGTGCAGGACGATTCCGATCGTCAGTATCAGGGCGAGTGCACTGACAAGCGATCGAGTGTCGAGCATATGGTGTCCCCCAAGGCGCCGCGCGAAGGGCGCAAGTCATCGCAGCGCAGGGCGCCGCGGGCAAGGCTGTTCTTCTCCATATACTAGAATTTGCTCAGACTTTGTGAATGGCAGCCGGGCACAGACAGGTGAAGCTGTTGGCCAGATCGCCCTCGGTCTGTGTGTAGTCGAAGGTGATTTCGGCACCGGCCGGCAGGTCGCGCAGGGCGACCAGGACGGGGCGTCCGTCGCTGCGGTATGCGATCGCGCAGCTCGGCTCGCACGCATGGTTGATGAAGTGCCCGTAGCCGGTCGGCTCGACATGCCGCCCTGTGGACGTGCGGAAGGAATAGGGGGTCTGCACCGCGCTGAACGGGCCGCGGATGGGCAGGACTTCGCGGCCCTGCACGACGGGCTCCACGGTGACCGTGCCCCAGCCGTGCGTGGTGCTGGGATCCAGCCGCACGGCCGGCGCTTCCTCCAGGACATAGGCCGACCGCCGGGCCTCGCCGCCGGTCGGCGTTTCCAGCGTGCCGATATAGCCGGCGTCGATATCCGGGGTTTCCGCGCGCAACAGGAGACGCTGGTGAAAGGGACGGTCCTGCCCGGCGAGATCGAGTTCCAGCTCGTCGCTGCCGGCGCGGCCGGTCACGGCGATGCGTTCGGTATCGGATTGCCCGGAGACCAGGCGCAGAATTTCGCCATCCCAGTGATCGCCATGGGAAAAAAGGCGGAACCGGTCATAGTGCCGCACGCCTTCCTCCGAAACGAAAAAGCCGAGCATATGGCGCTGCCGGGCGCCGGGACTGTCCGATAAACCTCTCACGCTTCTTCCTCACGGGACACCTGGTCCGCAATTGGCAAGGCTACTCCGGATTTGTTGCAGCGCAAGAAAAACCTAGGGTTCAGTTTACGTTTCGTTTACGCCAGTGAGGGGAATTCCGGCCTCAGGCCGTGCTCTCGGCCGCCGCCGGCGCATCGGAGCGCACGAGAACGTTTTCGCCCGGCGCATCCCTGAGGGGCTTCAGCTTGCCGTCGCCGGGCTGGCGGGCCGGCACGTCCTCGCCGGAACGCTCGAACAGCCAGTCCCGCCAGGCCGGCCACCAGGATCCGGGATGCTCCTCGGCATGCTTCATCCAGGTGTCCACCCGGGCCGGCAGCTTGGCCTTGTCGCTGGTCCAGTGCTGGTATTTGCGGGCATCGGGATGATTGATCACGCCGGCGATATGGCCCGATCCGGCCAGCAGGAAGCGTACGGGCCCGCCGAACAGCCGGGCCGCCTTGTAGACCGACGGGTAGGGCGCGATGTGATCCTCGCGCGAGGCCTGCATGAAGACCGGGGTCTTGACCTTGGACAGGTCGAGCACATGGCCGTCCAGCTCCAGCTCGCCTTTGGACAGGCGGTTGTTCTTGTAGAGATTGTCCAGATACCACAGGTGCAGGGCCTTGGGCATGCGTGTCTGGTCGGCATTCCAGTAGAGCAGATCGAAGGCCTGGGGCTGACGGCCGAGCAGGTAGTTGTTGACCACGAAGGACCAGATCAGATCGTTCGAACGCAAGAGGTTGAACGTGTCGGCCATGGAGCGGCCGTCCAGCACGCCGCCCTGGCTGTCCATGATCCGCTCGATCTCCTTGATCCAGTAGTCGTCGATGAAGATCAGCAGGTCGCCGGCCAGCTCGAAATCCGTCTGCGCGGCGAAGAAGGTGGCCGAGCTTATGCGATCGCTTTGCCCTTCCGCCTCGAGCCAGGCCATGGCGGAGGCCAGGAGCGTGCCCCCCACACAATAGCCCACCGCGTTGACCGAACTCTCCCCGGTGGCCGCCTCGATCGCGTGCATGGCGGCGAACAGGCCTTCGTGCATGTAGTCGCGGAAGGTTTTGTTCTTGAGCTCCGGACCCGGATTGACCCAGGAGATGAGGAAGACCGTGAAGCCCTGCTCGGTGAGCCAGCGGATCATCGAGTTATTCTCCCGAAGATCCATGATGTAGAACTTGTTGATCCAGGGCGGCGCGATCAGCAAGGGGCGCTGCTTCACCGTATCGGTGGCGGGCGCGTACTGGATCAGCTCCATGATGTCGTTCTGGAAGATCACCTTGCCCGGCGTGGTGGCGAGGTCCTGGCCGACCTTGAACCCGTCCATGTCGGTCTGTTTCAGGGCCAGCCGTCCGTGCCCGGCCTCCAGATCGCTCATCAGGTTCTGCAGCCCGCGCGTCAGGTTCTCCCCCTGGGTCAGGAAGGTTTCACGCAGCACGTCCGGATTGGTCATGGCGAAATTGGTCGGGGACAGCGCGTCGGTCATCTGCCGGGTGAGGAATTCCACCTTGCGCTTGGTCTTCTCGTCGACCCCTTCGACATTGTGCACCAGGCCCATCAGGAAATGCTGGTTGAGCAGATAGGACTGCTTGATCGCGTCGAAGACCGGGTTGGCCGACCAGTCCTCGCTGCGCCAGCGCTTGTCGCCCTTTTCCGGTTCGATCACCGGCTCCGCGGCCTCGCCGCCCATCACGCGCCGGGTCGTGTTCGACCACAGATCGAGATAACCCTTCATCAGGTCGGCCTGCGCCCGCATCATCAGCTCGGGCTGGTGCACGATATGGTTCCAGACCTCGCTGAATTCGGGCGCGGAATGGAAGGGATCCGCCTTGGGCAGGACCGGGTCGCCCTCCAGCGCCTTCTGGACCACCTCCGACATGAGCTTCTGGGACTGCAGCGACGCCTGCATCAGATTGCGGGAGACCTCGTCCATGGCCTCCCATTCTTCCGCGCTCATCTCGGCCCAGGGCGCGGAACCGGCGCCTGCTGCGTCGTCTTGCTTCTTGCCGGCCATGGAATGTCCTTGTCTTCGGCAGGTGACTCTGACACCGATCAGCGTATAGAAAGCGCGTCGCGCGTCCAGCGCGGGGAGTTGTCATGCATCGCTTTGTCACGGCTTTGGGGCTGGCTGCCCTGCTGGGTGGTTGCACCTCGGTCGATATGCCGGAACTGGGAGCCTCGCATCCGGACTGGGTGGAGGATCGCATCGAGTCCGGGGAGTGGCGCAGCACGGCGCCCGACACGATCCCCGACCGGCAACTGGAGCCGGGCGAGGGCGAGGCGATGGACGAATCCGCCGCCCGGCTGCTGGAGCGGCGCAACAGCCTGAATGCCGAGGCGGAGGCCCGGGACGAGACGGACGAAGCGCCCTCCAGCGCCTCGGACTTCGTCAGCGAGGGGCAGGACCGCACCTCCCCGCCGCAAGAGAGCTGAACCGCGGACCCTATTCGGCCCGGCGCCTGCCCGGGCACTGACCGGAGACGAAAGAATGAGCGATACCCGAGCCCTGACGAATCTGGCCCTCCAGGCCGTCCACGCGGCGGAAGCCGCTGCCGTGGCGGCCTCGGCCTGGATCGGCCGCGGCGAGAAGGAGGAGGCCGACCAGGCCGCCGTCGACGCGCTGCGCACCGGGCTCAACGCCATGCCCATGCAGGGCCGTATCGTGATCGGCGAGGGCGAGCGCGACGAGGCGCCCATGCTGTATATCGGCGAGGAAGTCGGCACGGGCGACGGCCCGGAGATCGACATCGCGCTCGATCCGCTGGAAGGCACATCGCTGACCGCCAAAGGTCAGGCCAATGCACTGGCCGTCGTCTCCTTCGCCCTGCGCGGCGGCCTGCTGCACGCGCCGGATACCTATATGGACAAGATCGCCGTCGGCCCGGGCTTGCCCTCCGGCGTGGTCGACCTGGATGCCAGCGCCGCGGACAATGTGATCAACCTGGCCAAGGCCAAGGGTGTCGAGCCTTCCGACATCACCGTGTGCGTGCTTGAGCGCGAGCGTCACCAGTCCATCATCGACGGCGTGAAGTCGGTCGGCGGCCGGGTCCGCCTGATCCCGGACGGCGATGTGGCCGGCGCCATGGGCGCGGCCGGTCTGGGTGTCGGCGTGGACATGTATATCGGCCAGGGCGGCGCGCCGGAGGGCGTGCTGGCGGCTTCGGCCCTGCGCTGCATCGGCGGCCAGATGCAGGCACGCCTCTTCTTCCGCAATGACGAGGAACGGGCCCGCGCGGCCCGCGTCGGCGTCACCGACCTGGACCGCAAGTACGACGTGTCCGAACTGGCGGCGAGCCATTGCCTCTTCGTGGCCACCGGTGTGACCGACGGCGACCTTGTCGACGGGGTGTGCAAGACGGCCGGCCGGATCCACACGCATACGCTTCTGCTCGACTCAGCCGATCATTCCGTTCGCCGCATCCGGTCCGAACGCCCCGAGGGCTGAGGCGGACGGCAGAACAGGAGGACGGATGGTCACGGAGCTCGCGCCCCCCGGCAGCGACAGTCTTCTGGGCGTCGATCGCTCGCTGAGCGGCCGCAAATGGCGGCTGCGCGAGGCCGACGATGCCGCGCGCCGCGAGGCCGAGGAGAAGGCCCGCGAGGAAGAACGCCAGCGCCGCCGCGAAGAGGCCGAGGCCAAGGAGCGCGAACAGCGCGAGGCCGAGGAGCGTGCGCGCCAGAAATCCGAAGAAGAGGAGCGCCGCCGCCTCGAAGCCGAGCAGGAAGCCGCGCGACCCGCGGCCGCCGCCGAGCCTGCGGCCGC